>Ga0207421_10003411_pt1 | contig 18936 bp, 21 predicted proteins | sample SodLakKL_010_SED_4_FD_187542 | JGI IMG/M metagenome (GOLD analysis project Ga0207421, IMG submission 187542) | Alkaline sediment microbial communities from Lake Tanatar, Kulunda Steppe, Russia - 8KL_010_SED (SPAdes) (version 2) | ecosystem: Environmental > Aquatic > Non-marine Saline and... | reverse complement strand
GAAAAAAAATTCCCGGGGAAAAAAGGCTATTCTTTCTTACGTTGCATTACAAAAAATCCCGGCCTGCAGTTGCTGCTGCATAAGCCGGGATTCTGCTTTAATGGTTTAAAACTGAAAATGGAGGCGACACCCGGATTCGAACCGGGGATGGAGGATTTGCAGTCCTCTGCCTTGCCACTTGGCTATGTCGCCTTATATGTCGCCTTATAAAGTAAAAATGGAGCGGAAGACGGGATTTGAACCCGCGACCCTCGCCTTGGCAAGGCGATGCTCTACCGCTGAGCCACTTCCGCATGAGTTGATGGTGGCGAGACCCAGAATCGAACTGGGGACACGCGGATTTTCAGTCCGCTGCTCTACCGACTGAGCTATCTCGCCATGAAAATGGCGGAGCTGACGGGATTCGAACCCGCGATCTCCGGCGTGACAGGCCGGCATGTTAACCACTACACTACAGCTCCACCGTGTGCATGATCAGTATACACAAAATCAATTTAAAAGTCAACCGTAGAAAACAAAAATCATAAAACTTCAATCCAGAGATATTGATAGAGTTGTTCAGATATAACTTTAGCTTTTGCTGCCTCTTTCTGTAGCATAGTATATCAGGCTTTGTAGTTCAATACTTAAATCAACATTATGAACGTGGACATCTTCCGGAACAACTAACTTTGTAGTTGCAAAATTGAAGATTACTTTTATCTCACTCTTAATCACATACTCTACCGCTTTTTGCGCATGTTCAGCAGGAACAGCTAAAATTGCAACTTTGACATTATACCTGGTTACTATTTCAGGCATCCTGGAAATATGTATAATCTCAACATCAAGGATTTTTTGGCCAATTAAATCGGGATCAATATCAAAAGCTGCAACTACATTTACATAAGGGTTCTTACGGACACTGTAGCGTGTTAAAGCAACCCCCAAGTGACCTGTGCCCACAACAATAATATTCGTTTGTTCATTTAGTCCTATGATTTCTATGATTTTATCCCTTAAAAAACTGGTGTTATAACCTGTACCCCGGGTGCCAAAGGCACCAAAGTAAGCCAGGTCCTTTCTGATTTGCTCAGCAGTAAACCCAGTATCATCACTAAGCTCCCGGGATGAAATGATTTCTATATCATTTCTAATCAAGTTATCCAGAACTCGAAGGTAAACCGGCAGCCTTTTAATCACAGATTTTGGTGCTTCTTTGTCGCCCATAGTTTGACACCCCCTGGTATTTACTCCTTACTCTGCTGGTTGACAGCTAAATAGCTCTTTTCCAGAAAAGTAACAAAATTCATAATTTCGTCCCTGTTAAACAACGGAACTTCATGGTGAAACTTTTCCTGTAATCCTTCTTCCTCTTCACGAGGGTAAATCACGGCAAGCAACTCTTCCTGTTTTAATGAAAAATCTTTCATCTTGGAAGACCAGATTACGACTTTGGGGTACGACATGCCCTTATAACCTTCCAATAAAACACAATCTACATCCCCCAGTAATGGAATAATTGATTCAGGAGGTGTATCTTCTCCTGTACGGCGAAACAGGGTCATCCTTTGAGGAGAAGAGAGTACAACTGCCGGACTACCAGCCTTCCAAAACACAGAGGTATCGCTTCCTTCTCGATCCACTTCCCCATGGTCATGTGGATCATGTTTAATTACTGCTACACGGTGCCCCCGTTGATAGAGTGCACGGACCAAGCTGCCTATAAAAGTGGTTTTTCCTGTTTTGCTAAATCCAATTACCGATATGACTGGAACCATAGTTTTTTCCCACCAGATTCTAAAATGAATTAAATTTTATCACAGAATTATCAAAAAAAACATAAGCAAACTACTGTTTTGCCCTGTTAAATATCAAATGGGTGATAGCCTGAAAAGTCTCCATAACTGGTTTACTGGGGACTTGTCCAGCAAAAAATCCGGCTTTTTCAATATGTTGATCAGCAACGTTCAATGCATAAGCAAGGCCCTTGTCAATTTCAACTTCTTCCAGTAACCTTTCAATTTCGATCGTTTTAGGCCCTTTGTCCTGGATCGATTTCCTTAAAAGACCTGATTTGGGAGATGTCCGTAAGACATATATTAATGGCAGGGTAATAACCCCATTCCTCAAATCACTATAGTTATTTTTACCTGTTTGGAATTCATCGCTTTTAAAGTCCATCACATCATCTACAATTTGAAAAGCCATACCAAGGTTTAATCCATAATTATACAGGGTGACTTTTAGGTCTTCTGGTGCCTCGGAAGTTAAGCATCCAGCCAGGCAACACGAAGCCATGAACTGGGCCGTTTTTTGTCTAATCCGCTGCAAATATTCTTCTTCTGTCAAGTCGGCATTGAATGCATCAATTTGTTGTTGTATTTCGCCCAGGGACATTTCCTCTACTACCCGGGATAAAAGGTTAATTATCTCCATATTTCCAACAGTCGTTAACAAAGAAAAAGCCTTGGAGAAAAAATAGTCGCCCATCAATACAGCAATTTTATTCCCCTTTGTTGCGTTGACTGTGGGCATATTACGTCTTAATGTGGCATTGTCGACCACATCATCATGGACAAGGGTAGCTAGATGAATAAGTTCCAGGCTGGCTGCCAATGGAATCAATTCTGTCAGTTCCTGCCAGTGTATTTTTGCACTTGATAAAAAAAGAGCGGGCCGTAACTTTTTCCCCCGTTTGTCAATAAAAAACGGTTGTGATGAACCCAGATGATTTTTTACACCTTTTTGAAGGATACTCTCAATCTCATCATTTACCTGAACCAACTCTGGGACAATTTCTGATAATCCTTGTTGCGTTTGCAAGTGTCTCACCCTGTTCAAAAGAATAAAAAAGTAATAAGTATATAATAGTTCTACAAAAAAGTATTCTTCACCTTTTAAGCCCTGTGGCTTCCTTTTTCTCAATTACAAGTAGAGAAGGAGGATTGTTGGCCTGGTTAACCAGTTCATAGCTTAAAACCGTGAAATGTTTTTGTGGCAGTTGGGAGCAGCAGTCAAGAACTGCTGCTTTTTCTTCACTTCCTCCCGGATGACCACTATACATTACAATCGTAATAATCCCTTGGGTTTTTAATTGTCCAGCAAGAATGCGTAATGCTGTGCTCGTTGTTTTTGGAGAGGTAACAATGCTGTGATCTCCCCCGGGAAGATACCCCAGGTTAAACATGGCTGCAGCTACAGGCCCGTCCAAATACTGATCAGCATATTCATGACCGCTTAGGATTAATGCTACCCTATTTTCCAGGTTTTCTTCAGCCAGCCTTGCCCTTGTAGTTTCCAGGGCTTCATTTTGAATATCAAAAGTAAGAACACGGCCGTTTTCTCCAACAAGACGGGCCAGGAAAAGTGTATCATGTCCATTTCCTGCAGTTGCATCAACTGCTGTTTCACCATCAAGCGAGCAGCGTCGGATAAAAGACTTGGCTGCAAGAAGAGGCTTTTCAATAACAGTCAAAAATCTCACCCCGATAAACCATTTATATTTTACGCTGCAGTGCATATTCTTTTTCACTAATATATAGTTTGCCACCGGATTCAAGGCTGGCAAACAAAATATCTTCAGGTTGCAATGAACAACTGTGCAGCTTTTGCTGCAGCCAATCTCTGGAATAACCTGTAAACTGTAGATTTTTATCCAATACTTCCCCGTCAACAATTAAAGGAACGGACAACTCCTCTTTTCCGGGAAAAATACTTATATCTTCTAGGGTTAACGGTCTTTTTGAAGACTTTAAAATTACACTTAACTCACCGGATGTTTCAAGAATAGCATATTCAACGTCAGAAAGATTAAAAATATTCTTTTCCCGTAACTGACCCAATAAATCATTGATATTATAGCGCAACCTGCGCATTTCCCGCTCTATAATCCGTCCATTGGCGATAATGATACTGGGATGACCTTCAATCAAGCCTCTAAGCTTTCGGCTATGCAAACATAAAAAGGAGAAAAAAATTTCAGCCCCTACCAGTGTAAACATCGGAATTAACCCAATATATACGGGAATACTTAGGTCTTCTACAGGTATAACGGCAACCTCGGCAATCATAATGGCTACAACCAGGTCAAAAGTAGACAACTGCCCAACTTCTCTCTTGCCCATTAACCGCATGACCAATAATACAGACAGATATATTAATAGCGTCCTTAGAAAAATATTTAAAACCAAAGGAAAACCACCCCATTATATTCTTCCCTGTCGAAAGAAATATAAATGGGCTATTCCCTAATTAATCAGATAAATTGTGTTGTTTTAGTAGTTTTATAAAATCTAAAACCAGGCTGAACTCTTTGGCATTACACTGACAGAGTATTCGCAAAGCAGACAGTACTTGAGGTTCCATTAACAAGGACCTCATTTCCGGCGTCATTAGGTAAAGCAGTTGCTGCAGTTCGTCATCATCGGAAACAAAAAAACAAGGAGAAATCTCCAGGGCTTCAGACACTTTTTCAACGGTTTGAAGTGATGGCTGCACTTTCCCCTGCTCCAACTGCCCGATCAGCCCAGGAGAAAGCCCCGCTTTCCTGGCCAGCTGGGCCTGGCTTAAACCATATTCCTGTCGAACACGGGAAAATTTCTCCCCCAAAGAGCTGTTTGAGGTTTTCACATGAGGTTTTTTAGCCCTGTCAGGTGGCTGGACAAACTCCCTACTGGAAACATTTAATACCCGGGATATTTTCTCGATAGTTTTTAACGAAGGACTTTTGCACCCTCTTTCGATTTCGCTCAAGTACGAAGTAGATATACCTGCTTGGTTTGCCAGGAAAGAAAGAGAATAGTTCCTCTCTTCTCGAAGTTTTCGAACTTGACTGCCATTAAACATTCCTTCACCTTCCGTTTATGAACATTGATTCCTGCATTCAGACTAACGATAAAGCAGCAATTTCCTCTAAAAAATTTCTCTGGTTATGTTGAGAACCTGGACACGATCATCTTGGTCAATGAAATTTAAAATTTTTTCCAGTGTATTTTCCAAGTGCCTTGCTTCATTGCTGACCGTGGCCAAACCAATTTCAGCTCTTCGCTGAACATCCAGATGATCGGTTTCAGCAATAGAGATATTGAAGCGGTTTTGCAATCTCTCAATAATGCTTCTAATGACCTGCCGCTTTTCTTTTAAAGAACACCCTTCCATCAGTAACAGTTCGATACGGCATATCCCCACAAACATGATTTTTTGTCCTGCACTGTTCTCGTTAGATGACGATGAAAACAGTGCAATCCTTCCCCCTCATTAAAAGATTCCTTTTGCAAACGTTCCAACATATTATGAAACGAAATCTCAGCAGATTTCTTGGGAAATCAAGACTTTTAATCCATCACTGGCTGCAATAACTTTAACTCCTGTTGCTTCTTCCAGGCTTTTTGCCAATAGCTCTGGTTTGTTTTGCAGCATAGTCATTCCAAAGTGCGTAAGAATCGCTACCTTGGGACGTATTTCCTCAATTAGCTTCGCAGCGTCAGAATAATTCAGGTGGTAAATTTTGTTCTCACTATAATCCTGGTAAATAACTACATTTAAGATCAGTATGTCTGTATCTTGATAACTGGCAATCAGCTCCTCAAAAAAAGCTGTATCTGCAATCAGTGAAACGTTCCCATAGGGTAATCTGAATTTCAACCCATAGGTTTCTACCGAGTGTTGATGGAGTAAAGGGGTCTCAAGAGTGAATTCATCCAAATCAAACACCTGCCCCTCCTGGAGATATTCCAGCCGAGGGATGTAATTTTTTACATATTGCTGAACAACAGGATCTTCAGCATCAACAGCATCTTTAGGCGCTAAAACAAACCCCTTACGGTTTCTTCCGCCATTGGTCATCGCTTCAATCATCACATTAATATCGTTGGAATGGTCCAAGTGCCTGTGGGTCAAAATAATCCCATCCAACGAGGGTGGGTTTAGTTTTGGCTTGGCTTGAAGACACCTGAGCAGCGAACCCGGTCCGGGATCCACCAGCAAATGCTTACCACCCAAAGAAAACCAAAGCCCTCCCGACGCTCTTAACTGCCTTGCTACAACAAAGCGAGCCCCAGCGGTGCCTAAGAACTTGATAAAATCGTCTTTATGCTCCAGGTTGTTCATGGTTTTCGTCGTCTCCGGAAGAATTGAGGGTATAATCCCTTGTTTTCTATTATCATAGCATATCATAACATAAAAAAAGGAAGCATGGAACTTCCTTCAGGAATAATTAAGGAATTAAACAAACAACTGGTTTAAACAAAGGTCAAGGGGCTGCATCACACAAACACAGCCCCCTGGCCAACGTTTAAATCCTGGTTACCTGTTAAGCCTGAGTTTCTTCTTCTCTTTCTTTGCTCAGTTCATCCAGCCGGTTTTTAACAACCCTGTAGCCAATACCTCCAATAGCGGCAGCCACAGCCAGGCTGCCGTAGGAGCTTAGGGCACGCCAGCCGATGGAGCTCAAGGTGAACCCTTCGGCCACCAGGTCGTAGACCTCGTAATCGTCGTCGATGAGGATCAGAACCCCGGTGTCATCCTTGCCGTAGAGATGCGCTTTGTCGCGACCGGCAGCTTGCAGGTCATCGACCCGGCTTTCCCCCTGGGCGATCAGGTCCTCGCGTTCCCCGAAAGAGATGGCGCCCACGGGGCAGGCTTCAGCACAGTAAGTGGACTCTCCTTCCACGACTCGAAAGGCACAGAAACTGCACTTTTCCGCTTTTTCCCTTTCCTCGTCTATCACAGGGACTTCAAAAGGACAGGCCCCGACACAGGCCCCACAGCCGATGCAGGTCTCTATGTCTATCTCCACCATGCCGCCTTCTTCGCCTTCCACGTGCCAGATGGCATCCACAGGGCAGACTTCTTTACAGGCAGCCACAAAGCAGTGCATACAGGCATGCTTGGTATAGCGCAACTTTACGTCAGGATAGGACCCACTTTCAAATTTCCTCATTTCGGTGCGCAAAACACCGTATGAGGCTTCGTCATATTTTCCTTTGCATTCCACGGTGCAGGCACCACAGCCAATACATTTGGTCTGATCAATTAACATGGCATATTTCACTTGGTTTTACCCCCTTTACTAAGCTTTGTAGACATTGACACAAAAGTCGTTCATCTGCGAACCTGCACCCGGGCAGCCGCTGTTTACCATTTCTTCCACAGTCAGGGTGGGGATCAGGTCGCCTTCGTTGGCCCCTTGGTTAAAGGCAATGGTTAGTTCTTTGGACCAGTGGCCAAAGCCGTGTTCCACGCAGACACAATCAGGACGGATTCCCTTGACCAGTTCCGCTTTAAGGGTTATCTGGTTGGCCCGGGATTCCACAACAACTTCGTCTCCATCTTCGATACCCAAGCTTGCAGCAGTTTCTTCGTTGATCATTACTGTGTTGGTTTGCTGGGCCTGCATCATCAGCTCGTTGTTTTGGGTCTGGCTCATCTTGTGCATGGGCGGACGGCTGATCAGCATGTACAGGGGATATTCATCGGTAGGCTCAGCGGCCTTGGGTTCCCAGTAAGGCAGGGGGTCGTAGCCGTTTTCTTCCAGGGCCGGTGAATAAAGCTCTATCTTGCCGCTTTCCGTGGGCCACTCCTCGCGGCCTTCGAAAGGTTTCTCGTCGCTCCACATGCCGTTTTCGCTGTTTTGCAGATCGTCCCAGGAGGTGCCCAGGGCTTGCAGCCGCTCGTCGTTGTATTTTCCTCCATCCACATCCTCGAAATACTCGCCCAGGCCCATGGCGTTAGCGATGCCGGTGATAACGCCGCCGTAGCCCCGGGTATCGTACAAGGGGTCAATAACGGGCTCACGCAGGGCGATCTGCGGATGGAAAGCGTGGTACTCACGGGCACCAAAGCCGGATGTTTCCAAATAGTAGGGCTCGGGGAAGACAACATCGGCCATCTGGACCATCTCCGAGGGCCAGACGTCGACCACGGCCATAAAGTCCAGGGTTTTGAGCGCCTCCACAAAGCGGGGTGCGTTGGGGAAGGCCAAAACATTGTGCTTGCGGAACAGCGCCGCTTTAAGCTGGTAGGGTTCCCCGGCCAGCTGGGCCTCGGTAAAGGTGGAGAAATCCCCCCGGCGGGTGGGGGCCACGATGGGATGCTTTTCCCAGCCATCCACCCGTTCTGTGGTGGCCAGCTCGGGAAATTCCGGGGATGGAAATACATCGTTGAACCCGGGCATGCCGCCGGGTGTGCGGGCATGGATCTGTCCGCCTTCCCGGTCGAAAGTCCCGGCCAGGACATTTAATATTACCTTGCAGAAGGCCGTTCTCCAGGAGTTCTGGTAGTTGGGGCCTCCGGCGTCTCGCTTGTGGTTGGGTACCATGGCCGGCTTGGTGGTGGCAAATTCTCTAGCCACTTCTTCAATCTTTTCTGCAGGCACCTCGGTAATCTCGGCTGCCCACTCGGGGGTGTAGTCCTGGACGGCTTCTTTGAGTTCGTCTATGCCGGTGGTGTAGTTGTCCACGTAATCTTTGTCGTAGAGTTCTTCGTTAATGATGATACGGATCATGGCCAGCATAAAGGCCAGGTCAGTACCGGGCTTGATGGGGATCCACTCGCCGCCCAGCGAGCCGGTAATGGTTAGCCTGGGGTCAACGTAAACAACTTTGGCCCCGTTGGAGACGGCTTTGACGTATTCCCGGGCAGACATGTTCTTGGCCTTGGAAGGCTGGTCCCAGCCGAAAGACAGGATGTACTTGGCGTTGCCCACATCCAGCATCCAGGGGCGGTTGCCCATGCCCAGCACAGTCCGCCAGATAGCTGTATAGGTGGTAAAACAGGTGCTATGGTGCATGATGTGGTTGGGTGTGCCGATGGCATCTCTTAGCCGGTTCATCCAGTCATGGCCGCGGGAAAAGAAACCGATGGATTCCGCACCGCTTTCCTCGATGGCCTTGTTAAAAGCTTCCGCGGTCAGTTCAAATGCTTCTTCCCAGTCGATTTTGACCCACTCGGGATCCACGCCGGGGCCTTTTTCGGGGTTGGTGCGCTTCATGGGTTGCTTCAGACGGTCAGGATCATAAAGGTCTTTCAGGGCCGAGTAGCCTTTGACGCAGAGGTATCCTTCAGCTACCTGGTCATCGGGGTTGCCGCGGATCCTCCAGGCCTTGTCATCTGCAATATCCACAATCATGGCGCAGTTGGCGCTACAGATGCCACAAAAGTTAAACTTGGTGTCGGTGATAGACGGCTCCACCGATACCAATTCAAATTCCTCTGTTGGTTCCTCGGAAGGATCATCTACATCGGGTTCATCAACCGCGGGCTCCTCCACGTCGGGCTGGCAACCTTGCAGCAAAAAATTGCTCGCTGCACCGGCTGCAACTGCGGCACTTGAGGCCAACAAAAACGAACGCCTGCTTAACTTCCACTTGTCTTTTTTTGCCAATTCGGTAAACCTGGCTCTGGCATAACACAATAGAGTGGGTGGTTAACGCAACTCCTTTATTCCAAAGCCAGGTCTGCACCTCCTTTCTTTGGTAAACATAATTATTGGTGGTCAATCATTACTTCCTCCAGCGCGGCACTATCTGCCCAAACAAACTCCCGGGTCAGGGCTGCAACAGCCCGATAAAAGTCATTACGGCTTTTCTGTTCCATATCGTTGCAAAAGTCCGGGATCCATTTCAGCAAATGTTCCTGCAAAAAAGATTGTTGAACCTGTAAAAGGCCCGGCAAGTCTTCCGTGCCTTCTTCAGCAGACTCATTTTCTCCCGCACTGCTGGTTAAGAAGGCAAAGGTAGCCATAAAACCCAGTTCCACAGCTATGTGATCTTCGGGATGCATTTCTGACTTATCCTTTTCCAGGCCAACACTACGATAGAAGCCCCGAACCTCTTCCCAGGGTCTGTCCATCAGAAGCTTTTTCTTGCCCCGGTAAATAGACTCAAAGGGATAAACTCCATGGGGGGTCAAAAACAAAAAGGCAAACTCCTTCCTGAGACCCAAGTTTATCTCCTCCCGTTGTTCCCCGGAAATGCCACTGGATTGATAAGACTTGATTACTTTCACCTGCTCTTCCATTCTGTGTCGGTTTTCTTCCGGGAGCGTGTTCAGCAGTTCCTCCAGCAACAATCGATTTTCAGCACTTAAAAAAACATCAATATGCTCCAGGGATACTTCATCCTTAAACACCGAAGAAATAAAACTATAGAGAACCCCTCTTCCTTTACTCATCACCCATTTCTTCTTTTTCTCTCTCACTTCAACCATTAAAACCCTCCCCTTTCTCAGGTTTGCTCATAATTCTGAGAATTGTTCCACCTCCCAGCAAGTTTGAATTTCCACTCAGCACCAAAAATGCTGTTGCCCAGCAAAATCGTAGGATTACCATAGAACGAGAAAAAGTATACTTTAGTGTATACTTTTTGTTCATATCACCTTCGCATCTCCTCTTTTTAAATTGCAAGTTTTGTGCGAGGTTTTGTCTTAGTTGATTTTTTGTATCCGGTATCGGTTCCAAATCTTGTATTTGTAGATTAACAGCACTGCGATTAATGTTATTTACCTCATATTTATCTCATGAATGAAGAATAATTAAACTTGATTATCCTTGTCTGAAAATAATTATTTAGATCTATTTTGAATTATAATATATAAAAGAGCTTTTGTCTTGATGCTTTCGTTCAAGATAATATAACCTCTGAATTGCTCTATTCGAAACATTTACGATATTTACAGTCTTTTGAAGGGTTGTTAGTATAACTTGTCGATAAATAATATCAATAGACATTAATAATGCAAATCACACACAAGTGTTTGAGAATTTGCAATTTTTTGACCACACTATTTTGCTTTGAAGGGTTTTTTTTTCTAAAGGGGGAAGCGTTGGGCAAGAAATTAGTAAAAAGTAATGATGACAGAAGATTAAACAACCAGGTACTTGAGGAGCACTTTGCCACCAACGTATGCTCCCAGCAAGGTGAAAACCACAAATATCCAGCCGTGAAGAGAGAAAGAAGGAATCGCACTAAAGAAAGAACCGATATTGCACCCCAGGGCCAGGCGCGCACCATATCCCATACAAAATCCTCCGATGAGTGCAGAGATAACAAAGCGCCCTGATTTCCACTTCCTTAACCTAAACTCTCCCGCAAGCAGTGAGGATAATAATGAACCTGCAATAATAGCTATGAAATGATATAACATGGGGATGCCGAAAAAATTAATTGTCTTTTCTCCTGTAAAGACATATTCCCCTTCTCCGCCTTCCAAAACCAAGATATTTTGAAAGAAATACCACTGTTCAACAGATATCCCCATTAAACTGCTCAACCATCCAGAAAAATAGGTAATACCACTAGTAACACCCCAGGGCGCGCCCGAGGAGAAAAATAACATAGTATTTAAAACAGCCAGCAGCGTTGCGCCAATAATATAGGGCCAGGGCTTTTTAAATACTACCTGGTAAAGGCTGGTTTTGGGTGACATTGCAACCTCTGTGCGAGCAGAAGAAGTCTTGTAGAAATCTCTTAAGCTACCCCAAGCAGCGCCCCATCCTCTTTCCAGGACCAATGCTGCAAAAAACATAGCTGCTAATAATAGCAATTGAGCAGCTATGGCCACGGGCCAGCCAAAGACTTGGGGTAAAAATAGTTCAAAAGAACCGTTTTGAAAACGAGTCATCCACCAACCTAAATGCCATGCACCCGCAGCAGAGCCTGCCAAAAAGCCCGCCATAGCTACCCATTGCATCAGATAGCCCTCCCCCATCCGCATAAGCATGCCGGTAGCACACCCTCCGGCAACTACCATGCCAAACCCGAATAATGTTGAACCAACCACCGTGTAAAGCCCGAAAGGCCTAACCTTTCCCATGTTTACAATAAGTTCTGTAGTTGGAGTCAGTGCCTCCAGCAACAAAAACCCCAGCGTGCCGACAATTAAGCCAACAATTACGGCTCTGGTCAAGGCCGTATTACCAATAATAAAAATATCCCGGAAAGCGGCGGCAAAACAAAACCGAGAGCGTTGCAGCACAAAACCAAATAATAGGCCAAAAAACCAAAGCAATGCAGCGGGAGGCAGGAAATAAATAAACAAACCAATGACAACAAGATTGAATAGTAAAAACAGCATACCGCGACTTAAATGTAGCGATACATTCTTTGTCTGGTCTAAAACAGTAGATGATTGTCGCAAATTAGCTTTCATCATGTTCTCCTAATTTTCTCCCAATTCACTATTTGCAATTATAACTATTTCTTATTATAACTTAAAAATAACTGGATGAGCAATAACTTCTTATGCCCTCACCCATCGGACTACATAATTCTTTACCAAGGGGAAAAGCAGTGGTATAATTACTTTAAATAGTAATCCTTAAATAATATGAACACAATAACCAGTCAAACCGCTTGATACCACGCCCTCATGGTGAACAAACCGGGAAAACAAAGGAGAAAGGATCTTTATGAATCTGAATCATCTACAAGCCTTTTGCCTGGTTGTTAAAACAGGCAGCATTACAAAAGCAGCAAAAAAACTGCATATTAGCCAGCCTGCCTTAAGCCTGCAAATACAAGATTTAGAGAATAGCTTTCAAACAGTTTTACTGGAACGAAGCAACAAAGGGGTAAAACCGACAGAAATGGGGCAGCTTGTGTTTAACTACGGCAGTAAAATTATTAATCTCGCGGACAATATGCATAAAGAAATTGAAAGCTTTGCTAATGCGACCACTGAAGAGCTGGGGGTTGGCGCCTCTGGCACCATTGGAAATTTTGCACTGCCCTGCAGCATTTATATATATAAAGAAAACTTTCCCCAACACAACATTTACATGGATATTTCCAGCACTAAAAATGTTATGGACAAGTTGTTGGATAGAACCATAGATATTGGTGTCATTGAAGGCCCACTCTTAAATTCCCTGGAAGAAACCATAAAAAACGAGGGCATGAAAGTAAAAAAAATCGCTCAGGATGAACTTACCCTAATAGCACCTTATAATGAACGATGGCAAAACGTAAATGAAATAAACAAAGAAGAACTTTTTCAATTAAACTTTGTCCTGATGAATGAAGGCACGGGTATTCGGGAAACCATCGAAGAAGCTTTAATGGAGAAGGACATAGCTGTCAGCCAGCTTCAAGTCGCCTTAGAGCTAAACAGCATTAATGCCATTATCTCTGCAGTTGCTGCAGAAAGGGGAGTTTCTGTTCTACCTAAAATGGCGCTGCGAAAAGAACTGAGGCATCGAACCTTAAAGGCAGTTAAAGTCCAGGAAATCAGCTTTCCCCACAATATTTACCTGATCTACTACCCGGAAAGCATAAAACCCGGATTGTCAGCTAATTTCCTAAACTTTTTAGCCTCCAAAGACCGTGGGTTCTGCTAAAGTATTTGGACAGATAGTGCAAATAATTCCCATTTTACCTAAATAAGGCCTTAAGGCCTTATTTTTTCGTGATTTCAATTTGCCAGATCCCTTCTTCCACCTCTTTTATCTTGCACGGATATGAAAACTTATTTTCAAAATGACCAGTTACACTTTGGATAGAGCAGCTGTGATCTGTTTCCAAAATTACACTTTCTCCGGCACCAATTTTCTTTAGCACTTTCTCTGCTTTGATAATAGGAATGGGACACATTTCACCCAGTGCATCAATAAAGTGTTCCATAATTATCCTCCCATTCTTATTGATAATAATGTAAATGCTCCCCCACGGCATGCCATTTAAAGCAACGCAAATCGACTCAACTGGAAGATGCTTTAATTCATAGTATTTTTCTATATTAATTATGTAAAACCCTTTTTTCTCTTGAATAATAATTCAAATTTACCTTTCCCCTAAGAATAAATTGTCCAAAACGGGTTAACCTATTTTTAAAGAAATATGATGGAAAGGAGGAACAAGTCAGTGACCACGTTTCATACGATCCACCTTATCGTTGGAATTTGGCTTGCTATCGTTAATTTTACCGCTGTAATGGCACCAAATGCCCTCGCCTGGAATAATGTTATTCTCGGGGTAATCGTCGCCATTTACAACGCCTATTATCTATTTGCTAGAAAAAACGTTGATGTCCAATCTTAATGGTCCTATTTTATGTCTTCTAAAAAAGCGGCCGCTCCTTTTAAGCCGCTTTTTTCCTATTAAGGGTTCCACTTGACCTAAAGCTCGTTACGTAAGTAGTAGTACCATTCCTCCAGGTCGTTGATTTCCTCGTCCCCTATATATGCCCTGGTTCCTCCCGGCCCTACCCGGCAACGATAAACCATATCGTTAGCAGTATTCCAGGCGACATAAGAGATTTCCTTGCTGGTATTGTCAACGGCTCGAAAGATCAATACGGTATTATTTTTACTAGTCTTAATTCTTTTATATCCCTTGAAAGGCTTAAGGTTTTCTCCCGCTTCTTGTTGTAGCAAGTTAGGAATACCTTTTAAATAATGAAGATATGTGCTTTCAAAAAAAAACTTATCCATATTTGCAACAGTATTTTTATCATATAAATTGGTCCATTTATTATCCTTAAAGACAGCCCCACACTCACATGTGAAAGGTGATGAAGAAAACTCAATTCTGCACTTGGGACATCTTCTCATGTAAACATCTCCCCGCTTAATAAACAATATATTATGATGGCACTAGCCGCTATAATAAATTATCCGCAATTTTGTTCCTTTGTCAACAATAATCTGTTTTCCTCATTAAACGAAACCTTCGTTGTGCCTGTGATATCAAGGCTTTGGTCTCCATGCACTTCTTCCTTCAAAGAAGTGGTAACCCAGATTCTTTCCAAATCGCTCGTGCTATTAATTAATACAGCACGTATAGTGTCCTCATGTTCAATTAGCCGAAAAGCTTTCTCAAAAACTTCTTTTTCATCAGCCAGGACCATGGGTATTTTAACCCCATCTATCCACCGTGAAGTCAGGGCGTTTGTGTAGGTGGTTTCAAAATCTATTTTATTATATAACGCCCGGGTAATAAAATCGGCCATCCCTACACCATAAGCATTTCCAGCACTCTCTGCGGTCAAATCCAGGGCTGCAAGAAACTGCATTTCTTTGTCTTTCCTCCCGCCTGTGCGTCGCCAACGGCCCACTACGTTTGTATCCATTCCTGACCCAGAAATATCCTTGCCCATATAACGGATAAATAAAATATCTACCGGGGAAAACGGAATCCCAGGTAAAAGCTTTGAGGCTTCTTGTAACAGTAGTGGTTCTTTGGAAAAAAATGCTGCGCTGGGCAAAACTTCGAGACGGTATGGCTTTGAAAAGGCATTTTCTATAATGCCAATGCCCAGCAAGACAGGAGTTTTTTGAAGTAACATTCCTGCTGCCTCGGGTATACTCTGCTCTAACCCATAGCGGTGCATACTTACTGCCCCATCCTGCTTACCCAGGCCTACAGTCAACATTTTTAATAAACCGCTTTGAACAGGCCCTGACATAGCTGTATGAGGTTTGATTCGATTCACCAATATTATTCCTTCGGCCTGATACGCATTTTTATCCATGAATACTGGGGCACCATTTTGCAGACAACCAACCTGAACGGTTTCCATAGAGGAAATAATAGATGCCTTCACTTTTTCCTCAGTAATCCCGTGGGATTGCGATACTGCCAACTGCCCTGCCGCAGTGGCACTCCCATGGCTTCCCATGGCCGGGACCAGAAAAGGCTTCACCTGCCTGTTTTTGAGCCAACTGACCAAGCAGGAAATAATCTCTGACAAAGAATCGATGCCCCGACTTCCCACTGCAATAGCAACCCTTTGTCCGGGATGGAAATGCGAAGCTATTTCCTTGGAATCCAGCTGCTGCAAAAGTTCATGCTCTACAGAAGTTAAAGCCTGGTCGTTGATTACCTGTTTCACTTCAAGCCATGTAGTCTTACTGATTGCAATACCCCTTCCTAAATACGGAAAAGGCCTGTAAAACAGGCCTTTTCCGTCAAATTAAAAGCAACTATTTATGCTTTAAGTTTGCCTCTCTCTTCTCAAGGAATGCATTTACTCCTTCGCTGACATCCTCTGTCTGGAAAGCCTGGTCAAAAAGATCCATTTCCACCTTGATAGCTTCATCCAGGGACATATTCATGCCCCTATTTACCGCTTGTTTAATTAATTTAATGGCAGCACCTGCCCTGGAGGCCAACTTGTTTGCAAAGTCTTTACTGGAGCTCAAAACTTTATCGTGGGGCACAACCTGGTTGACCAAACCATTTTTTAATGCTTCATCAGCGCTAATCGGATCTCCGGAAAACATGATCTCTTTAGCCTTGGAAGGACCCACTAATCGTGGCAATCTTTGGGTTCCACCCGCTCCAGGGAAAAGAGCAAGTTTTATCTCGGGAAGGCCTAGCTGGGCTTTTTCTGAAGCAATCCGAATATCGAAAGCAAGAGCCAGTTCAAGACCACCGCCTAAAGTAAACCCGTTAATAGCAGCAATAGTTGGGATCGGGAAGTTCTCCAGGTAGAGCAATACTTCGTGCAGTTTTTTCGTAAAGTTGTACGTTGCACCCGGCACATTAAACATTTGAGGGAACTCCTTGATATCTGCCCCAGCCATAAAAGCCTTTTCACCCGCCCCGGTTAGAACAAGGGCGCGGCATTCTTTGTTTTCTTCAATCTCCAGTAAGCATTCTTTCAGCTCCATAGCAACTTTGGAACTCATAACGTTCATCGGAGGATTGTCATTGGTAATTACAGCAATATTCCCTTCCTGTACCCAATTAACAAAATCTCTAGCCATAATAAATACTCCTTTCTTTTATTGGTATTCGTAAAAACCTTTTCCTGTCTTCCGGCCATAATGCCCTGCTCGAACCAGTTTTCTCAGCAAAGTGCAAGCCCTGTATTTGGAATCCCCAGTCTCCCTGTACAAAGTGTCAATAACCATCAGAAGCGTATCCAAACCAATAAGATCAGCCAGGGCTAAGGGACCGATTGGGTGATTTGCCCCTAAAACCATTCCTTTGTCAATATCTTCAGCACTGGCAATCCCTTCCTGCAGCACAAAGATTGCTTCATTTAACATGGGAACCAGGATCCGGTTTACTGCAAACAAAGGAGCTTCTTCAACAGCAATCGGTTCTTTGCCAAACTGCTTGGACAAATTAAAAATTAATTGAAATACATCATCAGACGTATCGTTTCCTCGAATAACCTCTACCAGTTTCATTACCGGAACTGGGTTGAAAAAATGCATTCCAACTACTTTATCAGGACGCTTCGTAATCGAGGCAATTTCAGTTATACTCAATCCCGAAGTGTTGGACGCAAAAATCACATCCTGGGGACAGGTAGAATCTAGCACTGAATACAGATCCTTTTTAATCTCCATGTTTTCAAAGACTGCCTCAATAACCAGATCAACGCTGGATAGATCGTCCAGTTCTGTGCTGGTTTTCATCCGGCCTAAAATTGCGTCTTTTTCCTCAGGTTTCTTTCTACCTTTTTCAACATCCCGGGAAAGGTTTTTTGTAATTCCAGCGAGCCCTTTATCAACAAATTTTTGCTCTACATCGTTTAAAATTACATCAAATCCGGCTTGCGCTGCAACCTGGGCAATACCGCTGCCCATTAAACCTGCGCCAACTACTCCGATTGTTTTCAACGACATTCAAAATCTCTCCTTGTTTTTCTTTAAGTAAAGTGTTAACCAAAGCCCTGCCAATAGCAGCCAAGTCTTATATGCCTTGCTGTATCACCTCCTGCTGTTAAAATCTAAACTTTTGTTCTTTTCTATATTCTACAAAGCCTCCCTTTTCCCTGCTTAGAAAAATGGGAACAGACCAGGCTTTTATTATTGATTTTTTCCTTTTTCTATGCTATATTAGTCAACAGCAAGGAACTTACATGTCGGGGTGGCGGAACAGGCAGACGCGCACGGTTGAGGGCCGTGTGGTTAACACCATGTGGGTTCGACTCCCATCCCCGACACCACAGATAGTCAAACTATTAGCGGAATTAATCCGCGAAGAAGTAAAAACCCGCTAACGCTCACTGCGGGTTTTTACTTTTTTCCTGATATTTTGTTAGGGAATATTCTTCACAATGAACTGTAAAGTTTTTGCTTAACAGATACTGATTGTTCGTCTCACTCTTTTTCGGCAGAGTTGGGTTCATAATATTATTCGGGGGCAGGGGCGACTTTGAAGCTTTTAAGCCGGAAGGGTTCTGTCCAGGGCGGCGAATCCGTGGCGCAGCCATTGGAGCATGTGGTCTTTGCATGCGGAAACCCTTGACAGGTCCCTGCAGGTGCATAGGCTTTACCAAGCCCTGCCCCCACCCGGATAATTGGAAACGCACAGCGTTTCCTTCTACTTTGGCCTTTTCGCACGAGCGAAGCGAAGCGAGCTGGTGCGCCAGGTTGCACCAGGTGAGTTGTCCGGCAGGCATGGTTTTCCCTCGGCCGGAAGCAGCTGTCTGGCACAAAGGTGAGCAGTCTTGCCAGGCCCGGGTTTGGCCGGCAAGTCTGCGGTTGCAGAATCGAAAAAGGTCGTGCCAAAGGGCGCACGGGCGAAGCGCAGCGTAGCCGGTGCGCTATGCTGCACCATGCTTTGCCTGTCCTCGGGTAAGCACTCCTGATGCCCGTGTTATGCGGGGAGCAGGTGTGCGTATGCATTGAAGCAAGCCCACAATGCAGGAGATAAGTCCCCCTATGGGGGATTTAGGGGGGATTTAGGGGGGAAGTAATCAAAGGGGATGCGTGACGTTCGAGAATATCAGTTATGTAAGAACCAAAGAGTAAAGCAAAGCTAGCTTTGCTACCTATTTTTCCAGGTGATTGCATAACTTGATATTCTCGGATGGCTGCATCCCCTTCCTACGTTGACTCTGCTTTGAACGCACGAGCGAAGTGGTTTTTACGGAGCCGGTGCGCAAAATTACATAAGCTTGGAAAAACCCTAAAGTAAGCAGTCTTGACGGCCTACTTTTGGCCGGCAAGTCTGCGGTTGCAGCGGCTGCAGTGGCCGGGTCCAGGGGGCGCACTGGTGAAGC
>Ga0207421_10003410_pt1 | contig 18943 bp, 16 predicted proteins | sample SodLakKL_010_SED_4_FD_187542 | JGI IMG/M metagenome (GOLD analysis project Ga0207421, IMG submission 187542) | Alkaline sediment microbial communities from Lake Tanatar, Kulunda Steppe, Russia - 8KL_010_SED (SPAdes) (version 2) | ecosystem: Environmental > Aquatic > Non-marine Saline and... | reverse complement strand
TATAAGGAAATAGATAGAGGTTGCCCTGCTCTGTCGGGATCTGCGATTCCGTTAGCACTAATTCAATCGGCCCGTATGAAGGGTCGGTCCACTTCAGGGTGTCATAAATAGAATCGTACTGCTGGGGCGCTATGTGCATGGCGTGCCAGTGGATGTCGAACTCCTTTTCCCGGTGCAGTTCATCGAGGATTTTTTTAAAGTAAGGTTTGTCTCTTTGCCTGAGCGAAACCCTCCTGAAAAAATGGATATTTCTTTTGGCGAGCTTTTCCCAGGAACTACCGACCACTTCTTTATAACCTGAATCGGAAGAGTATATGAATTTTAAAAGGTTATAGCTTGCCGGGGTTTCCCCTAGCTGGGCGATGAATTTTTCGCTTACCCCGTACAACTTTAAGATTATTAAGTTCGCCGCAATAATATCGGCGAATTCATCCAGCACAAAGGCCGGGGTTTGCATTTTACTCAGTGTTTCTGATAGATTGTGCAAGGTCGCCTTGGATTCGGTGTAAGAGGGATTGTTGGATTTTTTTTCAGTGGCGCTAACAGCAGCATAAAAAAGTTCTTTACGTTCAAGGGCGGTCAGGTTAAATGCTTTGGCCAGCAACTGCAGGGTTTCTATGTCGAGGTATTTTCTTTCGCCCCGTTCCATTCTGCCCACCTGGTGGGGGGTTAGGTGCAGGTATTCGCCGAGCTCCTTACGCGTCCAGCTTTTACCTTTTTCCGTGCGCTTTTGTTTTCGTAGATCGGCAATAATTTTCCCCAATTCAACATTATTCAAAGGCGTCACCTCTCTATGCAAGTGAGTAATTTATTTTCTGGTGCTCCGGGGTGGGGTATTTTCCGTCCCACACGATCTGCCGGTAATGGGCAGGGTCGGTATCACCTTCCGTGTTGAAGATTAAAACTACGGAATCTTCATTAAAGCCAAGGGATTCTTTTACGGGAGCAAGCTCCGCTCTTTCCATTAACAATGTCAGCAGTCCAACCCCTACGGCTCCCGATTCCCCGGATATTATTCTACGGTCATTACCTGCCGGGTTTCCCAGGACGCGCATGCCCTTAGCAGCCATATAGTCTTCACAGGATACATAGGCATAGCTGAAATCTCGCAATATATCCCAGGCCAGCATATTGGGAACTCCGCAGGCCAGGCCGGCCATGATTGTCTGGAGGTCGCCTTCGACCGGGTGCCTTTTCCCGTCTCTTTGTGCTGCGGAATTAAAGATGCAGTCTGCGTTTTTTGGTTCAATGATGATTGCCCTGGGGATGTTTTCTGCGAAAAGGTTGACCAGGTAACCGAGCACGGCTGCGGGCATCGACCCTACTCCTGCCTGCAGAAATACGTGGGTTGGTTTTTCAATGTCATTTGCATTCAACTGTTTCAGGGCCTCATCGATCATGGTAATATAGCCTTGCATTACCCAGCTGGGGATGATCGTGTAATCTTCCCAGGCGGTATCCTGGACCAGGTGCCAGTTATTTTCCTCTGCTTTTTTAATTGCCAGTTGGACGGTATCGTCATAATAATAATCTGTAACAATGGCTTCGGCGCCCGTTTCTGTTATAGCATCGATCCTTGGTTGGGCGGTGCCCCTGGGCAGATAGACTACTGCTTTCTGGCCCAGTTGCTGTGCAGCCCAGGCTACCCCTCGCCCGTGGTTTCCGTCGGTGGCGGTAACAAAAGTCATTACCCCGGTTTTTTCCCTGATATCCGGAGATGCTAGTGTTTCGAAGTCTAAGTATTGTTCCGGTAACCCCAGTTCATTGCAGATCACCTTGGCCATAGCATAAGTTCCACCAAGTGCTTTGAAGGAGTTTAGGCCGAAGCGGTGAGCTTCGTCTTTGATGTATAATCCACCGAGGCCAAGTTTACCGGCCAGGTTTTCCAAACTTTCCATGGGTGTTGCTGCATAATTATGAACGGTCTGGTGAAACCGGCAAACTTGTTCCCCTTCTGTCCGGGAAAGAAAAGCAGGCTTATCCCCTCCAATACCGGGGTTAAGTAATACTTTCAGGTCTTTATCATGAATGTGGTTGAACATCTATTGCCTCCAGCAAAGTTGGTTTTATAATTAATATTCGCAAATAAAAAGAAAATACCTGCCATAAAAAATAAATATTCTAATATTGGATAATCTTTCTTGCTTGTATCCTTGAGTGGTTTTATGCCCGGGGTATAACTGCTTTCTGATTCCGGGCAAATCGCTGCCCGGTGGTAGCAGGATAACTAGATCTTGATGTGGAAGCATTTCTGGCAGCACAGAGTATAAAATAATAGTTTGGTCAAGCAGGGGTAAAGAATAGATGAAATTTAAGATGTCAGTTAAACCAGAGCGGACAGTGGATCAGGATAAAGCTTACTTTTTTGTGTTTAAAAATGATCAACTGCTCCTTTTTTCCGGAGAGAACGAATACCGGATACCCGGAAAAGCTGACCTTACTGCGCTGAATCTGCAAGATATCAACCGCCATTATCTTGGCACTTTAGGGGAGAATCCATGTTATGCTGTGGATTTATCACTTGGAGAAAAAATTCCCGGGGAAGTTAACTATACAGGGCTTCGAGAGGTATTTGGATTAATCGATGAGGAACTTTTCAGGGTGGCTTCCTATGCTTATCAAATTTTACACTGGGACAGAACGCACCAGTATTGTTCTATATGTGGCGCTCGCACCGGTTATGTATCAGGAGACCGGGCAAAAGTATGCATGAAGTGCGGTAGTATTTATTATCCCCGGATTGCCCCGGCGGTAATCGTGGCTGTCTGTAAAGGGGATAAGCTGCTGCTAGTCCGCAATAAAAGGTTTAAGCATAATTTTTACAGTGTTATAGCAGGTTTCGTAGAAGCTGGAGAATCGCTTGAAGAATGCCTGGTCCGGGAAGTCAAGGAAGAAGCTGGTATTGAAGTAAAAAATATTACCTATTTTGGCAGTCAGTCATGGCCCTTTCCCAATTCATTGATGATCGGGTTTACTGCTGAATATGCAAGTGGCGAGCTTAAACTTGACGGTAAAGAGATTGCTGATGCCGGGTGGTTTAGCCCGGAATCTTTTCCCCAAATTCCCGGCCCGGTAAGCATCGCCCGGCAGCTGATTGATGCGTTTGTTAATCAACAAATAAAGATGTGATTAAAAAAAACAGCGGCTTGTATGATTGTGAGAAAAAATATAAGAAGGGGCTTTTGAGAATCTCTTTTTCTCAAAAGCCCCTTATATTTCCCTGGTCGGAGCGGCGGGATTTGAACCCACGACCTCTTGGTCCCGAACCAAGCGCGCTACCAAACTGCGCTACGCCCCGTTTCCTTCATTTGCATAATGATTATAGCATAGAGCATTTTAAAGAACAATAGGGAGTAAAAAGGTAGGTTTGAGAAAAAATTTAATTGAAAGTGATTAGGTGTCATTACCTTGTTGAAGGGCAGGACGAAGCTTGAGAAATAGTTCACTTGTGTAAATATTTGCAATCTTGTTGACAACATTGAGGCGGTTATATATAATATTAAACACAAAGTTTAATTTATTTATTCAGTTATAATGGTTCAACTCAGCAGAGCCGTGATTTCTTTCCAGTCCATGTTTATATGAGCGTTTACAAAGAAAAGGATTGAGCGAGTCCAGGGGTGAACTATACTGCAATTGAAATATGCAAAATTGAAAATAAGTTGACAAATTAAAAAATGAAGGTTATGCTGTCGACATATTAATCCCCGGGTTATAATCCCCGGGAATAGTTAAAGAAAGCGAGGGCTATTGTGATACTACAGTATGTAATTATCGTCGGATTGATTCTGTTGATTTCCTGGACCGTGCGTTACATGGTGCAAAGGGATATGAAAAGTCGCCAGCAGGGGAACGCGAAAAACCAGGACGAGTGATTATCTTGTGCTATTAATCCAGGGAAGGGAGGGAGAGTAATATGTTGAACGCAATTCTTTTTGTCGGTGGTTTCTTAACAGTAACTCTCCTTATTCGTATGATGATCTTAAAAGATAACCGCAACGTAGATCACAAGGATGCCGGTAAAGCCGGTTAAAACTTTTGATCGCCTTAGACTTTGGGAAGAATTATAAGGCTAGGGCGATGGCTTTTGAAAAACAATGTGAAGAACCGAACAAGGTTTCAATATAAAGCGGTTCCCGCAAAAATAGTTGCGGGTATTTTTATTCCCTTTTTTTCTTGCCTGGAGGGATATTAGCGGGTATACTAAGGGGTGTCAGATGTTAATGAGATTCCTTAATCCTTGCCGGACTAGATTAAATATCGGGGTGATGCCTGATGAAGCAGCGGATCAGGGTGGGTATTCCGCGGGCCCTTTCGTATTATACCTTTTACCCCCTGTGGCAGGTATTTCTTGAAAAACTGGGTGTAGAGGTAGTGGTTTCAGGGCAGACCAATCGTAAAATTTTAGAAGACGGGATCAAGGAAACAGTCAATGATGCCTGCATCCCGATTAAGATTTTTCAAGGTCATGTAATCGATTTGATCGGCAAGGTGGATTATATTTTTGTGCCCCGCCTGATCAGTGCTGATGGGAAGGCTACTTTTTGTCCCAAATTCCTCGGTCTTCCCGATATGGTCCGTTTTTCCGGAGTTTCTTTGCCTGAATTGATTGATGTGCGTTATAACATAAAAGCCTTTCCCGGGGGTCTGTTTAGATTTTTCAGGTCTGTCGCTTTAACTATTGGGATAAAAAATCCTTTCAGACAAGCTTATGCCGCAATTAGTGCCATTTTAAAGCAAAAACGATATGAAAAACTATTGCAAAGAGGAATTAAACCGGTTGAAGCGTTTACTGTGATTTTGGGAAGTAAAAAACCTGATCATGCTCAAAAATATTCCAATTCAGGAAACACCATGAATCCGGGCAAAGCTACCATAGCGCTGCTCGGCTATCCTTATACAATCCACGATCCTTTTATCAGCACCGGGTTATATGACAAGCTAAGCAAGATGGGCGTTAATGTTATTACCTTCGAGCAAATCCCAAAACGAGAAATGCGCCGCTATTCGAAAGTATTACCGCAAAACTTTTTCTGGTACTACAGCAACCAGGTCTGCTGGGCCGGCTTGTATTTGCTAAACCAAAAAAGTATTGACGGCATTATCCATGTCACCGCTTTTGGCTGCGGTCCGGATGCCATGGTTGATAAAATGCTGGAATTGGAAGCAAAGTCGGCCGGCGTGCCTTTCTTGAGCCTCACCATTGATGAACATACCGGTGAAGGAGGTGTGCAAACCCGCCTGGAAGCTTTTGTCGACATGCTATGGGCAAAGCGGGAAAAATTTAAGGTGGGTTAAAGCATATGCAGAAAGTTTACCTGGGTATAGATGTTGGTTCTGTCAGTACCAACCTGGTTATTTTAAATGAAGATGACCAGGTGATAGCCTATGAGTACTTAAGGACGAAAGGGCAACCGATCAGGGTGGTCCAGGAGGGCTTAAGTCTTATGGCGGAGAAATTCCCTGAGGATGCGAAAGTTTGCGGCGCCGGGGTCACCGGCAGCGCCCGCAGTTTAGCCGGTGTAGCCGTGGGAGCGGATGTAATCAAAAACGAGATTACCGCCCATGCCATTGCCGCCGAACTGACTGTGCCCGGGGCTCAGACCGTCCTCGAAATCGGGGGCCAGGATTCAAAAATAATTATTCTGCGTCACGGCGTTGTAGTTGATTTTGCTATGAACACAGTCTGTGCAGCAGGGACAGGCTCTTTCCTTGATCACCAGGCGGCGCGTCTGGGGATTCCCATCGAAGAGTTCGGAGAGCTGGCTTTAAATAGCAAACACCCGGTGCACATAGCGGGACGCTGTTCTGTCTTTGCCGAATCGGATATGATCCACAAGCAGCAGATGGGCCACGGGATTGAAGACATTATCAGCGGCCTCTCTGATGCCCTGGTCCGCAATTATTTAAACAATGTTGGCAAGGGTAAAGAAATTCTCGCACCGGTGGTATTCCAGGGAGGTGTGGCTGCAAACGAAGGTATCAGGACTGCTTTCGAAAAGGCATTGGAACTGGAAGTGATTATCCCGGAACATTTTCATGTTATGGGCGCGGTTGGCGCAGGCATCCTGGCCAGGCTGGCGATGAAAGAAAAACAAGAAACCTCTTTTCGCGGGTTTTCTATCAGCGAATTGGAGTACCAGGCCGGTACTTTTGAATGCGACGGATGTCCTAATATCTGCGAAATTGTTAACCTTTACCTTAATGGAGAACTTTTGGCTCGCTGGGGCGGCCGCTGTGGCAAGTGGGATAACTTGACTGCGGAAGCTGCTGCTTCCGGAAAGTTAACTGCAGGGGATTAAGGCTTTTTTCTTTAAAATATCTCCTGTTTACGGCAGGAATTTTCGGTTTAATATATAAATAATAAGCAGGCTTCCATTTTTCCAATATTAGTAGATTATGCTTTTATTATTTAACTATTGCTGAACAGCTGTTGATATAATAAAATAGAAACACCTAGAGTACTTGGAATATTTAAAATTAAAGGTGGTGGTAGATGAGTGCAGCGGAGCAAGTAAGTATGTTTGAAAAGGCATACTTGGTTTTAAAAACACAAAGGGGGTATTTTAGTAATGAAAAAATGGTTGGTTTTGTTGATTATTCCAGCTTTGCTGCTCGGGTTCATGATTACCGGTTGTGAACCTGAAGAGCCGGTGGAAGAACCGGTTGATGAAGAACCCGAAGAACCGGTTGATGAAGAACCCGAACCCGAACCGGTTGAGCAGGCAGTATCGGTAGCCATTGGTGCAGAGCCGGAAAGCCTTGACCCGTTAAGAATGAGTTCAGCTCCGGCAGCTACCGTATCGGAGCACATGGCAGAAAACTTGATTTATTTGACCGAAGACGGTGAGCTTGATCCTGCCCTGGCTACAGATTGGGAAATTGAAGATGACGGGATGTCTTACTTAATTGATCTGCGTGAAGGGGTCACCTTCCACGACGGAGAGCCCTTTAACGCTGAAGCTGTCAAGTACAACCTGGACCGCTTCATGGGCAAAGGCGAATTTGAAGGCGTAGACCAGGCTGACTTTGCATTCCTGCTTGGTGAAGTCGACGAAGTGGAAGTAGTCGATGAATACCAGATCAGGATTCACATGGAAGAACGTTTTGCGCCGTTGATCACCCATCTTTCCCATTCCTTTATCGCCATGCACAGTCCGGCAGCTTTAGAAGCGCTGGATGAAGGCGAAGAAGTGGAAGCTCCCGTGGGTACCGGTCCCTATAAGTACGCCGGCTGGGATCGCGGTGAGCAGATTGTCATGGAAAGGAACGAGGACTACTGGGGCGACGTGCCTGAGATTGAAGAAGTAACCTTTAAGTTCGTTCCCGAAGGCAGTTCCCGGGTGATTATGCTTGAAACCGGGGAAGTTGACGCGTTAATGGATGTTCCGTTTGCTGAAATCGAAAGGCTCGAAGGAGAAGAAGGCATTAACGTAGTTTATGAAGAAAGTGTTCGCTGTGTCTATATCGGTTTGAACGTTGAAAGTGAGCTTTTTAAGGATAACAAGGAACTGCGTCAGGCTCTGAACTATGCGGTTGACAAACAGGGCATTGTTGATGCTATCTTTGAGGGGGCATATGAGCCGGCAACCGCACCGATCCTGCCGCCTGTATTTGGTTATGAAGAAGTAGGACCGTACGAGTACGACCCGGAAAGGGCGCAGGAACTGATGGCCGAAGCCGGTTATGAGGATGGTTTTGAAATGGAGCTTTTCCACCCGGTAGGCCGTTATCCGAGAGACGAGACGGTAGCAGAAACCATCCAGGGCATGCTTGCAGAAGTTGGCATTGAGGCTAACCTGACCACCTATGACTGGGGCACTTACCTTGATATGGTCGGCCAGGAAGATCCTGCCGATCGTGAAGATGATGCCTACATGCTCGGCTGGGGTACTGTAACCTGGGATGCCGATTACGGCCTCTTTCCCCTGTTCCACTCTGAAGAGTGGCCGCCGTCCAGCAACCGTTCCTACTACGCTAATGAAGAAGTAGATGCCCTGCTGGAAGAAGCAAGAAGAGAAATGGATCCGGATGTGCGTGAGGAAATTTATGCTGAAGCACAAGAGATCATCTGGGAAGATGCACCGTGGTTGTTCCTTTATGACCAGGTCCAGGTTAACGCTGAACTTGACCGGGTCGAAGGCTTAATTCACCATCCGCTGGAAAACATCTCTGTCTGGGATGCGCGCATAGTTGAGTAATAGTTGAGTAAACGAAAGATAGCCCGGAAAATCATTCCGGAGTACAGCTAGTAACAGGCTAGGGGCAGGGTGGAACAGCTTGAGTGTCGCAATTACCCTGCCCCTTTAAAATAACTGGCGCCAATATTTTTAAAGTTATTTTTTCACAGAGGGAATTTTAGTATTTATTTATTCTTTCTTATCGATTATAATGATTAAGACCGGTTTTTGGAGATACTTAGTTTGGGGGTTAACTTATAAGTGTATGCCTACATAGTCAGAAGGCTATTGTTAGCCGTTCCTGTATTAATCGGCGTATCTATCCTTGTCTTTTCCATTGTTCGGTTTATTCCTGGTGATCCCGCCAGGGTAATAGCCGGGGTTCAAGCCCCCCAATCTGCTGTTGAGAGGGTTCGCAGAGAGATGCTTTTAGACGAACCCTTGCACACACAGTACTTTGTTTACATGGGTAATCTTCTCCAGGGTGATATGGGCAGGTCTGCCTTTACCCGCAGGCCGGTAGCAGTTGAACTGTACGAGCGTTTTCCCAACACCCTGATTCTTACTGTAGCGGCTTTGGGTATAGCTACAGTTCTTGGCATGAGTGCCGGCATAATTTCTGCTACTAAGCGTTATTCCTTGTTTGACAATTTTGTAATGCTTTTGGCCTTAGCGGGCATTGCAATCCCGGTTTTTTGGCTGGGGTTGATGTTACAGCTCTTGTTTTCAGTAAACCTGGGCTGGCTGCCATCGAGTGGTATGGATACCTGGCGTCATTTGATCCTGCCGGCGCTCACCCTGGGCCTGGCTACGACTGCCCTGATTGCCAGGATTACCCGCTCGAGTATGCTCGATGTCCTGGGCCAGGACTACATCAACACGGCCCGTGCGAAAGGGCTGGTTGAGCGGATCGTAGTTTACAAGCATGCTTTAAAAAATGCCCTGATCCCGGTGGTTACTGTTATGGGGTTGCAGTTTGGGATTTTGCTCGGCGGGGCCGTTTTGACCGAATCTGTATTTTCCTGGCCCGGTGTGGGGAGGCTCCTGGTTGATTCAATTCTCGCCCGTGATTATCCGGTTGTGCAGGGCGCTGTCTTAGTTCTGGCCTTATTCTTTGTCTTAATTAACCTGGTGGTAGATATTATTTACGCCTTGCTCGATCCCCGGATCACTTATGGCACGCAAGAGGGGGACTGATTTTGCGGAAAGAAAAAGTGGATCAGATAAGTCAGCTTGACACTCCGAAAAGTGATTCGGAAATTCGCCAGGTATGGCGGCACTTGCGCAAAAACCGCATGGCCATGATCGGTCTGGCGATCCTGTTTATATTTTTGATCACGTCAATATTTGCCCCTTACCTGACCCCTCATGATCCGGTGAAGCTTGATTTGATTAACGCCGTGCAACCTCCCTCCAGTGAGAATTTAATGGGAACTGACTGGCAGGGGCGGGACGTTTTTTCCCGGATACTTCACGGGGGGCGGATTTCACTGGCCATCGGTTTTATTACCGTGATCATTGGTTTGGGAGTAGGTATACCGGTGGGCACCCTGTCCGGTTACTTTGGGGGCAAACTTGATTTATTTGTCCAGCGGTTGATCGATATTATGCTTGCTTTCCCCGGGATCCTGTTAGCGATAGTGGTGGTGGCAATATTAGGCGTCGGGGTGGAGCAAGTAATGATTGCGGTAGGTATATCAACGATACCGATATATACCCGTTTAGTGCGGGGTTCAGTCCTTTCGGTTAAAGAAGAGGGCTATATTACCGCAGCCAGGGGGTTAGGTATCGGTGATGCCCGTATAGTTGTTCGCCATATTTTGCCTAACTGTCTTGGCCCGATCATCGTGATGTCCACATTTCGGATTGCTACATCAATTCTCTGGGCTGCAGGACTTGGTTTCTTGGGTCTTGGCGCTCAGCCGCCCGATCCCGAGTGGGGGGCAATGTTAAGCCGCGGACGCGAATATATGCGGGCCGCGCCATATTTAACTACTTTTCCCGGAATGGCAATATTTTTACTGGTGCTCGGGTTTAACCTGATTGGGGATGGTTTGCGTGATGCCCTGGACCCCCGTTCCCGCAGATATGGTTAAAGGATCTTATAGTATAAGCGCTAAAGGGATGCTGCTTGCCGGCAAGAAAATAGTATATTTATCTATCTGAAACAAAAATTTCTCCGGGGTTTTAGTAAAGGACGGTAACTAAATGGAAGAACTTTTGAGAGTGGAAAATTTACAGACCACATTTTATACTGACGAAGCTGTCATTCGCGCTGTTGACGATGTTTCATTCAGTGTTAAACCAGGCGAGGTTATCGGATTGGTCGGCGAATCCGGCTGTGGGAAAAGTGTAGCTTCCTTAAGTATTATGAGGTTGATTCATTATCCTCCCGGGAAGATTGAAGGCGGCAAAATCTATTTAGAAGATCGGAATCTTTTAACGCTCAGTGAAAGCGAAATGCGCAATATCAGGGGCAATGAAATAGCCATGATTTTTCAGGAGCCGATGACCTCCCTAAACCCGGTTTACAAGATAGGCGACCAGGTTGGTGAGGCGATTCGTCTCCACCAGGGTCTTGATAAATCTGACGCCTGGAAGGAAGCGGGCAGGATGCTTGACCTGGTGGGAATACCCAGGCCCAATGAAATCCTTGATAACTACCCCCACCAGTTAAGCGGCGGTATGCGGCAGCGGGCGATGATCGCGATGGCCCTTTCCTGCAATCCAAAACTGCTGATTGCTGATGAACCGACTACCGCGTTGGATGTGACTATCCAGGCGCAGATCCTTGAATTGATGAGGGATTTGAAGGAGAAGATAAACACGGCCATCGTATTTATTACCCACGACCTGGGTGTGATTGCCGAGATGGCCCAGTACGTGGTGGTCATGTATACCGGCAAAGTAGTTGAACAAGCTGACGTAGAATCAATTTTTAATAACCCTCTCCATCCTTACACTGCCGGCTTGATCAATTCCAAGCCAAGGCTCGAAGAGGAAAAAGAAGTGTTGGATTATATCCCGGGTAACGTGCCCAACCCAATGGCTATGCCCCGGGGGTGTGCTTTCCACCCCCGCTGCCGGGAAGTGATGGAAGTTTGCCAGCAGGAAATGCCGGAGCTGGTTGAAACAAAACCCGGCCACCAGGTTAGATGTTGGTTGTATCAAAAGCAGAAGGCAACAGGGGAAGGGGTGAAATAAATGGAAACCCCTGAGCAAGTGATCACTGTCGAGGGCTTAAAGAAGTATTTTCCAATCAGGGCCGGGGTATTTTCCCGGGTAACCGGCTATGTTAAAGCGGTTGACGGGATTGATTTTAATGTGAGATCAGGGGAAGCCTACGGTTTAGTTGGCGAATCAGGCTGTGGTAAGTCAACGGCCGGCATGTCTGTTTTGAAACTGATCAACCCTACTGCCGGTAAAGTTGTTTACAAGGGACATGATATTGTTGCCATGGGTGAAGATGAAATGCGTAAAATGCGCCGGGAAATGCAGATTATTTTCCAGGACCCGTACAGCTCGCTTAATCCCCGGATGAGTGTGGGTGAAGCAATCGGGGAATCCTTAGAGGTTCACGGTATAGCTACCGGGAAGGAACGAAGGGATCGGGTTATATCGGTGCTGAAAGAATGCGGCCTTGATGAGCACCACTTTCGCCGTTATCCCCATGAATTTTCCGGGGGACAGCGCCAGCGTATCGGCATAGCCCGCGCTTTGGTTCTGGAACCTGAGTTTATTGTGGCAGATGAACCGGTTTCTGCCCTTGATGTTTCCATCCAGTCCCAGATTATCAACTTGCTCGAACGCTTACAGGAAAAGTACGGCCTGACCTTCCTGTTTATTTCCCACGATTTAAGTGTGGTTAAACATATTTCAGACCGGCTAGGGGTAATGTACTTAGGGCGTATTGTTGAAGATGCACCTAAAAAAGAGCTTTACAGCTCGCCTAAGCATCCTTATTCCCAGGCTCTTCTCTCTGCAGTCCCTACAATGCAGCCGAAAGTTAAAAAAGACCGCATTATTTTAAAAGGTGACGTGCCCAGCCCGGCGAACCCGCCGTCCGGCTGCACTTTCCACACTCGCTGCCCCTGGGTTGAGGAAAATTGCCGGAATGAAGTTCCTTCCTTAAAGAAAGTAGGCACTGACCATTATGTCTCCTGTCACCTGGTTAAAGAAGTCAGCTAAGTTTTTTAATGGTAACTAGTGGAGGGTGTGGCGAGGATGAAGGCAACATTTGCGCACATGGGCACACTTACCCCGATCATAGAGTTGCTGGTCGAAGATCTTGACCATGAAGCGATCACCCCGCACCGGCCGAGCCGGCGGACCCTTTCCATGGGAGCCAAGTACGCTCCTGAATTTGCCTGCATTCCCTTTAAAATTGTTCTGGGCACCTACTTAGAAGGCCTGGAAAAAGGTGCCGATTTGCTTATGAGCGGCGGTGGTTACGGCCCCTGCAGGGCCGGTTTGTACGGTGAACTGCACAGGCGCATATTGCGGGACCTGGGTTATGATTTTGACTTTATCTTTTTTTGGCCGCCTTTGCGAAAACCAGGCCATTTTATCTGCCAGCTGCAAAAACTCAAAGGGAAGCATTCCTGGAGCCACCTTTGGCGCACCGTTAAAAAAGGCTATTCCAAACTCAAAATCTACGATGACCTGGAATTGCTGGCCCAGTCCAAGCGGCCGCGTGAAATCAACCATGGTTCTATCTCTAAGGCCTTTGCAAGGGCCATGGAAATAATGCGCCCGGCAAAAACCGAATCTGCTATTGAAGAAGCCGGTGAAGAAGCCCGCCGGGTTTTAGAGGAAGTTCCGGTCGATGAGGCCAGGAAGCCTCTTAAGGTAGGGGTAATTGGTGAGATTTACGTGCAGCTTGAACCGTTTGCCAACTTTTACGTGGAAGAGCAGCTGGGGCACCTGGGGGTAGAAGTAAGACGTAGCATTTATTTAACCAGCTATACCCGCCATGATGTTTTATCTACCAAAGGCGATATGGGCAGTCGCAACCTGGCCATGCCTTATCTTTCTCAAAAGATTGGTGGGCACGGGCAAAACAGCGTGGGTGACATTATTCGCTATTCCAAGATGGGCTATGACGGGGTAGTGCAGCTCGCTCCCTTTTCCTGTATCCCCGAAATTGTCGCCAAGAGCCTGGTCCCCCGCTTAAGTCAGGAGTACGGGATCCCGGTTTTGACCTTATTTATTGACGAACATACCGGTGCGACGGGAGTGCAGACCAGGCTTGAAGCTTTCGTCGACTTAATGCAGCAGCGCCGCTCGGGGGATGTCAGGGCAAGTGCCCGACTGGCTTGAGTGAACAAGCGCTTGCGGCTCATATTATTGCCTCCTGCTTTTTTTAAGCGCCTTTTTTCATTTATTTCCTAAAAAAATATTAAAATGGAGTGAAATTCAGGTTGCAGCTTAAAATAGGGCCAATTAATGTTTGCCCGGGGTTGGCCCTGGCCCCGATGGCCGGAATTACAGATCAACCCTTTCGCCTCCTGGCAAAGGAACAGGGCTGTCCCCTGGTATATTCAGAGATGATCAGCGCCAAGGGGCTTTATTACAATCCCGGCAGGCAGCGATTCTTGCTGCATTTTACCGAAGCAGAGAGGCCAATTGGCTTTCAGCTTTTCGGCTCAGACCCCGGTATAATGGCGGCAGCGGCGCGTAAACTTGAGGATATGGGGGTTGATTTTATCGACCTCAACCTGGGCTGCCCCACCCCGAAAGTAGTCCGCAACGGCGACGGTGGCGCTCTTCTTCGCACACCTGAGCTGGCTGGAGAAATATTTAAAGCGGTTGCTGAAGCCGTTTCCTGCCCGGTAACCGTAAAAGTGCGCAAAGGTTGGGATGAAGGAGAGATCAGTGTTTTTGAGATTGCCGCCCGGGCGGAAGCTGCGGGGTTAAAAGCAATTGCCGTCCACGGGCGTACGGTAAAGCAGGGCTATAGCGGTCATGCGGATTGGGATATAATCCGGCGCATCAAAGAGTCTGTCTCCATCCCGGTAATCGGCAACGGTGATGTTGTATGTCCTGATTCTGCAGAAGCAATGCTTTCCTCTTGCCGCTGCGATGGAGTGATGATCGCCCGGGCCGCCCAGGGAAATCCCTGGATTTTTAAGGCGGTTAAAGCCCGGCTCGAGGGTTCACGCCCGCCGGAGGCTCCCGGAATTGATCAAGTGGTTGAGATGGCAATCAAGCATTTGTCCCTGCTTACTGAATTAAAAGGTGAGCCTGCGGCGGTCAGGGAAATGCGCTCACATGCCGCCTGGTATATAAAAAGTTTTCCGGGAGCTGCTTCCGCCAGGAGAAAGCTGGTCCAGGCAGAGTCCCGGCAAGCAATGGAAAACCTCCTTAAGGAGTATTCCTTGTACGTGCGAAAAGTCCTTTCCGAAAAAAAAGAACAACCATAAACCCTGGCCTTCCGGGCGACATATAAGTTATTGCTACAAGTTTGCATTAATAGTAAAATGATAGCGGTCACATTTTTGTGCACGCCCGAGATGGAGGAAGTTTATTGGCAAATGAGCGTATGTTTCGCGTCGGCGAAAAATTAGTCAGCCTTGACAAAGCTACCCGCTTGATTGAAAGAACCCTAAAATTGCGCGAACAGGGTTTTTCCCAGCAGGAAGCAGCCAGGCGCCTTAATCTTGATCGCAGTTTTGTGTCAAGAATTGAAGCTGCCGGCGAGGTGCGCAAGGGCAGTAAGCTTGCGGTAATTGGTTTTCCCCTGGCCAACTCAGGTGAACTGACCGACCTCTGCAACTCTTACGGGTTAGACTTTGTCCTGGTGCTCGATAACCGGCAACGCTGGAGTATGGTTAAAGATGAGCAGGCCCTTGATTTTTTTAACCAAATATTTGAGATGATTGCCCGCCTGCGCGAGTATGACACCCTGGTGATGATTTCTTCGGAGAAGTGGTATCACCTGGCTGAAGCTTTGCTCGATATCCAGATAATTTATATTGATTTAGGCCCCACCCCAATCCAGGAAGATCGCTATCTTGACTCAGAACAGTTAAAAAGCGTGCTGGATGCGGTGCTGGGTAAAAATGCGAAAGGAGACCGGTAGAGTTGAAACACATAGTCGGAATTAGCCTCGGTTCCTCAAAAAGGAACCATGTCGTTACCGTGGAACTAAAGGGCGAGCAGTACAAAATAGAGCGTATCGGGACCGACGGGGATATGAATAAGATGATTGAGATCATCAAGGAACTTGACGGCGTGGTGGATGCATTCGGCCTGGGCGGGATGGATCTTTATATTTATGCTGTCGATCGGCGTTATGAATTCAGGGATTCTCGTAGAATATTTCGGGCGGCGGAAAAAACCCCGATTGTCGATGGTTCTGGTTTAAAAAATACCCTGGAAAGAAGGTCCATAGAGCAGCTTAACCAGGAAACCGATATGTTCGACGAACAGAAAAAAGTATTATTGATGTCTGCTATGGACCGGCTTGGCATGGCCCAGGCTTTTGAGAAGGCAGGCTGCAAAATGATTTACGGTGACCTGCTTTACGTCCTGGGTTTGCCGGTACCACTTTATTCTTTGAAAAGCCTGGCAGCAGTCGCCCGCGTCCTGGCTCCCCTGGTGGGACAACTTCCTTTTTCCATGGTTTATCCCACTGGCAGCAAACAGTCGATCAACAAGCCTCGTTATACACGCTATTTCCATGAATGCGACATTATCGCCGGCGATTTCCACTACATTCATCGCTATATGCCGGAAGAGTTGCCTAAGAAGATCATTGTTACCAATACGGTCACCAAAGATGACCTGGAATTCTTGCGGGAGCGCGGCTTGAAAACATTAATCACCACTACGCCTGAAATGGAAGGCCGCTCTTTTGGGACCAATGTGATGGAAGCTTTGCTGGTTTGCATGGGCGGTGGCAAGAGTGAGCTGAGCGAGGCTGAGTATCACCGGCTCTTAGAGGAGCTTGATTTGAGGCCCAGGGTGGTGGAATTATAAAGGAGTAATAAACCGGGGTGGCTAAAATAATATATATTAAGAAACTTTTTATCGCACATGTTTTTATTTCTTGACATCCCCGGGCGGACACCTTATAATAAAGCAAAATTGAAAGCAAAAGGGCGAAAAGTGTCGAGGCAAACCTTGACACTATCTTTATCTTTATTGGCTTCGTTGAAGTATGAAGCCGATATTTATGTTCAATACAACGGCAAACACGCTCCTTAGAACATAATATTTTTTTTGAAAGCAAGTTTAAGTAAGTTAATTTGCCAGCCAAGGGGGCAGGTCCAGGTGGAAGAAATGAAGAATACTGAAAACACCAATGAAGAATTGTTGTTGACCAAAGATGGTTTTGAGAAACTGGAAAATGAATTGGAACATTTGCGCAATGTGAAGCGCAAAGAGATTGCCGATCGAATCAAGGAAGCTATTTCATACGGCGATATAACCGATAACGCTGAGTATGAAGATGCCAAAAATGAGCAAGCCTTTGTAGAGGGTAGAATTATCACCTTAGAAAAAATGTTGCGCCGGGCCAGGTTGCTTGAAAAAAGTGAAGACGACCACCAGGTTGTCCTTGGATCGACTGTCAAGTTGAAGGATTTAAATAAGGATAAAGAACATGAATACACCATAGTGAGCACTGCTGAGGCAGATCCCAGTGAAAAGAAAATTTCCAATGAATCACCGGTGGGCAAAGCGATCCTCGGCCTTTCAGTTGGTGAAGAGGTTGAGGTTAAGGTTCCCGCCGGAAAGATAAAGTACAGGGTTGAAGCGGTAAATTAATTTTTAGGTTGCACTAAAATATTCGGCTGGAGATGGAGGTCTTGCAGATGGAGCAGGAACAAGATTTAAATGAACTTTTGCTGGTCAGGCGCCGCAAGTTGGAAGAATTGAAAAACAAAGGGATTGAACCTTTTGGCTACAAGTTTGAAGCAGATCATTATTCTACCGAGATTATCGACAACTATGATTCCCTGGAAGGGAAAACTGTTACTGTAGCCGGAAGGTTGACCAGTATCCGTTCGCACGGAAAGGCCACTTTTGCTCATTTGCAGGACTACCGGGGCCACATCCAAATTTATTTGCGCCTGGACCAGTTAGGGCAGGAAAAATACGAGACTTTCGAACTGGTTGATATTGGTGACTTTATCGGGGCCACCGGAGAAGTTTTCCGCACCCGTAAAGGAGAGGTCACAGTCAATGTGAACGATTATACTTACCTGACCAAAGCGCTGCGCCCCCTTCCTGAAAAGTGGCATGGTCTCAAAGACGTTGATTTGCGTTATCGCCAGCGCTACGTTGACTTGATCGTCAACCAGGAAGTGAAAGAAACCTTTATCAAGCGCAGCCAAATTATTCAGACCATGCGGGAACTGTTAAACCAGTGGGGTTTCCTCGAGATGGAAACGCCAATTATGCAGACCATTGCCGGCGGCGCCCTGGCCCGGCCGTTTATCACTTACCACAATACTTTGGGGATGAGGCTTTACCTGCGTATAGCCACCGAGCTGCACTTAAAACGGCTTCTTGTCGGTGGTCTGGATAAGGTTTACGAGATAGGTAGAATCTTCAGGAATGAGGGAATTTCCACTATCCATAACCCGGAATTTACCTCGCTGGAAATCTACCAGAACTATGCTGATTACCATGATATGATGGATATTACAGAAAACCTGATTTACGAGATAACCAAAAAGGTTTTTGGCACTCCGGTAATTACTTTTCAGGGCAAAGAGATCGATTTAACCCCACCATGGCCCCGGGAAACTATGATCGAAGTGGTGAAGAAATATTCAGGGGTAGACTTTTCTATGATTGCAACCGACGAAGAAGCTTTCCAGGCGGGCCTTGATGCCGGCCTTGAGCTTGACAAAGGGCTTTCATGGGGGGAAATCCTGTACATGTTCTTCGAAGAGTTTTGTGAAGAACAGCTAATGTCGCCAATATTTGTTACCGATTTTCCGATTGAAGTTTCTCCCCTGGCCAAGAAACTCGAGTCTGATCCCCGGTTAACCCTTCGTTTTGAAGGTTTTATTGCCGGTTGGGAAATTGCCAACGCCTTTACAGAATTAAATGACCCAATTGACCAGCGTGAGCGTTTCGAGCAACAACTGACCAAAAGAGATGCCGGTGATGACGAGGCCCACGTGATGGACGAAGATTTTATCACTGCCCTCGAATACGGGATGCCGCCTGCAGGTGGCCTCGGTATCGGGATAGATCGCCTGGTGATGCTTCTTACCGATAATATTTCTATCCGCGATGTGATTTTATTTCCCACCTTGAGGCCGAAGACAGAGGATTAGCGGGTTTTAAGTGGCAGGCAGAAACTATAATAATCAGTGGTTAACTAATTGGCAGAAAGCTCTTTACAATAATAAGGCAGCTTGCTACAATAGTATCGCAAAATTAAGACAGCTGTTTAAGCTTTTATTTTATAAGTGTGTTTTTTAGCGGCAGCGCCGGCTTAGGCTGCAGGATTTCAAACTTAAGCAATAAAGTTTAAAAAAACCTCGATTTATGTTTGACAAAGCTACTAAGCCATGCTAATATAAAAAGGTCGTGCTTGAGAGGAACTGAAACATAAACTTCACAAATTGCGACCGCGTTCTTTGAAAACTGAACAGGGTAAGGAAAAGGATTCACACCGGATTTTTAAGAGATATGCGGGTGTAATCCTTGCGAATCGGAGATTTTTTTTATTTGAGCCGGATGATTAACTTTAGGTGTTAAAGTTTATTTAAGAATAAACTGGAGAGTTTGATCCTGGCTCAGGA
>Ga0207421_10003408_pt1 | contig 18947 bp, 19 predicted proteins | sample SodLakKL_010_SED_4_FD_187542 | JGI IMG/M metagenome (GOLD analysis project Ga0207421, IMG submission 187542) | Alkaline sediment microbial communities from Lake Tanatar, Kulunda Steppe, Russia - 8KL_010_SED (SPAdes) (version 2) | ecosystem: Environmental > Aquatic > Non-marine Saline and... | reverse complement strand
TTCTTGCAAACTGTTAAGAACTGGTAGCCGAACCCTCAGAGTAGCAATGGCATCATTCGACGAGATGCGCGAGGCAGGCGAGATCGAGACGATCTGGAAAAACGGCGAGTTCGTCGACTGGCAGGAAGCGACCACCCACGTGTTGACTCACGGGCTCCACTACGGAACGGGTGTGTTCGAGGGCGCACGAGCCTACGACACCGAACAGGGGACAGCGATTTTCCGCTGGGAAGAACACCTCGATCGGTTTTTCGCCTCCGGAAAACCCTACGAGATGGAAATTCCTTACAGTAGGCAAGAGCTAACCGAGGCTACCCTCGAACTACTGCGTCGACAAGATCTCCAGAGTGCCTACATCCGCCCGATTGCCTACTTCGGCTACGGGAGTCTAGGCGTCAGTCCCGAGGGCTGTCCAACCGACGTGGCAATTGCTACCTGGCCGTGGGGAGCATATCTGGGCGAAGAGGCACTCGAACAGGGAATCGACGTGATGGTCTCGTCGTGGCGAAAACATTCGTCGAGCCAGATTCCGACCAACGCGAAAACGACGGGACTGTACGTCAACAGCCTGTTGGCCGGCGAGGAGGCCCGCCGAAACGGCTACAAAGAGGCAATTGTGCTCAACAAAGAGGGTCAGGTCGCCGAAGGCCCCGGCGAGAACATCTTCCTTGTTCGGGATGGCGAGCTGTTCACCCCCGGACTCTCTCAGAGCATCCTTGATGGAATCACCCGCGATACCGTGATCACGCTCGCTCGCGAAAAGGGTTACACCGTTCACGACCAAGCGACCATCTCCCGCGGCGAACTCCATACGGCCGACGAGCTGTTCTTTACCGGCTCGGCCGCCGAAGTTACCCCGATCCGCAAGGTTGACAACGTCCAGATCGCCGATGGGACGCGCGGACCGGTTACCGAAGATCTACAATCGGCCTTCTTCGATCTCGTCGAACGCAAAACTGACGCCCACGACGAGTGGTTCACCTACATTTGAATGCTCTTTCGGGGCGGTAGGGACTCCCTACTATTCGTCGACAGGGTTCTGGCGGGTTCTGAGGGGTTTCGACCGAACCACCAGCAATGACGGCGATCGGTCAGTAAGCAGTGACTACCATCGCCAGAACATTCACAGGAGAATTATAACAAAGTCAATATGCTTCTGGGAAGGCTGTATGGAAACGTTCCAAAACTTCCAGCAGCACAAAACTGACTCACCAAGACATAGCCAGCAGCGAACATGTGAATCCTGCGGATCGTACGTCACCAAACAGTTCGTCCGGGTGTTTGGTGGTAACGACGGTTCGGTGTACGGCTGTATGAACTGCACAACGGGCCGGGATCTCCGAGAGGGTGGTGGCCGGCAGCCCTCGCCGACCGAACAGTAGCTCAGTCGTCCGTAGAGGCCGAGTGATCGCCGGTCGTCTCGTTTGATTTTGTGGAGACCCTCGGTCGGTTGTTATCACGTCGGGCCGGGTTTTCTTCTTCTTCGACGGGTATCTGGTGGGCAGACTCAGCAAAACCGGCACTCAACACGCGGGTCAATGCTTCTTCGACCTGTTCGCCGGTCTCTTCGACGCGGTCGGGATGTACCTCCATGACGAATCCGGTGGTAATGTTGGGAGCTGTCGGCATGAACAGCACGATTCTGCCGTCTTGAGTCTCTTTGCCCGTTTTAAATGCCGTCATCCGAATTCCGTTCCAGACTTCGAGTCTAACCGGCTGTTGGAGGTCGTCTGTTCCGGAGACTGCCGTTTCGACGGCGAGTTTCGAGGCATTATAAACGACGCGCAACACTGGCACGCGGTTGATTGTATCGTCAATCGTCGCTTCGAACACCCGTCCAACAGTTGTCCGCATTAAATAGCCAACTGCGAGGATAAGCGTTGTAATCAACGTCAGCGCAACGAAAATTCGAGCCAACGGGACGAGTTCTGCGGGGACCCCAAGCTGGGCGAACTCTAGATTGCTGATCAGCGGGAGACCAATAATACGAACATACAGCCAGTTGAGAACGAAAAGAAGAATTCCGAGTGGAAGCAGCACTACGAGCCCACTGGCGATGTCGCGTTTCCACGTAGACATTCAATCGTGATTCGGGACGGAGGGTCTTATACGTTTGACAAACCAAAACAGTCCAACAGCTAGTAGAGACTGTTTACTTACACGTAGTAAGCAAATACTTTAGTATTTGATAGAAAGTAGGCGTGAACTCGTGGTCTGTCGCTAGAAACGGCAAACTACGTCGGGGATGCTACTGGCCGTCGAGAGTGATCGTTTTCAGTTCGGTGATTCGCTCGTCGGCCAGCAGTTCGTCGAGAACGGCCTTGGGGACCTCAACGTCGAGATCGTAAACGGTGAGTGCTTCACCGCCGATGGTCTCGCGCGCATTGAACATGCCGGCGATGTTGATGTCGTTGTCACCCAGCACCGAACCGATAAGGCCGATGACGCCGGGTGTGTCTTTGTTTCGAGCCACAAGCATGTTGCCGTACGGGATCGCGTCGACGCGGTAGCCGTCGATGCGGACAATCCGTGGGTCGTTGCCAGCAAACAGGGTTCCCGAAACCGTCAACTCGTCGTCACCGTCTTGGACAGTAACGGTAACAAGACTCTGGAAGTCCTCAGTTTGCCGTGTTTTCGATTCGGTGACCTCAATGCCGCGCTCTTCGGCAAGCCGGGGAGCATTGACCGCGTTGACCTGCCATTCGAGCGGCTGGAAGACGCCTTTAAGCGCGCTAGCGGTGACGAGGTCGACGTCCTCGTCGGCAATGTCACCTTCGTAGTGGACTTCGATACCAGAGATGCGCTCGCCGAGCAGCTGGGCGGCGACCTTGCCGGCAGTCTCGGCCAGTCCGAGGTAGGGTTCGATTCGCGGGAAGGCGGTCTCGTCGACCGATGGCGCGTTGAGCGCGTTGAGCACGGGCTGTTCGTTGAGCGCGGCGACGACTTGGTCGGCGGTGTCGACGGCGACGTTCTCTTGGGCGGCCTCGGTCGAGGCTCCCAGATGGGGTGTGATGACGATCTCGTCGACATCGAGCAGGGGCGAATCGTCGCTGATTGGTTCCTCGGCGAACACGTCGAGGGCGGCACCGGCCATCGGGCCGTTTTCGACTGCGTCGGCGAGGGCAGCCTCGTCGACGATGCCACCGCGGGCACAGTTGATAAGGAAGCCGTCCTCAAGCAGGGCGAGTTCCTCGGCGCCGATCATGTTCTCGGTTTCGGGCAAAAGCGGGGTGTGGATCGTGACGAAATCAGAGGCAGCGAGACACTCATCGAGGTCGTCGATCAGTTCCGCACCGAACTGGGCGGCGCGTTCTTCGGAGATGTAGGGATCGAAGACAACCAGATCCATCCCGAGACTGTCGAGGCGTTTGGCGACTTCTTGGCCGACACGACCGAGGCCGATGACACCAAGGGTTTTGTTATTGACTTCATACCCTAAATAGTCGGATTTGGCCCACTCGCCGTCGGTGAGTTTGGCGTGCGCCTGTGGTATCCAGCGGGCGACCGCAAACGCCATTGCGACGGTGTGTTCGGCGGCTGCGCGAACGTTTCCTTCGGGTGCATTGGCGACGATCACACCGTGGTCGGTGGCGGCTTCAATGTCGATGTTGTCGACACCGATGCCCGCTCGACCGACAATGACGAGGTTTTCGGCGGCCTCGAAGACTTCTTCGGAGACATCCGTGCCCGAGCGAACGATTAGTGCGTGTGCGTCGGCGATTGCAGCAAGAAGTTCGTCGCCTTCTGCTTCGTAGTTCGTTTCGACCTCGTAGCCTGCTTCACGCAGCCGATCAAGCCCCGCATCGTCGATCGGGTCCGTGACGAGTACCTTCATGTCTGTAGGATTTTGCGGCGATTGGTTAAGCGTTTCCACGTCGACCTGCTGTTCATCGTCATGTATTACCACACCCCTCCAGTGACCGATTCCACGAAGACGTATACAGCATCGTGCATTTATCAGTAGGAAGTAACCACAGAGTAAACCAAATCAGATGGCGGTAGTCGGCGCATACTAAAACGGGTGTTTTTCATTCTCCGGCGAAAAACAGCATTCAATGAGCCTCATTGCGTTCGATTTCGATGGCACGCTGTCGGACTCGGAGATGACCGTCCTGCTCGGCGAGAAACTCGACGTCGACGACGAGATGGCCGACATCACAGAGAAAGCGATGAACAACGAGATGAGCTACGCCGAAAGCCTGCGGAGCCGCGCCGAACTCCTCACGGGCCTCTCGGAGGCCGACGCTGAAGACGCCTACAGCGGGGTCGAGCTCCGGCCTGACGCCGCAACCCTGATCGACCGCCTGCGCGAGGCGGGCCACACGGTCGCCATTTTCACGGGTGGCTTTGAGCGTGGCGTCCAGCGCGCCCTAGAGGCCGACGACACCGAAATCGACCGCATCGTGGCGAACCGGCTGCCCATCGAAGACGGCGAACTCACCGGTGCGGTTGAGGGGCCCCTGATCGAGGGGACGAAAGACGACCAGCTGGAGGAACTTGCCGCCGAACTCGACGTCGAGATGAGCGAGACGGTCGCGGTTGGCGACGGGGCGAACGATCTGCCAATGTTGGAGGTTGCCGGCTTCGCGGTTGGCTTCGAGCCGAAACCAGCCGTCGAGCCGTCGTGTGACGAAGTGGTCTCAACGATGCTCGAACTCGGCGATCTGTTGGAGGGCCGTGGCGTCCTAGCGGCTGCGGTCGACGACTGAACCCCTTTATTTCGTCTGCGCGATCCATTCGCTTTTGTTGATATGTTCTGAGGGTCGGGTTCTGTGGGGTTTGGAGTTGTCTGTGGGATTTGTGAACGTGGAGAGTGTGGATAGGGGGTTGGTGTGTTGCAGTCGAAGTCGACCACTGTGTATCAATGGTTGAGTCGGTCGGAATCAAGAGATTTTGTGCTCTGAGTCACCTGGGTGGTTTGCTTCGATAGTAACTGCTCGCTAGGCTTGAGAAACATAACGTGCCCATTTGCTGTGCATCATCGACTGCTGTCAAAGACCCCGTTCAGAGCCAAATGGCTTAGTACATCCAATACATACTGATACATATGCCAATCAGCGCGGATCAGTTCGAATCGATCACCGACGACAGCGGGCCGACACCGGGAACGAACGCCCACGAGATACTCTCGTTTCTCGAATCGAATCCCGACCAGGCGTTCACCCAAAGCGAGATCGCAGAGGCAACGAGCGTCACACAAGGGTCGGTTGGGCCGACACTCGTGCGGCTCCGCGAGGCCGGGCGCGTCGACCACAAAGGCAACTACTGGCGCGTGAGTGATCACGTCCGGAGCGTCGACGCGGCAACGGACCATGCAGGTGCTGTGGCAGCGAGCCACGAAGACGACCCTCTGGAATACGACGACTGGCAGGAGTACGCGGTCGACCCGCGTCAAAACCGTGAGTGAGCAGTTCCAGAAGGGCGACGTAGTCTGGGCTCCAGATCCCTTTCGTCAGGGGTCGAACCCACGGCTCTGGTTGGTGCTCAGCGCGGATTCGCTTCCGTTTCCGGGCGAAGAATATCTCTGTGCCGCGCTCACAACCAGTGACTTCCCAGCAAATCACAGAGTTGGCGAGGACTGGCTGACTGGCCGCAATCCCAACAAGCCGTCGTACTGTTCGCCATGGGTTATCGCGACAATTAAACACCGGGCAGTAGCGAACCCACAGGGAAAGATCTCAATGGCGTTCACCGACCGCATGATCGACCGATGTGAGCAGTTCCTTCGCGGCGGATAGTAGCAACCAATGAGCCAAAACAACCGGTCCGAAGGTGTCGAGTTCATCCAAGAGGACGATGGCCGAATCACAGCACGCGACATCGAAACCGGCGTCGCCTCCTACGGCGAGACGAAAGCCGAGGCCCTTGCGATGCTCGCCGAGGCTCTCGAACTCTACGCTGGTAGGGGTGAGCCAGTGACCGACGACGATCTCCGAGAGTTCGGCCTTGAATCCGACGATGTCGACGACAAACCACTCCCCGAGTTCATGCAGTAGCTGTTTTTAAATACGAACCGTCGACGCCCACCGTTCTCCGGCAACCCTAAACCGTAAAGCGGCCTACAGCCAGCAAATGGCCGACTCAGAGGCATACGTCGACCACCCGATGCTCGCCGCCGACTTCATCGAGCGTCGACTCTACCAACTCCAACTCGCAGCCACCGCCCGCAACGGCCACACGCTCGTCTGTCTGCCCACTGGCCTGGGCAAAACCTCCGTCAGCCTGCTGGTTACTGCCGAACGCCTCCACGAACAGGGCGGCAAAGCCCTGCTGCTCGCACCGACCAAACCCCTAGTCGACCAGCACGCCGACTTCTACCGGGAGGCCCTCCAGATCCCCGACGACGAGATCGTCGTCTTCACCGGCGAGATCCGCCCCGACGACCGCGCGGCGGTCTGGGACGACGCCCGCGTCGTGATCGCCACCCCCCAAGTCATCGAAAACGATCTGGTTGGCAACCGAATCTCGCTGGCCGACGTCACGCATCTCACCTTCGACGAATGTCACCGCGGCACTGGTGATTACGCCTACGTCTACATCGCAGAACGCTACCACGCCGACGCCAACCAGCCACTTGTGACCGCAATGAGTGCCTCTCCCGGCGGCACCAAAGAGGATATCCAGACCATCTGTGAGAATTTGGGCGTCGACACCGTCGAGGTGATGACCAAAGACGACGCCGACGTCGACGAATACACCTACGAAACAGAAATCGAGTGGAAACGAATCGACCTTCCCCAGGAGCTACTCGACATCCGCGATGGAATCAACGAAGTCGTCAGCGACCGCCTTGAGAAACTCCGCGAGTTGGGCGTCACCCGTGCAACGAGCCCCGATATCTCCCAAACACAGCTCAACAAAATCGGTGCGGAGCTTCGCAAACTGATGGACAACGACCAATCGGAGGGCTATCAGGGGATGTCGATGCACGCCGAGATCATGAAACTCCGGCGGGCGGTCACACTGGTCGAAACCCAGAGCGTCGAGTCCGTCCGGCGGTATTTCGAACGCCAGAAAAACGCCGCCCGGAGCGCGGGTGCCTCGAAAGCCAGCCAGCGACTCATCGCCGAGCCGAAGGTCCAAGAGGCGATGCGGAAGGCCAACGCCTACGACGATCTCCACCCGAAGTTCTCCCAGACCCGCATTCTGTTGGCCGAGACGCTGGGAATCAACAACGGCGAACGAGTGATCGTCTTTACCGAATCCCGCGACACCGCCGAAGCACTCACCGACTTTTTAAGCCAGAACTTCCGCGTCGAGCGGTTTGTCGGCCAGGGCGACAAGGAGGGTTCGGATGGGATGACCCAGACCGAACAGAAAGACACCCTCACAGCGTTCCGCAACGGCGAATTCGAAGTCTTGGTCTCCACATCGGTCGCCGAGGAAGGCCTCGACGTGCCGGAAGTGGACCTCGTGCTCTTTTATGAACCCGTCCCGACGGCGATCCGATCCATCCAGCGCAAAGGACGAACCGGCCGCCAAGACAAGGGCCGCGTTGTCGTCCTGCTGGCGAACGACACCCGCGACGAGGCGTACTTCTGGATCTCGCGGCGCAAAGAAAAACAGATGACCAGTGAGCTGCAGAAACTGAAAGGCGTCGCCGAGGAGGTCGAACAGGAGCTGGAGGCTCCCCAGTCCGCACTTGATCAGTTCGACGGCGAAACAGCCGACCAGTCGTCCGCCAACACACCTGAGAAGGCCGCGACTAACGGCGGAACCGCGGGAGGGAGTACGGACGGTAGCCCTGGACTAACGGATTTCGGAACGGTCGACGAATCCGAATCTGACAGTTCCGAGGCGGTCAATGACACCGAAGCGACGGACGACGAGCCGGAGTCTAACACCGACGCCATCGTGGCGAGTGCCAGCAGCGTCGACGACGACACCGTCGAGATCGTCGTCGACCAGCGAGAGTTGGACTCCTCGATTGCCAAAGACCTCTCAATGCGCGAGGCCGTCGAAACACGGCTCGAAACGCTCGCCGTCGGCGACTACGTCCTCTCTGATCGCGTGGCAGTCGAACGAAAATCAGTGGCTGACTTCCTAGATACGCTCACCGGCGGAGATCGCTCGATGTTCGAGCAGGTCGGCGATCTCACCCGCAACTACAGCCGGCCCATCGTCATCATCGAAGGCGAGAACCTGTACGGCGAGCGGAACGTCCACCCGAACGCGATTCGGGGAGCGGTCGCCAGTCTGGCCGTCGACTTCAATGCGAGTGTGTTGCGGACTGACGACGAGCGCGAGACCGCCGAATTGCTCGAAACAATTGCCGCGAGAGAACAGCAGACTCGCAAGCGCGCGGTCTCCGTGCATGGTGAAAAACAGGCCAAAACCCGGGCCGAACAACAGGAGTACGTCGTCAGCTCGATTGCGGATATCGGTCCTGTCACCGCCCGTGCGCTGCTTGCGGCCTTCGGAACAGTAGAGGCGGTCATGACAGCCACAAAAGACGACTTACGTGAGGTAACAGGCGTTGGCGAGGTAACAGCCGATACAATCCGAGAGATAGTCGGAAGCGAGTATTCTTCAGGTATTTCTGACGAATGATGGCTATTTTTGAGGCCAACGTAGTTGGAAAGAAATCTAGTATAAGTTTGCTGACGCCACTGAATCAGACGTACAGCACGGTCGACGGCAGCAAGCTATCCCGTGTAACACACTTATGCGAACACAAACCCCCACTCCCCCGTTCAAAGCAGGCGATATCGAACTCGCTCGGTACGGTCCTCCTCAGCATGAAACGGTATCAGCGAACACCTCGCTGTACGGTCCACCGCAGCACGAAACCGAGGTCGAAGACCCCGAGTGGCTCATCTCTATTGCCGCCAAAGCATTCAGCGTCAAGACCCCAGAGCCGGGTGGCAGCCCGGAGGCCGACACCGAACAGGAATCGAAAACAAAAACGCGCGAACCGACCGTTCTCAAGCTGTAGCGCGATTCAATTCGGCGAGCGTCGACGCGGCCTCATGAGCCGCAGCCAGTAGCTCACGCGCGCGCCGTGGATCATCTGTTTCGGCCGCACGCCGGGCAAACTGTGTGATCGTCAGTTCCAAAGCGTGCCGAGCCGCAGCCACCCCCGTCGACGACTCAGTATCTGCAGACAATCCGCTTAGAGACGAATCAATGCCGGCTGCAGTCTCGGCTGGCTCAGTGGGTTCCGACATCCGTTCAGCCGAGTGCTCACCAGCCGACGGTTCCTGTTGATTCAAGGGCATCTCAGTTGACTGGGTTGAGTCGACTGTTTGCTTGGGGTTAGGTTCTGGCTGCTGGGTCGCGTCGACGTGTTGGTCTGTGGCGTCCGAATCGGTGGCCTGACACGACGGGCAGAACGTCTGATCGTTGTACCGAAACAGCGGATCGGAACACTGCTCGCAGTGTTTGTTTGTCATCGTCGCACCCTTCAACAGGAGTTCGCTCATGCGCTGGGTTTCGGCCCGTTTTTCTTCATCGCGGGCGAATTTTTTACGAAGTTTTTCGCGTTCGGCTTCCTTATCGAAGTCGCTCATACTCGCTGGAAAGTGTCTGTGATGGAAAAATACAGCGGCTCGGGTGACTCAACGATTCATGGTACCGAAAGCTACACGGAATTTCCCTGCGTACATCAACCATGACAAAAGTCAGCATTGTCGGCGCGGCAGGCACCGTCGGTGCAGCCACCGGCTACAATCTCGCACTGCGCGATATCGTCGACGAGTTGGTTTTCGTCGACATTCCCGACATGGAAGATACCACCGTCGGCCAGGCCGCCGATGCCAACCACGGGACCGCCTACGATTCGAATACGGTTGTTCGACAGGGCGACTACGCCGAAACTGCTGGCTCCGATGTGGTCGTCATCACCGCCGGCATCCCGCGGTCGCCGGGTCAAACTCGCCTTGATCTGGCCGAGGACAACGCCCCGATTATGGAAGAGATCAGTACATCGCTCAGCGAGTACACTGACGATTTTATCACAGTCACGACCTCGAACCCCGTCGACCTCTTAAATCGCCACCTGTACGAAGTCGGCGATCGGCCGCGCGAGCACGTAATCGGCTTCGGCGGTCGGCTTGATTCAGCGCGCTTTCGCTATGTGCTGAGCCAGCGATTTGAAACTCCCGTCCAGAACGTCGAGGCCACAATTTTGGGAGAACACGGCGACGCCCAAGTGCCCGTGTTCTCAAAGGTCCGAGTCGACGGGCGTGACCCCGCGTTCAATGACGATGAAAAAGACGAGATTCTCGGCGCTCTCCAAGCCTCGGCAATGGATGTGATCGAACGCAAAGGTGCGACCGAGTGGGGCCCAGCCACCGGGGTTGCCCACACGGTCGAGGCGATTCTCAACGATACGGGCGAGGTGTTGCCCTGCTCAGTCGTCCTCAACGGCGAGTTCGGTCACGAAGGCGTCGGCGTCGGTGTGCCGGCGAAACTCGGCTCCGATGGGGTCGAGGAGATTGTCGAGTGGGAACTTGACGACTACGAAGTCGACCTCTTGGACGAAGCCGGCGAGAAGTTGGCCGACCAGTACGACCGCATCGCTGAGTAAACAACCACGGGTCAGGTGACCCGTGGAACTCTCGCTGTTCCCTTTAGAGTCGCTCGCTGATCGTTTCCGCTGTTTTTTCACCAACGCCGTCGACGTCCAGCAGATCCGCTTTTGAGGCGTTGCGGACGTTTTCGACACTCCCGAAACGGCCGAGCAGTCGACGCCTAGTCTGGGGGCCGACACCCGGAATCCCATCGAGGGCGGTCGAAACCTCGTCGCGGAGTGTCTGGTGGTACTGGACGGCAAACCGGTGGGCCTCATCGCGGACGCGTTGGCAAATGTGGAGGTGGCCCGCGTCGTTCGGCCAGTCAAAGACGCGGTCGGGCGTGATCACGAGTTCGCGATCCTTTGCGAGGGCAATCGCTGGGACGTCCCAGCCGGTGGCTTCAAGCGCGTCGAGTGCAGCCCCGAGTTGGCCCTCGCCGCCGTCGACGAGCAGTAAATCTGGATCCGGCCGGTCGTCTCGTCCCTCCACGGCCCGGGTTGCGCGCCAGACGACGAGTTCGTACATGTTGGCATAATCGTCGTTTCGGTCGGTGAGTTTCTTGCGTCGGTAATCGCTCGTCTCCGCACTCCCGTCGACGAAACAGACGTTGCTGCCGACGACAGCTTTGCCGTGGGAGTGGCTCACATCGAAGCCCTCGATTCGGGTTGGTCGACCGATCGACAGCTCCTCGCCCAGTCGTCCAAGTGGGTCGCCGGCGGTTGGCCCCTGTCGGGCGTTTTTCAGCGCGAGATCGACCAGCGTCGACTCTCTGCCGGCACCCGGAACCCGAACCGCGACGCCCTCGGTTTCGAGCCACGCTGTGACTTCGGTGTCGCTCGGTCGCTCCGAAAGCAGTAGGGCATCGGGAAACTCGCGTTCGGCGTAATATTGTGGAATGAACGCCGACAGTAGTGCGGCCACCGGATGATCCGCCTCTGGCGCATCGAGGCTGTGCTGCGAGCGGTCGACCAGCTGGCCGTTCTCGCTGTGAAGCCGGGCGACGGTCGCTTTCTCTCCCTCGACGGCGACACCAAGGACGTCGACGCTGCGCTCGTGGCTTTGACCCGACACCGCGGCTTCGCCGCCACCGTGGAAACTCTCGACCGTCTCAAGGCGGTCCCGAAGATTCGCCGCGCGCTCGAAGGACTGCGCTTGGGCTGCCAGTTCCATCTCCCGGCGAAGCGGATCGGCAAGAATCCCGGTTTCGCCCTCAAAAAACCGGACTGCGGAGTCGACGTCCTCCCGATAGCTTTCGGGGTCGATTTCGCCGGTGCAGGGAGCAGTACACAGCCCCATCTCGTAGTCGAGACAGGGTCGGTCCCGACCCTGGTATTTGTGGTCCGAACAGCCCCGCAGCCCATAGGTTTCGCGGATCGCCTTAACAGCAGTCTCGACGCGGCTCTTGTTGGTGTAGGGACCGAAAACTGTCGCGGCGGCATCGGGATCGCGGGTGATCTCAATTCGAGGAATAGGGTGAGCAGTCAGTTGGACAAGCGGGTAGGATTTGTCGTCTTTGAGCCGGACGTTGTACCGCGGCTGGTGTCGTTTGATCAGATTGGCTTCCAAAAGGAGCGCCTGGGTTTCGGTGTCAGTGACGGCAAACTCGATGTGGTCGGCGGCCCGAACCATCCGTCGGATGCGGTCGCTTCGTGGATCGACATAGGAGCGAACTCGCGAGCGAATGTCGACGGCTTTGCCGACATACAAGACCGTCTCGTCGGCGTAAAACTGATAGACGCCCGGCTCGCGAGGGGCAGTCGCCACACGCTCACGAAGCGTCTCGGTGTCCATTCAGTCGACCCAACGGACGCAGGACAGTTCACCGTTACGAGCCGTCGCTGTCCTTCCACGACGGCGTGATGTCGGCGGGTTCGTGCCCGCGCAAACAGACGAGGTTCTCTCGACCCAGTCGAATCCGAGTGATCTCTTCTTGTTCTTCCATCGACGACAGTAGCCTGCTCACCTTGGATTTCGACCAGTCGGTTGCTTCGACGATCTGGGACTGTTTGAGTCGGCCCTCGTGGCTCGACAACAGCTGTATCACGCGCTGTTCGTCACGGATCGGGGGATCGAACGTCTGGGAAGGACTGACAGCTTCCTCGGCGTCTGTCGCCGTGGGGTCTCTCGCCAGCCCCAGCGTCTGCAGCAGCATCATGAGTCGACCAGCGACCAACAGCAGGCCAAAGGCACCTGCACTCAGAAAGCCGAGAGTGACGACGGCGATCCGGTACGGTGTTGTCGGATCTCGCGGATCAGTGCCCAACATCACCTCAACGCCGTCTGTGAGCCCATCGCCATCAGTGTCGGCCAGCGCAGGGTGCGTTCCGAGTTCGATCTCGCGTTCGTTCGACAGGCCGTTGCCTGCCAGATCGCCGTCCTTTTCGATAATGTGGACGGCCTGATGGTGGTCTTCGATCGGGTCCTCGGTGGTGTCTCTGCCGGGATAGATCTCGATAGCGAGCGTTTCTTCACCAGTGATGTTTTCGGGCCACTCCGACTGCGAGAGAGTGACTGTGGCTGGCTCGTCGGCGTCGACGGCGATCCACTGACAGGCGAGTGCCTGCTCGACGGTCTCGTCGTCATCGTGCTGGGAGAGACACACCGTATGAACCCCTTCAGTCGAGGTCCGAAAGGTGACCGTCGCCGAGTAGCTGCTGTACTGCCAGAGGTAGGTCGTCGACTCGTCTTCGAGTGCGACGCCCGAACCGTGCTGTTCGACGACGAGTGTCTGCTCGTCCGCAGCGAGCCCACTGGCAGCACCGCTACAAACCAGCAGACAGCCAAGCAGTCCGACCAGAACCAACTGGAGGGCAATTCTGGACGACATGATTCAGGGGTGGAGGGGACGATGATTGGACAACGTACAGGCAACTATTCTGCTGAGACAGGCAAGTAGCTTGCCCCTGTCGGGTTTCGGATTGTATTATCAGGCAGGATATTTTGATAGACAGAATAAAGACGCGCTCGAACCGAAACGGAGGCTGTGGGTTGTGTACCGACTGGTCGAACACCGACCGGTGGTGAGACACAACAGCGAGTCTTTGGGGGGAGAAACACTGTGGGGCTGTCCACACAGGCCACAACCGGGCAGTTCAGAGGCACCCGACCCGTGGCCTGTAGTGACACCACCACCTGTATCACCGAGTAACAGCCGCACCGACAACCGACATGCACAACCGAATGGACACTGAATCGGGTGTATGACACGGCTGTGGCTTGTCGAACGAAGCTACGACGACCGAAATCTGATCTCGTTTGTGTACGCGACCGTCGACGGTGAGTACCAACTCCGCAAGGAGCTCTCGATGACGCTACTGCAGCGACGCGGCCCTCAGACGGCGGCTATCGAGGTCGACGAGAGCGATCTCAGCACGGTCGACGAGTCGGACCGCGAGCGGTTCGCAACTGAAGCGACGAAAATGGCGGCCGAACACGACCCGGACGACGAGATATAGGGTCGACCGAACGCTTAATCGGCTGAGACGCCTACAAACACCAATGCGTCCTCGCCCACCGGGACCGAACGGGGTGCCGTTGTTCGGAAATGCACCGCAGTACGCCGACGATCCGTTCGCGTTTATGGACGTGTGTGCGGACGCCTACGGCGATATCGTGCAGTTCGATCTCGGTCCCCAGCCGGTGTACATGCTGACCAACCCACGAGATATCGAGCGTGTACTCGTCTCGGAGCCAGCAGTGTTCCCGAAGCTGGATTTTGGCGACGATGCAATCGATCAGCTGCTCGGTGAGGGATTGTTGGTGAGCGAAGGAGACGTCTGGAAACAACAACGACAGCGCGCCGCACCCGCCTTTCGCAGCGGGCGAATCACCCAACTCGGCGAGATGATGACCGACTACACCGAGGCACTGTTGACCGAGTGGTCTGCCGGCGACCGGATCGATATCAACGTCGAGATGGCGCGACTCACCGTCCGGATCATCGTGGCGGCGATGTTCGGTACCGAACTCGACAGCGAGCAAACCGAAGCGATCCAGACACACCTCGAACCGCTCGGCGCTCGTTTCGAGCCGGACCCGTTCGGTCGGTTCGTGCCGAGTTGGGCACCGACACAGAAGAACCGGGCGTTCGCTGCGGCCGTCGACGCACTCGAAGGCATAATCGAGGAAATCGTCGACGAACGCCGTGGTACCGAAAGTGGTACCGAAGGCACCGAACCGATGGATCTGCTTTCGATTCTCCTCCGGGCCCAGCATCACGGCGAGGCGACTGCGGCGGATATCCGCGACGAGATGATGACGATGCTGTTGGCGGGCCACGACACCACTGCGCTCACGCTTACCTACACATGGTATCTCCTCTCGGAGCATCAGGGAGCCGAACGGCGGTTCCACACAGAGCTCAATGAGACACTCGACGGCGAGAGACCGACAGCCGCTGACAGTCGACACCTCGAATATACGAATGCGGTGATCAACGAGGCGATGCGGCTGTATCCGCCGGTGTACACCATGTTTCGGGAGACGGCGGTTGACGTCGAGATCGGTGGCTATCGACTGCCTGCCGGTGCAGGGCTCATGCTCCCACAGTGGGTCGTCCACCGCTCGGACCGTTGGTATGACGATCCCGAAGTGTTCGATCCGGACCGCTGGCTTGACGAACGCCACACCGAGCGGCCACGGTTTGCGTTTTTCCCGTTCGGCGGCGGTCCACGACACTGCATCGGCAAACAGCTATCCATGCTAGAGGCGACGCTCATTCTCGCAACTGTCGGCCAAAAATATCGCATGGAGTATCTCGGCGACGGGGAGTTGGGCCTTCGCGGCTCTTTGACGATGCATCCCGACGAGCCGGTCGCAATGCGCCTCCACGAGCGGTGAGCACTCAGGCCGGCAGCGAGTAGCGCGTGACGGCCTCACGATACCGTGAGTCCCACAACACGAGTTCCGAGACAGTCCACGAGCGCGGCTCAATCGACTGTCCGGCCAGCCGCTCGGCATCGGCAGTCGACCCGCCGCGGGCGAGCGTGATGTGTGGGACGTAGTCGTCGCCTTCCAGTCCCGAGATGGAACCGTAGGCGTCGACTAACTGGTTGTGAAGCGATTGCAGGCCGGGGCTTTCGACAGTCAGATAGACGACCGGTCCCGCACCGCGGGTTGGTTCGGCGAAGTAGTCGATCGAGTCGACCCGAGCCTCGAAGGCAGGGGTACCAGCCAACTTCGACGGGAGCTGTTTGCGAAGAGTTGAAAGGAGATACTCTGGAGAGTCGGCTTCGAACATTGCCTCGTCGAACCGTTTGACGACCAGCGTACACTGCTCGCGTTGACTCTCGAAGTCGACGAGCTGTGGGTACAACTCGGAGGCCAGACGAGCGACCGAGCCCGGAACAGGGACGTTGAGACTGAACACACCGTCGGTCGGCACGGCGTGGGCAAAAACACGCGGATCCGTCGACGGGCTCTCCGAACGGTACAGAGGGATAATCGTAAGTGTGGCCAGACCCTATGTTGGCTATGAGCACGGGTTTTGATGTGAGCGGTGGACCCAGCGACCGGATTCCCGACGGCGTCTGGACGACGCTCGCCGTCTTTGCAGCCGGTATCGTTGGTGTTCTTCTGTTTGCCGGTCTGGATCCGGCGTTTGCCGTCGGGTTGTTGGCAATTATTGTCGCCGGCGTCACCGTCGTCAGCGCGGTCGAGATCGTCGAAGCCTACGAGAAACGCGCGCTGACGGTGTTCGGTGAGTACCGCGAGCTGCTTGAGCCGGGGCTTCGGCTCGTCCCGCCGTTCGTCTCACGAACCTACACGTTCGATATGCGAACCCGGACAATCGATGTTCCGCGCCAAGAGGCGATCACCCGTGACAACTCGCCGGTCCGGGCCGATGCCATTGTCTACTACCGGATTATGGATGCGAAAAAGGCGTTCTTAGAGGTCGACAACTACGAGACAGCAATCTCGAATCTGGCCCAAACCACGCTCCGGGCCGTTATCGGCGATCTCGAACTCGACGATACGCTTTCGCGCCGCGACGAGATCAACGCCCGCATTCGCCGAGAGTTGGACGAGCCCACAGACGAGTGGGGAATCCGCGTCGAGGCCGTCGAGGTTCGGGAAGTCAGCCCTTCCTCGGAGGTCAAACGCGCGATGGAAGACCAGACGTCGGCCGAACGCCGCCGGCGGGCGATGATTCTCGAAGCCCAAGGCCAGCGCCGCAGCGCGGTCGAAAAAGCCGAGGGTGACAAACAGGCCAACATCATCCGCGCACAGGGCCAAAAACAGAGCCAGATTCTGCAGGCACAAGGTGATGCCATCTCGACAGTGCTTCGAGCGAAATCGGCCGAAGCGATGGGCGAGCGTGCGATTATCGAACGCGGCATGGAAAGCCTCGAACGCATCGGCGAAGGCGACTCCTCGACGTTCATCCTCCCCCAGGAGCTTACCTCGCTGGTTGGTCGCTACGGCGGCCAACTCACCGGCAGCGACATCGCCTCGGCAGGCCAAGAACTCGAAAGCCGTGATTTCGACGACGAGACACGAGAGATGCTTGGGCTCGACAAAATCGATGAGCTGTTGACGAATCTGGACGTCGACGAGTTGGCCTCAGTCGGCACCGAGGTCGACGAGGAACTCGAAACTGAACTCGAAACAACAACAGAGTAGCCAGTAGGCAATCGTCAGTCGGAACGGTCCCAGTAACGCCGCCAGTCGCGTAGCGGAACGCTGACTTCACCGACACTCATTGTCAGGCCGCCGTCGAACCGCCAGTTGGCGGTTTCGGCATCCGTCGACATCCGCATCGGGACATCGACCGAGACGTCTTCGAGTTCGCATTCGAGAGCTTGGTCGTTGTCGGCGAACTCGCTGGTGAGATAATCGAGTAACGTAAGCCAGTCTTCGACGTCCGACGGTGAACTCGCCGGTTCGGACGGACGCTCCGGAGAGTCAGCAGTGGGCATACGTCGACCAACGGAGTGGACCCTCAAAGGCGTTTCCGCCCGTCGCACACAGCGAACACTCAGAACGCCGAGTCGACTTCGGGTTCGACACCGAGGTCTGCTTCAAGATCGAACGCTTGGCGAAGCTCCCGAATCCGGTCTCGGATATCTGCAGCCAGCTCGAATTCGAGGTTGTTCGCGGCCTCCTGCATGCGGTCTTCGAGCTGTTCGATCTGGGCGGCTGCTTCGTCGTCGGTTTCGGGGGTTTCGGTCGCCAGCCCGCTGGTGTCGGTTTTCGATCCTGGAAGATTGGTTTCGCCGACCGCCTTTTCGATTGTCATCGGTTCGTGGCCGTGTTCGGCATTGAACGCCTGTTGAATCCGACGGCGGCGCTGAGTTTCATCAATCGCGGCTGCCATTGCGTCGGTCGTTTCGTCGGCATACAGAATCACTTTGCCGTTGACATTGCGCGCGGCCCGACCCATCGTCTGGACGAGCGTGGTCTCAGAGCGCAAAAAGCCCTGTTGGTCGGCATCGAGAATCGCCACCAGCGACACCTCGGGAATGTCGAGACCCTCTCGAAGCAAGTTGATCCCGACGAGCACGTCGATCTCACCTAATCGGAGGCTCCGGATCAGCTCGTGGCGTTCGAGTGTGTCTGTCTCGTCGTGCATGTAGGCAACCTCAACACCGGCTTCGTCGAGATACTCGGTGAGATCCTCAGCCATCCGCTTTGTGAGCGTCGTCACGAGCGTTCGCTCGTCACGGTTGATTCGCGTATTGATCCGTTCTAAGAGATCCTCGATTTGGCCAGTTGCAGGAGTAGTTTCAACTTTCGGGTCGACGAGATGGGTCGGCCGGACGATCTGTTCGACGACCTGTCCGGAGTTGTCCAACTCGTAGTCTCCGGGTGTCGCACTCACATACAGCATCCGACCGGTTTTCTCGGTGAACTCCTCGAACGTCAGCGGACGATTGTCGTAGGCCGTCGGCAGTCGAAAGCCGTTTTCGACCAGCGAGTCCTTTCGGGATTTGTCGCCGCCGAATTGGCCTTTGATCTGGGGAAGAGTGACGTGGGATTCGTCGACCACACACACGAAGTTATTCGGGAAATAATCAAGTAAGGTGTACGGTGGCTCCCCGGAGTCGCGATCCGAAAAGTGCACCGAGTAGTTTTCGATACCCGAACAGTGGCCCGTCTCTTGGAGCATCTCGATGTCGAACGTTGTGCGCTCTTCGATTCGCTGGGCAGCGACGAGATCGCCCTGCCGTTCAAAATACCGGACGCGTTCTCGCATGAGTTGTTCGATCTCGTCGACGGCCGCCTGCAGCGTGTCATCGGGCATTGAGTAGTGTTCTGCGGGATGGATAAGCACCGCAGGTTCGGTCGATTTGACCTCACCAGCGAGCGTGTCGACTTTTAGGAGTCGATCTATCTCGTCGCCCCAGAACTCCACGCGGACGGCATACCGGCCGTACATCGGGAAGATCTCGACCGTATCACCCCGCACGCGGAAGGTGCCCTGCGAGAAGTCGA
>Ga0207421_10003406_pt1 | contig 18950 bp, 18 predicted proteins | sample SodLakKL_010_SED_4_FD_187542 | JGI IMG/M metagenome (GOLD analysis project Ga0207421, IMG submission 187542) | Alkaline sediment microbial communities from Lake Tanatar, Kulunda Steppe, Russia - 8KL_010_SED (SPAdes) (version 2) | ecosystem: Environmental > Aquatic > Non-marine Saline and... | reverse complement strand
GGCCCCCGATGGCATTGAGCTCTTCCCTGAGAACGGTCTTGATTCTCTCCGCCACACGGTGTCCCAGGGGAAGCAGAGAGTAGATGCCAGCTGCCACGGGATGTATGTAGGATCCTCGAAGCAGAAGAACGTGGGAAGGGGTTTCCGCCTCTTTGGGAACCTCGAAAAGGGTGTGGATGAAAAACCTGGTGTATCGCATGCCTCTCCTCCCGGCCGTGTTCTGTCAAAAAGTTGGCGAATGGAAGTGCCGCAAAGGGAGCCCGGCAAGACTCCGCAAGGTGTTTGCCTAATATGCTGTAAACATTAAATAAGCCAAATACAATACCATGCTTTCCTTTGAGGGCTCAACCATTATTATGGCTTCCTGCGCACTTCCATGGGACGAGGCGGTGCAAGAAAAAACACCTTTGGGGCAGAGAATGAATGAATTGTTCCCGGCTTGTTTTTCGGTACTTTGTCTTTGACACAGCTTCTTTTTTTAATTAGAGGTAACAATGTGCTGTTTTTCACAGTGAAGGGGCGCATGCCGCCGGAAAGAACCGCCCTTTTGAGGAGCATAATCAGGAGAACAGGGAAACCATGGCCAACGTTGTTGTTATAGGAACCCAGTGGGGAGATGAAGGAAAAGGAAAAGTCGTTGATTTGCTGACGGAAAAAGCCGACTATGTGGTGCGGTTTCAGGGGGGCAACAACGCGGGGCACACTCTTGTGGTCAATGGAAGGCAGTTTATCTTTCACCTCATTCCTTCAGGAATACTTCATCCGGAAAAAAAATGCGTCATTGGAAATGGCGTCGTCCTCGACCCCGGGGTTCTGCTTCATGAGATGCAAAAGCTGAAAGAAAATGAGCTGGAGTTTTCACCTGAAAATCTCATCATCAGCTCTTACGCTCAGTTGATCATGCCTTACCACAAAGCTCTGGATCATGCGCGGGAGCACAAAAAGGGAGCCTCCAGAATCGGCACCACGGGGAGAGGGATTGGTCCGTGCTACGAAGACAAGGCCGCTCGAACGGGAATTCGGCTCCACGATTTGTTCGACAGGAAGACCCTGAGAGAAAAAATAGAGGTCAGCCTGCAAGAAAAGAATTTTCTTCTCCAGAAGCTCTACGGAAAGGAGCCCCACGATCCCCGGACCATAGAAGAGGAATACCTGTCATATGGTGAGAGGCTGAAACCTTACAGCTGCAACGTGTCCGAAGTGCTTCAGGATGCAGTGGTCCAGGGAAGGCGCATCCTGTTTGAAGGAGCGCAGGGGACTCAACTGGATGTGGATCATGGAACATATCCTTTCGTGACCTCTTCCAACACCATTGCGGGGAGCGCCTGCTGTGGAGGGGGAATCGGTCCCACCAGAATTGACCGGGTGATCGGCATCGTCAAGGCCTACACCACCCGGGTGGGAAGCGGCCCTTTTCCATCAGAGCTTGAAGATGAAACGGGTGAAAGAATAAGAAAAACGGGGGGGGAGTTCGGAGCGACCACGGGCAGGTCCCGAAGGTGCGGATGGCTTGACATGATCGTGGTGAAGAGTTCCATTCGTCTCAACGGGCTTGCGGGACTCGCGGTCACCAAGCTGGACGTGTTGTCGGGAATACCCAAATTGCGGATTGCCGTGGGATACCGTTGCGGGGGAGAGCGACTGAGTTCCATGCCCGCAGAGGTGCAAGCCCTTGAAGCCTGCGAGCCCATTTACGAGGAGTTCGAGGGCTGGGAGGAGGACATTCGCCACATACGGAGTTTCAATGGCCTGCCCGAAAACACCCGCAAATATTTGCGGGCCATCGAAGAGTTGGCGGAAGTGCCCCTTTTTCTCATTTCCGTGGGACCTGGAAGGGAAGAGTCCATTATTCTGAAGCATCCCTATGAAGCGTGATTTCGGCCCGCATGGCCGCTGTGGAAGGATGTTTTCATGTGATCGCTGAGAAGGGGGACAGGGTCAGCGCGTTTCACCAAAGCGCAGCATTGGTTTGCCTGTGCCCTTCACTTCATCAATGAAACCATTTCAGGGCGATTCGACGGAGTTTTTGGGGAGAGAATGGAGCGTTTTCTCCCTTTTGCTTTTTGGTGCATTGGCCATTACACTCAGGGATGAATTCCCTTGCTCCTGGGTTCCGTTCATCGTAGTCTTTGGACCATGCTTGGTTTTCAACGGCAGGTTTCAACTGAGCCCATGAAGTTGTGTGGTGCTCAAAACTTTGGTCTCTTGTGAAGGCACGGGGTGAAGCGCGCGAACGATCGGGAGATTTGGGAACAGGGTTTTTTGTAAAGTGATCCTCGTTTTGATTCTTCATTTGAGGCTTTTGGCGGCCTTGAGGTTTTGGTCATTTCCCGCCTTGGGTCAGCGCCCGTTCCTTCCACGAGTTTCTTGAGGACTTCGAAGTGATATGAATTACTTCGCCCATTGGAAACAGTATTATAAAAGCCGCAACCTAGATGCCGGCGAAGTTTTCCAGGCCCAAATAAAGGACGGACAACGCATCTTTGTGGGTGGGGGATGCGGAGAGCCCCAGCACCTCCTGAACTCTCTGCTCGAGGTTCTTCCCCGGTACAAGGATCTGGAAATCGTGCAAAGCCTGTCCTTTGGGGCCTTGCCGGAAGACTGGCAAGCCCTGGAAAAGTACTGCAGGCTGAAGACTTTTTTCGTTGGGCCTCGAATGCGCAGGGCTGTCAATCTTGGTTACGCAGACTACATTCCCATTTATTTTTCCTCCATACCATCGCTCTTTCGCTATGAGGGAAGCTGGGGGCTTGACGTGGCCCTCATTCAGGTCTCTCCTCCCGATAAACATGGGTACTGTTCTCTGGGAATCGGCGTCGATGCCTGCAAGGCCGCCCTGGAAGTGGCTCGGATCACCATTGCGCAAGTCAACCCGCACATGCCCAGGACTTTCGGGGACTCCTTCGTCCACGTGCAGGAGATCGATCATTTTGTGGAGTACCCCGAACCCCTTTTGGAGCGCACCTTCAGAGAACGAAGCGCGGTGGCTGAAAGAATAGCCCGGTATGTGTCTCACCTGGTGGAGGATGGTTCCACCATTCAGGTGGGAATCGGGCGGATCACCAATTCCGTGCTTCGTTACCTGGATGACAAGAAAGACCTGGGCATTCACTCGGAAATCATCACCGACGCACACCTCTTCCTCGTGAAAAAGGGAGTGATCACGGGCAAACGAAAAACTGTTCACACGGGAAAGATCGTCGCCAGTTCCTGCGTGGGCTCCGATGAGCTCTACAGATTTGTGCACAACAATCCCGAGGTGGAAATCTATCCCATCGATTACGTCAACTCTCGCCGGCTGATCAGTCAGCACGAGCAAATGGTCGCCATAAATTCTGCCCTGGAAATCGACCTGACGGGCCAGGTCTGTGCGGATTCCATGGGGCATCAGGTGTACAGCGGCATTGGGGGCTATGTGGACTTCATGCATGGAGCGGCGCGGGCTCCCAGGGGCAAAACCATCATTGTCATGCCATCCGCCAGCTCCGACGGACGGCGCTCACGCATCGTTTCCCACCTCACCCATGGTGCGGGTGTGGTGAGTTCCCGAAGTACGGTCCGTTATGTGGTGACCGAATTCGGCATCGCGTACCTGCATGGAAAGACCATCCGCGAAAGAGCTTTGGCTCTCATCAACATCGCGCATCCAAAATTTCGGGAGCGTCTTCTTCAGGAAGCCAAGGATCTGCGCTATGTCTACCAGGATCAGATTCTGCCCCCCATTTATGAGCCCCTTTACCCGGGCCAGTGGGAAACGCACCAGATTTTTCCCGGAAATGTGCAGGTTTTCTTCAGGCCCATCAAGCCCACTGACGAGAGAGCGCTTCAGGAGTTTTTTTACTCGCTTCCGGACCAGGACATCTATTACCGGTTTTTGTCCGCCATGAAGGTTTTTCCCCACAGGAACACACAGGCCATGTGCAATGTGGACTATGAGCATGAAATGGCCATCGTGGGGGTCACCGGTGAGATTGGCAACGAGAGGATCATCGCTCTGGGGCGATACATACTCGATCAGAAAACAAATATTGCGGAAGTGGACTTTGCGGTGCGCACCCAATGGCAGCGCATGGGCATCGGCAGTTTCATGCTGCACTACCTCTGTGAAATTGCCAAAAGCAAGCAGATATCCGGTTTCACCGCTTATGTGCTCGCATCCAATCGAAAGATGCTTGCCGTTTTTCACAAGGTGGGTTACGTGGTGCACAGTCGCCTCGAAGAAGGCATCTATGAAATATCTTTCCGCTTTGACGAGCCGGCACAGGTGTGTATCACCGAATGAGTTGAAATCCATTCTTTTGCCAGCCATGGGTTTAGGATCATGGAACCTTTCATTCATCCACAGGAACTGGCTTTCGATATTGATGGTGTGGTCGCCGACACCATGGCCACATTCCTTCGCCTTGCGCGGGAACGCTATGGTTTGAGTCACCTGAGCAAAGAAGACCTTGTTTCATTTGACCTTCAAAGCTGCCTCAAGCTCGACCCTGAGATCATCAATGACCTCATCTGCACCACTCTTGACGACGCCAACACTTTGGAGCTCAAGCCCCTGGACGGAGCGGCCCATGTGCTTTCCCATCTGGCCCGCCGCGGGCCTCTGCGATTCGTGACCGCAAGAATATGGCCTGAATCCATTGTTCAGTGGCTTCAAAACCTCCTGCCCCGGGTGCCGCAGGGTTTCATCGAGGTCTCGGCCACGGGCAGTCCTGACGCCAAGCTGGCCATACTGAGACAATTCGGGGTGCGTTATTTTGTGGAAGATCGCCTGGAAACCTGCGAGCTTCTTGCGAATGAAGGCCTCCACCCCATAGTTTTTGACCAGCCGTGGAATCGAAAGGGAAATGGTTGTCCTTTTCCGCGGGTGAAGAGTTGGCATGAAATTCAGCGGTGGGTCTTGCCCTTGGAGGATGACATGAGGTAAATGAAGGTGCCGGGGAGAATCGCCTTTTGGAGAGTCGGCTCAGGAAGTCTCGAAAACGCCCGAAAGTTTTGCATGGCCTGGAGTGATGAGTTGGGGGGGTCCCTTGATGCTGAGAGGCGGGGGCGGAGGAAAAAAGCGAAATTTCATCCGTTGAGCATCAGCAGGAACCAGAGTGTCAAAAGGGGAGATGATCCGGGCAAAACGCGGGACAAACTCAAAAATCCGAACACATAAACCCATGGAAAATCAAGAATTCATTCCCATCCAGATAAAAGCGAACCGTGAAGGGTTTGTGCTCCTGCCCGAAGAGTCGGCCTCCTTTGGAGAAGTTTTTGCCTATCTGAAGAACCGCCTTGAAAACTCCCGAGACTTTTTTCGTTTCACCAGGATGGTGCTGGACCTGCGATTCACCCTGCTTTCCATCGACGAAATTCAATCCATCGACCATCTTCTGAAAGAAAGCTGCGGGGCAGGGCTTGTGGAAATCAAGCTCAAAGAGGGGTTTTCACTGTTCACGGAGCGTCGTGAGAAAGCTGCTGCGCCTCCAGCCCCATCCCGGGAAGTGGAGGCGGTGCCTCTCATCGTTCGGCACACTTGCAGATCGGGGGCCAGGATTGTTTCTCAGTCCGATTGCCTTGTTCTCGGGGATGTGAATCCCGGTGCGGAAGTGATCGCTTATGGGGATGTGGTCGTGTTCGGGAGCCTCAGGGGGCTGGCCCACGCGGGTGCCGCCGGCAATCGGCAGGCGAGGATCTGGGCTCTCAGCATGGAACCCAATCAACTGCGCATAGCGGATATGGTGGCTGTGCCCCCCCGGGGAAGAAAGCCCGTTCCAAAGCGCTACGAGGTGGCCGAAGTGAGAGGTGAATCCATCGAAGTTCTGACAGTGTGAGCCACTCCTTCAGGAGATTCCGTTTTTTGTTTTGAGAAGAACCTGCTTTCAGTTGACCTTCTTCTCCTGCAGCGCACCGGATTCAATGTAAAATCCAAATTTCAACAATTCCACTCTATGGATGGGAAACATCATGGCTGGCAGAACAATTGTGGTCACTTCCGGCAAAGGTGGTGTCGGCAAAACAACGACCGTCGCCAACATTGGTACCGCCCTCGCAAAGAAAAAACACAGTGTTGTGCTCATTGACGGAGACATCGGACTCAGAAACCTGGATGTGGTCATGGGGCTCGAGAACCGCATCGTTTATAATCTCGTGGACATCATCGAGGGGCGGTGCCGCAAAGAACAGGCAATGATAAGGGATCGAAAGCTGGGGAATCTGTGCGTCATTCCTTCGGCCCAGACGCGCGACAAGGACTCGGTTCAGCCTGAGCAGATGAAGGGGTTGTGCGAGGAACTGGCAAAGGAATTCGATTACGTCTTCATTGACTGCCCCGCGGGGATCGAGCATGGCTTCAAGAACGCCATCGCAGGGGCCCAGCTTGCCATCGTCGTCACCACACCCGAGGTTTCAGCCATTCGCGATGCGGACAGGGTGATCGGTCTTCTGGAGGCGAGCATGCTTCGTGATGTTCATCTCATCGTGAATCGCCTCAATGACAGAATGGTGAAGAAGGGGGACATGATGTCCACCGAAGACATCGTTTCCCTTCTGGCCATCCCTCTGCTGGGAATCGTGCCTGAAAGTGAGGATGTGGTGGTTTCCACAAACCGGGGTGTTCCTCTCGTGCACGACAGAAACAGCAGGGCTGGAACAGCTTTTCAGGGAATTGCAGCTCGATTGAACGGGGAGGACGTTCCCCACAGCGATGGCAAGGACGTGGGTTTTCGCGACTTTTTCAGAAAGCTTTTCTCGGGCCAATGAGGAGGACCGTATCATGTTGAAAGCGATCAAGCGCTTCTTTGGAGACAGGCCGAGCGGTCAGGAGGCCAAAAAACGCATGCAGTTTGTCTTGATGCATGACCGCCTGGATTTGACACCTGACATGATGGAGGCCCTCAAAAACGACATTCTCACGGTGCTCAGCCGCTACATGGAGATCGACACGGACACCATCAAGGTGGATTTCGAGCAGGGGAAAGAATACACGGCCCTCGTGTCCAACGTGCAGGTGAAACGCGTGCATCGCCGTACCGAATGCACCCGGTGAGCAAGGAGGCCTCAACATGTCCGTTCGGGTGATGCTGGCCGTCAACCTGAGGAAGCATGTGCCCGGGTATGATGGAGCAGCCGGGCATTCTGTGGGCATGGAGCCCGGACAGGCCGTGCTGGGTGTTGCCCGCAAACTGGAAATGCCGACCGAAGTGAAGCTCATCGTGGTGGATGGGGTCGGTTCCAGGTGGGACGAGGTGTTGAAGGGCGATGAGCGTTGCCTTTTACCCTCCGGCAGGCGGGGATGAAGCATCCCGTGTGTTCAGGGTTCCCACAGGATCCTGAATTGTATGACCGTGTGACCAACCGTTGAAGATGGCGTGCACGTTTGTGCCTGAGCCGGCTCTTCAGTGCCTTGTCTTTCTTTTTTTCAGGATGCCCTTTTTGGGCATGAAAGTTCTCCGGTTCCTTGCCCCCCAGCTTTCCCCCTAAAATGAAGCCTTTTCCATTTACACCGCCGTGAGCAGGTTGCCTCAAAAGCCCGGCTTTCTGCCAATCTTCTCTTTGATGTTTTACGCACATGGCTTTCCCATTTGCTGGGACACCCCAAAAGATGCCCGGTGAAGGGCTGTGAAACCTCGGAGTGGCTGTCAAAATGGGAAAAACAGGGCCGCGGACTTTTCATGGCAATGGCCATGGGAGTAAAATTTGCCATGGGACATGAAATGCGCGCTTCATTTCTCGTCAAAGGGACTGGACCCTTGCTCCATTCATGGTCCGAGGCATGATGAAAATCCACTGAATGGTCTTCACTGTCCTTTGTTGTGGCACTGTGTATTTTTCCGTTGCTTTCAACACATTTTCACGGGGGCTGGTGTTGGGCCCTTTTTGGCTTCAAACTCTTGAAAAGGTGAACCTTGCTCTATGGAAGAAAAAATTCGAACCCTCAGCATGATCTTCGCCAAGCACTTCACGGCACAACTCGACACGGTCAAACTTCGAACGGGGAGGGTCACTGAAAGGATGAAAATAGATCATCCCGAGGCGGCCGCCGTGATTCCTTTCTTGGACGAGGAGAGAATCCTCATGGTTCGTCAATGGCGTTACGCCATTGGTGAGGAGACGCTCGAAATTCCCGCGGGCAAGGCAGATCCGGGGGAAGATCCGGAGCGTTGCGCCCGAAGAGAGCTCCTGGAGGAAACGGGATATGAACCGGACAGAATCATTCACATTTTCACCTATTTCCCCGCCATCGGCTACTCCAATGAAGTGATTCGAATTTATGCTGCCTCAGGTTTGAGGCGATTGTCTCAAGCCCAGGACATTGATGAGATCGCTTCGGTGGAGACGCTCCTCCTCGGCGAAGTTCACGATCTCATGCTGGAGGGCCGCATCCGCGATGGAAAGACCGTGATCGGCCTCTCCCGTTTTCAGCTCATGCAGGACAGGGGAAGGATTCCCAAGGATTTTTTCAGCTGATTGTTTTGCATATGGAAAAAGTACCCATCACCCGCACCGGTTATCGAAGGCTTTTGAGAGAACTGGCACATCTGAGGGGTGTGGTCCGTCCACAGGTCATGGAGGATCTGCAGGAGGCACGCAGCTATGGCGTGAAGGTGGACAACCAGTCTTACCTGGTGGCCAGAGAGCGGCACGTGGTGCTCATGCGCCGCATTCAGGAGCTGGAACACAAGCTTCACCAGTGTGAGGTGTTTGTGGGGAGAAAGTTTGCGTTGCGGCAGGTGGGCTTTGGAACCATTGCGGAAATCAGGAATGTGGAAACGGGCGAAACCTTCCGTTACGAACTGGTGGGACCTTTTGAATCCAATGTTTCCGTGGGAAAGCTTTCCGTGCAGTCCCCTGTTGGGCAGTCGCTCATGGGACGATTTGAAGGGGATGAAGTCACCGTATACACCCCGGCAGGAATCCGAATTTACCGCGTCATCTCCATTTCGTTCTAGGGGAAATGGTCAAAAGACTCCTAAAAGAAAAAGGGATTGAGCCTTGTGGGCCGCAATCCCTTGATCTTCTGGTGGCGAGGCTCAGAATCGAACTGAGGACACGAGGATTTTCAGTCCACTGCTCTACCGACTGAGCTACCTCGCCGTTTCGGTGCTGTCTTTACTACCCAAATAATCCCATGCTGTCAACAAATTTTTTTGAAGTGTAGTGAGCAAATGAAATGTCCCCCTTGAAGTTTTTTTTTGAAGTCAGAAAAAAGAGGTCCAGCGTCATCCCGGAAAATTACAGCCCGGAAAAGTTCCTTCCGGTTCCAATTTTTTCCCCGGGCCAAATGCGGCTGGAAAACCCTGGTCAATTGGGTTATGTGATGGAGTCATCGCCGTTGTTTTCAAGATGATGAATCCTTTCCAGAAAATCCCATGAGTAGATCCTGGTGCAGGATCTGGAAATCAATGAAAGGGTGGTGAGCATGAAGAGAGAATCCTTCTATGCTGGAACTGTCCATGGTGTTTTCCTGCTGCTTTTCCTGCTTTTTCTGGTTGGGTGTGCTGGTTCTCCCCCACCCAGAGTCCCCGGGACGCCTGATCCCGGAGTGCTCCACCGGGATTCGAGGCAGGACATGAAGCTTCGTGTGGGCAAGCCTGAGTACCTGGAAGAGGATACTCTGGAAAAATATGAAAAACGGGGAGCGGGACCCCTGGACAACCAGTCTCTTGGAATCAAAGGCATTTGGAAATTTTAAGAAATTTTAACAGGAAGCAGCAAGCGGTTTCACACATCACCCCATCCCGCGGCATGAGTGGATGTTGTGGCGTTTCAAGCTGCCAAGGATGATTCATGACCTCTCTCAGCAGTTTTCAAAGACAGTACCTCAAGGGCCTGGCCCACCATCTCAAGCCCGTTGTCCAAATAGGAAAGAACGGCCTCACAGACCGTGTGTTTGCTGACATCGACAGAGCTTTGTTCTCCCATGAATTGATCAAGGTGAAATTTCAGGATCACCAGGAAAAAAAAGAGGTTTTTTCTCAGGCCATTTCCCATGAACTGGAAGGGGAGGAAGTGGGGAAGGTCGGAAACATGGTGATTTTCTATCGGGAGCATCCCCAACAGGAAAGGAGGAAAATTCACCTCCCTGTGAAAAGAAGTGACTGAGACGGCCCGCAGGACTTGATGCAGTGAAGTCATCAAACCATTTCCATTCCACTTTGCAAACGTTCACGCGGAAAACCCATGAGGATACAGCAGGAATTGAATGCGCTTCCGTTCCTGGAAAGGGAGCCCATCCGGCGCGTGGTGGAGGAATTTCCCTTTCGCACCACCAGACATTACAGCCAGTTGATGGAGCACAGCGGGGATGCCATCGGCAAGCAGATGGTCCCCCTTGTGGCGGAACTGCAGGATGGGGATGGTTACGAGGATCCCCTTGCAGAGGAGGCTTTGTCGCCTGTTCCCAATCTGGTGCACAGGTACGCCAATCGTGTCCTTTGGCTCGTCTCTCATGAATGCGCCATGCATTGCCGCTTTTGCACGCGCAAGAGAAGGTGGAAAAATCCTGTTCCCCTCACGGAGGAGGATTTGGAGAAAGGGCTTCAGTACATCTCCCGTCACGAAGAAATCCGGGACGTTCTCCTTTCGGGTGGAGATCCCCTGTTGCTTCCCCTGGAACGTCTGGAAAGAATTCTTTTCTCCTTGCGCTCCATTCGCCACATACAGATCATTCGCATCGGCAGTCGCCTTCCCTGCGTGCTGCCTCAAGGAATTCAGGGGGATCTTGCAGATCTCCTTGCCAGGCACCATCCTGTTTTTTTGAACCTTCATTTCAATCATCCCCGGGAAATCAACGGGGAGTCCAGACGCGCCTGTGAGTGCCTTGCGGACGCGGGAATTCCCCTTGGAAGCCAGACCGTTCTCTTGAAAGGTGTCAACGACGATGGGGACACTCTGGGGGAACTCTTTCAGAACCTTCTCACCATGCGTGTGCGGCCCTATTACCTCCTTCAGATGGACCTCACCCGTTCCACCTCCCATTTCAGGACTCCCGTCAGCAGGGGACTGGAAATTTTGAAGGGTCTGAGGAATCGCGTGTCGGGCCTCGCCATGCCCCAGTTTGTCATCGACCTGCCCGGGGGACATGGAAAAATTCCCCTGCTGCCTCAGTGTGTGGAGGAATTGAGGGAGGATGCCATGGTTTTGAGAGGTTTCAAAGGAGAGAACTGCAGCTATCCTCTTTTGCCGGGGGAATCTTTTTCTCTGAGGAATTTGATGCGAAGTTAATGTTCGTTTTTTGGAATGTGTTTCCGGGACTTTTTGAGATTGGCTCTTTTCTGTTTGTCCTCGAGCCTTCTTTCCTTTGCCGCCCGGCCTGGCCTCGTTCTGATCCGCGGCTTCCCGACCACCGTTGCTTTCGCGATCAGGGCAGCGAGGCGTTCCCTGGCCTCTCTGCGATTCTGCTCCTGAGTGCGGTGGGATCGGGCGTTGATGATGAGGACGCCATCTTTGGTGATTCGGTTGTGTGCCAGTTTCAGAAGGCGGTTTTTAACGGCTTCAGGGAGTGAGGGGGACTTCACCACGTGAAAGCGCAGTTGAACGGCTGTGGCCACCTTATTGACCTTTTGCCCTCCGGGGCCCGATGCCAGTACAAAATCTTCCTCGATTTCCTGCTCGTCTATGGAGATGTTTTCGTTCACTGAAATCATGCTGATCAATCGGTCCGCTAATGTTGGGTGTCACCCGGAAAAACGCTTGCGAAAGAGATCCTGTGACCGGCTGTTGTAAATGATGCCTCCTGTTTCCATGTAATGGCGTAAAACTGCTCTGGCCTCCTGCCGCTGAATGTCTCTGACGACAGTGATGTTGCGTTCTTCCAGAGATTCAACCCAGTTTTTTGTTTTGGAACCTTCTTCAAAACCGATGCTTCGGGCGTCTTCATCCCTCGCTCCGCACACCAGTCTGGTCACTCCGGACCATGGAACGGCCCCCAGGCACATGGCACAGGGTTCTGTGGTGGCGACCAATTCAAAGGACCGGCTCTCGTCAGCCCCCAGATCATGACGGCCCAAGACCTTTTGAGCCAGCATGATGGCCACTATTTCCGCGTGCAGGATGGAACAGTTGTGGTGGAGCACCAGGTTGACACCGGGGGCCACGAGTTTTTTCGCAGAAAGGTCGAACACCGCTGCGGCAAAGGGCCCCCCCGTGCCCTCATCCACATTGAGCCGGGACAGGCGGATGGCCAGGGCCATTCTCGCTTCAGTGGTTTCATAGGTTCTGTGGGGATCTTCCATGTATTGTTCGATCCATGGGGGAAGCTGAAGAACAAACCGGGGAAACAAGTTGGAATCCTCCATTTCCGATGTTTTTGAAAACCTCTTAGAAGTAACCTTTGAGGGCTGGATTCCTGGGACTGTAATGTCTTTTGAGCCACCGGGTGAGGCCGTCCAGTCCCGGGAACAGCACCCGTTCTGTGATGTTGCCCTGGTCCAGCTTGTCGCGAATTTCCCACTTGAGCTCGGCGGGCACGATGATCTTGCGCCACAAATGAGGGTGCCTTTCCAGCCAGTCGTCAAAAACCGCTCTGGGTTCCGACATGATGGAGCACAGGGCAAACTGGTTCACGATGCGGTCATCAATGGAAGGAGGTTCCAGGAAAACAACGAAAGGGTCCCGGCAGAGTCCTGCCAGTTCCTCCAGGGATCGAACGGACTCCGAAAGCATCTCCACGGTGAGGACATTGGCCCCTTCCTCATTCAGTTTGGATCGAAGCACTTCCGGGAGAAGGTTGTGGGCTTTGAGATAATTGACGGCCCATATGGTGCCGTCCATGTGGAACTTGTCGATGTTTGCAGTGGCGAAGTGCATGGCCACAAAGGGTGAATAAGTCCAGTCGAGCAGTCGGGTGGGAAGTCCGTAGTGTTGGGCCACAGAAAGCCAGTGCCAGACAGAATCTCCCTGCACCACGTCCCGGTGTGCGTATTTTTTAAAGTTTCTGAGCAGGTGTTTTTCCAGTTGAGCGTAAATGCCCCCCAATCGAATCAGGGTGGTCTCCAGGCGATAGTTTGCGTCCGAAAGACCCCGAAATGCATAGCGGGAACGGAATCGCCCCAGATCCGCATTCCATGAATCCGTGAAAAGCTCGCTCTGCAGTTCGTTGTAACTGGTGACTCTGATCTCGTTCATGAATAAAAATGATTCTGGTGACCGGGAGGATCATGGCGCACGGAAATCACCTCTTGGGAAGTTCCTGGATTCTCTTGTCAATGAATTGGATGAGATGAAATCCAAGGTCTTTCACCTCCTCCTCCAGTTCCGCAAATTCACGGGCTTCTGCCATTGCCGCGGTGGATTGCAGTCGCACCTCTATGAGCTTTCCCACTGCCGTTCCCAGGCTTTCAGCGTATTTTTCCTTTTTGGTCTGATACGTTTTCTGGGTCATGAAATCCTTTTTGAGCGCCACCAGTTCCATGTATTCTTCTATGGTGACAGCGATACGTTCCACCAGCGTTTTCAGTTCGTTTTCATTCATGGGATGAAATCCTTTTGGTTTCATGGACCGCCAGAAACCTGAGAACATGACCGCAAAACTGGAAAAACACGACAATTCAGGGGTTTATGGAAAATGAGAGATCCTGAAAATATCATTCCTGCCCCTGAAAGGAAAATGTTATACAAAACAGTAACCTGGCAGGAGATGGCAAGCCAGAGGAAAAGCAGCTCCATGCGCCTTTTTGCGGCTTTGTCAGGCCATCAGGCTCAGTGTTTGGGGAAAAGGCATGGTTTTCCATTCCACACGCATGAAATATGGTCTTCATACCCACCCATTATGATTCAATTCCTTTGCGAGTGCAAAGGGAAATCATTGTGCGGGATTGACATCACAGGGCATATTCTCTATAAACCTGCGTTCCTGAAAAAAAGAAGAAATTCTGGGGCAAGGCATCGAACAGATGCACAATATTCTGCGAGCTTCAAAAAAACAACGGACACTTGAAATCGAGGAGCCCGTCATGAGTAAGGTGATGATCATAGGTGCCGGAGGTGTCGGAGGAGTGGTGACCCGCAAGTGTGCACAGGTTCCTGAAGTCTTCTCGGAGATTCTTCTGGCCAGCCGCACCGTTGAAAAATGTGAGCACATCAGGAGCCAGTTGAGCCGCCCCATAGAGACGGCACAAGTGGATGCGGACAACACTTCCGAGCTGGTGGCCCTCATGAAGTCCTTTTCCCCTGAGCTGGTCATCAATGTGGCGCTGCCCTATCAGGATCTGACCATCATGGAGGCATGCCTTGAGACGGGAGTGGACTATCTCGATACGGCCAACTATGAGCCGCCCGACGAGGCCAGGTTCTGCTACAAGTGGCAGTGGGACTATCACGACAGGTTCAGGGAGAAGAACCTCATGGCTCTGCTGGGATGTGGTTTCGACCCCGGTGTCACCAATATCTTCTGCGCCCACGCCCTCAAGCATCATTTCGACCAGATTCACACCATAGACATTGTGGATTGCAATGCAGGAGATCATGGCCATCCTTTCGCCACCAACTTCAATCCCGAAATCAACATTCGCGAAATCACCGCCCGGGGAAAGTATTATGAGAACGGCCGGTGGATTGAAACGGATCCCATGTCTGTTCACAAGACCTTTGACTTTCCGGAGATCGGACCGCGTGAAATGTACCTCATGTATCACGAAGAGCTGGAATCTCTGGCCAAGAATATTCCAGGGGTGAAACGCATCCGCTTTTGGATGACTTTTGCAGAGGAGTACCTCACCCACCTCAGGGTTTTGGAAAATGTGGGCATGACTCGAATCGATCCGGTGGATTATGAGGGAAAGCAGGTCGTTCCTCTCAAGTTTCTCAAGTCCCTTCTGCCCGACCCCTCTTCTCTGGCGGAAAACTACAAGGGCAAGACCTGCATCGGCTGCGTCATGGAAGGGGTCAAGGACGGGCAGGTCAAAAAATACTTCATTTACAACATTTCCGATCATGCCCAATGCTACCGGGAGGTCAAGGCTCAGGCGATTAGCTACACCACAGGCGTTCCGGCCATGATCGGTGCCATGCTCATGCTCCAGGGCAAATGGAGGGGGACCGGAGTTTTCAACGTGGAAGAGTTCGACCCCGATCCCTTCATGGAAGCTCTCAATGCCTATGGATTGCCCTGGAACGAGAAGTTTCCCGACTGAGTCCTTTTCCCCGACGCACACATGGGCCTTCGCACAGGAGCTGAGCGCACTTCCATGCGGACACTGAATTTGAAAGACATTCCAACCCCCTGTTACGTGATGGATGAGGCGGCCCTGGAGAAAAACCTTCAGGTGCTGGACCGGGTTCAGAGGGAGTCTGGCTGCAAAATCCTCATGGCCTTGAAAGGGTTTGCCATGTTCCGTCTCTTCCCCCTCATTGCTCAAACCCTCCAGGGGGTGGCGGCCAGTTCTTTGCACGAGGCACGTTTGGGATTGGAAGAGTTTGGCAAGCAGGTGCACCTTTTCGCTCCGGCCTACAAGGACTCGGAGTTCCCCGAACTGCTGACCTGCAGCGACCACATCATTTTCAATTCTTTCTCCCAGTGGAATCGTTTCAAAGGAACAGTTCAGAAAGCTTCCAAAAAAGTTGCCTGTGGCATAAGGGTCAATCCCGAGCATTCGGAAGTGGCGGTGCCCATCTACGATCCTTGCGGGCCCTTTTCCCGGTTGGGAGTGACCCGCCACAATTTTGCGGAAGAAAATCTTGAAGGGATCAGCGGGCTCCATTTTCATAACCTGTGTGAACTCAATGCCCATTCACTGGCGCGCACCCTGACTGCCTTCGAGAAGCGATTCGGAGAATTCATTCCCGGGATGAATTGGGTGAATTTTGGGGGAGGGCATCACATCACGCGCGAAGACTACGATGTGGATCTGCTCGTTGAACTCATCGTGCGCTTCAGGGATCGTTATCCTGGGAAGGAGGTGTTTCTGGAGCCAGGAGAGGCCATCGCACTCAACACGGGGGTCCTGGTCGCTTCCGTCCTGGATGTGGTGCGAAACCAGATGGACATCGCCATTCTGGACACCTCCGCCGCCGCACACATGCCCGATGTCCTCGAAATGCCCTACAGGCCCTCCGTCATTGGGGCCGGGAAGGCCGGTGAGCTGGAGCACACCTATCGTTTGGGGGGCATGACCTGCCTCGCGGGGGATGTGATCGGAGACTATTCTTTTTCCCAGCCCTTGAGTGTGGGCTCCAAAGTGGTTTTCCTCGACATGGCCCATTACACCATGGTCAAAAACAACACTTTCAACGGCGTCGGGCTTCCCTCCATCGCCATCCTTCGGCGAGGTGGCCACCTGGACATCATCAGGACTTTCGGCTATGAAGACTACCGAAACCGCCTGTCATGACCTTCCCTGTTCTCCTTGAATCACGGCGAGACGGGAGGCCATGTGGTGCAGGTCATCGAGATAATCCCGCCAGCGGGCCAGGTAGAAGGCCAGTGCTCGTGAGAAGTTTTTGCCCACCAGTCCGTCGATGAAGAGTTGCGAGATTTCACGTTCCCGCTGCAGCACGTGCTGGGAAAGGAGAAACACCTTGCGCTCTTCCGCGTTCATCTGTCGCATGATGCGCAGGAGAGTGTGCCGCGCCCTGGGCTGATACATCCAGAAATACATCAAATCCAGTGCGTTGACGATGACAGCCAGGTTCAGGCTTTCCTCTTTGCGGGATACAGCGCACACCAGCCGCTCTGAAGATTCCAGCACACTCAGAACCTCTTCCTGAGGATGCAGCAGTTCCAGATTGGAGTAGGTGTCGAAAACCTGCCTGATTTTAGACCCATAGTCCAGGTAGCGTTCCCGGAAGTTCACCCCCCGGTCCGCATAGCCCTCAATGAAAGCCGCAACGATGTCCGAGGCCAGCTTGGAGATGATGGCGGCCCACTTTTGCAGAGCAGCTGCAGCGGCTGGCACTCCAGCCGCAAACAAGACGGCTCCGATGGCGAAGTTCAGCAAGAGTGCCACGGGAATGGAAAGCACCGTTCGAAAAAGGTTTCCGAAGGCCGCCGTTTTGGGCAGGCCCCTGAAGAGGTTGTGGCTTGCCAGGTAGAAGCCGTTGACGAGGGCCATGGTGGTGTAGAGGGCCAGAGGGTTCGTTTCCACTGTCACGTCCAGTTGCCGTTCCAGGACGAGGGATTTGACCAGATAATCCAGCAGCGGGACGGAAAATCCCGTGTACATCAAAGAGTCGGACAGTCTGTTCCAGCTGACGTATTCCGTCCAGCGCATGAGAGGGGAGCGGCGAAATCCTCCCGCTCCCAGCACCGACTGAATGATGTTGCGCAACCCCGTGATGCCGAACCAGATGAAGGCCCCCATGTAGGCCAGAACCCACCAGTCTTTGGTCAGGGCGAAAGTGGCGAAGGCGGGTCCAAAACCCAGGAGGATTTTCAGGCAATTCTTAATGTTGGTGTTCACATACCTCCAATGAGGCATTTTCTGCTCTTGGGATTCTTCGGGACACACCAGTTGCAGCTTGCCGCCATCCTGAGCGGACACTCCTCCCAGCGCGCGCAGGTTGCTGTGGTTTGGAGCGACGGTTTCATACTCCCCCACGAGCCAGTCTTGTTCGGACTTGGGGAAAAGGGGCTCATTCAGATCTGCATTGGCATCGCTCAGAAAGACCGATCGCAATGAATCCTCACCCCTTTTTTCCCGGCGATTTCTGTAAAAGGTTCGCCGGGGAAAAGCCTGAATTCGAATGGGTATTTTTGCAGGAAAATAGGCGACCCGGTTCATCTGCCTGCGGCACTTTGCGGGCAGAGTGTCCACCACCACCAGGCCCATGCCGGGCACTTTGGATGATCCTCCTGTGGAATCTGTCCCGATTCGAGACTTGATCTCCGTTTTGCGGTAGTGGTCACGCAGCACGTGGAGGTTGTCGAGGATGACGGAGAGTTTTTCCTTTTGCTCCTCATGGTGATCTTCCAGGGATTGTATGATGCTTCTGACCTGGCGTTTCAGCTGGACCGCGTTGCCCGAGTTGATGGCGGCCTGGAGTTCACGAATGCGGGGTGAGTCCGTGCAGTTGCCGAACAATTCATCTTTGAAGTTGAATGTCTCCAGCCGGGTGATGTCGCCTTCACAATCATAGAGCAATTCGAGCACATCCTGAGCTTTCAGGCCGCTCAGGTTCAGGGTGATGCGATATCCCACGTGAAGCTCTTCCAGGCGCTGCAGCAGAGCCGGAGGTGTGAGCTGAAGCAGGGGAGGTGCTCCATCGTCCTTCGCGGGGATGAAGGGGTTGTGTATGCCCGGGTTGTTCTCGGGTTGCAGGTACCGCTCGGAGATGGCCTCGATGTCCAGGGCATTCATGCGCTCCACGAGTTCCTGGGCTTCATGGTACTCATGTTCGCAGCCTTGGGTGCAGTATTCCCGCAGTTCGATCAGCTTTTGATGAAACAATCGCTGAAGGTGATCGTGAATGAGTTTGGCCAGGTGATGAAGGGAGGGCTGCCCGGTGCCCACCAGAGTCATGAGCTCGGAGGTGCTCAGAATGGGCAGGTTTATTTCAAACTCCCGGTTGATGGTTTTCCGATGGGTCTCATTGAAAGCTTCCAGCACGGAAAAGGTGTAACTCTGCTGATACCGGGAAACCTCGCGCCCTTCTTCCATGAACTCTTTGATTTTGGGTTCGTTGAGAAACTCCACAAAATCCCTGGCGTCATTGAATCCCCGTGGAGTCCAGATGAACCGGACGTAACGGCCTCTGAGGCGGGCACAATACTCGATGCCCACGCGCACATCCACGTCCATGATCTCCGCCGCTTCCGACAGTTCCTGAGCCACTTCGGGATGCACATAGTTGTAGTAGATCACCCTCAGGCGCCGGATTCCCTTGATCCAGGCATCCATGATCAGGTGGGTCGCTGATTTTCGGCCCTTGGTGTTGGCATCGTGGACGTGGTCGTCAAAGGCGATCTGGTTCCATTCTTCGGGCATCTCCACCAGGTGGTACTTCAAGAGCTGGCGTGCGATGGCCCTTGG
>Ga0207421_10003404_pt1 | contig 18957 bp, 12 predicted proteins | sample SodLakKL_010_SED_4_FD_187542 | JGI IMG/M metagenome (GOLD analysis project Ga0207421, IMG submission 187542) | Alkaline sediment microbial communities from Lake Tanatar, Kulunda Steppe, Russia - 8KL_010_SED (SPAdes) (version 2) | ecosystem: Environmental > Aquatic > Non-marine Saline and... | reverse complement strand
CCGATGATTATGAATTTGTGTTATATAATGGGTTATAAAAAAATAGTCTTATGTGGTATAGACATGAAAAATCCCGGTCATTTCTGGGATGCTGAAAAGTATAAAATGGTTCGAGAAAAATATGCTTTAGAGAAAAAAAACGAATCAAAAATTATGATGCTTAATGACCGGGGAGCAAAAAAATACACCGTTTCAGATGCTATCCAGGCTCAAAAAGCATACTATCAAGCAAAAGGCGCTGTTCAGGTCTATATCGCAAATAAAAATACGGCTCTTTATCCGCATATCGAGTTATATTTTACTCCTTAAAACAGCAGCGGTGCACAGGCGGCCGGGGGAGGGCCTGGGAAGTGATTGATTCCAGCTTTAAACAAAACAAATCCATAGGCCTTTCAGTCTATTCATTTTACGGCGGTGGCGCCGAACGGGTGATGGTTACTCTAGCCAATCAGTTCTGTGCATGGGGCTACAGAATCGATTATATTGTTTGGTTAGATGAAGGTCCTTATAAAGACAACCTGAATCCGCAGGTCAATAAAATTGTTTTGACCAACAATACTAAAGGAAAAAATACAAGGCGCTTACTTGGCTTTATTAATTTGTGGCGTTATTTTCGGTCCCATAAAGCGGATGCGGTTATGTCAACGTACCGCTATTTAAATTTGTTTTTTGCGCTTGTAAGATGGCTGTCGCTTTCTACCACACCATTAATCGTTCGCGAATCAGATACACTGGACGAAACCATCAAGGACGGCGGTCTTGTGCACAAGTTTACTGTGCTAATAATGCGTTATTTTTATTCCAGGGCAGAGCGTGTTGTTGCCAACAGCAATATCACCAAAGACGATTTGCTAATTCATGTTAAACTTGATCCCGCCAGGGTTTTTACTGTTTACAACCCGCTTCAATTGAAAGAGATAGCCGAAACTGTTAAAAATGTGAAAAAGGCTTCCGAACCAACGCTGGTTGCCTGTGGACGCCTGGTCAAAAAAAAGAATTTTTCCGACCTTATAAAAGCTTTTCCCCTGATATTGCAATATTTTCCCCGGGCGCAGCTAATTATTCTGGGCGAAGGCCGGGAACGCTCAAACCTGGAAGCGCTGGTCAAGCAATTGGGCCTGGAGAATTCTGTTACGCTGAGGGGATTTGTTGACAACCCCTACATTTATTACGCCTCTGCTCATGTCCTCGTGCAGACTTCGCTTTGGGAAGGTTTTGGTTATGTGCTGGCCGAAGCCATGGCCTGCGGCACACCGGTGGTGGCTTATGACGGCAGGGGCGCCATGAGAGAGATCACCCTGAACGGCAAATATGGTAAGTTAATTCCCGTGGGCGATATAAAAGCCCTGGCCGAGGCAGTAATGGAAGAAATCAATAACCCAACCCCTCCGCAGCTGCTCCATGAAGCGGTGAAACGTTTTGATGTGGAAAAAGTAGCCAAAGATTACCTGGCAGTGATCGATATCGACAATGCAGGAGCCAAATAAACGCTTATAGAAAGCGCTGCCCTGTAGAACATGAAAAGCGAGCTGTATTGATGAAAAAAACGACTAAAAAAGTTGTTTTATATATTTCCCCCGTGCCCCCTCCTGCCGGGGGTATAGCGATATGGATGTCGAAAGTGATAAATATGGGTTTGCCCGCTGATTATGAAATAAGAGTGGTTAATACAAAAATAAAGGGCGCCAGAGCTGTTTTTGAAGGCATTGACAGTGTATGGCAGGAGTTTTTACGTTTTTTTCGAATCAGCAGTGCTTTGTTGCATGAACTTTTGTTTAACAGGCCCGGGCTTGTCCATCTGAACAGCTCTTTGTCACCACTGGGTATGTTTAGGGATTTGTTCACAGCTTTACTGGTCAAAATCTTTAAAATCCCTTTAGTTTCCCATTACAGGGGAAATATCGCCGGCTTTCCCCAAAATAAATATCATGGAGCCAGTTTTAAAGCTTTAAAATGGCTGGGATACATTTCAACAATTAACATCGTTCAAAACAATTCTTCTTATGATCGTTTGCTTTTGATGGGAATTCAAGAAGAGAGGATCAAAAAGCTGCCCAATTTTATTGAGGATAGCGTTTTTGACCTGGATATTGAACCTGTGGATAAACAACGTTTGCAGGTAATATACACAGGAGTTATCGCCAGGGTTAAAGGGTGCCTGGATTTCATGCAAGTAGCTGTTAAGATACCGGAAGCTGAGTTTGTATTGGCCGGTCATGTCGTTAATGAAATGGAGCCCCATTTAACTGCCCTTCCGAATAATGTTACTATAAAGCGCAATCTTGCTCACGAGGAAGTCATGAAAGAAGTTCATAACAGTGATATATTTTTGTTTCCGTCTTATCATCCGGAAGGGTTCCCCAATGCTGTTTTGGAGGCGATGGCCCTGGGTTTGCCGGTTATAGCATCCGCTGAAGGAGCCATCCCGGAGATGATTGATCAAGGTAAAGGCGGGTACCTGGTCCGGGAGCATAATGTTGATCAAATGGCAGCTTTAACAAGAAAATTGATTAAAGATGAAAATTTAAGATATAAGATGGGCCGGCATAACCGGCAAAAAAGCTTTCATAATTATTCCTACTCTGCGGTAAGTTCAAAGTTAGTTGAGATTTACGCCAGTCTGGACAGGTAGTACAGATAAGTAGTACAGATAAGTAGTACAGATAATTGGTTAAGCTAATTACAACCAGAAAACGGAGATTAAATTATTTATGAAGTCGTTTCCAAGCGCACCGCTTAATTTAGATCAGTGGCGTGAGCCCCGGCATGGAGTTCGGATTGCGGTTGCAAACTGGTACCCCCTCTGCAGACTGGAAAACCAATTTTTCAAGCCTGCTAACAGTATCCGCATGGTTTGGTATTACTTGCTCAGCATCGGTCCGGTGCCTGTATGGCGAAAAATTCGTTCGCGGACTGCTGAAAAAAAAAGAAACAAGAAAGTTGCCGCCGCCGGCAGCGGCATGGTAATGGAGGCGCCCGAAGGTTCTTCCTGGCAAAAGGGTGAACTGGTGATTTTTTTTGCGCCCAATCATCCTGAAAAACCGCAGCGCATATGCGTGGACGAACGATTTTTAGCCTCAATAACAGAGGCAGATAAAGAATTAATTAATCCTGGGGCCGGGCTTTTTTTGCCACCGCAATTGGAACCTTATGTCGGCTGGTCTTTTTTTTCCGGTATTGCAGTAAATGAAGAACAAATTTCTAAAGGGCTAAGCTGCTTAAAAGGGTTCTTCATGGCTAATCAAGGCAGCGCGACGGTAAAGCCGCTCCTGGACGGGCTTGTGGTTGAGCGGGTGGGGAAGCCGCGCGCAAATCCCGTTCGGCCCGCAGCGGTATTGTTCGGCCTCGGTAATTATGCTAAAACGCAAATAATTCCGCATATAAGGGGCAAAGTAAACCTGTGCTGTGTGCATGAAATTGATCCGGATCAGCTTGCTACTGTCAGCAGCCGGGATCTTGTCCTCGATACCTCGCCTGTTCCACGCCAGGGTGAGCGTTATGATGCCTGGTTTATCGCCGGCTATCATCATACCCACGCTGCACTGGCCGTCCAGGCCCTTAAGCAGGGTGCATATGCCGTGGTCGAAAAACCGGTTGCCACCACGTGGGAACAGTACCGGTCTCTCCAGGCCCTTTTCCGGGGGGATGCTGATTCCAGGCTGTTTGCGTGCTTCCACAGGCGTTACTCAAAGCTTACCCGGCTTGCATGCAGGGATTTAAAAACAGCTGAACACCGGCCGGTTGATATGCACTGCCTGGTTTATGAAAACCCGCTGCCGCGACTGCATTGGTACAACTGGCCGAATTCAGGAAGCCGGCTTATCTCTAACGGATGCCACTGGTTGGATTACTTCCTTTTTTTGAATGGCTATTGCCGGACAGAGCATGCAAGCATTTTGAGTTTACGGGGTAACGACCTGGTTTCAATGGTTAGGCTTGAAAATGGCGCTCGCATGGTTATGAGCCTGACCGAAAACGGGAGCGCCCGTTTGGGGATGCGGGAGCTGATTGAGTTGCGAAGCGGCGACATAACAATACGCATCATCGATAGCGCTTTTTACTATGCTGAAAATAGCGCCCGGGTGTTATGCAGGATGAGGACCAATCCCCTGGATGCTTACCGGCGGATGTATAACAGCATAGGCGACAAAATAGCCGGGGCTGAGCCCGCTGACAGCCCCGAATCACTGCGTTCCACGGAGTTAATGCTTCAACTTGAGGAAACAATAACAAATCGAGGTCATTAGATTATGAGACAAGTAGTCCAGAACTTAAGAAAAGGAAATACTTCATTGCTGGAGGTGCCCTGTCCTTCCGTGAAGAAAGGGCACTTGCTGATCGCTTCCAGGGCCAGTTTAGTTTCAGCCGGAACAGAAAGGATGCTGGTTGAATTCGGCCGCTCCGGGTTCCTGTCAAAAGCCCGGCAGCAACCGGACAAGGTCAAAGAAGTTATGGAAAAAATGAAAACCGACGGCCTGGTTTCCACTATAAATGCAGTTCAGGCCAAACTTGATCAAGATCTGCCTCTTGGCTATTGTAATGCCGGAACAGTGCTGGAGGTGGGAGAAGGGCTGGAAGGTTTCAGGCCCGGAGATCGGGTGGCCAACAATGGATGCCATGCTGAAGTGGTGTCTGTTCCTGGAAACCTTTGCGTAAAAATACCGGCGAAGGTAAGTGATGAAGAAGCGGCATTCACGGTTTTAGGTTCTATCGCCCTGCAGGGTGTCAGGCTGGCTCAACCTACTCTCGGCGAATCTTTTGCGGTGATCGGCCTGGGTCTGGTAGGTTTACTTACCGCCCAGATTTTACAGGCTAACGGATGCAGAGTGCTGGGCCTGGACAGGGATGTGCACAGGCTGCAGCTGGCCGGGCAGTTCGGGGTACAGACTGTTGATCTTTCAAAGGATGAAGACCCTGTTTCTGCCGGGTTTTCTTTTACCCGGGGCCGGGGCATCGACGGTGTATTAATTGCAACCGATACAAAAAGTAATAAACCGGTCGAGCAGGCGGCTAGGATGAGCCGTAAAAAGGGAAGAATTGTCCTGGTCGGTGTTACCGGCCTTGCCTTGAACCGGGCTGATTTTTACGAAAAGGAGTTAACCTTCCAGGTCTCCTGTTCTTATGGACCGGGAAGATATGACCCCAACTATGAGGAAAAGAACCGGGACTATCCCCTGGGATATGTGCGCTGGACGGAACAGCGTAATTTTGAGGCTGTGCTGGAAATGATGGCTTCAGGAAGGATAGATGTGCAATCGCTGATTTCGCACCGCTTTCAGTTTGCGGAGGCCTTAAAAGCCTATGACCTGATTGCCGAAGCCAGGGAACCATACCTGGGTATTGTCCTGCAGTATCCAGAAGTGGAGACCTCCAGTTTAAAAATGAACGGGATTGCTTTAAGGGAAGAAGTTGTTGTCCCCGGGGAAAAATATAACGGCGGAACTGACCGGTTGGCGGCTGTAGGCTTGATCGGAGCCGGAAATTTTACCGGCCAGGTTCTGCTTCCGGCCCTGAAAAAAACAGGAGTTTTATTGAAAACTATTGCCAGCATTGGCGGAATGAGCGCTACAAGTTTGGGCAAAAAGTTTAATTTTGAAGAAAGTACAAGTAATGTTGAAGAAATCTTCAAAAATCCGGAGCTGAATACGGTTTTTATAACCACCAGGCATAACACCCACGCTCAGTATGTTCAGGAAGCTTTAAAGCAAGGCAAGCACGTTTTCGTGGAAAAACCTTTATGTATAAAAGAAGAAGAACTGGACATGATCGAAAAACTATATCATGATTTGTCGGCGGTTAAAGATCAAGAAAGCATACCGCTGCTCATGGTTGGTTTCAACCGGCGCTTTTCTCCTTTTGTCCAGAAGATGAAACAGCTTCTGGACAGTATTAACGAACCAAAATGTTTTATTATGACTGTAAATGCCGGTCCAATATCTTCAAACCACTGGGTGCTGGATCCGGATGTCGGCGGGGGGCGGATTATCGGCGAGGCCTGCCATTTTATCGATCTGCTAAGGTTTTTAACCGACCATAGTGTAATTGGTGTAACAGCTAGTTCTACGGATAAATCGGGAGACGGGATAAACGAGGACAAGGTGTCCTTTAATTTAACTTTTTCTGAAGGCTCTATAGGAACAGTTCATTACCTGGCTAACGGGCATAGATCTTTTCCCAAGGAACGGTTGGAAGTATTTTGCGGTGGACGCATACTGGCCCTTGATAATTTTAAAAAACTGACCGGTTTAGGTTGGCCCGGTTTTAAAGTAATGCGCAGCTTAAAGCAGGATAAGGGGCATGAAAAAGAAATGGCCGCATTTATCGAAGCCGTAAAAAAAGGCGGCCCGCCGCCCATTTCTTTTCATGAACTAACGGAAGTAACCAGGGTCAGCTTCGAAGTGGCCAGGCAGGTTCGGTAGCAAGCAAAATGCGTTTATTAAATATGTCATAACCAACTCCGGTAATTCGTTGCTGAGAAAGTGAATTAAAGATTATGAGAATATTTTATCTAACCCAGCATTTTCCTCCTGAAGCACAGGCAGCTTCCTTCAGGGCTTATGAGACGGCTGTTAAGCTTGCGGACCAGGGTTTTGAAGTATTTATCATTACCGGTTTTCCCAGTGTCAGTGAACAGCGAAATACAGCAAAGTACAGGCGAAAATTACTAGTCCGGGAAGCTTGCGCTAATGTGAAGGTAATCCGGGTTTTTACCCCTCTTGATACCAAAAAGGGGTTTGGGGTCAGGCTTGGCAATTATTTGAGCTACATGGTTCTAACCATTATTGTGGGGGTATTCCTGCCCCGGCCGGCGGTCGTTTATGCCAGTTCGCCGCCTTTTTTTGTCTCAATGGCGGGTTTGTGCCTGGCCAAACTCAAACGGGCTGCCTTTATGGTGGAGATCAGGGACTTATGGCTTGATTTTGCCATATTGTTGGAGCAGCTTACCAATAAAACTTTAATCGGTTTGATGCGCAGAATAGAGAAAGTGATCTATAATTCGGCAAAAAAAATTGTGGTGGTGACGAAAGGGTACCAAAATGTACTCCTGGAAAGGGGTGTTGGCGCGTGCAAGGTTGAAGTAATCTATAGTGGAGTTGATTTTGATCATTTGTATTTCAGCCATAAAGGGCCCATGATAAGAGAAAAATATAATCTAACAGATAAATTTATAGTCGGTTATGCCGGAAATGTTGGCCTGGCCCAGGGGCTGGAAGTTTTAATTGAGGCGGCAACCACTTTAAAAGCAAACCAGGATGTTGTTTTTTTAATCGTTGGAAACGGCGCTGAACAGGAAAGACTGATGTCCATGGCAGAAGCAAGAAATTTAAAAAACATTATTTTTGTTAACCAGTTGCCCCGGGAACAGGCGGTAGATCATATCGACAGCTTTGACTGTTGCCTGGTAACTTTGTTAAATCATCCCCTGTTTCATATCACGCTTCCCTCCAAGCTGTTGGAATACATGGCCCTTGGCAAGCCTGTATTGTTGGGTTTGAACGGTGAAGCGAAAAATATCCTGGAAGATTCAGGCGGCGGCATCACCTTTGACATTGACAAACCGGTTTCTTTGGTGCAGGCCATAATGTTTTTAAAAAACAATCCGCAAAAATTGCCGGTTATGGGCAGTAATGGTTACCGCTACGTAAAGGAGCACTTTGACCGGAAACTTTTGGTAGAAAAACTTGGACAAATATTCACCACCATGCAGCATAACGGTGGTGCAAGATGAAAAATCGGGTCGATAAAACCAGGGAATATCTATATCTGTTAAGTTCCTATCCGCTTGATGCTTTAGGCGCCAAAATTAAACTTTTATTAAATTCCAGATTTTTAAAACAAAGGCAATGTTTACTGGAAGATCAAAAAAAGAAAGAGCCCGGCGGGCAAACTCTTTCTTACCGGGTAGACTGCCGGGCAATAACCGCTTCTATTAAAAGCAGCCGGGTTAAAGAAATAATCATGAACGAAGGGGAAAAGGCTTCTTTACATATTTTTGACCTTTTGGGTTCCGGACCTGTCCGGGTAGCGGAAAACGACATCAGCAGGGAAAAACGACTGAAAAACGAAATGAAAAAATTGCTCGCTGTTGATAACCTGGACGCCGATCATGCTTTTACCAACTACCGGGCTGTTGATTGGCATGTAGATTTTAAATCCGGTTTTCGGTGGGATCCGGATATTCGCTACAGCAATCCGGCCGGAGGCCGTTTTCCCGGAGCAGATATAAAGGTGCCCTGGGAGCTGTCCAGATTTCACCAGGCAGCAGCTCTCGGTTTGTCAGCGAACATCGATAAAGACCAGGATAAAAAAAACGACCATTGGGGTAAAGAGTTTGTTTTTCAAGTAACCGACTGGATTATATCCAATCCATATCCTTGCGGGGTTAATTGGGCCTCTACCATGGACGTAGCTATCCGGGCAATAAATTGGCTTTGGGGTTGGGTGTTGCTAAAGGAAGCGCCATTTTTAAATGGTCAGTTTAATGCCCTGATCATCCGCAGTCTGTACCAGCATGCCTGTCATATTGAACATCATCTTGAATTTTTAAAGCGCGGTTTTCATGGCAACCATTACCTTTCAAACCTGGCCGGGTTGATCTATATCGGCGCTTTCTTGCCCGGTTTTCCGGAAAGTGATCGCTGGCTGGCCTTCGGTCTCCAGGAAATGATCGAGGAGATGAAGCACCAGGTATATGATGACGGGATATGTTTTGAAGGGTCCACATCTTACCACCGCCTGGTCGCCGAAATCTTTTTTTCCTGTACGGCTGTTGTCCTTAACCTGTCCCCCGAAAGACGGCAGTCTTTGACCGCTTACGACCATACGGATCACCGGGTAAAGCCCCGCTTGTTCCCCTATAAGCAGCAGGAGTATAATTTAGAAAGCGATAAAATATTTCCTGGTTGGTACTGGGCCAAGCTGGAGCTCATGGCCGAGTTCATTTTTAATATAACCAAGCCCCAGGGGAAAGTGCCTCAATTTGGCGACAACGACAATGGAAGAATGCACAAGTTTACCCCGGTGATCAACGAAAAGGGCGAAGAAGAATTTAATGATCATCGTCACGTTTTAGCCGTGGCCGGGAAGCTTTTTGGAAGAGAGGATTTCTTGACCGGCGCGGCTCGGTACATGCTTGATGCGGAATTGCTTTTAGGCCGGGTTAAGTTTTTGCCGCTCAGCACCGGCAAACACCGCCAGGCGGTTTTAAACAGCAGTAAGCCGGCCGGTCAAAGCGGAGTGGAAAGAAAAGCAGGTATTTCATCAGAAATTAAAATTTCTTTCGGCGAGGGCCGGAAAGATTTTACCATAAAATCGCCTTCCAGGCTGGTTTATTATCCTAAAGGAGGAATCGCTGTCTATAAAAGCGATTTGTACTACCTGGCCGTCAACTGTGCTCCCGGTGGTTTGGGAGGTATCGGGGCCCATAATCATAATGACAAACTATCCTTAGAATTAAATATCCTTGGACATGATTTTATTGTCGACGGCGGTTCCTATGTTTACAATCCTTTCCCGGAGCTGCGCAACGCTTTTCGTTCTACCTGGGCCCACAACACGGTGGCCGTCAAGGGAAAAGAGCAAAGCAGGATTTTGCAAAGATTTCTTTTTGCTTTGCCGGATCGTTCACGGGCCACAGTAAGTGCAGTCGATGAAAAAAGATATGTCGGTGCTCACCGGGGGTTTGGTTTTAGCCATAGGCGGGAAATGCTTATTGATCCCGATCAGGTAGTCATCAAGGATTACTTGGGAAAAAAATGCGAAGCTTACTTCATTTTGAACCTGCACCCGGATGTTGTAATTGAAAGAGAGGATGATCAGTCGGTCGGGTTAAACAATAACGGCGTAATGATAACAATCACCGGCTGGAACGTTAAATATTTAACTATACAGCCCGGTTTTTATTCGGTAAAATACGGCAAAAGGGTGGCTAATCAACGGCTGTTGATTCCGATTCATTTATGAAAATGGTTTAGCCTGTATCAAGCAGACGAAAAGGAGAACCGATGGAGATAAATAAAATATGTGTTTTCGGACTGGGCTATATAGGTCTGCCCACGGCCAGTCTTCTGGCTAACAACGGCTTTGAGGTTATCGGCATAGAAAAGCAAAATAATCTGATCGATATTATTAATAACGGAGGGGTTCATATTGAAGAGCCCGGTTTAAAAACCCTGGTCCATGCCGCGGTTAATTCCGGTCTCTTAAAGGCAAAAACTGAAGTAGAGGAAGCCGATGTTTTTTTTATTGCCGTGCCCACCCTGGTTAAAAATGAAAACGGTGAAATGAAAGTGGATTTAAGCCACGTCAAGGAGGCTGCCCGGGAGATCGTTCCGTTTTTAAGGAAAGGCAACCTGGTTGTATTGGAGTCAACCAGCCCACCAGGTACCAGTTGTAATCTGGTTGCCCCAATTTTGGAGCAAAGCGGCCTCAAGGCGGGTCAGGATTTTTACCTGGCCCACTGCCCGGAAAGAGTGCTTCCCGGTAACACCCTGCGGGAATTAATTCAAAATAACCGGGTGATCGGGGGCGTTAACCGGGAATCGGCCGAGAGGGCCCAGGCTTTGTACGATAAATTTGTGGAAGGTGATATTTCGATCACCGACGCAACTACGGCGGAGATGGTCAAATTAATCGAAAATACCTATCGGGATATCAACATTGCCCTGGCCAACGAACTGGCAGGTATTTGTGAAAAAGCAGGCATCAATGCCTGGGAAGCGATTAAACTGGCCAACCTGCATCCCAGGGTCAATGTCCATAGGCCCGGTCCTGGAGTAGGAGGGCATTGTATATCTGTAGACCCCTGGTTTATTATCAGCGCTTTTAAAAAAGAGTCACGGGTGATTGCCCTGGGAAGAACTGTCAATGATCAGCAGCCGGCCAGGGTGGTGGAAGCATTAAAGAGTTTCTTGACCGGGGTTAAAGATCCCCGGGTAACTATACTGGGGGTCGCTTACAAGGGCAACATAGATGATACCAGGGAAAGCCCGGCTGTTAAAGTTATCGAGAAATTAAGGGAAGAAGGAATCGGGTTTAAAATCTATGACCCGCACGTTTCCCGTTTTCAATACGAAACAAAAAATTTAAAAGAAGCTTTTAAAGATAGTGATTGTGCTGTTGTCCTGGCTGATCATGACGAATTCCGGTTCTTGTATCCCAAAGAGCTGGCTGGATTAATGCGTACCCGCATAGTATACGATACCCGCAACTGTTTGGACAGGAAGTTATGGGAATTAAATGGTTTTCAATACTACTTGCTGGGTGCGGGAAATGTGGACTTGGTATGAATAGAATATTAATTGTTTTTGGGACCAGGCCTGAAGCGATCAAGATGGCTCCGCTGGTTAAGCACCTGAGGAAGGAATCGACCCTGGAAGCCACGGTATGTGTCACTGCCCAGCATCGCGAAATGCTGGACATGGTCCTCGATCTCTTCGATATCGTTCCTGATTATGACCTGGATGTTATGAGCCCCAACCAGGTGGTAGCCGACATTACCGTTCGCGTTCTTAAAGGTATGAATGAAGTGTTGGATAAAGAGAACCCGGACCTGGTCCTGGTCCATGGCGATACAACTACTACCATGGCCGCCGCTTTGGCCGCTTTTTATCAACAAATACCTGTTGGCCATGTAGAGGCCGGTTTGCGGAGCGGCAACATATATTCACCTTACCCTGAAGAAATGAACCGGCGTATTACTGGAACCATATCCACGCTTCATTTTGCGCCTACAGAGGGAAACAGGCAGAACTTACTCCAAAGCGGAGTGAAAGAAGAGCATATTTTTGTTACCGGGAATACGGTTATCGATGCCCTGCATATGGTTATTAAAAAAGACTATATCTTCCCGGTGCCCCTGCTGAACCAATTAAACTTTGCAACCAGGCGGATTATCCTTTTAACCGCCCACCGGCGGGAGAACTGGGGTTCACCTATGCGCAATATTTTTAATGCTTTGCGCAGTATTTTGGAAGCCAATCCCGCTACCGAATTAATTTTTCCCGTCCACATGAACCCCAGGGTCAAGAATTTGGCTTATGAAATTCTAGGGTCCATTCCGCGGGCGCATCTGATTCCTCCTTTGGATTATGTCCCCTTTGCCAACCTGATGGCCCGATCGTACTTGGTTCTCACCGATTCAGGGGGCATCCAGGAGGAGGCTCCTGCGCTGGGCAAACCGGTTTTGGTCTTGCGTACTGAAACCGAACGTCCCGAAGCTGTAGAGGCGGGCACGGTTAAAATTGCCGGTGTGGAAAGGGAAAGGATCTGCAGCTTTACCCAAAAGCTTTTAGATTATCAGGCGGAATATGATAAAATGGCTAAGGCAGTAAATCCGTACGGAGACGGGCAGGCTTCAAAGAGAATTGCTGAAGCCCTGGAGATCTGGTTATCCGGTTCAATACAATGATAGGGAGCAGTTTTTTATGGAGCTGACAACTTATATTTACATTCTACTTTTTGCCATCCCATTCGTGGTCACAATTATTGCAACACCTGTAATCTCTAAATTTGCAATCATTGCTAAAATTGTTGATCAGCCCGGTCTTCATAAAACCCACCTCAAGGCCAAACCTTTACTGGGTGGTGTGGCCATCTTTATAAGCTTTGCGGTAACCATGCTCATATTTCTTCCCATGGATGAAAAGCTTTATTCACTGGTGCTAGCGACCATTGTCCTGGTTGTAACCGGTCTGTTCGATGACATCTATGACTTAAAACCGCTTGTCAAACTGGCCGGGCAGACTGTGGCCGCTTCTATCGTTGTTTTGGGTAATTTGCATCTTTATGTTTTCCTGCTCGATTTCTTTGAGAGCTTGTTTATTCCTAATTTTGTGGTCCTGGCTTTAATTATTGGGTGGATCGTGTTGATGATCAATGCCTTTAATCTGATCGATGGCCTTGATGGCCTGGCTGCCGGCACAGCGGCCGTTATTTTTCTGGCCATGGCTATTTTATCCATCATCGAGGGCGGGCGGCCCAATATATTGGGAGCGCAATTGATCGGATTGGGGGCCTGCTTAGGGTTCCTGGTTTATAATTTTAATCCGGCCCGTATTTTTATGGGGGATACGGGGAGTATGCTGCTCGGGTTTATCCTGGCTACTACCCATTTGTTTACCATCAAGTATCCCTTTTCCGCGCAACTGGTGCTGGGCAGCATGTTTATCCTTGCTTACCCGGCCCTGGATATATCTTTTGCCATCTTCCGCCGCCTGTACAGCAAAAACTCGATTTTCAAAGCCGATAAGGGTCATATCCACCATGTTTTGCTCAGCCTCGGCTTTTCCGTTCGCAAAACGGTGCTTATTATTTACGGTGCCAATATACTCTTTTCCTCCCTGGCTATAGCATTGTTAAGCCTGGATCTGCCTTCCGTGGCCTTGTTAGTGATCGGTATATTGACCGCGCTGTGTGTCATACTATTGTTTAGACGCTTAATCATAGTTAGTGAACAAAACGGGCTCGGTCTTGTAAAGAAGCTTTGAGGTTGTTTGTAAGCGCAAACATGAAGTTGTCTTTGTAGAGTACTTTTGATGACAGGATAAGCGGTTTTAGCCAAAACATACGGAAAACTTGATCGGAAAAACCGAATATGTTGTTTTAGTCAGCGGTTATTAAAGTTTAACGAAGCATTAAGAGCCGGGGTTATCATGAAAAACGAAGCAAAAAATAATAAAATAGCTATCTTTATGGCTTCCTTGCGCGGCGGAGGGGTTGAACGATCAATGCTAACCCTGGCCGATTGTTTTGTCCGGCAGGGGTTCGAAGTCGATTTGTTGCTGGTTTCTGCAGAAGGACCTTACCTGGAAGAGGTCACCCCGGGAATAAAGACCGTTGATTTTAAAGCATCGAGAGTTTTTTTTTCGATTTTCCCGCTGGCAAGATACCTGCGGCAAGAAAAGCCTGCAGCTTTGTTGTCGGCCATGAGTCATGTCAATATAGCGGCCGTAAGTGCAAAAAAGCTCTCTGCTGTCCCGGTGCGCCTGGTGTTAAGTGAACGCGTTCATTTAAGCAGGGCTTCACAAAATTCGCGCTTCCTGAAGGGTCGGTTGATGCCTTTCATGGTCAAATTTTTCTATAAAGGAGCCGATCTTATCGTTGCTATTTCCCGGGGAGTAAAAGATGATTTGCTCAAGAGGGCTAACTTGCCCGAGCATAAGGTAAGGGTTATTTATAACCCCGTGGTTACCGGGGAAATGATCAAAAAAGCAGAAGAACCTGTAGAGCATAACTGGTTTAGGGATTCAAACATACCGGTTATCCTGGGTGTAGGACGCTTAAGCAAGCAAAAAGAATTTGCAACCCTTATCCGGGCTTTTAAACATGTATTGGAAAAGCGCCCGGCAAAATTGGTAATTTTAGGCGAAGGGGAAGAACGTGCGAATTTAAATCATTTAATCGCCAGTTTGGATTTATGCGACCATGTCTGCATGCCCGGGTTTAAGGCCAATCCTTATGCCTATATGAGCAAAGCTTCTTTATTTGTCCTTTCATCATCATGGGAAGGACTGGGCAATGTTCTGATCCAGGCCATGGCTTGCGGCTGCCCGGTAATCAGCACCGACTGTCCCAGCGGCCCGGCGGAAATTCTGGATAACGGCAAATACGCTCCCCTCATTCCCGTCGGCGATGTTGAGGCCCTGGCTCAGGCCATAATAAATGTTTTACAGGCGCCTCCCGATCCGGAGGCGCTGCGTGAAAGAGCAAGCTTCTATTCTGCTGAAGATATCAGCAGACAGTATTTAGAGCTGCTTCTTTCATAACCGGCTGCTTTATATTATTAACACGGGTTTGGAAAGATGAGCGGGTCGCATGTCAAAACCCTCGGTTTCTAAAGTAGCTTTAAATATAATAACTTAAGCATTTATCAGCACATTGCTGGAGAAAGACGGATTAAAGGCAATAATTGAAAAAGACCAGATAATGTATATATCTCGCTGAGGAGTATATGAAGTGGACAAAATTAAAGTTTTATATGTTATCACCGCCCTTAATGTTGGCGGTGCCGAGATGATGTTGTACCGGATGCTCAGCCGGCTGAACCGGGAATTATTCGATGTATCAGTAATTACGCTGATAAATAAAGGGCCTGTGGGCAAGATGATCGAAGATGACTTAAGAATACCGGTGCAGGCCCTGAATATCAAAAGCAGCCCGGGTGTTTTAACCGGAATTATTCGCCTAAAAAATATGATTAAAGGCCGGGCACCCCGGGTGGTCCACACTCATATGGTTCACGCAAACCTGTTAACGCGTATTGTCAGGCTGTTTTACAGGGTTCCGGTATTGATCTGCACAATTCATAATATAGAAGAAAAAGGAAGAAGAAAAAGCGCTCGCTGGAGGATACTGGCTTACCGCTTAACCGATCCGCTCTGTGATTTTACAAGCCAGGTTAGCAGGGCCGGTATGGAAAAATATATCGCTATAAAAGCTGTCCCGAGAAGAAAAATTGCTTGTATTCCAAACGGCATAGATCTCAACTTGTTCGCGGTTGAAGTTGATAAAGTTCAGCAGCTTCGAAAAGAACTTGGTCTAGATAATCAGTTTGTGTACCTGGCTGTCGGCTCTTTAACCAGGCAAAAAGATTACCCGAACATGTTAAAAGCTTTTGCGGCCGTGCAGAATGAGGCTCCAAATTCGGTTTTGCTTATAGTGGGCACAGGTCCTCTCGAAAATGAATTGAGAAAGGCAGCGGACGATTTGCACCTGAAGGATTCGGTCTTATTTTTGGGATTGCGCAGCGATATCGCCGTATTGATGAAAGCGGCCGATGCCTATGTTATGTCTTCGGCCTGGGAAGGCCTGCCCGTGGTGCTATTGGAAGCAGCCGCCAGTAAGCTGCCAATAATTGCCACCGATGTAGGAGGGAATCGTGAAATTGTGCTTGATAAAAATAATGGATTTTTGGTTCCCCCGGAAGACGCGCAAGCTCTCGCCCGGGCCATGCTGGAAGTTTTAACGGTGCCTGAAGAAAAACAAATACAAATGGGTATAAACGGTTATAATCATGTCAAAGAGAATTATGCCGTCGAAAAGATAACCGGGAAATGGGAAAGCATCTACCTGGAACTGTTAAGTAAAAAACGAGACAACAAAGGCGAACTCATGAGCCGGGTTAGACTGGAGTGATCGCGGTTACGGTGCTGCAAAAGGAACAATTGACAATAAACCGAAAAATGATCGCACTTTTTTTAGTTTTAGCTGCCGGACTGGCTTGTATTATGACTTCCCCGGATTTGTTTGCCCTTTATTTTCTTGGCAGCATTTTGGTGGCCGTGATGGTTTCTATTTATTTCGTTGCGGATATTCGGCTTAAAAATATCCTGTTTATGGCTCTATGCCTGCGTTTTATGCTTGCGCTTTTGCAGACTTATACAGCAATTGATTTACCCGGGGCCGGTGCAGATTCGATCATGTTCGAACGTTTGGGTTGGGAAAATGCGCAGGCCTGGCTTTCCGGCGAACCCGGGATCGAGACAGCGGGCGCTTATTATTATTCAGCAATAATTGGAGCTTTCTACTATATATTTGGCCGGGTGCCTTTACTCATTCAGTCGTTGAACATTATCGTGGGATTGCTTGTGGCTTATTTAACCTACTTGCTCGGCTTGCTGCTGACAGATCGCCGGCGAGTTGCTACCGTAGCAGCCCTGGGTGCCGCTGTGTTTCCGACGTTAAACCTGTTGTCTGTGGTTATACTCAGGGAAATTTTCTTGATATTATTTGCATTGCTTTCTTTTTACTTTTTTGTTAAATGGCTGCGCTTTAGTGGATACCGGCACGTTTTAGGTTCATTTTGGGCTATTGTGGCCATGGCTCTTTTTCACGGCGCTATGTTGCTGGTGAGTTGGGTTCAAATTATTTGTTTTAGCTTTTTCAGCCCGAAAGAACAAAAATTTAAGTTTTTTAACTATCAATTTATGATCATTATAGTATTTGTTTTGCTGCTGTTTTTTATCTTGAGCGCTGATATTATAACTTACAGGGTTCCGAGTGATTTTACGAGCTTAATATCGGTCGAGACTTTCCAGAAACTTGTAGAGGATAGATTGGTGGGTAGAACTCAATACCTTGATGGATTTGTGCCGGAAAGCCATTTCGATGTTGTGTGGCATACTCCGGTGCGCATTATTTTTTTTATGTTTGCCCCTTTTCCCTGGATGATCGAAACCGTAAGCGACCTCTTTGGCTTTGTCGAAGTTTTAATTTATATGGCCTTGTTATATTTTAGTATAATAGGGGTTAAGCAGCTGATTAATACTCACCGGGTGGCAGTAATCAGTATGTTGCTTATTGTTATCACCATTGTTTTTATGTTTTCCTGGGGGACTGTCAATTATGGTACGGCCTGGCGGCACAGAGCAAAAACGGCTCCATTTTTAATCGTCATGGCTTCGACCGGAATTGTTGCCGGCCAACGTTGGAATTGGCTCTTTCCCGATGAGACCGATTACACCGGTAACACAGGTGTTGAAAAGCGCTTAATGGATAATTCTAACTAAAAGGTGATCGCATGTTTGGCAGGGACCGTTTAAGGGATATTATAAAACATCATTTTGATTTATCGCTGTGGTTATTGGTTTTTGTAATTACCGTGGCGATTATTTTGCTTGTCCAATTGGTCTTACTGCCCCATGTTTTTACTTCCTGGCATGCCGGAAATGGCCTTTTACTCGGCGGAGACTGGGTTGCTTTTCATAATACTGCAGTGGAGAGGGCTGAAAGAATTGGATCGGAAGGGTGGTCGGCATGGGAACTTTGGCCCAACGGATGGATGCCGGCCGGGATAGCCAGTGCGATATATGCACTGACCCTGCCCCGGCCGTGGGTGTTAACCCCGCTCAATGCCGCCGTGCATGCTGCCACCGCTCTGCTTGTTTTTAAGGTGCTATTTTCTATAGTAAAAGACCGCGGGGCAGCGTTAACAGCCACTGTCCCGTACGTGTTCTTCCCTTCGGCCATGCTTTGGTATACCCAGATTCACCGGGACGGTTACAATATACTGGGCATGCTGCTTTTCCTCTACGGCTTATTTTTAATAATCAGGATAAAAAGTGGAGGCAAGCAAGGAGTAATGGAAGTAGCAGGGTTTTTAATTTCGTTAATGGGGATCGTCTTAATTTGGTTAACCCGCCCTCATTTGGTGATCATTTATCAGTACGCGGGCCTGATGATCTTGATTATGATAGCCGCTATTTTGATCACCATGGCGATAAAACAGAACCTCAAATGGAAAGAGGTGCTGGTTAAACTGTTAATATTTGCGTTACTGGTGGGGACCATTACTCCGTTTACCCGGGCTGAAGGAGCGGCAAAATATGACAGGGAGCCCGGGTTGATTTCCGCACAGCGCTCCACGGATATCATTGACGGGGACAAAGAAAGCGAAACCCAGCTTTGGGCCGCCGCAAAAATAACCGCGCCCATCAATAAACCTGTGGAAAAGAGCAAACCATCCCTCAAAGAAGAAGATTTCCACTGGCAGAGAACATCCTGGCTGCCTGAATCAATTGATAATCAGTTTTATTCCATCGCAGTTTTAAGATCGATCTATTTTCCGATATCCTATGGTGAAAGCGCCAGCAACATTGACTCTGAGGTCTCCTTTCACAGTGCTGTTGATTTTATTTATTACCTGCCCCGGGCGCTGCAAATTGCTTTTTTGGCCCCTTTCCCCACCGACTGGTTTCAGGAAGGCAGCTATGAAACAACCACATTCTTCAGGCGGGTTTCTGCCTTTGAAATGCTGTTTGTCTACCTGATGATGATCCCGCTGGTCTACGGCTTATGGCTATGGCGGAAAAAAATTGAAATTTACCTCCTGTTGTTTTTTTGCACGGTAATGATGCTGCCCGGTGTCTACAGCACCCCGAATGTGGGCACCATATACCGTTACCGCTATGGTTATTTAATGCTTTTGATTGCCCTGGGGGTGGCCGCTTTATATCGTTT
>Ga0207421_10003403_pt1 | contig 18959 bp, 22 predicted proteins | sample SodLakKL_010_SED_4_FD_187542 | JGI IMG/M metagenome (GOLD analysis project Ga0207421, IMG submission 187542) | Alkaline sediment microbial communities from Lake Tanatar, Kulunda Steppe, Russia - 8KL_010_SED (SPAdes) (version 2) | ecosystem: Environmental > Aquatic > Non-marine Saline and... | reverse complement strand
AGGCGTCACGAGCCACGGGTGGGCGGCTTCGAGCGCCTCGAGCTCCCGGAACAGCGCGTCGAACTCCGCGTCCGTCATCGGCGGATCGGACAGCACGTAGTAGCGGTACCTGGCGTCGCGCAGGATGCGCGTGAGCTCGTCGTGACGGGCTCGGGCCTCGACCGGGTCGTGTGGCACCGCCTCCGCCGTGGCGGGGGTGTCGGGCTCATCGGCCACGGGGGTCACAGGGGACACAGGCGTCACCACCAACGGTTTCGGGGGCATCGCGACCAGGCTAACCCTCGACGAGGACATCTCTGCGGGTGGCACGGCTCCCCCGGGTGCCTGCCGGAGGCATCGACGCGTCGGACGCATCGGTGGATGGGTCGACGCATCGGTGGATGTGTCGACGGGCGGCGGACCCCGGTCGCAGAGCTCGTTGCCGCGGCCCGTCCGGATGCCCGGGACACCGAGGCCCTCGTCCGTTGGGTCGTTGTCACCCCGTGCCGGCCGTCTACCGTCGAGAATACGGAGCGTGGCGCGATGGCGGGCCCCGCTCGGCGGGAGCAGACCGTGGAGTCCTGGCGACAGCAGCAGCCCACATCGAGTACGGCGGGTCCATCACTCGCCCGGATCGTGGCCGCCGTCGGCATGGTGCCCGCGGTCATCTACGGGGCGGCGATCGCCGGCCTGGTCGGTGCGGGCGCCGGACTCGTGTTGTGGGCCCTGGCATGCACGATCGCCCTGTGGTTCCGTCGGTTCCGCCACCGACGGCATGCAGGGCGCGCCGTCGCGGACACCGACCCGTTCGCGCAGCTGCAGCGGACACCCTGCGTCGCCTGCGGGGCGCCGACCCTGCTGGATGCCTGTCTCGACTGCCTCGAGGGGCCCTCCCCCCAGCACCGACGCACCCGCGACGACACCTCACCCCGGGACGAACCCGACGACCCTGCCCGCTGATCGACGCGTGCCGGCCGGGCTCGCTCAGCGCGCGATCGGTAGGCCCGCCGGGCGGTCGGCGTGGGCAACCCGGCCGCCGCCGAGGCAGAGCGAATCGTCGGCGTCGTAGACCACGGCAGCCTGTCCGATGGCGAGTCCGTGCACGGGCTCGTCCAGTGCGAGCCGTACGCGCCCGTCGCTGGTCACCACCGTGGCCGGCACCGTGCTGCCGTGGGCGCGGATCTGCACCCGGACCGGTCCGGTCGGCACCTCGTCGGTGGTCCACGACGGCGCGGCCAGCTCCGCCCAGCGGCACGCGAGCGCATCGCGCGGACCGACCCGTACCGTGCGCTGCCCGGCGTCGACGTCGACCACGAAGCGCCGCTCCGGCTTGCCGCCGGGGCCGCTCGCCCCCGGAACCGCGTCGATCCCGAGACCCCGCCGCTGCCCCACCGTGAAGCGCCACACCCCGTCGTGCTCCCCCAGCACCTCGCCGTCGAGGTCCACGATCGGACCGGGCGTCGAGGGCAAGCGGTCGGCGAGGTAGCCCGCGGTGTCGCCGTCCGGGACGAAGCACACGTCGTAGCTGTCGGGCTTGTCGGCCACCCGCAACCCCAGGTCGACGGCGAGCTGGCGGACCTCGGCCTTGGGCAGCTCACCGACGGGTAGCAGCGTGCGGTCGAGTTGCGCCTGCGTGGCGACGTACAGCACGTAGGTCTGGTCCTTGCGTACATCGGCGGCGCGGTGCAACCGCGTGCGGGCTCCGGGGGCGGTCACCACCTCACCGTCCCGTCGCAGCCGGGCGTGGTGACCGGTCGCGAGCGCGTCGAACCCGCTGGCCACAGCCCGCTCCAGCAGCGCTGCGTACTTGACCTTCTCGTTACAGGTCACGCACGGGTTGGGGGTCGTGCCGGCGGCGTAGGCCGCGGCGAAGGGATCCTGGACCTCGCGGCGGAACTCCTCCGAGAGGTCCCAGACGTAGAACGGGATCCCCAGCACCTGCGCCGCCCGTCGTGCGTCCTGGGTGTCGTCGAGGGTGCAGCACCCGTGACCCGGCACCTGTTCGTCGATCGGCACGTCCGCCAGCTTGCAGTGCACGCCGGTCACCTCGTGGCCCTGCTGCACCAGCATGGCCGCGGCCACGGCGGAGTCGACCCCACCGGACATCGCCACCAGGACCCGGCTCATGAACGTGCCCCGGCGCCGGCGGTCCGTGCGCGCACGCCGGGGATGACGTCGGTCAGCACGTCGATCGCCCGATCGACATCGGCTTGCGTGGAGGTCCAGCCGAGCGACAGCCGCAGCGGGGTGCCGGTGACGTTCGCCGCCTCCAACACGTGCGAGGCCTTGGCCGCTCCCGAGCCACACGCAGCACCGGACGAGACGTCCAACCCGGCGCGGTCGAGCGCCACGCTCAGTGCGCCACCATCGACATCGTCGATGCCGAGGTGCACGTGCGAGGCCAACCGCTGCGCGGCGTCGACCGGGCCGTTGCGCCGGACCCCGTCCAGCGCCGTCAGGGCCCCCGCCAACCGATCGGTCATCGCCCGCAGCCGCGCCCTCAGCTCGGTCCGGTCCCGGACCGCTGCGGTCAGCGCCTCGCCGCAGGCGGCGTCCAGCCCGGTCGCGAACGTGCCCGAGCGAACCCCCCGGTCCTGCCCGCCCCCATGGGCGAGGGGCACCACCGGCAGGCCGCGTCGCAGCACCGCGATCCCGACCCCCTGCGGGCCGCCGAACTTGTGCGCCGACAGCGCCAGCGCGGCGGTCCCCCAGGCGGCCACCTCGACGTCCAGGGTGGCGATCGCCTGGACCGCATCGGTGTGCAGCGGGATCTCCCGCTCCCCCAGCGCCGCCGCCAGGCCCGGGATGTCGTTGACCGCCCCCAGTTCGTTGTTGGCGCTCATCACGCTCACCAGCGCCGTGCGCGGACCGACGGCGGCGAGGACCTCCTCGATGCCCACGCGGCCGTCAGGCGCAGGAGCCACCACGGTCAGGGTCGCGTCCCCGCGCTCGGCCAACCACCGGGCCGGATCGAGGACCGCGGGGTGCTCCACGGCCGTGGTGATCAGATGGGGCGTGCCCCCGATGCGATCCCGGGCGGCCCAGATCACCCCCTTGACGGCGAGGTTGTCGGCTTCCGTGCCACCCGAGGTGAACACGACCTCGTGCGGGGAGCACGACAGGGCCGTGGCGACCGCCTCACGCGCCTCCTCCACCGCCACGCGGGCCGCTTGGCCGGCCGCATGGGTCGACGAGGCGTTGGCCGCATCGAGCCACCTCGCCAGGGCCGCGCGCGCTTCGGGGCGTGGCGGCGTACTGGCGGCGTGATCGAGGTAGGTGGACACGTCGCGACGGTATCGGTCGTCGGCGGGTTCAGTACTCGGTGCCGGCGTCCGTATCGTCGTCGAGGCCCGTGTCCGGGTCCTCCGGGTCGGGGTCTGGCAGGTCGGGGTCGGCGTCCGGGACGACCTCCTCGTCCTCGAGCTGGTCGGGAGCGGCACCGTTGTCGGGCTCACAGCCGGCGATGGCGATCAGCAGCGCGGCAGGCAGCACCGCTCTCGCCATGGCACGCCTCGTGGTCGGTCGCATACGGGCTCCTTCTCGCGAGAGCAGGGATCGCGGGCACATCACCACCTTGGCGTTCGACCGCGCGTCGCGCTCGCCTCGCCTGCCGCCATCAGACGCCAACCCGGTCGACCCCTGATGGCAAGGTCCGGCTCGCCGTGGTCCGATCCGCCGCGGGTTCGGCCCCGATCGCAGGTCCGTCCCGCCCACGGGATACCGGACGAGGCCACCGTCACCGTTCGGGCGCGGTTGCCGGGAGATCCTCGTCGATCGGCGGCTGCTCGTCGATCGGATCCGTGTCGTTGACCTCGCACCCTCCGAGCGCCATGACCAACACCGCGACGAGTGCTGCGGATGCTCGGGCCCTGTCGACGCGCATCGTCACTCCTTCTGTCGTCGCCTGTGCCAACTCGGGGACTCGCTCGCTGCACGAGGGTCCCGGTCGTGTCTGCACTGGTCCGTGGCGGTGCATCGCGGCGGCGAACGGCGTCACCACCTATTGTCACTGGTGACGCCACGACCTCCGGGGACCATCGCACGTCAACTCTGCAGGGCCGGGCACGTAGCTCCGGCCATGAGCCCGCGCGGGCGCGGGTAGCGTCGGCGCCCCCGAACGAGGAACGAGCCCGCCCGTGAGCACCCCGCACCTACCACCCGGCAGCGCGAGCCCCCCGACCCCGAAAGGTGTCGTGCCGCTCGGTATCGACCTGGGCGCCGTGGCCGGCCAGCGGATGGTGCTGCTGAGTCTCGAGGTCTGGGACGGGTGGGCCGATCTTCGCTTCGCGCGCGTCGATGTCGGCGCGACGCAACGACTCACCCGCCGGGTGCCACCCGCCGACGCCTGGACGATCACCGCCGACGGGCAGGCGCTCGAGATCTTCGATGCGGTGGGACGCGGCGACCGAACCTTCAGCAACGGCGAGGTACGCCTGGTCCCGGCGCCCGCACTCGACGCCACCCTGGAGGTCCGTGTGGAGGTCGTGCCCGGCCAGCCCGCGCTGAGCACCGGGGTGACACTGTTCGACGATGGTCTCGACGAGACGGTCAGTTCCACCGACCCCGGAACTCCCGAGGAACGTCCCGACCACCCTTGACCGCGCAGACGGCCATAGCACCCCGCCCGGACAGGAGTCGACGCGATGGCGAGCAATGCGACCGAACGCTTCCGCACCCGCGCAGCCGCCCACGGTCTGCAGATCGTGATGTCCGAGTTCCCGGCCGGCACCCGCACCGCAGCCGACGCGGCCGAGGCGATCGGGTGCGACGTCGCACAGATCGTGAAGTCGCTGGTGTTCGTCGCCGACCGCGCACCGGTGCTGTGCCTGACCTCCGGCGCCAACCGAGTGGACGAGGCCAAGCTGGCCATGGCCCTCGGGACCTCGCGGGTGGCCAAGGCCGATGCGGACCAGGTACGTGCCGCGACCGGATACGCCATCGGTGGGACGCCCCCCTTCGGCCACGACACGACGATCACGACGGTCTGTGACCGGGATCTGACCGGCTTCGAGGAGGTCTGGGCCGCCGCCGGCACGCCCGACACGGTGTTCCCACTGTCGCCATCGGTACTGCTCGCGATCACCACCGCGTTGGTGGCCGACATCTCGGCCTGAGCGACTCGAGGCACCCGATGGAGACCTTGGCCACCGCAGCGGCGGCCAGCGCGTTGATGTCCATGCAGTTGGTGCCCCGCCACCTCCATGTGAGCCGGGACCACCGGCCCGGCGCGCTCTCCGCGGCCGGCGGGTTCGCCGTGGCCTACGTGTTCCTCCGGCTGCTCCCGGAGCTCGCGACCCGAACCGACCTCGGTGCCGGCGCCGGGATGCTGCCGTTCACCGAGGCCGACGGCCACTTCCTCGCACTCATGGGTCTGGTCGCCTTCTACGGGCTGGAGCGCATGGTCAGGACGTCGTCGCAACGTCACGGCGGCTCCCCAACCGCATCCGCCGAGCCCCGGCTGGCGGCCGTCATGCTGTTCGCGTTCGCGCTCTACTACGCCCTCATCGGCTACCTGTTGTGGGATCGGGCCGACGGCCCCCTGAGCTCACTCGCCACCTACACCCTGGCCATGGGCGTGCACTTCCTCAGCGTCGATGTGGGCCTCCGGGAACGCCATCGTGAGTTCTACGCCAGCACCGGTCGGTGGGTCCTGGTCGGGGCGATCTTCCTCGGGTGGATGACCGGCGCGTGGCTGACCGTCCCGGAGGCTGTCCTGGCCGGGATGCGTTCCCTGCTGGTCGGGGGCGTGGTCCTGATCACGCTGCAGGAGGAACTCCCCCCCGAACGTGATGGTCGCTGGCTGCCGTTCGCCGGCGGCATCGCCGCCGCGACGATCCTGCTCGCGCCACTGTGACGCGCGCACGGCCCGACCCGACCTGATCGGCCACGGTCCCTGGCCGAACAGCCGGGGCCGACCGGATCGGGGCGTCGGAGGACCACCCGTCCGGTCGTCGCTGGCGCCACCGGCGTCGATGTCCGACCATCTGTATCGACGTCCCCCACCTCGGGGGTCCCTGAGCAGATGGGTCAGCAGCATGGGTAACGACAGCAAGTCGGACAAGTTCACCGGCAAGGCCAAGGAGAAGTTCGGCGAGGCCACCGGCAACGACGAGATGAAGGCCGAGGGCAAGGCCCAGAACACGAAGGGCAAGTTCAAGGAGTCGACCGAGAACGTCGGCGACAAGGTCCGCGGCACCACCAAGGGCATGGGCAACGACAAGCGTTGACATCGGCGGTGGGGCGACGCCATGTCACCTCACCTCCCCTCGCTTCACCTCATCGCGATGTCGCGCCTCGGGCTCACCGTCGCGTGAGAGGTGCACCCTCGGGTCGCCCATGCGACAACGAGGCGTAAACGCGACACGGCAGCGCCAGGCGTTCGTCTACGTGCGACCGGCCGCGGCCCTGTCGCGGCTGGTGCTCGCGGTCGCGCCGGAAGCCCACAGCTGGGCTGCTCACGCGACACCGGCGCCGACACGCAACGACGCCCCGGCCGATCGGCCGGGGCGTCGCAGGTGGTGCGGGCGGGTTCAGCCCTTGCGTGCCTTGAGTTCCTCGACCAGCTTGGGCACGACCTGGTAGAGGTCGCCGACCACGCCGAAGTCCGCGATCTGGAAGATCGGGGCCTCGGCGTCCTTGTTGATCGCGACCACGTTCTGGGAGGTCTGCATCCCGGCGCGGTGCTGGATCGCCCCGGAGATCCCCGAACCGAGGTACAGCGTCGGGGAGATGGTCCGGCCGGTCTGGCCGATCTGGTAGCGGTGCGGATACCAGCCGGCATCGGTCGCGGCCCGCGAGGCGCCGACGCCGGCACCCAGCACATCCGCGAGTTCCTCGATCAGTTTGAACCCGGCTTCCTCGCCCAGCCCACGGCCACCGGAGACCACGATCGCGGCCTCACCGATGTCGGGCCGGTCCGCCGAGGCCTGCTTCTCCACCGCGGTGACCTTGGTCGCGGTCGCCGACTCCGACAGGGTCACCTCGAGCGCGACCAGCTCCGGGCTGCCGCCGCCCGACTCCTCGGCGACGAACGCGTTCGCGCCCACGCCGAACATCGCCAGCTTGCCGTCCGCGACCTTGCACTTGGTGATCACGTCACCACCGAAGACCTCCTTGGTGGCCGACAACGCGCCATCGACCGACTCCAGGTCGGTCACGTCGGTGATCACCCCGGCATCCGCCCGGATCGCCAAACGGGCGGCGACGTCCTTGACGTGGTTCGACGAGGAGAACAGCAGCGTGTCCGCACCCGAGACCTCGAGCGCGGCCTGCAACGCCTCGACCTGCGGCAGGGTCACATACCCCTGCGCGTCCGCCGAGTCCCAGTGGTAGAGCTTGGCCGCACCGAACGCCCCGAGCGTGTCGGCCACGTCCGCTGCGCCCTCGCCCAGCCAGACCGCGGCGACGGTGTCGCCGGCAGCGTCCGCCAACCGCTTCGCGGCGGTCAGCATCTGGGTGGAGACCTTGCGCGGGTGGCCGTCGGTGTGATCGATCAGAACCAGCATCTCTGCCATGTGATAACTCCTTGAAAGTCGTGTCCGAAGAACGGGGCCGGTTCAGACGAACTTCTTCTCGGCCATCCAGTCGGCCAACGCCGCCGCAGCCGCGCCCGAACCGTCGTCCTCGACGACGGTCCCGGCCTCCTTGGGCGGACGCTCCGCGAACTCGTACATCGTGGCCGTCGCGGCGTTCGAGCCGACCTGCTCCGGGTCGACCCCCAGGTCCGCGAGCGAGCTCACCGTCAGCGGCTTGGACTTCGCGGCCATGATCCCCTTGAACGACGGGTAGCGCGGCTCGTTGATCGCCTCGACCACGCTCACGATGGCCGGCAGGCTCGACTCGACGACATCCCAGCCCTCCTCGTGCTCCCGGTGGACCACGACCTTGTCACCGTCGACCTCGAGGTGGCGCGCGTAGGTCAGCGACGGCAGGTTCAGCAGTTCCGCGACCGCCGCGGGGACCAGACAGGTCCGCGCGTCGGTGGACTGGTTGCCGAAGATGACCAGGTCGAACTCCTGGCCCTCCAACGCCTTGGCGATCACCCGGGCGGTGCCCAGCGCATCCGAACCCGAGATCGCGTCATCGGTGACCTGGATCGCCGCGTCCAACCCGTACGACAACGCCTTGCGCAGGATCGGCTGCGCGTTCTCCGGACCGACCAGCAGCACGGTCACCTCGGCGCCCTGCTGCTCCTTCAAGCGCACGGCCTCCTCGATGGCGAACTCGTTGACCGGACACAACACGGCCTCACCCGCATCCCGATCCAGCGTGCGATCGTTGGGATCCATCTTCTTCTCGCCAGCCGTGTCTGGTACCCGCTTGACCGGGACGATGACCTTCATCAGGCGCTCCCTCACGTTGAAAAGTGGTGGTCGTGCACGCCCATGATAGAACTTGAGTGAGCGCTCAAAATCAAATCCTGTCCGGACGTACCACGTCCCAACTGCCCCTAGGCTCACCGTCATGATCTCGAGCGAGCCCGAGCCGACCCCGCCCACGAGCCCGGCCCCCCGAACCGTTGCCCGGGGCGTCACGACGCACGTCGCCCCACGCAGGGACGCCCTCGTGCTCACCGGGGAGCGCACGTTGCCCGGGATCCCCGACGAGCGCTACTGGTTCGCGCGTCACGTCGTCGCCTACGAGTACGCCGCGACGCTCGTGGCACGCCACGCCCCGACGTCCCCCGCCCCGCAGCATCCGGGGCCCACCGTGCTCGACGCCGGCTGCGGCGAAGGCTACGGCCTGGCCATGCTGGCCGAGGCCGGCGCGGGGCGGGTCGTCGGCGTCGACCTCGACGCGACCGTGGTCGCCCACGTCGAGGCGACCTACGTGGTCACGGACCCCCGCATCGAGGTGGCCGCCGCCGAACTGATGACCCTGCCGCTCGCCGACGACGCGGTCGACCTCACGGTGTCGTTCCAGGTCATCGAACATCTCCACGACATCCCGGGCTACCTGGCGTCGTTGCGTCGCGTGACCGCACCGGACGGTGCCGTGCTGATCGCGACCCCCAACCGCCTGACCTTCACCCCGGACAGCGAGGTCCCGGTCAACCCCTTCCACACCCGCGAGTTCACCGCCGCCGAGCTGACCGACGAGCTCACCCGAGCCGGGTTCGTCGTCGAGGAGGTGCTGGGGCTCCACCACGGCGAACGCCTGGCCGCGGTGGAGGCCCAGCGCGGAACCGCCCTCCCCGAGTTGCTGGGCGCGACCGCACCCGAGCACTGGGACGCCGACCTGCGCGAGCTGGTGCACGCGACCGAGCCGGACGGATTCATGCTCCGCACCGACGATCTCGATGCGAGCCTCGACCTGCTGGCGGTGTGCCGGATCGCTCCGGGACCATGACCGGGCCGGCGTCCGCGAGCCAGCCCGGCGAGGTCGCGCTCGTGCTCCACACCCATCTGCCCTACCTGCGCAACCACGGTGTCTGGCCGGTCGGCGAGGAGTGGCTGTTCCAGGCCTGGGGCACCTCCTGGCTCCCCGTGACCCAGCTGCTCGAACGACTCGCCGACGAGGGCCACCGCGAGGTGCTGAGCCTCGGGGTGACGCCCACCGTCGCCCATCAGGTGGCCGATCCGCGTCTGGCCCAGGACCTCGGCACGTGGCTGGGTGGCCAAGTGTGGCGTAGCGAGGAACAGCGGTGGCACGGCCATCTCGCGCCCGAGGTGCGGGCGTTGTCGAGCTTCTTCTGGCGACGGTTCCAGCGGCTGGCGGACTACCACGAGCAGGTGCAACGTCGAGGTGGCCTGCTGAGGATCTGGGCCGAGCTGGCCCGGCGCGGCGTGATCGAGTTGTTGGGCGGACCGGCGACCCACCCCTACCTGCCGCTGCAGCGCGACCCGTCGCTGATCGATGCACAACTGGCCATCGGTCTCGAGCACCATGCGAGCTGGGCGGGCGCCCGACCGACCGGGCTGTGGGCACCGGAGATGGGCTACCGGGGACGAGCACGGGTCGCCGACGCCACCGTCGCCCCCCGTTCGGTCGATGCGCACGGCACCCCGACGTTGCCGCGGAGGGGGCCGGTGCTGCCCGGCCTCGAGGAGCACTACGCGGCGCACGGGATCGACCACGTCCTGGTCGACGCCGCGACCCTGGTCCGCGCCGCCGGTGGGGCGGACCGCGACTGGACCGCGCGCCCCGCGGTGCCGGAGCCCGGAACCGGCCATCCCGACGAGGTGGTGCACGACGGGGTCCTGATCGGTGACAGCGACGTCACCGCGTTCGCCCGTGACCTGTCGGTCGCCTACCACGTGTGGTCACCGACCGGGGGCTACCCGGGAGCCCCCTGGTACCGGGACTCCTACGCGCTCGGCAGCTTCGGGTGCCACCCGTCGTGGCGGGTCACCGACCACACCTCCCACCCGAACGACAAGGCCGTCTACGAACCCGACCAGGCCGACGCGCAGGTGACACGCGACGTCGATCATCTGCACGGCGTGCTCCGCGAGGTCCTGGACCCGCGATCCGGCCAGCTGGTGGTGGCCGCCTACGACACGGAACTGTTCGGTCATTGGTGGTTCGAGGGCGTCGACTTCCTCGCCGCTCTGCTGCGCCGCATCGGCGACGACCCGCGGCTGCGCACCACGACCACGGCCTCACGGTCCGACCGGCGACCGGCGACACGACGCCTGGCGCTGCCCGAATCCTCCTGGGGATTCGCCAAGGGTCATGCCAGCTGGGCGACCCCGGAGACCCGCCCGATGTGGCAGACCCTGCGGGCGGCCGAGAACCGCGCCCGCGAGAGCCTCGCCGGCGGCGCCGGCTCCCCCGGCGCCCGCGATCAGGTCGCCCGGGAACTGGCGTTGTTGGCCTCGTCGGACTGGCCGTTCATGGCTACCCGCGGCTCCAGCCCCGGCTACGCGGCCGAGCGCGTGGCCAGCCACGCGAACGCGCTGCACGCGCTGTGCGACGCGATCGACGCCGGGGCACCGGCCGACCGGCTCGTGACCGAACTGCACCGGCGCAACGACGCCCCGGCCGACCCCGGGGCGCTGGTCCGCGCCCTCGATCCGGCGGGCCGCTGACGGGTCACCTCGCCGTCGCGGTGCGCCCTGCGCGGCTCATACGTCGCGGGTGCGCATCAACACCACGGCCGCCACGGCGAAGGCCACGACGTACCCGAGGAACACCGCCAACCCGACCAGCGGATCGAGCGGCAGGATCATCCCCTCGGGCATCCCCGCCATCGACTCCTCGGAGGTGAAGACCGCGTTGAGGGCCTGGAACGGCATCCACCGCGCACCCTCGGGGAAGAACTGGTTCACCAGCGTCTCGCCGACGAACAGGTAGATCAGCGACACGGCGACCGCGACCACCTGGTTGCGCAGCAACGCCCCCACCGCCACACCGAACATCGCGGTCAGCGCGAGCGCGACCGGGCCCTGCCACATCGCGGCCCAGGTCTCGGCACCGACGGTCGGCACCTGCCCGCGGACCGCCACCATCGCGACGACCACCACCAGCCCGAGGGCGAAGAACACCACCCCGTAACCGATCCCGATCAGGAGTTTCGCCCCGACCACGGTGGTCCGGCTCGGGGTGAACTGCAGGGTCCGGCCGATGGTGCCGTGGCGGAACTCCGTGGTCATCGCCAGCAGGCCGATCACCAGCACGATGGGTGCCATCCCACCGATCTGGTCGATCGCCGCCGCGAGTTCCGGGTCGGTGCCCAGGAACGGCCCGGAGAACTGTTCCTCGAAGATGAAGAACCCGGCCCCGAACGCCACCAGCACCAACCCGACGCCCGTGATGATCCAGGTGGTGCGAACGCTGGTGAGCTTGCGGAGCTCGGCCGCGAGGATGCCGCTCATGCGATCCCCCCTCCGGCCGTGAGCTCCATGAAGATGTCCTCGAGTTCCGCGGTGAGCGGGCGGAGCTCGGTGACCGCGATCCCGGCGCCGAACGCCAGTTCGCCGACCTCCCGGGTCTCCATGCCCGCCACGATCAGTCCATCGGCGGTCCGGGTGACCTCCGCCCCCGCCGAGCCCAGGGCCCGTTCCAGCCCGGCATCGTCGACCGAGGCGACCCTCACCCCGCCGCTGGCGGCCGTCGTGAGCTCCGCGACCGAGGACTCGGCCACGATCCTGCCCTGCCGGATCACCAGCACGTCGTCGGCCAACCGGGAGACCTCGCCGAGCAGGTGCGACGAGACCAGGATGGCGCACCCCTCGTCGGCGAGGTGCCGCAGCAGCTGGCGAACCCAGTGGATGCCCTCCGGATCCAATCCGTTCGCCGGTTCGTCGAGCAGCAGCACCTCCGGTTCACCCAGCAGGGCCTGGGCGAGCCCCATCCGCTGGCGCATGCCGAGACTGAACTGCCCGACCCGTTTGCGCGCAGCCGCCTGCAACCCCACCAGTTCGAGCACCTCGTCACATCGCGAACGGGGCAGTCCCGCGGCCAGCGCGCTGATACGCAGCTCGTCGATCGCGCGGCGCCCCGGGTGGTAGTCGACCCCGTCGACGATCGAACCCACCATCCTGGCCGGGTCCTTCAGATCATGGAACGGCGTGCCGTGGATCGTGGCGGTCCCCGAGCTCGGCGCGGTCAACCCGACGATCATGCGCATCGTGGTCGACTTCCCGGCGCCGTTCGGTCCGAGGAAGCCCACGACCTTGCCCGCAGGCACCTGGAAGCTGACGTCGTCGACGGCGAGCTGATCCTTGAAGCGTTTGGTCAGGCCGTTGACCTCCACGGCAACCGGTTCCGGTACGACCATGTGTTCCCCCGTGCGTGATGAGCGTGCCGATCGACGCGATGGTAGGCAGCTCGCGATGTCGAGCCCGGCCTCACGGCGCCGCGTCGACCCCCGGCACGTGCACCTCGAGCTCCACACGACGGGGCACCACCTCGAGCGGATCGAACCGGTCCGCGGGCACCGCGACGGGGCCGGAGGCGCCGTGCCAGGTGGCCGATCCGTCCGCCGCGAAGGTGCAGGGCAACAGCACGATCCGTCCGTGGCGGGAGTGGGCGAGCTCCACGTGCGACGGCAGTTCGGTCCGGGTCGCGGTGAACCCGCGCGAGATCAACAGCCGCATCGCGCTGTCGACCCCGCTGGTGTCGATGACCAGACGGGCTCCCCTATCGGTCTGGCCGGCCACCTGCCAGGCGACCGTCCCCCGGCTGGTCAACAGATCGAGCAGTCCCACCACCTCCGAGGTCCTCACGCGCCCGCCCCCGAGCCGTCGCGGCCCGAGCGACGCCGATCGGGCCGTCCGCGGCGCACCTCGATCAGCCGGCCCACGACGCCCACGAGCGGGACGAGCACGGCGCCGACCAGGATCGCCGCCAGGGGATCCCAACCGCGCGCCACCGCCGCTCCGGCCCCGATCAGCACACCGAAGGGCGCGAGGTACAACGGTGCCAGGCTCGAACGGCCCTCCACATCGAGCCTTCGCTGGGTCAGGGTCGCCCCGACCGCGCCGAACGCGACCAGCACGACCCCCAGCAGCACCGCCGCCACTCCGTTCACACCCACACCTCCCGGCAGATCGGCCGCCGCCGACCCGACCCCGGTCGGGGTCGGTCGGCCCTCGCGAGCGTAGGCCGTAGCCTCACCGTCCCCACGCGGCGCACCGCTCCGCGTCCGTCCCCGAGGCACGCGATGGTGGCCCTGCTGGTCGAGTCCCCACTGCTGGCACTGTTCCTGGTGCTCACGCTCGGCACGCTGCTCGGTGCGATCAGGCTCGGCGGGGTCTCGGTCGGACCGGCCGGCGCGCTGTTCGCCGGGCTCGCGGTCTCCGCCCTGCTGCCCGGGCTGTCCGATGTGGTCCCCGCCCTGGTCGGCACACTCGGTCTGACCCTGTTCGCCTACACGATCGGGCTGGCAGGCGGACCGTCGTTCTTCGGCGGGCTGCGGCGGGCCGCGCCGATGATGCTGGCCGCGGTCGGGGTCGTGATCGGCGTGGCCGTGATCGCGCACGTAGCGGGCCGGGCCATCGGGCTCTCCCCCGGCGACATCGCCGGGACGTTCGCGGGAGCGCTCACCAACACCCCGGGGCTGGCCGCCGCGGTCGAGGCGGTCGATTCGACCGAGCCGGCGGTCGGCTTCTCGCTCGCCTACCCCTTCGGGGTGATCGGGCTCATCCTGGCGATCGTGGTCAGCCTGCGCTGGTCGCGTGCATCCCCGACCGCCGAGGACCGTGATCCGCCACAGCCTGCCGGCTACCTCACGGTCCGGGTGGACCGCGACGATCTCCCTCCGCTCTCGGAACTGCAACGTTTCGACGACGAGACCCTGGTGTTCTCGCGGGTCCGTCGCGAGGGACGCGAGGCGACGGCCGTCTCCGACCTGCGCCCGCGCAAGGGCGACCTGCTGACGGTCATCGGCCCGAAGGAGACCATCCGGGACTTCGCCGAGACCGTCGGCGAGATCGCGGAGGACGACCTGCCGCTCGATCGCCATCAGATCGACTTCCGTCGCGTCGTGCTGTCCAACTCGCGCTACGCCGGCTCCACCGTCGCCGAGCTCCAACTCGGCAGGTTCGACGCCGTGGCCGGGTTCGTCCGCCGCGGGGACGTCGACCTGGTCGCCCGACCAGACCTGGTCGTCGAGCTGGGCGACCGCATCCGCGTGGTCGCGCCCCGGGACCGACTCGACGAGGTGATCCGCGAGCTCGGCGACTCCGAGCGCTCGGCGGTCGTCGCCGACCCGGTCGGGTTCTCGCTCGGGCTGCTCCTCGGACTCGCTCTCGGCGTCGTACCGATCCCGCTGCCGGGCCTGACGCTGCAACTGGGTACGGCCGCGGCTCCGCTCCTGATGGGGCTGCTGCTCGGGCGGCTGGGCCGGACCGGCCCGCTGGTGTGGCAACTTCCCTACGCCACCAACCAGACGCTCCGGCAGTTCGGGGCGTTGCTGTTCCTGGCGACGGTCGGGCTCGGCGCCGGACCGGACCTGGCGTCCGCCCTCGGTTCGGCACGCGGCGTGCAGCTCCTCGGTTTCGGGGCCGCCCTCACCACCCTGACCGCGCTGGCACTGGTGCTCCTGGCCCGGGCACTGCAGCTCGGAGGCGCGCGCATGGCCGGCAGCCTCGCCGGTGCCCAGAACCAGCCTGCGCTGCTCGCCTTCGCCGTCGACCGTTTCGAGGGCGACGACCGGGTCAACCTCGCCTACGCGCTGCTGTTCCCGCCGACCTTCGTGGCCAAGATCATCGCTGCTCAGGTCCTCGCGAGCCTGTGAGCTCCGGCGTAACCACCCTCGGCGCCGACCCCGTACCTTCGCGAGGGGCGCTCGGAGCCGTGCCCCGTGCCCCGCACCACTGATGATCCTGCAGCATCCACGACCCTCCGGTGGAGCCACCTCGTGCCGCGTCGATCCGCCCTCCCGACGACGCTGAGTGCCGTGCTGGCGCTCGCGCTCGTCGGATGCGGCACGTCGGGCACCCCGGAGTTGCAGATGGGCAACGGCGCACAGGCTGCGGAACCGGTGGCCGGCAGCTCACAGATCGTGCTGGAGCTGCGCAACGACGGCGATGGCGACGACGCACTGATCGAGGCGACCACCCCCGCCGCACTGGGCGTCGAGATCCATCTCACCAGCATCGACGACGGTCGTGCGTCGATGAGCGAGTTGGACGAGGTCGAGGTCCCCGCCGGGGAATCGGTCCGGTTCCGGCCCGGAGGGTTGCACCTGATGATGGTGGTACCCGACGAGACCGTGGTGCTCGGTGAGCGGTTCGATCTCACCCTGACCTTCGAACGGTCCGACCCGATGACCATCGAGGTCGAGGTGGTCGACCTGCTCGACCTCGCGGAAGCGACCTTCGACGACCAGGAGGCAAGCTCGTGACCGGTCGTATCGGTGCCGTCCCCTCCCCGGCCGCCACGCACCGCTCCGGAGGCGTCGCTCGCCGGCGTGGGCCCCGGCGGCGGCCTCATCGGGGGCCGCTCGTCGCGACGCTGCTCGTGCTCGGACTGCTGGCGAGCGCCTGCGGTCCGGCCAGCTCCACCTCGCTGGCGGCCGAGGGCCTCCCCCGGCAGTCCGACGGGTGGCACGGCATCCCGCTGGAGATCGAGCGCACACTGCCCGACGTGACGCTACTGACCACCGACGACGAACCGTTCGTCCTCGCCGACGAACTGCGCGGCGACCCCACCCTGCTGTTCTTCGGCTACACCTCGTGCCCCGACATCTGCCCGGTGCACCTCGCCGCCATCGCCTCCGCGATGAACACCGCCGGGATCAGCTACGACGACCTCGACGTCGTGTTCGTGTCGGTCGATCCGGAGCGTGACGATCCGGAACGCATCGAGGACTACCTGAGCAACTTCAGCTCACGCATGACGGGCCTGCACGAGCAACTGCCGATCGTGGCCGACGCGCTGTCGCAGCTCGATCTCCCGGGCCCGGTCGTCGAGGGACCCGACCCCCGCGGCGAGGGCGACCTGATCGGTCACCCGGCGCAGGTCATCGGGTTCGACGCCAACGGTGAGGCGCAGCGCGTCTGGCCGTTCGGCGCCCGGCGTTCCGACTGGGTCAACGACCTACCCCGCATCGTGGAGGAGTGGTCGTGACCGTCGCCTGGTGGTGTTCGTCGACGCCCGGCCAGATCTGGACCTGGCGCTACACGCCGTTCATCGGCGTGTGGATCGTCGCCGCGTCGCTGATCGGTGGGTACGTCGCGGCTCACCGTCGGGCCGGCCAGCCACTCGATCGCGTGCTGTTCCGGCGTTGGTGCCTCGGCGTGCTGGCCCTGTTCGTGGTCTCCGAGTGGCCGATCGGACAGCTGGGGGTGGGCTACATGGCCACGATCGGCATCGGCCGGTACGTGGTCTACACCTTCGTCGCAGCTCCGCTGCTCGTCGCCGGCATCCCGACCTGGCTGGTCGACCGTTGGTTCCCGATCGGGAGCAAGCGCGGGCAGGTGCTCACCACCGTCACCCGTTGGCCGTTCGCCCTGCTGGTGTTCAACGCCGTGCTGTTCGGCACCCACATCCCCTGGATCGTCGACACGCTGAAGGTGACCCAGCTCGGTTCGTTCGGTGTGGACGTGCTGCACCTCGGCGCCGCCCTGATCTGGTGGTGGCCGGCGATCCGTCGCGAACCCGAGCGCGGAGCGATCCAGGAACCGATCCGTGCGTTCTACCTGTTCACCTCCAGCGTGTTGATGTTCGTGCCCGCCGCGTTCCTGACCTTCTCGCCCCTGCCGCTGTACGGGCTGTACGAACTCGCGCCTCCGCTGTGGTTGGGCTTCGATCCGACGTCGGATCAGCAGGCGGCCGGCATCGTGATGAACGTGGTCGGCGGGTTCGTGCTGTGGGGCATCATCGCCGGGCTGTTCCTGACCTGGAGCCGTCAGCAGCAGAATGCCGACGAGGTCACCCGCAAAGCACGTGATGCACGCACCCTGGCGCGCATGAAGGTGATGGCGGACGCGGAGGCGGTCGACGCGGGGGGCGCGGGTGGCGCGGGTGATGCCCCCGGAACCGCCGGTGGCTTCGTCGATGGCGGAGCGGTCCCGGTCCGAGACGATTGACCTTCGACCGGCCGAGATGAACCGTCTTCGGCGTGCGTCTAGGCTCCGGCCTCCGGGGACCCGCCGTGGTCCTCACCATCAGCTCAGGAGTGTCACCGTGCAAGCCGACCCGTCCGGCATCTCCAACGACCGCGGCGTGGTCTCACGCATCGAGGACGACAAGGCCGTGTTGGCCGTCGGCCCGAGCCGGACCCCGATCCACCTGCCCCTGGACGAACTCCCCGAGGGCGTTCGGGAAGGCACCTGGGTGGTGCTCGACATGCAACTGTCACCACCCATGGCGCTGTCGATCGACGAGGCCATGACCGCGGAACGTTCCGGCGACAGTTGACGCCCGCCAGCGAGCGCACAGCCGGTACCGGAGACAACAACCGTCGCCGATGACCCGAAACCCTGGCCATGCAGGGTTTCTGAGCTTCCTTGGGCCGGCTGGACGCCGAGCAACCGGAAACCGGACAGAAACCGTGGGTGGCGACGGGTTCGGTCGGCACGAAGCCCAGTCGGGTTTGGACGCTCAGGCCTCCAGGGGGTCGCCCGGGATCGGCAGTCCGTCGCGGACCAGCGCGGCCGCCTCCTCCGGATCCATGCCGGTCGGCAGTCGTGAGCGCACCACACGGACGGGCACCCCGACCGCGATCGCGAACGGCGCGACGTCGCGGTTGACCAGGCAGTGGCTCGCGATCACCGCCCCCTGCCCGATATCGACCCCGCGCAGCACGCTGGCCTTCTCCCCCACCCACACGTCGCCACCGATCCGGGTGGGCGAGGTGACGATCCCCTGGTCCTTGATCGGCACGTCCAGCCGGTCCACGCGATGGTCGAAGTCGCACACGTAGATCCAGTCCGCCAGTATCGCGGCGTCGCCCACCTCGACGTCGAGGTAGCAGTTGACGACGTTGTCACGACCCATGACCACCTTGGCGCCCAGGGTCAGCTGGCCCTCGTGAGCGCGCAGCTTGTTGTCGTTGCCGATCCAGCACCACGGACCGATGACGAGGCGCCCGTGGCCAGGCCTCGCGCGGAACTCGACGCGCTTGCCGGTGAAGGTCATGCCCTGGAACTCGACCCCGTGGCCGGTCGCCGCGGCGCGCGCCCGGTGCCACGCCGCACGGCGGTAGAGGGTGAGGTACTGCGGGGTCACCATCCGACGCTCGACCGCGACCCGTACCGCTTCCCGCCAGCCCCAGCGGGGGTAGCGCAACCGCAGGGGCGGCCGACGCAGATGGCCGGGCACGCCGGCATCCGCCAGCAGGTCGTCGCCGAGCAGCGACGCCCGGGCGAGACCCTCCCGCGCCGTCTCTGCCCGGACGGCGGCGTCCAGGTGTTCTGCCAGCGCGTCGCGCGCCACGGCCTCGACATCCGGTTCGCTCACCCGCTCGACCCCTGGCTCGCTCACCCGCTCGACCCCTGGCTCGCTCACCCGCTCGACCTCGCGCTCGCTCACCCGCTCGACCCCTGGCTCGCTCACCCGCTCGACCTCGCGCTCGCTCACCCGCTCGACCC
>Ga0207421_10003401_pt1 | contig 18962 bp, 17 predicted proteins | sample SodLakKL_010_SED_4_FD_187542 | JGI IMG/M metagenome (GOLD analysis project Ga0207421, IMG submission 187542) | Alkaline sediment microbial communities from Lake Tanatar, Kulunda Steppe, Russia - 8KL_010_SED (SPAdes) (version 2) | ecosystem: Environmental > Aquatic > Non-marine Saline and... | reverse complement strand
TCTGTTTACCCTTCTTCAAGAGTCTGCGTTTTTTCGGACCTGGTTTGTTGCTCGACATCTATTTTACCTCCTTTTGATATTGATCTCTTTCTTTTGACCGCTAAGCTTCTTTAATAACTTTTTGAGAGTTTCATCATCTATCTTTCCTTCCGTTCCCCCTCTTTGAGCTAGAGCTATTATCTGAGATTCTATCTGTTCTGCGAGTTGAGGTCTAGCCATCCTGACCCTTCCCAACCTCTCTCTCGCATCTGGAGTCATCACCTTTCGGAGCATCGCCTTCTTTTGTGCTTCCATCTGCTGTTTAGCTTCCTCCTGTGCCTCACCGGATTGTTGTTTCTCTTTTAGTTCCTGTATCTTTTTTTTCTTCAGTTCTTCCAATTCATCTTCATCAGCCATGGAACCACCCCTGAACGATCTTAAAGATATTTAGAGAGTTCGGGATTCTCTTTTGCCATATCCTTCATTATCTTGTGAGCGATGTCATCAAGAAAGGACTGGCCTTCTGAAGTCATCACTCTTCCTTTATCGGTTTTTTCTACTAGTTCCGCTTTCTCCAACTGCTGTAAGCCCTCTCGTACTATCGAGCCGGAGCCTTTAACAAATTTTTCAGGTCTTGGTCCCCTTCTCTTCTTCCCGCCGTACTTGGTCTTGAGTTTTGAAACACCCACGGGCTCCTCTACATAAACGCTCCTCAACAAAGCGCTTACTCTATCAAACCACCAATCGGGTTGGTCGGGACCTTTCTCTTTATGGACGCCGGTCTTCACGAACTTCGACCATTCGGGCTCTTCGATACCTTCCATGCTTTTGATCTCCTTGCTCACTTCCTCTATAAGCTTGTTCGGAGGAACATCATATACTGTTGCCATAGGCTATTACACTCCAGATAAGATCAGTGTCAAGTATTCTCTGCATACTTAGGACTTGTTATTAAATATTTCCCTTACAGGAACTTTTGTCTCAACGATAGATTTCCGCTTTCAATCGAGGTATCATTGCCATTGAACAGGCCGATTTTATACAATCTTGTCTTTTGACCTTCCCGTTGGTTAGTAAACCAACGGCTCCCATCTCTACCGCCGGATCTTTAAAAATAACTTTCATCTTTTCCCCCAGTGTCATACCCCTTTTCAATTCTCCCACCCATCTTTCAGGGATCGGAAACCCGGGACCGTGACCTGTAGAGGTAAATCCAAACCGATCTTTTATAGCTACATATTCGAGCGAAAATGACTGTTTTTCTGTCTGTACTATACCGCTTTCTACTCCCACACCATAATCAAAACCTTCCGGAACCTCTGCTCTTGTTTTCGCACCTCGGATGATATCTTCATTGAAAGGCTGTTTTTTTACGCCTTCGATCTCACCGCTGATCAACTCTAGATCAAAGTATTCAGACAAAGCTTCTCTAACACTTTCTTTTTTGACCGGATTCTGAGAACCTAGGTAAACTCTAACAGGTTTCAACCTCTTTCCTTCTTTGTCTATATCTCCCTCTCTGATCCTGGTAGAACTTATCGGGAGAAGATCCTCGGCTAAAACTGGTTCGACCTCGATCAGTTCCAATTCTTCTTGGTTTCTCTCTTTCCTCATCTCGTTTATCTTCTCTCCTCTTTCTCTCGTCTCGTAAGAAACGACTAAGACGTCAAAATCCCCCTCCACCGCTTTTTCAAAGGGATCGTTGATCTCCACTATCGACCAACCTTCGAAGGGATAAAGAAATCTCTCCAGATTCTCTTTTCTCTCTTCATAGGAGCGTTCTACCTCGGGCTTCCACTCTTCCAACATCTCGTCCGATACCAGACCTATTGTAGTTTCACCCTCAGCCAGAGCGGTCCTCAACAGCTTTTCGTGTCCGAGGTGGACGTGATCGAATGTCCCGCCGACTATGACTTTTTTAGTCATGATGATCTTCCTTAGTAAAACGAGAGAAACAACACGATCAAGAATACCACTAGTAGTGCATAGAAGATGTATTGCTTCTTCTTTCTACTGCTCAAAAGGTCTTGATATTCCTCATTACACTTCTCTGAGCAGAACTCCTCATCCAGTGGGATGGGTTTGGCACATATCTTGCAATGTTTGTGTTGTTCCATAGTTCTCTAAATCCGTAAGGTTATAAATCATTTTTTCGTTATCATCGATGGCCGAAAGTGACCAAAAATGGATCCGTTTCCTGAATCTTAACGAAGCCATATCTTTCGAATTGGATGATGTCACCAACATCAGTTTCTGAGAGATTTTTCTCTCCGAGTCCTTTTTCTATGGAGGCATCGGGCCTCTCAACTTCTACGTCAATACCATCGCATAGCCATTGGATCTTCAATATATCTTTGTTCTCGAAACCAGTGATCTCACCCTTTTTTCCATCGAGTTCTACATTGCAGAAGTTTTTCAGTCGTAATTCTTTTCCTTGATATTCATTCCACTCTTTTTTTGGTATGTAGACTTCTTTGCCGACTTCCAGTTCTCTATAACCGCGGTCCTGATCACTAGGATGTCTAGCGATCTTAGCTTTATCCTGTTTTATCTCTCCAACCAGTTCAATTTTTACAGGGTCCGGGATGAAAAAGTACCTGTTAGCTTCGGGATCGATGATCTCACGATTTTTTGAATAAAGCTTTGAAGGTGCGACTTCGATATCCGTTTCCGACATACCGAATTCGAGTATGAAATCTCTTACAGCTTTAGGTTGAATACCTCTTCTCCTGAGAGACTGCATCGACCATGTTCTCGGGTCCTCCCATTTTTTGAACTCGCCCTCTCTTATCTTCCTTTGAAATTCACTCTTGCTCAGATTGATATCTTTTAAACGCAACATGCCATAATGAAGAAACTCGGGTTTCTTCCAGCCGAACAGATCCCAGATGTATTCTTCCATCCTATCTTCTATAACTAGGTCTTTCCCCCTGAGTATGTGAGTCATCTCGATCAGATGATCATCTACCGCCCAGGAAAATTCCAGTAGGGGCCAAACGGAATATTTTTTTCCCACTTTAGGGTGTTCATTTTTTGAGATCCTGAACAGTACTCTATCTCTGAACGCAGGGTCAGGATGTTCCATGTCCGTTTTAAGTCTCATGACAGCTTTTCCCTCTTCGACTTCGCCTTCTAACATCTTTTCCCAGAGTTCTAAATTCTCTTCTTTTGGGCGAGCTCTATGCTCACACTCTTCACCTATCTCTCTCTTCTCTCTTAGGCTATCCTGGGCGCATTCACATATGTAGGCTTCCTCCATCTCCAGTATCTTTCTTCCGTATTCGTAGTAGATGTCCATCCTGTCAGACTTGTAGTAGGTTTCGTGCCATTCTACATTCAACCATTCTAAACCTTCTTTTATCATATCATAGGCTTCTGGCAGAAGTCTTTTCGCTTCCGACCCTATGGTGTCGTCATAGAAAAGCACCAAGGTACCATCGTTCCTCTTAACGTATTCATCATTGAGTATGACCATCCTCGCGTTTCCTATATGAAGGGGTCCAGAAGGATAAGGAGCCATCCTCATCTTGACGTTTTCGGCTTCGATCTCTGGAAGTTGATCCTCTTCCTCTTCTTCCTCCTCTTCGAAGAATTCCGGCATGAGTTTTTCTAGTTCTTTCTTCTGTTCCTTTAGAGAAAGTTGGTTGATCTCTTCGACGATCTCATTTACCAGTTCCTTAGTACCCTGTGGATCCTCTCTGAACTCGTCTCTTTCACCCATGACTTTTCCCATAACAGGACCGACAGTGGCTTCACCTTCGAATTTGACCGCGTTCCTCAGAGCGTATTTTCTGATGATCTCTCTCTTTTCCTCGGACATGTCAAAAGGATAAAGATGTTGGATATTTGGTTTTTTGCCCTCTTACTCATCTTTTGTTATCGTTTTTATAGTGGTTTTTAGCGCTCTTTTTATTGTCTCTTTAGACATGCTCGGAGGTCTTGTATTCTTATCTACTGCCTGTTCAGGGAGATAAGGCACGTGTATAAACCCATAATCCATCGGGAGATCGTTCGTGTTCACATGATGAGCTGTTGAGTAGATCACGTGGTTGCAAACAAAGGTGCCGGCACTGTAAGAAAGAAAAGCTGGTATTCCCTCATCTTTTACAGCTTCGACTATCTTTCTTGTAGGTAATGTGGTTCTGTAAGCTAAAGGTCCATCTTCAGCTATAGTTTTATCTTCAGGTTGATTCCCTTCATTGTCTTCGATCCTCGCATCGTCAAGATTATGAGCGATCCTCTCAACTCTTATCCCATGAGTCCCGTTAGCTTGCCCGATGTGGAGAACCGCATCAGGTTTCTGATCATCAATCATCTCTCTCACTTTCTTAGAGGATTTTCCGTATATCGTAGGTATCTCTCTTGCAATGATCTGACAATCGTTCATCTCCATATCGTCCAGTTCTAAAACAACTTCCGAAGCGGGATTCACCGATTCTCCGCCGAAAGCGTCAAAACCGGTCACGAGCAATTTTTCGATTTTTCCAGAAACTCTGCTTCTTTCCTTCATAATGCAGGATTGCAAACTGCTTTTAAAAACTTTTAGCTATGATAGATTTGTCAGGAATCTTCCATAATAATTATTATATAGTTGTAGAAAATGAAGATGTTCCGCTATGATTCAACCGCTGTTAGGACTGCTTATATTAGTAAGTATAGTTGCGTTTGGCGATATCATATCAAATCTTACTAAGGCAAGAATTCCTATGTTAGCCGTTGCTCTGTTGACCTATATGTTATTGGCTTGGGCCGGGATGCCGAAAGATCTGCTAGAAATAGCTCACGTTGAAAGATTTGCCGGAGTGATGGTTCCTATACTTGTAGTCCATATGGGGACCATGCTCCCTTTCGAAAAATTGAAGGAGCAGTGGAAAGCAGTGCTTATCAGTCTAGGAGGCGTAGCAGGAATAGTCATCCTATGTCTTGGACTCGGTACCGTTCTATTTGGATATCCCAGTAGTGTTGCAGCAGTTGGACCTTTAACCGGCGGTTTAATAGCAGGGATCATTACAATGGAGGGCTTGGATGCTGCTGGATTCTCAACACTCGTCGTGATAACCGGGGTCTCCTTAGCGATCCAGGGATTCATAGGTATGCCTTTAGCTTCTAACATCCTAAAAAAACGTGCATCTAAGATTAAAACAAATTCTGGTTCACGGAATGAATCCAAATACCAATCTAGTGAAATAGAGGATCAAAAAGGATTGATATCTTTTATACCAGATAAGTACTTCTCCAACATAATAATATTGCTTTTTGCTATAGCAGGTGGCACTGCAGCAGTATATTTAGAAGGCCTGACTAGAGGAGCGATAGATTCTAGTATCTTTGCTCTAATCATAGGGATTTTAGGATCTTACTTTGGTTTTTTTCACAGAAATATACTGGATAAAAGCAATTCGTTTGGAATCACTATGTTACTACTTTTAGTCTACGTTTTACCGATGATGATGAACAGGGTAACACCAGAGATGTTCACCACCATGATTGGTAGGATTATAATATTGATGGTGCTGGGAAGTGTAGGTATGATCGCTGGAAGTTATTCGATAGGAAGATTGGTAGGCTGGAAATGGTCTTTAAGCATTCCTGTGGCCAGTACAGCTTTCTATGGTTTTCCTGGGAACTATTTACTGTGCAAAGAAGTGGCTAGAACCGTTGGGAAATATCAAAAGCATGAGGAAGCGATAATGGATGAATTACTATCCCCGATGCTTGTCGGTGGTTACACAACTATAACTACCTCCTCAATAATTATTGCATCTGTTTTGGTGGGTACTCTGTAAGCAATTTTCATCTACTACTGACACAGAACAGCAATTTTTTCAGGTATACGTTTGATTCATCCCTAAAAAACTATTTACCCGATACATCTACCATAACCAAATCATGTCAATCTCCATCGATATAGGCGGGACCTTCACCGATTTTGTAGTTATAGATGATGGGATCAAACATTTCAAGGTTCCTTCAACTCCGAAACGTCCTGAAAAAGCGATAAAAGAGGCTCTAAAAAAGGAAGGCATCGAGGTCAATGGAGACATATTTCACGGTACTACTGTAGCTACCAACGCCTTCATAGAGAGCAAAGGAGTAGAATCAGCTTTTCTCACCAATGAAGGCTTCGAAGATCTACTTTACATAGGAAGGCAGACTAGACCTAAATTGTACGAACTTGATATACACAGACCTAAACCTCCACTCAAAGAAAAAAATTTATTCGGGATTTCAAGTAGAACTGGACCGAAGGGTGAAATTCTAGAGAAAATAAATGAAGAAGAAGTGGAGAAAATAGCGGAAGAACTGAGTGAAAAAGATCTATCCGCAGCTGTCTGCCTGCTCCATTCTTACAAAAATCCAGAACAAGAGGAAAGGATTGGAAAGATTCTGGACCATCACAACATAAACCATTCTCTTTCCCATCGAGTGACCAGCGAATTTAGAGAGTACGAAAGAGGATTGACGACTCTATTAGATTCTTATCTAGGTCCTCTCGTAGAAGATTACTTCGCATCTCTTACCGACATCTTTGGAAAAGAGCCGTATATCATGAAGTCCGGTGGTGGCTTGGAGAAATGTTCCAAGGTCGATGCAGTAGATTGTTTATATTCTGGTCCCGCAGGAGGCGTAGCTGGAGGAGCATTCATAGCCCAAAAGCTGGATATGCCGAATATAGTTACGTTCGATATGGGTGGGACCAGTGCTGATATGGCTACAGTGGTGAACGGTGAAATATCCTGGAAGGATCAGGGAGAGATCGAAGGTTTTCCAATCCAATCGAAGATGGTCGATATAGTAACTGTAGGATCTGGTGGAGGAAGTATAGCTAGGTGTGACGAAGGAGGGGCTTTAAGAGTCGGGCCGGAAAGTGCAGGCGCTAAACCAGGACCTGTATGCTATGGTAGAGGTGGAGAAAGACCGACCGTTACCGATGCACTTTTGCTCATGGGTTACATAGACCCTGACTATTTCCTTGGCGGGAAGATGGAACTCGATTACGATAAAGCTAAAAAATCCATAAAAATACTATCCAAAGAACTGGGGATGGGCTACGAAGAAACATTGAAAGGGATCTTCAGGGTAGCGAACTCAAAGATGGCTAGGACCATGAAAAGGATCACCGTCGAGAGAGGGGTAGATCCAGAAGATTTTGCTATACTCGCCTTCGGAGGCGCTGGCCCTCTTCATGCCGCTTCTATAGCTGAAGAACTGGGTATGGAAAGAGTTCTTGTTCCTCACATGGCCGGAGTTTTTTCCGCATTAGGCATGGTGACAGGCGATATTGTTCACGATCACAGCAGAACTTTACTAGCCTCTCTAGACGAGGAGAAAGAGATCAGAGAAACTATCGAGGACATGATGGCTGAGATAGAAGAAGAAGGCGAAGAGAGGATCCTCTTAGGCCTTCGATACAAGGGTCAAAGCTATCATATGAATATCCCCTATTCAGGTTCTAAAAAAGATGTCTCGGAGAGATTCCACGAAGAACATGAGAGTAAATACGGATACGCTAACAGAGAGGAGGAAATCGAGGTGGTCAGAGTCCATATCGAGATTGTAAAGAAAAGAGAGATAGAAGATCTCCCCTACAGTTCAAGTTCCGGAGAACATCCGTCTGATAGAAAATGTCTTTTTTCTGAAGGTCGTGAAGAGACTTCCATATACCTGAGAAAGTATCTTTCCGAAGGTGATAAGGGAGAAGGGCCTAGCGTGATAGAGGCGATCAACTCGACTATTCTCGTACCTCCTGGTTGGAGATGGACTACTAGGCCTACAGGAGTTATAGATATGGAGGTGAAAAGATGAAGGAATTGAAACCTACCGAACTAGAAGTTATGAAGCACGCTTTTACAGCTATACCAGAACAGATGGGGGCCGCTCTCCAAAGGAGTGCATACTCACCGAACATAAAGGAGAGAAAAGATGAGTCCTGTGCGCTCTTCACCGCAGAGGAAGAAATGATAGCACAGGCGGAACACATCCCCGTACATTTGGGAGCGATGCCCAAAGCTTTGAAAAGTGCCGTATCCACCTGTCAACCAAAAAAAGGAGACCAGGTGATATTGAATGATCCTTATTCAGGAGGTACACATCTCCCAGATATAACAGTGATAAAACCCGTTTTTCTTCAGGACCAATTACTGGGTTATGTAGTGAATCGAGCACATCATTCAGATATAGGAGGAGATACTCCAGGATCTATGCCCGGCGATAGTGAAAGCCTGAAAGAAGAAGGCATCATAATATCTCCAAAACTTTTGGTAGACGCGGGAAAAATAAATCAGGATGTTATCGATCTACTTCAAAAATCTCGTTCCTCGAGAGAGAGGATAGGTGATATAAGAGCACAGATAGGAGCCAACCAAAAAGGAGCTAGAGAGTTCAGGAAGACGGTAGAAAAATTCGGTCTGGAAGATTATGATGCCTTCAAGGACCAGGTGATGAGATACTCGGAGAAGAGAACGAGAACCATGATCGAAGAACTTCCGGACACAATTGTAGATTCTGAAGATTTCATGGAATGGAAAAGAGATGTGAAGTTGAAGGTGCAGATCGAAATAGATGAAGATGAGATGATTTTTGACTTCTCAGGCACCGATCCTCAGGTGAAGGGGAATATAAACGCTCCTAAACCGGTTACATATTCCGCTGTATATTATATATTGAGATGCCTTTTGCCTGAAGATGTGCCGGTCAACAACGGATGTTACAGACCTGTTGAAATGCAGATACCTGAAGGAAGCGTTCTGAATCCTGAGCCTCCGGCTGCTGTCTCGGCCGGGAACGTAGAGACTTCCCAAAGAGTGGTAGAACTCATATTGAGAGGTCTGTTCGAAATCATCCCTGAGAGGATACCGGCAGAGAGTCAAGGGACCATGAACAACCTGATCATAGGTAGTGAAGATTTCACCTATTACGAGACCATCGGAGGAGGGGCTGGAGCCTCTTCTTCAAACAAGGGAGAAAGTGGTGTACACGTTCACATGACCAATACAAAAAACACACCTATAGAATCGATAGAGAATGAGTATCCACTGAGAGTTAGAGCGTACAAACTTAGAAAAGGTTCCGGAGGTAAAGGTAAAAATCCAGGTGGTGAGGGAATAGTAAGAGAGATAGAACTGTTAGATGACGCTGAAGTTTCCCTCCAATCTGAAAGGCGTAGAAGAGCGCCTAAAGGAGTGGAAGGTGGAAGAGACGGCTCGGTCGGACGAAACTTGAAGATCTCAAAAGATAAAATAGAAGAACTAGATGGCAAGGTAACTCTCAAAGTTAATGCAGGGGAATCGATTAGGATAGAAACCCCGGGAGGGGGAGGCTGGGGAGAACCTTAGAAAAATTTAAGTTGGTTCAATCATTAGGGGGGCTGAAAGGAGATAGATAGCATGGCAGATAAGACGGATTATTTGATGGAAAAGTACGAGGAAATGAAAGAAGAGGGATTGACCTGGACTATAAGAAATCTAGAGGGACCATCGCAGCCTCACGTTACGGTGGACGGGAAAGAATGCATAATGTTAGCTTCTAACAATTATCTTGACTTGGCCAATCATCCTAGGCTGAGAGAAGCCGGTAAAAAGGCCATTGAGGATTACGGTGCAGGTGCCGGTTCGGACTGGTCTATCGCTGGGACCATGGATATCCACGAAGAACTGTGGGATAGAATAGCCGAATTCAAAGAGACGGAAGCTGGGATGACTTACCAGACCGGATTTGCAGTCAATGCCGGTTTAGTTCCGCAGTTGGCAGGAAAAGGAGACGTTTTGATCTCTGACGAACTTAATCACGGCAGTATAATAGACGGGATCATGATTGCCCAGAGGATGTTCAAAGCCGATAAGATGATCTACAGTCATTCAGATATGGGCGAATTGGAAGAATGTTTGAAGAAAGCGGAAGAGGAAGGCTACGACAAGAAGATCGTTCTCACAGACGGCGTCTTCAGTATGGACGGTGATATTGCTAAGATGGATGAAATTCAGAAACTAGCGGATGAATACGGCGCTCTAACCTATGTCGATGACGCTCATGGAGAAGGTGTCCTCGGAGGAGGTCACGGCATAGCTAAAGAGTTCGAACTCGAAGACAAGATCGATATCCAGATGGGAACGTTCTCCAAAGCGTTCGGCGGCTTCGGCGGTATGCTAGCAGGTACGGAAGGGCTGATAAAATATGCATACAACACCTCACGTTCCTGGCTGTTGAGTGCCGCTTTCCCACCCCATGTCGCAGCCGTAAACATAGAAGCCCTAGATGTGGTTGAGGAGGAAAATGATAGAGTCAAGAAATTGTGGGATCTTACCGGATACTTCAAGAGCGAGATGGAGAGCATGGGATTCGATACAGGTTTCAGTGAGACACCGATCGTTCCCGCGATGGTAGGTGACAGCAAGAAGTGTCAAAAATTAGCCGATCGATTATACGAAGAAGGCATTTTTGGACTCGCGATCGTATACCCTATGGTAGCTAAAGGCAAAGCGAGGATCAGAAACCAGATAAACGCTGGTTTGACAAAAGACGATCTCAACGAAGTCCTACGGATCTACGAGAAACTCGGAAAGGAATTAGACCTCGTCTGAAAACAAAAACTTTTTTCTTATTTTTAAAGTTGAGGTTACTAGAAAATCGTTGGAAGTGATTCGGGAGCCCCGGGTTAGATCCTTCTCCAGGACCCCCGATCCTCCCTCCCTATTTTTCTCGGTTAGGCCAAATCTTATTGGATATGATCTGTTTCCGATATCCTTTTAAAGATTACTTTTTCTATCAGAGATACAAACGTATATGATTAGAGGCATTATAAAAAGGATGCTCAAATAAATTGTCCTTTTTAGGGGTCTTTTAAATAACCTTCCTAAACAAAATGCTTTTATCTGAATAATCCTATTGGATTCTATAATGAAAATTATGGTCAGATTGAAGTACAGAATTCCGTGATAACATGAATTGGAGAGGCCATGTAGGATTGTCGCTTTTGATATTTTCACTATTGATGATCCCGTTTGGTTTTAATGTCGTCACTCTCGCCTTTATAATAATCACAGTTTTATTTTCTTCTTTACCTGACACTGACTTGATCAGATATGTCCCTTCAGAACATAGAGATAAAACTCATAACGTTGGATTCGGGATGGTCTTCGGTGCCGTGCTTGGGAGCATCTTTGGTTATATTTTGGGGACATTCGTTTCGGGTGCTGTTGGTGGGGTAGCTGCAATAATTATATTTCTAGGGATAACCGGCGGTGTACTTTCCCATCTACTCGGTGACATAATAGCTGGCTTAAGGTATGACAGGAGTCCATGGAAAATCAAACCGATCCGGCCATTCTCTCAAAAATCGATCGGTTATGGAGTCTTTTTGGCTACCGACCAGAAAGTTAATAATCTCTTTTTGAAGGTGGGTTTTTTGAGCTTCCTCTTTTACATGGTCTTTGGGATCTTTGTGCTTTATAGTGGTGTATACGAGGTTTGGGATTTTGTGCCTTCTCTGTAACTGTAGGCTTCTAGATAAATGATCTCTCATTTCTTTAAAGGTGATCTTTACTAGAGAAAAAGGATCGGGGCTGAAAAAACCACAAAAATCTTGAGTTTTTTCACGTTGGGGAAAAATAAAAATACTCGAGGAGGGATATCAAGACAATGATCTGCGCTCTCATAGTTATAATAATCGCAATATTAACCCCGATCTTATTTCTCCTTTATCTGGAGTTGACTTCCCCTGAGCCCCCAACCACTACCGGAACGACTTTGAAAAATCGCGAGGCGATCGTGTTAAAAGATATCAAACCAGAGGATATATCAGGTAAGGTAAGAGTAATAAAAAGTAGTAGGGTGTGGAGCGCAACTGCCGAAAGGAAAATAAAAGAAGGAACAAAGGTAAAGATAATCGATGTTGAAGGGGTGCACGTAAAAGTAGAAAGTTTAGTTGAACCGGAGGAGGAAATGGATATTCCTGAACCTCCTGAGGAATTACAGGAGTGGGAAGAAGTACCTGAACCCAAAGAAGAAGTGATTGGAGAGGAAATACCTGAAATTGAAGAAGAGTGGAAAGAAAAAGTGCCGGAATCGGAAGAAGTGATTGGAGAGGAAATACCTGAAATTGAAGAAGAGGGGTGGAAAGAAAAAGTGCCGGAATCGGAAGAAGTGATTGGAGAGGAAATACCTGAAATAGAAGGGGAGGGGTGGAAAGAAGAAGTGCCAGAACCAGAAGAAGCGATTGGAGAGGAAATACCTGAAATAGAAGAAGTACCGGAGTGGGAGGAAGTACCTGAACCTAAGGAGGAAATACCGGAACTAGAAGAAGAGATGCCGGAGCCGGAAGAAGAAATAATCGAATCAGAAGAAGTAATAGGACCCGAAATCGATCTCGGTGAAAGCGAGGTTTGTCCGAGCTGTGAAACAGTGATCACAGTGTATGTGGAGCAATGTCCTATATGCGGTGAGGAATTAGTAAAAGATGAAGATATAGAGGAAAAAGGATTCTTCCGATCTTTTAATAAAATGTTCGGTTCTCTTAGAGGGGGATAGTCACTGACCCTATCTATCCGTTTTTAAAAATCTTCCTCTTATATTAATAAGGCTTATAAACTCCTTATCTCATATATTAAACCAATACGTAAAGAGGAAACAAGGATGAAGGATAAAATATTTGTTTTTGCTATAAGCTTCCTACTGCTCATCAGCTGCCTAGCTGTAGCAACGCAAGGTAATAATAACGGTATCTTTGAAAGTGATGAAGGAACCACCCAGGCAGATCCCGCTGTCGAGGATAATGACGACCTTGAGGGTGGATATGATGATCTCACTACTGAGAGCGAAAAGGAAGATAGCCAAAGGTTGGGATATTGCCAAAAAAGCGTTTTAGTGCAGGTAGAACCTTCGACAGATAATCTTTTAGAAAAAACAAACAGTGAAAGAATCCTCCAAACCCAGGTCAAGGATCTTTTGAACTTGGTCGATGGAAGTACATACCGCCTGTACCCTTCATTTAATATCGCCGAGATAAACCTTGATGAAGGTATGGACGTGATGAAAGCTATAGAATTATTGACAATGAAAGATGAAGTGGTTCATGCCGAACCAAATTATCAGATAGAGGTTGCAAATATTCCAAATGATCCCGACTACGATTCTCTATGGGCTATGGATATGATCGATGCTCCAAAAGCATGGGAGATAACCACGGGGAGCGAAGATGTTGTAGTTTCTGTGATAGATACAGGGATCGATCACAACCATCCTGACTTGAAAGAGAATGTTTGGACAAGCGATGAAGGTTTTCATGGTTATAATGCTGTTAACGACTCCTACTATCCGAAGGATGATCATGGGCACGGAACTCACGTATCAGGGACCATAGGTGCCGTTGGAGATAACGAATTAGGCGTGGTAGGAGTGAACTGGAATGTCAGTCTGATGGGTGTTAAGGTCCTTGATTCTGAAGGAATGGGGAATATAGGAAATGTCATAGCAGGTCTTGAGTATGTCGCGGAAAAAAGAAGAGAGGGCGAAAATATAGTCGCGACTTCTAACAGCTGGTGGGGGGATGGCCGGAGTGAACTTCTTTATGAAGCGATCGAACAACAACAAGAAGAGGACATACTTTTCGTGATAGCTGCTGGTAATGATGGTTTAAGCAATGCTGAGACATCATCTTATCCAGCTAATTATGACCTAACAAATATCATCTCAGTCGCGGCTACTGATCAAAACGATAATCTAGCAGATTTCTCAAATTACGGTAAGCGGAGTGTCCATGTTGGAGCTCCAGGTGTAGATATATACAGTACCTTGTTAGATGGTGAATACGATTACGCGACCGGTACATCGATGGCGGTGCCTCACGTCTCAGGTTTAGCAGCTTTGATAGCTTCTCATGATCCTTCTTATGATCATATCAACTTGAAAAACATAATCCTCTCATCAGTAGATCCCACCGACTCTCTCCAGGATAGAACCTTAGTTGATGGTCGGATAAACGCCTTCAATTCTCTTGAACAATCTCCCGACCCTGATGATATCCGTTTTTGGGTTCACAGCCCTTATACTTCTACTCAATGGAGAGAAAAAACGAGTATAATGATATCACTCAACGATGGAGTGAATCCCATACATGGAGCAGAAGTGAGAGTCGAATTCAGCACTGGAGAAGATCCTATATATCTTGAAGATGACGGATCTGAGGGAGACCAAGCCGGAGACGGTTATTATTCCAGTGGATGGAGACCTACAGACGTGGGAGAGATAGAACTCAACATCACTGTTCATCTTGAGGAACACGAGGATATGAATAAAAAAATTACAGTCAATGTCAGACGCGTTCATCCTGAAACTACCCAGAGGATTGTCAGAGGCATATTAAATATTTTAAGAAATTTTATCGGATTTCTGAACGATTTGGTGGGGAGCTTTCTCGGTGGTGCCAACCTTTCATTTGAATCAACTTACCAGAATAGGAAGTCTTTTCCATTAATTAAGTAGAATCTGTATCAAGTGTGTTTTTGAAAGTCGAATCGAATATCCTATAGATGCAAAAAAAGGTATCGAAATAGAAAATATCAGCAGGTATCTAGCACTCTTTGATATCAGAACTGAAAGCACATCAAAACTGCTTATGTAACCGGATAGTGTGAAAATGGCTGGGAACGCTGTGCTTTCCCGGCGATATATCCATAGAACTCTCTCTTTTAACTGGCTTTAAACTTTGTGAGATCGAAGTTCAACTGAAGCGAGAGATGTTTGATTTTTATAGTCTAGCCACTATTGTTGAGTCAAGTGACAAACTAGAGACAATATGAGGTATTGATTCATCCAGGGAATGTATTCTGTATATCCCCTACACTGCCAGCTCTCTCCTGCGGTCTTTCATCCCCTTTTGAGTAAACGGGTCTTTTAGCCTCTCTATAACCCTTACTTGGCTGTTCTTCTTTCTCTTTCCCTGACCATTTCCAGATCCTTGTTGTATGTTCTATCCTGATATAGACTTCTTCTAGATTTATATTCGTCCAGTCGATGAAGCCCACTTTCCTATCATCCGCCATATGTTTCCGGACATCATCGGATTTAGAATCAAATTCCTTCCAATCGATCCTTTTAGCAGGCGCTTGGTAAACTTTTTTTAATACCAGAGTATTTCGATCGAATTCGTCAAGTTCGCCAAGAAATGCCAAACCGTCATCCATAACAACTAAGACATCCTCGTTCTTCAACCCCTTCAGCTTTTTTTCCAACAATTCATCTAACATATATCTCCCCTTAAACAGTAATAGAAAAGTTCGAGTACAAAAACTTTATGACATTCTTACAAATCAATTTTCATTTTGATACCAATTAGCAGCAATTGAACCGAAAGCTATCGCTCTTTCCTCAGATGTGTTTATCTTCTCTGCAGCTTCATAAACCTCGTCCTTTAACCCAATCTCTATCAGAACATCTATAAGCTCTAACTTGACGGTCTCACTTTTGGAATTTGTCATCGTCTCTTTTGCTTTCATTGCGAGTTCCTCTGCTCTCTGATGATCTTCATCTAGGAGATGCGAGAGAGCTAGTTCCATGTATGCTAGTGCCCTCATCTCTTCACTCCCTATCTCATCTAAATACATCCTTGCTTTTTCCCGGTCCTCCCCGGCAAAATGGCTTACCAGTTTTTTCAGGAGAAAGTCAGTTTCAAATTCGTCCACGATCTTTTCTTTGAGCTCTAAAGCCTCATCAACGAACTTTTTATTTACTAAGTCCGCTGCGATCAAGCCCATCAAGGAATCTTTCAGATCTTGGTTATTAACATGGTCTTTCAGTTCAAGTGCTCTTTCGGTCTGGCCCTCCTCTGACAATGTCAAAGCTACTTCTACCAACTGTATATCGCTGTCTCCTGATGAGATGAGTCCATCCATCAGCTGCATCGACTTTTCATGTTTACCGATCCTAGAAAAAGCCTTGGCTACAGAACTTATGACCCATCTCCTATCATCTTCTGATCCTGTATTTTGCGCGTACTCAAGAACTCTCTGGCAGAGTTCTTCAGCTTTTTCCTTCCTGATCTTGGCCATGGTTTCAATCGTCATGGCGAGAGGAACTATCTCATTGTTGTTTTCCGCAAGATCGATCGCTGTAGGCAGTATCTTATCTAAATTATTCTTCGCTTTTTCATGAAGTTTCTTTTCCAGCTGGTCCTCTATTATGGAGAGGAAAACTTCGATCCTTTTTCCTCTATCTTCAACAGTTTCGGCTTCTTCCCACGCTTTTTCGAATATTTTGCTCGAGATCTTATCAAATTGATGTTCTGCGAACACGGAAGCCAATCTAGAGAGTGTTTTTGCCTTTTCCGCGGTGATCTTGATCTCTTTGGTTGAGGTGAAAGCCTTCTCCCCAAATTTCTTGGCTAGATATATGAGGTCAGAGTTCAAAAGAATATCTGTTATCTCCACCAGAACTAGAGCTTTGCTGTTATGTGAAGGAAGAGAATTCACTGAGCTTAGACTGTTTTCTAAAGCTTCACCCACGAACTCTTTTCCGTCTTCACTTGCCAGATCTTCTGTTATCTTTCCTATAGGTATTAGGTCTTCTTCAAATACATTTAAGCTTTTGTCCATCTTCGATCTATTATAATCTGTTTAGTGGTTAAAGATTGTTTGCTTTGTTTCGGTGAAGTTAGAGATAGGTAATTTTATTAACCAATTCACTATTTTCCCACAATATGTCAACTTATGAAGATATGCTCGAGATCTCAGAACAGCTCAGGAACATAGAAAGAGCTCTCTACCTTCTAGCATGGGACGAAAGAACCTACATGCCTGAAGGAGGTATCGAAGGACGTTCCGAAAGTAAAGCTGAACTATCACAGCTCTATCACAAAAAATTGACCTCTGACGGAACAAAGAAAGTCATCGAAGAATTGAACAAGGAATCTGCTCAGGCGGACATGGACGAGATACAAAAAGCCGCGGTAAGGGAGATGACTAGAGATTTCGAAAGGAGATACAAGATCCCCGATGAACTCATCAAAGAGATGTCGAAAGTTTCTACCAAAGCCCAATCTGCTTGGGAGAAGGCTAGAGAAAAATCTGATTTTGAGCTGTTTTTACCGCACTTGGAGGAACAGGTCAAATTGAAGAAGGAAGTGGCAGAATATATAGGCTATGAGAACGAGCCGTACGATGCTCACGTCGATGGATACGAGCCTGGATTCACCGCCGAGAAGATAGAGAGAATCTTTGAGCCTATGAAGAAGAACTTGAGTTCCATGGCAACGGAGATCTTTTCTAAAGGATCGGAACCAGGTGAAGACGTTTTTGAAGGGGTAAAATTCGACGTGAAGAAACAGAAAAAGTTCTGCGAGTGGTTGGCCGGAGAACTCGGCTACGATTATAAACACGGTAGATTGGACGATGCAGTTCATCCGTTCACCATGGGAATGGACGATGACGTTAGAATAACGAATCGATATGATGAAGAAAATTTGAATTCGCTCTTCAGTCTGACTCACGAGACCGGTCACGCTCTGTACGAGCAGGGACTACCTTCGGACTGGTACGGTCATCCTTTAGGGCGTAGGATCTCCATGGGATATCACGAATCCCAATCAAGGATGTGGGAGAACTTCGTCGGAAGGAGTAGAGAGTTTATAGACTTCGTGTTTCCGAAGCTCAGTGATAAATTTACTTCACTTAGGGAGAATACGGCGGAAGGCTTCTACAAAAGGATCAACAGGGTCAAACCCACCTTTATCCGGGTAGAAGCAGATGAAGTGACCTACAATCTTCACATAGCTTTGAGATTTGATCTTGAACTCGGTCTTTTCAGAGATGAGATAGATCCCGAAGAGACAAGGACTGTCTGGGAGAACAAGATGGACCAATACCTGGATATAGTTCCCGAGGATCCAGCTAACGGCGTATTACAAGACATACATTGGTCAGCTGGTCAGTTCGGATACTTCCCGAGCTACGCTCTAGGGAACCTCTACGCGGCACAGCTCTATGATACTTTGGAAGGGGAGATAGACGGTTTAGGTGATCAGATAGCTCAAGGGGATTTCGATGAATTGAGGAACTGGTTGAGAGAGAATATACACGAGCACGGTAGGAAGTACAAAGCTGCGGAGATGACTAAGAAGTTGACTGGTGAAGGTTTGGATGCGAGATATCACATCGATTATTTGGAAAAGAAATACGGGCCTATATACGAGATTTGAAACCTCTTATCTCGGCATTATTTTTCTTCTACTCAGTTCATCCGCTCTTTTATTGTTCTCTCTATCGATGCATTCGAAGGAAACGTTCATGTCACCGGCAACTTTCGAGGCTCTTTTCCACAGGTCGAAAAGACTTTTGGTATCTACGCTGGACTCTCCTATCATCTGTCTTATCACGAGCCTAGAATCTCCTCTACATATGATCGGTTCGTCAGGATAATTACTTTTCAGATATTTGAGACCTATTATGAGAGCTAGATATTCCGCTCTATTGCTGGTCATATCGTCCATGTTTTTTAATTGTCCTACTAGTTCATCGATTATCCTACCATCTCTTTTTATGACTACGCCGTAACCTCCTGTGCTTCCAGGATTCTTTGTACAGGAAGCGTCGAACTCCATTATCAACATCTTTTATCCTCACTTCTTTTTAGAGAAGTACCATTTGTAAAGGAGTGCCATATCTTTAGGGAATAATGCTAGGCGGTCACCGTCCTGGACTTCTCTTTCTAAGGCGGAATAATCTCTGTTCAAGAATATATGGCTGACTTCATCTTCATCTATATTTAACCGAGTCAAAACGTCCGAGATCGTGTTTATCCCGTCTGCTTCTAATTGAGAAGTACCTATCGTATGGGTCTTAGTGTCTATCTTGTCAGCTTTTTCTTTTAAATCGCCGTACAGTACAACTTTTATGGTCATTTCCAAATCAACTCTTATCTATCCTCCACCTACCGGTGGAAACACTGAGAGCTTATCTCCATCTTTTAGTTCGGTTTTTAAACCGTTCAGATAA
>Ga0207421_10003399_pt1 | contig 18966 bp, 15 predicted proteins | sample SodLakKL_010_SED_4_FD_187542 | JGI IMG/M metagenome (GOLD analysis project Ga0207421, IMG submission 187542) | Alkaline sediment microbial communities from Lake Tanatar, Kulunda Steppe, Russia - 8KL_010_SED (SPAdes) (version 2) | ecosystem: Environmental > Aquatic > Non-marine Saline and... | reverse complement strand
TGCTATTTGCAGGTTCAACCCCTGCAAAACAAATTTGTAGCCGGGTTGTTTATTTTTGTCCTCATAAATAAATTTCTGAAAAAGATGGCGGAGGTGTGGGGATATTGGATTATTCCTGTTTTCAAAATTAATCTTGGTTGTTTTAAAAAGTTCTTTTGAGGTTTCCTCAAGAAATTCTTTGTCAATGAAGATCGCATTATAAACCGGGACTTTTCCAGTTAATTCAGAGTTATGTTCTTGCCCGGGGTTCACCGAGAAAAATTTATTCCTTTTGATTTTGAATTTTTTAGAGCAAATTTTAAACATGGGATGGGAGTTTGAATAGACCGCAAGAAATTTAAAACTGTTGAATGCGTTTTCTTGGGAAAAAACGTTTTCTGCCTGCAGGATACTAATTCTATCACTGGTATGGAACTGGATGGGGATTTTTTCATCCAACCCTGAAGGCAAATGCTCAAAAACTTTTTTGATGTAGAGATCCATAAAAATTTTCAACCCTTTCCCTGTGCAAAATTTTGGTTGTGTGAGTAATTGGGAAAACAATTAGCCTCAGGAGAAGCTTTCCTGGAAACGTCTGGTCATAGCTTGTAGTTGTAAAAAATTTTTTCGTTTGTTCCATTGTTTGTGGAATTGATATAAAGCATTCTTTTCCTTTTGTAAATATTTTACTATATTCAGAATTTTTTTTCAAAAAAACTTGCTCTTTTGCCAAAAAATAATAGGAACTGATTAAATGTTTGTTGCTGGTTGTTCAAAAAGGTTGGTGGACTTGAATTGTAAAAAGGGAAAAACTGAAAAAGGCCCGGGAATAAAAGGGGTTTCTTCTTAGTTTTTTTATAAAACTAGAACAAAATTAAAAAACTAAGATCGTAATGCAACAACGGGATCGAGTCTGGATGCAAAAAAAGCGGGATAAATTCCGGCTACTATACCAATTAAAACACTGATAAAAAGAGAAAGAAATAACACCGACCAGGCGATAATAGGTGTGAAAGAAAGAGCTAAAGCAATGGTCAATGGCGCAATTACGCCAACTGTAGCCCCCACAAACCCGCCGATTGCACCTAGTATTGCAGACTCAAAAATAAACTGAATGGCTATGTCTTTTTGACTAGCTCCGAGAGCACGGTGAAGGCCAATTTCCCAGACCCGCTCTCGTATGGAAATTAGCTGAACAGCGGTAATTCCGAGACCTCCCCCAAAAAGGGTAATTATAGCCAGCACATTAATTAAATTTCTCACAGAACCCAGAATATCCATTTGAGCAGCGAGAAGTTGACTTTGATCAATAATATTGAAATCATCAGGTTCGTTTGGATTAAGGTTATGGGCCGCACGTAATATTGGCTTAATTTCTTCTTTTACTTTGGGAATTATTTCTGCCTGCTGGACCTCGATGTAGATATGGGTTAAATATTCTTTTATGTCAAGTATTCCAAATTTTTTAGCCGTGGTAAGTGGGACTATCACCAAATTATCCAGGTCTTCATTATTGGCGTCCAGTCCTTTTTCTTCCAGGATCCCTATAACTTTTAAATCCGTATTGTTAAGAATAACAGTTTGACCAATAGGGTCGGTATTTTTAAAAAGCAGGGAGGCAACTGTCTGCCCGAGCAAAATCACCTGTTGTGCCTGGTTATCATCTTCATCGGAAAAAAACCTGCCTTCAGAAATATCCAGGGCAGAGATCTGCATAAAGGGAGTTCGGGTAGCAATAACAGTTGTAATTACGGGAATTTCCTCATTTCTTACAATTCCCGCCCGAAGGAAAACTGGAGCGATGGCATTTATGCCATCAACTCCATTTTGAATTAAAGGGATATCCTTTTCCGTCATCGTATCTACCTCTATTATTCGCCTGCTTCGGTTAGGGAGGACAATTCCGGATTCTATTATTAGCATATTTGTGCCGAGTTTTTTCAACTCATACTCCAACTGTTCTTGCGAACTATACCCCAGGGAAGCCATTGTGGTTACTGCACAAATACCGATAATTATCCCTAAAACTGCAAAAAAGCAACGTTTTTTATTGACCGCAATTGTTCTCAATACAAGTGATAGGATTGTATGATATTGTTTTCGATGAGTTTTCATTTTTGCTGTGAGCCCCTGAGTGCTAATACAGGGTCCAATTTGGCGGCCCTCTTAGCAGGACGAACTCCAAAAACCAGGCCAATTAATAAAGCAAAAAACAAACCCAAAACCGGGGCATGCCAGGAAAAAATAGACCTCAAGTCAAGTCTTGCGGCTAATTCATTGGCGAAAAGATAACCAAGAACAATTCCGGCTACCCCAGCTAAAATTGATATTATGGCTGTTTCCATTAACACTTGCCCGGAGATATCCTTATTGCGAGCTCCCAGGGCTTTGCGTAAACCGATTTCACGAATTCGACCAGAAATTGAAAGATTGGTCAGGTTCATCATAACTGTCCCCCCAATGAGCAGAGAGGTCCCGGCAATAATTTTTAGATAAAAAGACAGGGTATTTGCCATTTCGTCCCGTGCTCTCGCTGTAGCCATGGGATATCGAACAAAAATCTGGTGCCCAGGATAAAGGGCTTCAAAATAATTTTGAGTTTCGGCTGCTAACTTTTCTAACCTGGCAGGATCTTTTACGGTAACCGTGACGGTGCTTAATCCCACGGGCTGGAACAATTCCACAAAAACATCATGGGGGACCAAAACTATCTGATCTGCGTTTCTCCCACTGTTACTTATTCCCCGGGTATCCAGGACACCAACCACTTCAAGTTCCATACCTTCCACCTGAATAAATTTTCCCAGGGGATTTTCTCTGGGGAAAAAATAATTTGCTAAAGCTGGCCCAATTACTGCAATATGAGCCCCTGAATGGATATCTTCTTCATTGAAAAAAGACCCCGAATAAATATTTATATTGCGAACCTGCTGAAAGTTTAATGCTACCCCCTGAACTGCAATGTCTTCAAGTTTTTCCTGTCCAACCAGGACAGGGCTCCGGGCATTTAAAGTAGGGAGCACTGTCGCAATTCCCGGTATTTGGTTTGGTAAAGAATTGACCTCATCAAAACTTAATAGGAGCTCTCCATGGTCATCTCTCAACCCACCTCCACCAAGGCCCCAGGGTACTGTGCGAATGGTAAAGGAATCTGTTTCCCCAACCCGATCAATTCGATCCAGAATACGAGCTTCTGTACCACGCCCCAGAGCAATAACGGCAACCAAAACAGCAACTCCAATCATTATGCCCACGCACATAAAAAGAGTAGTAAGGCTATTGGCCGATAGATGTTTTAAGGTGCTTCTGAGTAATAGCGATTTTTTCATAACACAGTCACCCCTCCATTGGATAAGTTATTATTACCAGGTTTTTTCAGGTCAACAACCCGACCATCAGAAAGAGTCAAAACATATGGGCATTGTTTGGCAATATCTTTTTCATGGGTAACAATGATAACTGTTTTGCCTTCTGAGTTTAGTTCTGCCAGGATATCCAAAATTTCCTGGCTGGTTTGATTGTCCAGGGCCCCCGTGGGTTCATCTGCTAGAATTACATCCGGGTTATTAACAAGGGCGCGCGCAATTGCCACCCGTTGCTGTTGACCGCCCGATAGTTCCCCCGGAAGGTGTTTGATCCGATCGGCAAGGCCAATTTTAGTTAACATTTGTTGGGCGGCTTCTTTTGGTTTCCCCGGGGGGTTAGAACTGTATAGAAAAGGAATAATTACATTTTCCAGGGCATTAAAACGGGGCATCAGATTAAAAGACTGAAAAACAAAACCAAACTTATTATTGCGTAGAGCAGCAAGGCCATTATCAGACTTAAGGCTTGTATCTTCTTCATCAATTAAATAAGTTCCTGATTCCGGTCGATCCAGACAACCCAGGATATTCAGCAACGTTGTTTTTCCTGACCCCGATTTACCCTGTATAGCCAGGAAGGTATGGGGTGAAATTTTGAGGCTGATTTCTTGAAGAGCTTCAATACGATTTGAACCATTTGTATAAACTTTTTCCACTTGATTAAGAAATAACATATGATTTCCTCCCAATTTAAATTTTTTAATGCATTGTATCCAATATCTATTTTAAATTATCAATTTTTATTTTTAATGAAGAATCTGTTAAGAATAAATTAAGAATTAGGCGATTTGTTCCTGAATATGGAGGATAGGAAAATTAAATTGGGAAAATTAACCTTGAGGAGCCCCTGCTTAAGTTTTCGATTATTCCCGCCAATGGGATTTTTTCCCTCAAAGAATGTTTCCGGGTCTTCAAGCCCTTAAGCATCCAGAACTTCTTCCCCTAATGCTAAAAGCTTTTCTCTTATTTAAGTTGAGTTTCAACGGGAAGTTTTACAAAATGCTTTTGACCCGTGGTAATGTCGGTGAAGAGTTGCTGCTGGAGAAGCCCGGATAGGAAAAATCAAGTTCCTGATAAATGGTGGGAAAAAATGGGAATAGATTTGTGCAATCATTTTTTATATCTGTGTTTTTCGAAAGAAAGGTTAAAGCTTGCCCATAATTTAATTAATCCTGTTTTTTCAGTTTTTCCAGTTCCAAAGCCCCTTTTTGGATTTAAACAGTTCATTCAAGGCTTTAAAGATAGTAAAAGGAAAAGGTTTGAAAAGGAGGGGAGATTGTCCGAACCAAACTAAAAAACAAGAAATAAACCAAGAAAAAGCTTTGGGGTTGCTGATCAAATTCGGCAGTCCCTTTTTTATTTAACTAAAAACTTTTTATGGTTTTGCAACCCAACTTTCAAAACCATACCTAGCCCACACCTTTGTAGGGTCCAACCCATACCACCAACCGCGTATAATGCGAATAGAAAGACAGGGCGACCTGGAAAAACGGGTCTTAACCCAAGAGAGGAGAGATAAAAATGTTGGATCAGAAAATGGGTGGTGTAAAAATTACAAATAAATTGCCCGGGGAAATGATTGCCCAGGCAGCAGAAGTTTACTATGGTGAATTCCGCCAAAAGTATAATGGACTTTTACTAATACCCCGCTCTGAAGAGCAGGCCCTGCGCATACTCAGGCAAAGCATGGATCTTTCAAAAGGTTTTTTTGCCCTGGATAACCAGGGGAATCTTCTGGGACTGGTAGGCCTGGGATACAGGGATGGGGGCTTTGTCAAATACAAGTGGGATCTTTTATTGAAGGAGTTTGGATTTTTTGGGGCGGTAATGAGAAAAGTGATTAAGTTTTTTGAAGCTCCAGGGCTGAAAAAAGATCACATGAGGATTGAAGGGATTGTAGTTACCGAACGTGCCCAGGGTAAGGGGATCGGAACTGCTTTATTAAATGAGGTTTTTGAGCAAGCGAAGCAGGAGGGTTTTAAGTCCATTCATCTGGAGGTAATTAATACCAATCCCCGGGCCAGAAGTCTTTACCATCGACTGGGTTTTAAAGATACAGGTCGGGTATTTTACGGACCACTGACCCTTAAGGCCGGGTTCACCTGGATCTGGCGCATGGAAAAAAGTCTGGAGCATCAACCTCAAAAAAAACCCTGCTTAAGGCATTCATTAGGATCTGTTTCCCGGCGGGCCGGGTAATAATGGGCTTGAGGGTATTAATAAGGAAGGGTGTAGGAGGTGAACAGTGGAGAAGGTTATGATCCAGGTAACGATAAAAATAAAGGGTTTATTGGATAAAGGTTGGGCAGACTGGTTTAATGGGCTGGAAATACTCTACACAGAAGGAGGGGACACAATAATAATAGGAATTGTCAGCGATACTGCTGCCTTCCAGGGAATGCTTGGGAAAATAAATAATCTGGGACTGGAAATGTTGCTGGTCGTAGCTGAAAAAATGGGGACCTGAACAAAAACAAAAAGGAAAGGTTAAAAGTGGTAAGGTCAATGGAGGGAAGGGAAAAAGGATAATCGAAAACCGAAAATCCTCTGAAATGGGAACCTGGAAAAAACTTAAAATTAAGCCCATATCCGGGAGGACTAATAAAATCAAGCTAATAATTCAATTAACCTCCCAGAGGGGAGGAAAGGTTTGGACGACAGGGTAGAACTTTCCCTGGAACTCGAACCACAAAAAACTCATTAATTAGAAGGGATGATTTTAATGGAAAAAAAGGTTGTAAAAAAGAAAGCCTTTGGGGTTATGTTGATTGTAATTGTTATTCATCTCCTGCTTGCCTACGGTAGCTTCGGGCCATCTGCAACAAGTGAATTAAAGGAAATACCTATCGGGTTTTTAAATGCGGATGAAGGTGTGGCAGGAGAAAACCTGGGATTAATGTTCGAAAAAGCAATTATTGGGCAGGATAACGAAAGTATCAAGCGGGTACATTTCGGTTCAATCGTTGAAATGAATGAAGCGTTGGAAAACAAGGAAATTTATGGAGGATTGGTCCTGCCAGCAGACCTGACAGAATCTGTTTTTTCCTTAAACGGCGAAGAACCCCGTCAAGCAGTGGTGAGAGTTGTTTTGAACGAAGGAATGAACGAAATAGGTGCTAACACGGTCCAGGGAATTACTGCAGGAATTATCGGTCACATGAACATGCAGGTCAGAAGTGATACCCTGGGTAATATGCAGGAAATGGGTCTTCAGCTTCAACCGGGTCAGTTTATGGTATTAAGCGAACCACTGGTTCAGCAAATTGAAAAATACAGCCCTGTAGGTGAGCAAGGTCGGGGACAGTTACCCCTGATGTTTACGGTATTACTATGGCTTGGTAGTTTGATCGGAAGCTTAATGATCTGGCTTCTTTTGCACAATAAAAACCAAATCCCTACCCGGTTTGTTAGAACACAATTACTGTCAGGTGCTTTGCTTGCTATCATTCAGTCTTTTTCAACTCTGGTGGTGTTGGGCGGGTTGATGGGAATGGAGCTGGGCAATTATGGTTATTTAATCATGTTCCTGATTATTACTTCTTATGTGTTCTTTTTAATCCAGAGCTCAGTTCTGAACTGGTTAGGGTTTAAAGGCTGGCCAATCCTGATCCTGATCTGGTTATTTGGACTCCCCGTGGTTTCACTCCCCCCTGAGTTCCTATCTTCATTCTACCGGGTTGGGATTTATACCTGGATCCCCTTCCGGTTTAGCGTAGAAGGTCTGAACAGCATACTATTCTTCGATGCCGGAGGCAATCTTACCAATATGCTGGGGGTACTGGGAATAATTGGAGCAGTGTTTATGGTTGTAATCCTGACTTCACAGGTCAAATTTAAAGGAAAAGACCTTTCTGTAAATCCAATGGCCAAGCGTTTTGAAACCCGTTAAGCCAAACCCCGGTCAACCTTCTCAAGAAAATCAAAAAACCTATGGATTATTGAAACGAAAGGTTTCATTTTAAAAAGAATATGTAAAGAGGACAAGGATAAAGAAGAAAAAAAGAGGTGCCATTTGATTGGCGCCTCTTTTTTAGGTTTAGAAGTGAAGAAACTTATCCCGGGATTGAAATCGGGTTTTGGTCTGGTTTACTCAATAATATTTAATTCCTTGGCCTTTGCTACAGCTTCCGTGCGGTTCTGGGCCGAAAGCTTACCATAAATATTGGTTGCATGCCATTTAACTGTATTTAACGACACAAAAAGAGAAGATGCAATTTCCTGGTTTGATTTTCCTTGGCTGATTAAGGCCAGGATTTCCATCTCTCTCTCACTCAGGGGCTCTACCAGGGGAGAAGGGTCCCTTTCTTTTTTGGTTTCTTCTTTCCCGGTTAATGCTGCCAGTAAATTCTTGGTATACCCAGGGGAAATCCCTCTTTTTTTCGCTTCGCTCAATACAGGAATTAATTCCGATCCTTCTTCAAGAAAAATTCTAACATAGCCTTCCTGCTGGCCAATTCCTAAGGCTTCCCCAAATGCTTGCATGCCAGCATCAATTTCACCGGCGTTAAAAAGGTCTTTGGCTTTCAAAATCTGAACTTCTGTGATTCCCGAAATCATGCCTTTTTCTTTGGCTACAGGGTAGATCCTTTCCAGGGTTTGGCGGGCCTCCTTCATTTTTCCCAGGTTATATAATGTTCGGGCCATTACCAGGTAAGAGGAGATGTTAAGAGGGTTAATTTTTTCATCAGATATAAGTTTCTGGGATTTAAGATACTCAAGTGCGGATACCGGGTCCCGTTTCAAAAGGACCCTGGCCATCAAACTTTTAACTATCTGCTCATACCCAAATAAGTTTGATGCGTTTTTGAGCAGACTTTCTATCTCTAATAAAACCCTATGGGCCTCATCATTTTTATCCATTGATAAACAAACCTGGGCAAAATAGAGTTTTGATAATAATAACACTAAGCTTTCCCGTCGACTTAAATCACAACCCTTTTGGGTGTAAGCAAAGGCCAGATCCAATTGGTTTTTTTCTCTGAAGACGTCTCCCCAAAGGGCCCACATCACTCCTGCCCTGGGTGTGTTGCCCATTCCAGTTGAACTGGCAAATTCCAAATGTTCTTTACATATAGTTTCTGTTTTTCTCAGGTTGCCAACAAACCAGTTAATAACTGCAAGTTTTAAATAAGCTACCTGGACAAAAAACAGATTTCCTGCCGCTTTTCCTTCAATAATTGCCTCCTGGTAATATTCTGCAGCTTTATCATAATCCCCAATAATGGAGTGGGCATCTCCAGAAACAATAGCAACTCCTGGCCTGAACAAAGATTTTCCCCGGGCCAGGTTGTCCATTGCTACTTTTGAGTACTCTAATATACCGTTTACATCACCAAGGAATTTTGCCAGGTAAGCCTGGATCATTCCCTTTAGACCAATTATTTCCGCCTTTTTTTCCGGGGGGAAAGAACCTGCATTTTCACCACTACGGGAAAAAAGCGTATCTTTTTCCAGTTCTTTTTCAACCTGGTCCAGGTCTTCTTCAGCTTCAGTTAAATTTCCCTCAAGAAGTTTTAAAATACCTTTGTATAATTTAAGTTTCAGGTTTTTGTTTAAAGTTTCCTCATCCAGTTTCTCCAACAGGTTACTTACCTGAAGAAAGCCTGGGCCAAACCATAATTGCTCAATGTTTTCTTCGAGTAAGTTAATAGCCAGTGTTTTATCAGAAACTGCAAAAGCATGCTCTATTGCTCCTGCGGGCAGATTTTTTCCTGCAAACCATTGAGAAGCTTTCAGGTGGAGTGTTTCAATACTATCGGGGTATGCTTTTTTTAGATTAAACCGGAGCAATTGGGAAAACAGGGGGTGATAACGGTACCATTCCCGGGAATTATCTTCTGGAATAATAAATAAGTTGGCTTTTTCAAGTTCTTCAAGAAATTCCTGGCTATTTTCCCTGTCCAAAATGTGGTTGCACAAATCTGCAGTAAAGTTATCCAAAATGGAGGTTTTCAACAGAAACTCTTTGAGTGCTTCTCTTTGTCCTTTCAGGACTTCATCGGTAAAATAATCAAGAATATAGCGGCTGTTCCCGGTAAAATCCCGGATGAATGTGGGAATGTTATCCGAGCCTTTGATAGAAAGGGCTGCCATTTGTAGACTTGCCGGCCACCCTTCAGTTTTTTCCATGAGCAAATCGATGTCCGGGATATCTAAATTACATCCCATCAGGTCATTCAGGAAAAACCGGGCTTCTTCGCTACCCATTGATATATCTTTTTGTCTTAATTCCATGAGCTCTCTTTTGACCCGCCACCTGTGTAGAGGCCAGGGAGGGTCGGTTCTTGTAGTTACAACAAAGTGGATGGATGGAGGGAGATTTTCTATTACCCCGGTGAGAAGCAACTGGATCTCTTTATTACCAATATTATGGTAATCCTCTAAAACAATTATCAGGGTTTTTTTTATGGCCAGAAGATCGTTGGAAAAATGAACAATGGCTTCGATGCCAGAATCACCTGGTTCTCCGGGTATGCTTGAATTGCTTTTTATGAATTCAAAAGTATCACTGCAGGCATCCTTTTCCACAGTTCTGATGGCAGCAATAAGGCAATTCAAAAAAAATAGGGGTTGGTTATCATTTTCATCCAGGGTAAGCCAGGCAACCCCGGGCAAAAAATCATCCACCCACTGGCGGACAAGGGTAGTTTTTCCGTAACCTGCAGGGGCTGATATTAAGGTGATTTTTCGAGAAAATCCCAGTTCGTTTTTAAAATCTACATTTAATTGATCTATCAATCTGTCTCTGGTTACAAGTCCGCTTTTTAATTGAGGTAAATAAAGCTTCGTTTTCAGCAACATAAAGCCCATTTTGCCACCCCCATGTCCTATATGTTTATTCTTCAGTTAACTAAAATATCCTCTCTAATTATTGCTAAAAGCCGGTTTTGAGAAGGAGGTGTTTTTTCTTGAAAAGAAAATTTCGGATCAAAAAGGGAAGAAATAAAAGAATGGAAAAAAGGGTTTAGGTTTTTTTCGATACCAAAGGTTTTGCCCGGAAAAAGAGAAAAAATTGAGTTTCAGTTCTTTCAAATTAATCTTTTTGCGCAAAAAAAGGAAATAAAAAAGACAGGTTTGAACCAATGTATTACAAATGTTATAATAAAAAATAAGTGAGGTGATTTGAAAATGAAAACAATTAAGATCCGAAAAATAGGAAATAGTTACGGATTTACTATTTCCAAGGAATTAATTAAAAAATATAACTTAAAAGAAGGGGATGTTCTTCATTTAATTGAAAATGAAGATGGCTTTTCTATAACCCCCTATAATCCGGAATTTCAAAAATGGTCAGAACACTTTAAAAGAACTAAGGGAAAATACAAAAACACCCTGAAGGCTTTATCATAATGAAGGAAGTTAACTTTATTCCCTGTGAGGTTATCTTAATTATCCAGCGGGAAATCATTCAGCTTTATGGAGGCATCCCGGGATTAAGAGATAGGGATTTATTGGAGTCAGCTATGGAACAACCAAAAACTTCTTATGATGGTGTCTTTTTGCATGAAACCATTTTCGAGATGGCCGCAGCTTATGGTTTTCATCTTTCTCAAAAACACCCTTTTTTTGATGGGAATAAAAGAATTTCTCTTATTGCAATGGATATTTTTTTACAGGAAAACGGGTATGAAATAGTTGCCTCCGAAAAAGAGCTTTTTAAACTAATGATGTCTTTATCAGAGGGGAATATTGCCAAAAAGGAACTTTCTGTTTGGATAAAAGCTAATAGCCAGCAACTATAAAATCCTGGAAATTTCCCAGGAGTTTTTTTTTCCAATAAGAAATAAATCCGATAACAAATCGCCGGGGAAAGGATACCATCAACTTCTAAAACCATTTGGGGCTTTTTCCCGGGAAATGTTCCGGGAATGAAAAAAGAAACTAAGAAAAAATCCAGGGGGTTTTAGTCAATGAGAAGGTTAACAAAAGAAACTCTAATGGAAATTTCCACCCCGCAATCCTTTGAAAGGGGTAAGGAGTATTTTCAGATGGGACTGGTGGGGGATTGCGAACGGGTTGCAAAAACTATTCGGGGAGAAGTTGAAGGGAGTGGGCTAATTTCCTATGATGTTGAACTGACCATTGGTAGGAGATTGGATTGGCACTGCTCCTGCCCCTATGATTGGGAAGGAGCATGTAAACATGTTGTTGCTCTTGGCCTGGCCTGGATTGATGATCCAGCTTCTTTTCCTGATCGGACCGAGGAAAAAAGAAAGGAAAGGGAAAAAATAAAAGGAATTCTGGAGGAACAAACTCAGGAGGTCTTGGCTGAATTTCTTTTCGAACTTCTCTGTGAAGATAAAATAATGAAGGCTAAATTTTTTCGGTTTTTGAAGGAGAATAGATTTTAGCAAAGAAGGACTTGGTTCTTTAGGAGTTAAGGGAGTTTTTATTAAAATTTATTTTGAAAAATCTTTTCGAAAAAGTATAATAAATTAACCCCCGGATGGTTTTTTGAGAGACAAAAGATCATAAAAATTTTACAGCTTTAGTTAAATAGCAAGGAGAAAAAAGAAAAAAATTACCGGTTGTTCCTCTGATGGAAGCAAATAAGGAAAAAAGGTGGGAGTATTTTGACTAATAAGGAAAACATGAGGGACTTGATTTTGACTTATGTAAGTGGATTGCTCTGGTTTTACGGGTGGGTGGAAAAGAAAACCCTATACCGAATGGTTCAGGAAATGTTGGAAACTCCACTGGATGAAGAGGTGTTTAGAAGCTTTTTGGAAAAAGCAATAGAAAGCGGCAAAAATTATCCTTTTTATCTTGAAGGTGGATTTTGCGGCCATATTTATGCCGATAGGAAGGATTGGATTCTGGCAGAACAGGCCAAAAGGGCTGAAGCATCTTATCGTCCGGTTTCTGCAAAAGAAGCTTCCCTTGCTGCAGAAAACAATGGTATTGGGTTATGGGGTGACACGGAGAAAAAACTGATAAAATTTTTCCGGGATATAAACAACCTGACCCAAAAGAATGCAGAAGAAGTAATTATAGAAATTAAGAAAATGCACCAGCGAAATATCTCAACAAAAGATATAATTGATACCTTTTCTAAAGAACTTGTTTTTAAATCCTTTGAAGATTTTCAAACATTTTTGTCGTTAGTTACCGATACTTTAAATGCAACTCCCCTTTGGATATTAAAAGGTTGGAAACCTGAGGAGTTTTTTGAGAAATATGAAAAGAAAGAATTGAAACCTCTTCCTCGCCAGCAAAAGTTATTTGATGATATTCCCCAGGTTTCTGCCCCGGAAGGTAAAGTGAAAAGGAATGAACCCTGTCCCTGTGGGAGTGGTAAAAAATACAAGAAGTGTTGTGGAAGCCCAGGTGGGGAAGAAAAGGCTAATTTAAGAGACCAAAAAACTGAAGGAAAAGATCCAACACTGGAAGAGTGGAGAAAACTTTATCAAGCAGCAAAAAATTTCAAAGAAGAAAAACCCTGGAAATGGTTAGGAGATAATGAAATTTTTGGGATCGAGGACCCGGAATCCGGGAGGATTATTTATTGTTCTATAATGGGTTGGGGTGGGCAGGTTTTTGGCATTACTGCTTATTATGACAGTGAAGGTTTCGAGGCCTTAAGGGAAATAATAACAGGAGAAATGGATGATTATAATCCCGATGTTATGTTGGAGCAGGAAGGGTTTTCGGCAACTTTTGAAGATCGGGAAGAATTGGAAGAAAGGGACAGAAAGGTTCTTAAACAACTTGGTTTTAGTTTTAGAGGGGATAATCAGTGGCCCCTTTTGCGCTCCCTGCGCCCGGGTTTCTTCCCCTGGTTTTTGCAGTCTGATGAATGTCGTTTTTTAACTGTAATTTTAGAACAAGCATTAGAAGTAGCCCAAAAAGCAAAAAAAGAACCTTATTTCTTGCATCCTGAAAACGGTTCTATCTTAATCAGAGCTCCCAGAAAACCGGGAAAAAAAGTTAACTGGGAAAACTATTATTATAGTCCTCCGGCCTCGGAAAAACAGTACCTTTCTTTTTTTCATCGGGATGAATTGATGATAAAAAAGGTCCGGAAATCGATGGAAAAAACAGAAGTCCCCTGGGAAGTAGATGTTTTTCGTTTTGCCGGGATTATTAGGAAAAATGATCATGAGAGGCCATATTTCCCCCTGGTATTTTTGGTAGTTGAGGGATCTAATGGGTTTGTTTTAACGAATAAAATGGCAGCCGCTTATGAGGAGGGCTTCCAGTTTATTGATTCCCTGCTGGAGTTAATTAAGACCAAGGGGAATCGTCCTTCGGAAATATTGGTGGAAAAGGAAGCAGCTTATTTTCTGCTTGAAGAATTTTGTAAACAGTTGGATGTTCCTTTAAAAGAAGTAAAGAAATTGCGGTTTATTCCGGAAATCAGGGATAGTTTAAATCGAAGGGCCCCGATGTAACAAGAAAGATGAAGTAGTTGCGAGAAAAATTTTGGGGGAGGTAAGGAGGGAACATAGATCTGAATATGGCCCAAGTTTCTAAGTTGTCTTGCCTTCTGGTACTTGATTGATCCCAAATTTCACTTTAACTTGACAAAGTAGAAAATTGTGATATAATATGCGAATAAAAATAATAATTATAAATTCTGTGAAAGGGAGATTAGGAGTGGGGAAGGCCAAGCGAGTCGGGGTATGGTGTGAGCCTGACCTGGAACCTCTCTGAAACGCACCCTGGAGGAGTCCCGCTGAAAGTATCTATAGGCGGGAACGTAGGCCCTACGTTAACGGGCCCGAGTGGGCTATTTTAGCCAACAGAGGTGGTACCGCGGGAAATTCTCGTCCTTAAATTTGGACGGGGATTTTTTATTTTAGAAAGGGGCGAAAATATGCAGAAAATAATTTTAGCTTATTCAGGAGGATTGGATACATCAGTAATTTTGCGGTGGTTATTGGAAAATCGAGATTGCGAGGTTATCGCTGTTGCAGTGGATGTTGGGCTTGGAGAAGAAGACCTGGCCGGTCTTGCGGAGAAAGCTCTGAAAACGGGAGCTGCAGAATGTTTTGTTATTGATGTTCGGGAAGAATTTGTCCGGGATTATTTATATCCATTGATTAAAGCTGGAGCGGTTTACGAAGGACAATATTTTCTGGGGACCGCAATAGCAAGACCTTTGATTGCCAGGAAATTAGTTGAGGTTGCCCAGAATACTCAGGCAAATGCGATAGCTCACGGGGCCACGGGGAAAGGAAATGACCAGGTTCGGTTTGAGCTAGGAATAAAAGCTCTTGCTCCTGACCTTGAAATTATAGCTCCCTGGAGGGAATGGGATATTCAATCCCGTAAGGACGCTCTGGATTATGCAAAGAAACATGGAATTTCGGTTTCAGCAACCTTGGAAAAACCATACAGTATTGATAGAAATTTCTGGCATATAAGCTATGAAGGGGGTATCCTTGAAGACCCGATTAATGCTCCCCCACTTTCGATTTTCCAGGGAACCAAAAGTCCCTTTGAAGCCCCCGATGAACCAGAAGAGATAACGATTGATTGGGAGCAGGGGATTCCTATTGCCCTCAATGGAAGAGAAATGGATCCAGTAGAACTGCTTGAAGCTCTAAATGAAATTGGTGGAAAGCACGGGATTGGGCGGGTTGATCTTGTCGAGAACAGGCTGGTGGGAATAAAATCCAGGGGTATTTATGAAACTCCAGGAGGGGCATTGTTATTTTTCGCCCACAGGGAACTTGAACATCTCTGCCTGGACCGGGAAACCCTCCATTACAAGGAGCAGATAAGTCTTAAATACGCTGAACTAACTTATAACGGCCTATGGTTTACACCATTACGTAAAGCTCTCGACGCTTTTATTGATCACACCCAAAAACCTGTTTGCGGGCAGGTTAAAATGCAACTTTACAAGGGGAATATTATCACCCTGAGCAGGGAATCCTCTTATTCCCTTTATCATACCGAGCTTGCTACTTTTGATGAAGATGGCTTATTTAACCAGGGTGATGCTACGGGTTTTATTAATCTATTTGGGTTACCCTTAAAAGTCCAGGGCTGGCTGGATAAGGAAAAAAACAAAAGAAAGGAGGAAGTAATATGGGAAAGCTATGGGGAGGAAGGTTTAAAAACCCTCCAAGCAAAGAAGTAGAGATCCTGAATGAATCTTTTTCATTTGACCAAAATTTGTGGGAAGAAGATATAATCGGAAGCCTGGCTCACCTGGAAGCGATAATTGACGCCGGGGTAATTGATGGGGAGGAATACAAAAAAATTAAATGTGGTTTGCAGGAAATAAAGGGTGATATTAAAAAGGCAGGGATGCAAACTCAAGATAATTATGAAGATATTCACAGCTATGTCGAGGCAAAACTAATAAAAAAAATCGGCCCAGTTGGGGGAAAACTCCATAGCGGAAGGAGTCGTAATGATCAGGTTGCGCTGGATCTCCATCTATACCTAAAAAAGGTTATCCCCCAGATCCGAGAAGAAATAAAAAACTTGCAAAAAACTCTTGTAAATCATGCCGAACAAAACCCGGAGACTATTATGCCGGGCTACACTCACCTGCAAAGAGCCCAACCTGTCCTATTGGCTCACCATTTACTTGCATATTTCTGGATGTTACAGCGAGATCTTGAACGGTTAGTTGGGGTTTTTGCAAGGACAGATATTTGTCCTTTAGGGGCAGCAGCGGTTGCGGGAAGTGGCTTCCCCTTAAATAGGGAAAAAACTGCCCAAATACTTGGTTTTAAAGAGATTTATAAAAACAGTATTGACGCTGTTAGTGACAGGGATTTCATTCTTGAATTTATGAGTTTTGCTTCTCTTTTAATGATGCACTTGAGCCGTTTGGCCGAAGAAATAATTCTTTGGAGTTCCGCTGAATTTAATTTTATTGAAATAGATGATGCTTTTGCAACTGGAAGCAGCCTGATGCCTCAAAAAAAGAACCCTGACGTTGCAGAACTCACCAGGGGTAAAACCGGGCGGGTTTATGGTCATTTTTTTGCTCTTTTAACTACCATGAAAGGATTACCACTGGCTTATAACAAGGATATGCAGGAGGATAAAGAAGGTCTTTTTGATATTGTAAAAACTCTTAAAAATGTATTGCCTGCTTTTTCGGGGTTAATTAGTACCCTTGTTTTTAATACTCAAGAGATGTATAAAGCCGCAAGTTCAGATTTTTTTTGGGCAACGGATCTTGCGGACTTACTTGTTGAAAAAAGGATTCCTTTTAGAAAAGCTCATGAAAGAGTGGGGACCGTAGTTAAAAAATGCGTAGAAGACGGAAAAGACATATATGATTGGGATCCGGGGGATTTGGCAAAATTTTTTCCGGAAATTAATAAAGAGGAAATTTTCATTGTCCAGGCCGTTGAAAATAGCATTGCTAAAAGGAATCTAACAGGGGGAACCGGATATAGGGCTGTAAATAAACAAATTGAATTGGCCAAAGATTTTCTCCTGAACGATACCTTGGAAGGTTGATTAATATCAAATTATTAAAATTCAAACTGAATTATTTCCAAAAAAACCCTGTTAGTTGAACTAGGGTTTTTTGGTCTGGGGAAATGAGATGATTTAAACAATTTAGTTTATATGAAAATAAACTAAAACATGAATAAAAAAACCAAGAATATAGAAAGGCCTAAAGAGGAAAAGATATCCACCCCTGGAAGTTGCAATTAGTTTAATTGGAATTGGCCTGGAAGAGCAGGTTTAATTCGAATATGGTTTTTTTGATATTTGTTTCCCCTTTCTCAGAAAAAAATTAAAGATAACTCAATGGTTGGGGTGCTACATTCATGGTTGAGTAATGCCGAAAAGCATTTTTTTTTTATGGTAGCAAAAATAAATACTCAAAGATTAATCTAAGGGAAAAAAGAAAAACAAAAAATAAGAAAAAGTTAAATAAAAACCATTTGGTTTTGGGAGTTTTGCAGGGTATTTCGGGAAGGAAAAAGAATGAGGAAGATAAACCGGAAAAAGGAGAGATTATTTCGTGCCCCAACCAGGAAGAAATGAACCCTGTCCCTGCGGAAGCGGGAAAAAATTCCAAAAATGCTGTTTGGAGAGAAATGTTTTTGGTTCCGGGGGGAAGATAATGCCCCCGGATATAGACCAGATTAAAAAAAGGTTTGATTCTTATTTGCCAAGAAATAGCCAACAGTTGGAAAAAGGTTTTAAAAATGCTCCTATTCATCCCATTCCCGACGAGGAAAATAACACCGAGTTTTCAATTTTAAGGGCTTTCCTGGTGGAATGGGTTATTTTTGATTATCGCCCCCTTGGCGAAAAAACCCTTTTTGAAAAATTTATTGCTGCGAAAGGAAAAGAGCTGCCCAACGAAGTTGCTAACTGGACTGATTGTTATACTACCTTTTTCCGGGTGGAAGGGCTTGGCCAAAAAGGAGTTTTCCTGGAAAAGGTTTTTTCGGAAGGGAGTATCTTTCTGGAAATCGACGATCCTTCAGAAGTATTGGGCGAAGGAGATATAGTTATTTTCCGCCCCCTTCCTCTTGGGAAAAATTTTAATTATTTCTTTGCTCTCTATCCCATTCCCGAGGATGCACTGGGACATTTTAAGTTTATCATGCAAGATTATTACAATAGATTTTATCCCCTTGAGCATCAGGGCAAAAATTGGGAAGAGTTTTTCCAGGAGGTCCCTTCTTTCCTCCTGGAGGTTTTTGCCGCCCTGGCCTTGAGGGATGAATTTGCAGGAGAGGAAGAGGATTACGAAGAAGAAATTTCCGAAGACGAAAAAAATATCCGCTGGCTCCCCCGGAATTAAGGCTCGCTCTCGACCTTCCCGTTCTGGAAGGGAGAAGTTTACGAGAAATGAGCTTTGAAAATGGGGGCAGGGAAAGAATTGAAAAGTTTCTCGAAGATTTTATCGATGAGGCTGGCATAAAAAAGGTGGACCCGAATGGAAGGGAATTAGAGCACTCCTGGGGCTGGACCTGGATAAGGAAACATCCCTGAGGGGTAAACTGGCATGGTCCAACCCCGCTCATAAAAAAGAAACAGAACTTATGGAAAAAAGATTCCCCGAAAACTAATTTCCCCTGGATCAGGAAATTGCTTTGGCCCTATGGAAGAATATATGTGAGATTGAAAACCCACGGATCCGTAAAGCGTGAACATGGGCTGCTTCTGTTGAGTATTTAATTAGGGTGATTGCCCAACTTGAGGTTAGTCCAAGAGAAATGGCTGAAAAATTTGAGGTTTTTGAGGGAACAATATCAAGGAACATGAAACGGATTGCGGGATTTTTCTCGCAAACGAAAAGTGATCCTTTTAAGGAAATTCCTGAATAGAAAGAGGTAGATTTTTATGAGTTCCCGGGATTTTATGAGAGTAAAAAATGTAATAGACCAGGTTCGGGATTTAAAAAAAGGGAAGAACTTTTCCCGGGCGCTGGAAATTCTGGAAAGGAGCCTGGAAGAATATCCGGGTAATAATTTTTTGCAGGCGAGTCTTGCTGATTTGCACCTCAGACAGAACGATCCCAACAAAGCAGAAAGCCTTGCTGACGAAATCCTGGATCGCGATCCAGGGGATTTTCGGGCCCTGACAGTTAAAGGTGATGTTTTTTATTACCGAAGGGATTACCAGCAGGCCCTTGAATTTTTCGAAAATGCCCTGGCTCAGAGAGAAGAAGGTTTTCTGGCAGGGA
>Ga0207421_10003397_pt1 | contig 18967 bp, 8 predicted proteins | sample SodLakKL_010_SED_4_FD_187542 | JGI IMG/M metagenome (GOLD analysis project Ga0207421, IMG submission 187542) | Alkaline sediment microbial communities from Lake Tanatar, Kulunda Steppe, Russia - 8KL_010_SED (SPAdes) (version 2) | ecosystem: Environmental > Aquatic > Non-marine Saline and... | reverse complement strand
GACATGGGCACCTGCATGGTCAAGACCCACCTGTCCCTGTCCCATGAGCCCTCTCTCAAGGGCGTGCCCAAAAACTGGACCCTGCCGGTGCGCGATATCCTGACCTACAAGGGCGCAGGCTTCGTGGTCCCGGTGGCCGGCACCATAAGCCTCATGCCCGGCACAGGCTCCGATCCTGCCTACCGCCGCATCGACGTGGACACGGAAACAGGCAAGGTAAAAGGTCTGTTCTAAATCCTCTTTAAAACACAACTGACCACCCCGGACGGGAGCAGGCTACTGCTCCCGTTTTTTTTTCACGCCGTCGGAACTTTTACCCCACAAAACTTCCATTCATGCTTGCTCTTATTGCTGTAATGGGTTAAAGTCACTGTTAGAAAATTTTTTTGCAAAGACGTATCCCTTCGGAGGCTTGAAATGGTGATTAAAAAAAGCCTGGCAATATATGTTGCTGCTTTGTTATATATATTATCTGCAACCCCTTCCAACGCCGGACTGCAGCAACAAAGACAGGATTTCCTTGAAGCCGAAAAAGCCCTGCAGGAAAACCGCCTGGAAGAATTCCAGTCCCTGAGCGCCGAACTCATCAGCTATCCCCTTTATCCATACCTGGTATTCGAGGAACTGCGAAAAAATATTTCCCTTGCCCGCGAATCCGACATCCTTGCTTTTCTAAGGGATTATTCCAGCACCCCCCTGGCTTCACAGTTACGTTCCAACTGGCTGGACTACCTTGCCCGGAATCAGCAGTGGTCGAGACTGGCCAGGGATTTTCAGGCAGGCTCATCCAGGGAAAGAACTCAATGCTCATACGGAAGAGCTCTACTTGAAACAGGCCAAAGGGACGCAGCCTTCGAGCACGCCGAAAAAATGTGGCTTCACGGCAGTTCCAGGCCTGATGAGTGCGATCCCTTGTTCAATGCCTGGCGGGATGCAGGCATGCTGACTCCGGAACTTGTCCGGGAGCGCATCGCCCTGTCCATTGATCAGGGTCAACTGAGACTGGCAAGATACCTTGGCAGATACCTTCCAGTAGAGGACGGGCCATGGCTTGACCTCTGGCTGGATATAGCCCGCGATCCTTCATTGACTCCTGATAAGGACTGGTCCCAGGCTGCCGGGACCCCCCGGGAGAAAGTACTTGTTTATGGCATGAAAAAACTTGTACGCAAGGATACACCGGATGCTGCTGACGACTGGGAGGATATCCTGGAAAAAAATCAGCTTCATGGTAAAGACTTTCCGGAAGTAGAGCAGGACATCGCCCTTTACCTGACCCTTAGACGCCATGACCAGGCCCTGCAGCGTTTCCAGGATCTTCCAGATGAGCTGAAAACTCCCAGGCTGCGCGAATGGCATGTGCGCACCGCACTTTACGAGCAAAAATTCAGTGAGGTACTGGATGCCTGGGACAATCTCTTAGATTCGCAGAAAGCGTCTCCACGGTGGCAGTACTGGAAGGCCAGGGCCCTGGAGGAGCAGGGATTTGTCCAGCAGGCTTCAGGCATCTACCTTGGCATGCTTGGCAGGCAGAACTATTTTTCACTGCTGGCTGCTGACAGGCTGGAACGATCCTATATCCTGAATCATTCGCCCCTGAACCCTCACCCTGAAAAGATTGATGAGCTTAAAAGAGATCCAGGCATTCAGAGATCATTGGAACTTTATTATCTGGACCGTGAAATCCAGGCCCGCCGGGAATGGATGCATGCCCTGCAGGGCAAAAACCGGGAAAGCATGGCAGCGGCTGCTGTACTGGCCAGGAGTATCGGCTGGCACGACCGGGCTATTCAGGCTGCTGCAGTGGCAGGACAGTTTGAAGACCTTGATCTCAGATTTCCCCTGTCCTACCATGACCTCATAGCCGAGTATGCAGGCAGCAGAGACATGGATCCGGCCTGGATCATGGCTCTGGCCAGACAGGAAAGCATGTTTATGCCGGATGTACGTTCTCCTGCCGGGGCCATCGGCCTGATGCAGATCATGCCCGCCACGGGCAGATCTATCGCTGCCAGGCTCCAGGAGTCCATGAATAATCCATACCGTCTCACTGATCCCGCCACCAGCGTACGCTACGGTGTATTTTACCTGAATCTGAGGCTGCAGGAACTTCAGCAGAACCCTGTCCTGGCTACCGCTGCATACAATGCAGGAGTCCACCGGGTCAAAAGATGGCTGCCCAAGTCTAATAAAATGCCCGCCGATATCTGGGTGGAAAACATCCCCTTCAATGAAACCAGGGATTACGTGGAAAGAGTAAATACCTACACCACCATTTACCAGATCCGTCTGGGTATGGAGCCCACCAGAGTTTATCAGAGGATGCCGGACATACTGCCGGGACACCTGACCGCGGAACAGGTCGCAGGAGCCAAGCAGCCCTGAACAAAGGACTCCTCCTGAATTGAACAGGTCCAAAACCGTTCTTGATAAAATTACCGATGCACATTAGATTGTCGTTCTCTGACGGAGAGGTTCGCTGGTTACGCATATTACGCAGGAGCACAATCCATGTTCGGCAGACATTTTTCCTACGCTTCCACCCATGACTGGCCTCATATCAAAGCCTGGCTCACCCTGAGGATGCAGCCGGATATGTCCGTGGAGGGAAAGGTACGGGAGGTCATGGACAGGATAAGCAAATCAGGGGATGAGTCCCTGGTGGAATACACAAGACGTTTCGACTGTGAAGATTTCAGCCTTGAGGACCTGCGGGTCACTCACCGGGAAATTCAGGACTCCCTGTCCATGGTCCAGGAAAATGACCTGGAAATCATCCGCACAGCGGCTGATAAGATCAGAAACTATCATTTTAAACAGAAAAGAAACTCCTGGTTTACCACCGACCCCGACGGCGCTTTTCTGGGACAGATGGTTACTTCCGTACCCCGGGCCGGACTTTATGTCCCCGGAGGACGCGGCGGGGATACTCCCCTTATTTCCAGCCTGCTCATGAACTCCATACCGGCGCAGGTTGCCGGTGTGAAATCCATCTGCATCGTGTCCCCTCCACGCAGGGATAAGACGCTTAATCCCTATATCCTGGCCACTGCACACCTTCTGGAGCTTGATGAAATCTACAAATGCGGCTCGGCCTGGGCTGTCGCGGCCCTGGCTTACGGCACGGCCAGCATCCCCGCCGTGGATATGATAGCCGGACCGGGAAACATATTTGTGACCACCGCCAAAAAACTGCTCATGGGCCAGGTGGGCATCGACATGGTAGCCGGCCCCAGTGAGCTGGCGGTTATGGCGGATTCCAGCGCCAGGCCGGATTATATTGCCGCCGACCTGCTTTCCCAGGCCGAACACGATCCCCTGGCCGGGACCTATCTGGTGACTGATGATGCAGATTTAATTAAAAAAGTGGGCAGTGAACTGGAAAATCAGCTCCTGAGCCTGCCCCGAGCAGACAACGCCCGCAAGGCCCTCAAGGACTGGGGGGGATCTTTCAAGGTCCCGGACATGCAGACAGGAATGGAACTGGTCAACCTCATTGCCCCGGAGCACTTTGAACTCTGCCTGCAGGACCCCTGGGCCATGCTGGCCAGAGTCAAAAACGCCGGGGCGGTTTTTCTTGGGCATACCAGCCCGGAACCTGTGGGGGATTACTTTGCAGGCCCCAATCATGTCCTGCCCACCCTGGGAACGGCCAGATTCTCCCAGGCTCTGTCAGTTGAAAACTTTCAGAAAAACATTAGCATCCTGGCCACCGACAAAAATTATCTGCAGATGCACGCTTCAGGGATCGCCCGCATGGCCAGGATGGAAAACCTGGAAGCACATGCCCGCAGTGTAGAAATAAGACTTAAAGGAGAGTAACGAAAATGCAGGTGGTAACTCAGACCGGCATCACTGAATTTCCATTGATTTCAAGGGGCAAGGTTCGTGATATATACGAACTGGATCCTGACACCCTGCTCATTGTAACCACGGACCGCATGAGCGCCTTTGATGTGGTCATGTCCCGGCCCATTCCCTACAAGGGAGCCGTGCTCAACCAGATCACCCTGTTCTGGATGGATATGTTCAAGGATCTGGTGGACAATCATCTCATAAGTTCCAATGTAGAAGACTTTCCAGAAGCTCTAAAACCTCACCGCGAGGAACTGCGTGGACGCTCGGTCATGGTCAAAAGGGCCGCCCCTTTGCCCATTGAATGCATTGTCCGGGGCTATATCACCGGCTCCGGGTGGAAAGACTACCAGCGCACCGGCCAGGTCTGCGGCTATACCCTGCCCCAGGGTCTGGTGGAATCCCAGAAGCTGGAAGAACCCCTTTTCACCCCTTCCACCAAGGCCGAGGCAGGAGAGCATGACGAAAACATCGACATGAAACAGGCAGGGGAAAAAATCGGCCCGGAAATGCTGCAGCAGGTCCAGGAGCTTTCTTTGTCCATTTACGGTCAGGCTCGGGAATACGCCGAAAAAAAGGGCATTCTTATCGCGGATACCAAGTTTGAATTCGGTACCAGGAATGGACGCCTCATGCTCATTGATGAAGTCTTGACGCCGGACTCCTCGCGTTTCTGGCCGGCGGACCAGTACAGGCCCGGACAGGGACAGTCCAGCTTTGACAAGCAGTATCTGCGGGACTGGCTGGAACGCTCCGGATGGGATAAAAATCCCCCGCCCCCGGATCTGCCGGAAGAGATCATCAAGGAAACCACCAATAAATATCTGCTGGCATACAAATTACTAACCGGAAAAGACCTGATGCAGGGAGGGACATATGCTGCTTAAGGATAAAAAGGCTGTCATCTTCGGTGTGGCCAACAATAAAAGCATCGCTTACGGCATCGCGGAACAGTTCAAGGAGCACGGAGCATCCCTGGCCTTCAATTACGTCGGGGAAGCCCTGAAAAAAAGAGTTGCTCCCATAAGCGAAGAGCTGGGCGGCGAATTTATCTTTGACTGCGATGTCACCGATGATGAACAGATCAGTGCGGCAGCTGAAACTGTGCGGGAAAAATGGGGTCAGGTGGATATCCTGGTACATTCTGTGGCCTTTGCCCATCGCGATGACCTGCAGGGAAGATTCATCGACACCTCCAGGGAAGGATTCAGACTGGCCATGGATGTCTCCGCCTATTCCCTTCCGGCCATCTGCCACGCCTTCGAGCCCCTCATGAATCCAGGTTCCTCGGTTATGACCATGACCTATTACGGCTCAGTAAAAACCGTGACCAACTACAATGTCATGGGTGTGGCCAAGGCCGCCCTGGAGGCATCCATGCGCTACCTGGCAGTTGATCTTGGCCCGAAAGGGGTCCGGGTGAACGCCATCAGCGCAGGCCCCATCAAGACCCTGGCTTCATCCGGGATCTCCGGCTTCAAGACCATCCTCAGCACCATCGAGGAAAAAGCACCCCTGCAGCGCAATGTCACCCAGACAGACGTGGGCAAATGCGCTGTATACCTGGCCTCGGACCTCTCCACCGGTACTACCGGAGAGGTGCTTTTTGTAGACTCCGGTTACAATATTGTCGGTGTTTAGTTGACTCGGCATGCATAATGGTTACTAATGATAATTAACCTGCCTGCCAGGGAATAAAAACCTGCGGGTGCACAAAAAACATGCGAGGTCGACTATGGAATCCATACTGGTTCTGATTTTGGTTGTTGTGGCCATGATATTTCTATTAAAGGTGGTTCTGCCCAGTTGCGGCTTTCAGGGTGGCTGAAGCCCTGGCAGTTCCAGAGGCCGTGAGCCTGAGAAGAAAATTGACCCGGACAATCCTGGAAAACCGGGAGATGAAAAATAGACCTTAATCCTCTTTCGAGCGTTTCCATACAATGCATGCCTTTCGCTGGCCGTGCAAAGTTCAGTAAGCTTCATAAAGCATAGGGACGGCTCCGAGCCTGTTTTCAGGTTCTGCAGCTTCAAGGGCTGCAGAACAATAATGCAGGCAGGTTCGGGGCTGTCCGCTGTTTTTAAGTTCATCCCCAGACCCTCTTTAAGCCACTAAAGCCGCAACTTATTCCCGTCCATAATCAGGATTGATTCGCCTGATCCTGTCTTCAATGGGAGGATGGGTGGCGAACAGGCTCTCAAACTTGCTCACAGCCTCAGTAAAAAACATGTGGCTGGCCTGTTCTGCATTGGGGTTGTTCAGGTGGTTCCTGTTTTTTGTCCTGGACATATCTCTGATTTTTATCAATGCCCCCTCCATGGCCTGAGGCATGCGGGTAAACTGCACTGCCGAGGCATCAGCCAGGTATTCTCTCTGCCTGGAAATGGCTGCCTTGATAATATTGCCCAGAACCATGCCCACGAGTCCGGCCATGATAAGCCCTGTCCCCAGAATCAAAATAACAATCAAGGCCCTGGGATCCGTCCTGGACCTGTTGCCGGAAATCATGGAACCATAGAGAGCATTGCGGATGACGAAGCTTCCCATGTAGGTAAGGATCAGCAGGCCGAATATGATTCCCATAAGCTTTATGTTCAGATACATGTCCCCGTTCTGGATATGGCTTATTTCGTGACCCACCACCGCCTGAAGTTCGGAACGGCTCAGGTGCTCCATGGCCCCGGAAGTCAGACCGATTACAGCATCGTCCTCATGCCATCCCGCTGCAAAAGCGTTAATGGAGTCTTCTCCATCCATCACATACAGCTTGGGTATTTTTGTCAACCCGGAGGCTATAGACATTTCATGCACCACATTCAGGGCCTTTTGCTCACCGGGATTCCGGGTTTGCGGAGAAACCGGCCTGGCTTTGAGTATGTCAGCTACAGCGGTGCCGCCTTTGCTTAATCTGGAAACCTGAAAAAGGGTGCCTCCCACGATGATAAGAGCCACTACTCCCCCCAGTATTGCCATCTCTATCCGGTACATGTTCATGGCCACCCAGGCTTGCTCAAGTGTACCGTAACTGAAGGTAAAGTACCCGAAAATAAACAGGTAGATTATGGCAAGTACACCTATGGTACCCAGTACAAACAAAAACACTAGATACCTGCTGGTCCTGATGGCCTGTTCTTTGTGCTTGAAAAAATCCATGCTGTCCTTTTGCCGCAAATAATTTTGCGTTCAGTGATAGATACTCCTGCCCTGATGGAATACAACCGGACTCAAGGGTTCAGGAAAATGAGACCTTGGGGGCTTCTTTTATCTCCTCTCTGTCGAATTCCAGAAAAGAAGCTTTTCTGAAACCCATGGCAGGGGCAAAAACAGCCTGCGGCATGGACTGCTTGTAGGTGTTGTAGGCCATAACCGCATCATTGTATGCCTGCCTGGCAAAAGAGATCTTGTTCTCGGTGCTGGTCAGCTCTTCAGAAAGCTGCATCATGTTTTGATTGGCCTTGAGGTCCGGGTAATTTTCCGCAAGGGCGAACAACCTTCCCAGTGACCCGGAAAGAAGACCCTCGGCACCGGACAGCTTCTGCATAAGGCCCGGCTCACCCGGATCCGAGCTTGCCTGCTTCGAAGCCTCCAGGGCCTGGTTGCGGGCCTTGATAACGTTTTCCAGGGTTTCGCGTTCATGCTGCATGTATGACCGGGCAGTTTCCACCAGGTTTGGTATGAGGTCATACCTGCGCTTGAGCTGGACATCTATCTGAGAAAAGGCATTCTGGTAGCGATTCTTAAGCTTGATCAGATGGTTGTAAGTCCGGAACATATAAATAATAAAAAAGACCAGAAGCAAAACCGGAACAATCCATACGATATTGGACATATTCTCTCCTTTGAATACGATGGTTGTATTACCTCGCTGTCAAGACAAACTCTTTACCGACAAAAAAAAGATAGCAGGCAGGTCTTAAGCAGGCAAGGCCTATCTGTCCATTGGGCAGGTATTGAGTACACAAGGTGATCAATTCCAGCTTAACCTTTGTAGATGTGACTGCAAAAAGTCATTTTTGCAGTCACAGACGTCAGAGATCAGACGTCAGAGGTCAGTAAAAACAAAGAGTTATGTTAATTGTTAATTCCTGAATTATTCATTTTACGACTTTTTGCAGTCGCATCTTTGTAGATCATGCCATGGTGGACATCCATGGTTATGATTAAGCCTGGAGCATGCTGGAATCTATACCAGATATCGCCTGGAAGCTTTATGCAGATCCAGCGGACCGGAGAATATCAAGTTTTAAATAAAACTTGCAACAAAAAAACCTGGAGCATTTTTCATTGACTAAATATACTAACTGGTTTCCGGATGGAAACTAAGTAGTAATTTTTTAAATATTTCCGGATGCAAACTAACTAGACAAAATAAACTGTACCCCCAGATCGTCTTTTATCATCATATCTATGAGCTCCAAGTAACCGCGACCCACAAGTCTTTGATTTCTTTTGTATCAAAGATAAGTTTCATCTCGCCTACAGGCTCGTGTAATCCCACATCCAACCTTTTAACAATAAAGAGTCCACCCAGAGTTTCATCTCTTTTTAGACTCTTGGTTTGATTGTTTGTATCGACAATAGTTATATCTTTATCCTCCGTGCTTCTGATAAGAATATCCACGCCAGTCACACTTTTCAGCCTGCCTTGACTCCAGAATGGATAATGCTCCTGTCTCAGGTTTAGTATTAGTTCATAGTACCCGCTGCCATCAATGTCTTGGCGCTGGACCTTAGCCCATTCAGCAGGAAACTCGTGGCGCACCGAAAAAAGACGCACCGAACCGGCCGCCTGTCCGTCCGCTATGAACTGCTTGATCTGTGCCATTGCCTCCTTGCGCAACAGCTCCCCACCATTGCGGGCCGTGTAGCGGATGTGCAGGATGACGTCGCTGATGGTGTCGTAGTCGAACTGTGCGGGATCGCCTTTGCTGGGATTGGCGGGCAACTCCAACTGCCACTCGCTGATGACACCTGAGTTCTCGAATGGCAGATAGCGTTCATCACGCAGGTTCGTCTCAAACAGACCGGAGTCGTTTTGAGCGGAGCTGGTGACGATGGACTGCAGACTGCCGAAATAGTCGCTGAAACGGTCGTCCTCGGCATCCTCGCGCCTGTAACTTTCACCTCGCAGGATCGGCGTCTTGCGAATACTGCTCCTGAGCAGGGTCAGGGTGCAGTTGACGCTTGCATAAGGTCCGGTCACACAGGGAATGCTCACGGCCACAGTCTTAATGCGCCGGAAGTAGTGGCCTGGACCGTCCATGTCAAAAAGTGCCTCGGGCAGTCTTATGGTGCAACGACCCGTGGCACGCAATTGGATCAGCGCCAGCGGGTCAACCTGGAGCAGGCTGACGTGTTTGGTCATTTCGTATTCGCGCTGGTTCAGGTCAAGGTAGGCAATTTCCATGCGCTTCACATCCAGGTATAGCTTTTCACCTGCCAACAGCCCTTCCTTGCCGGCCAGGTAGCCGAACTTGACATAGTTCAGTTGCGTATTGCCCAGTTCATGCTGGAGTGCCCGTTCCGCTTTCTTGGCAATGTCGAAGGCGAACTGGAAACACTGGGAATAGAGCCCCTTCACCTCGCGTTTCATCCAGGCATAGAGGGCCTTGTTGGTCTTCTTGCCGGACCTTTCGGTACCCTCTTCGTTGAGGAAGCGCTCGATCTCCTCAGTATGCTTCATTTGTTGGCGATGGTTCTTCAACTCCAGTTCGGCAATGGCTTCACGGATCTGGGCGGCACGGAGCTGTTTGAAGATTTGATTGATCTCGCCGACGGCCATGTTGCTCTGGAAGGCCCATTCCTGCTCACGACGGGCGTATCCTCCCATTTTTCCAGTTCGCGCGGCTTCATAGTCAAGCCGACTAGCAACGGCCTTAGCTACATCTGCGGCAAACCACATGACGTCTGCCAGTTTGGTTCCTCCCACGAGTTCCGTACGAGGTCCAATACCCCAGAAGTGGGCATGAATACCGAAATCCGGTATCAAATTCAGTGCCTTACCTGTAAGAACGTATCCCTCAATGCCATCCTGAATAGTGCGCGAAATGGCTTGCTTTCGTAGTTCTGAATGTTCATAGCTACTGATGCTCCTACCGCCCGACTCCCTCAGATCCTGTGCAATATCCACCTCAATCTCCCGCGGCATCAGTGCCGGCTCAGCCATGGCAAACTTCATTTTATCCAAGCTTTCCTGATCCAGTTCGCTGAGTTCTGGGATCGCCTTTTCGATTTCGTCGTCTTTCCTGCCCAACTGCAGCTCGTAATAGCTGTAGCGCTGCACAGCCAGAGCCAGCGACTGAAGCAAACCTTCTTTTGACTTGATTGCCTCCTGAAGCTGGCCGTAGCGGACCTGTTCAACCATTTCCATCACTGCTCGCTCGTGTTTGGCGCGCAGAATGGCCATGGCCTCGCCATCTTCCTTCTCCATCGCCGAGAGCAGGTTGTTGCCAAGAGATTTGACTTCCTGAGCAATTTCGGTGGCCTTTTGTACCAGCAGTTGGAAGCGCACCAGGGGCAAGGGTTGGTTGAGGCCGTTGATGATGGCGCCCACGTCCAGACCTGCCGCCGCGGCCCGCGCCAGCATGGCGGGGTCAATGGGCGGTTCAAACAGGGCAAGCTGACGGAAAACACCCTGAATGTTCAGGCTGTTGCGTATCTTGAACAGCCGGTCGGCCAAGGTGTCCCAATAGCCCAGCAGTTTGTCGTTGGGGGGGACGCAGAAGTAGAGTGCCTTGCCCAGGCTGCGCAAGGTTGCCATCCGGTCGTCATCGCCTTCATCCTGCGTGGGAAACGGCGTCAGATTGAAGGGCATATCCGCCTCCATATCCCGCATGACCGTGCCGAACTGGCTCAGGTCTTGCCGCAGATTGGCATAGGTCCGCGGGCGCACCGAGCCTTTCCTGGGAACGGGCAAGGGCCGTGAGCCAAGAATGTTGGCGGCCAGCACATACAACTGGAGCGCCTCATCGATGGCCTCACCCGTATCCTGCCGAAACAGGGAATCGCCCCAGGCAATCAGGTTGTCCAGGTAGGCCATCACCGTTTTGTACATATAGGCCTGCTGGCGGAAACGGGCGATGACGTGGGGGCGAAACGGTGCATCCTTCCAGGCCTCGATACTGCGGAGGGTCTCGTTGCGCAGGGCCTCATCATCTCCGGTGACGAGGTTGGTCAGCAGTGCCTCCATCTGTTGAACATCGGTGTACTGGAAAGGGCGTACCTTCCAGAACCGCTCCGGGGTGGGCCCGTCACTGTCATCAGTGGGATCGAAGAGAAAATGGAACCAACGCTGGGCTTCGGCAAAGCGTTGGTTCTTACTCAGATGGATGGCGATGGTGATGGGCGCGTGGTAGAACAGCTCCCAGTTATAGGCGGCGTAGGCGCCGCTTAAGGAAAAATCAAGCTCTTTGACCGGGTGCGGTGACTCTCGGGTATCAGGCACCATGGCATCATCAGGCCGGTACAAATCGGCAAAGAATTTCTCATACAGGACAGGAACCGGCACCCCATCCAGCAGTTCGCAGGTCAAAGGGCTGTCCAGGGTCACTTTCTCGCCTGTGCTGCGGCGCAGCGTCGTCCCGGTCTCAAGGGTCACCTGACTTTCCGCCGGCGGCATAAGAACCGGGCCGTCGGACACGTCAAGCACCTTGCTCCCGGAAAACCGAACCAGGAGACCCGAATCCTTCAGCTTGACACTTTGCCCGTCGGACAAAAACAGAACCTCGTTATTCTCAAGTTGTATCTTCCTGCCATTCGAGCCTTGAGCCTCCTCGGGGCCCGTCAACCGGATCCGGGTACGGAATTCGGTATCCGCCGCCAGCAATCCCGGCGTTCCCACGCGCACCAACCGCTGCAACAACTGTTGCAGGTAGGGGTACTGGTGCAGGTAGAAGCGATAATTGACCTCGCGTTCCTGGATCACGAAGTACTTGGGCCTGATAGTTCCCAGTACGTGGCCAGGCCAAAAGAAAAGCTCGGTGTCCAATAACCCATGAAACCGGTGTTGCGTTGCTAACGGATATCTCATGACAACACCTCCTTATCTCGGCACCTGCTGATTCCAGCCACGGCAGTGCCTGCGCCGAAGCCTTGGAGTTTCGATGCCTTAAAATTGCTGGAAAGTGCGGCATTGAAACCACTTTGTCCCACCACATTCAAGCCGCCGGGCGCCGGAACCAGCCCGCTCTGCTGGAGTGCACCGCTGTCGGCAACCACAATGGTCTCTCCGGCTGCAAGGCTGCTGCCGGGGTTGACATTAAGGGAACCGCCCGCTTCCGCAATGTCCGCCGAGAGCTCTCCAGTTCGTATATGCAGTCCCGGCTGACCGGTCGCGCCGATGAGCACGCTATCGAAGAGCAGGACAGTACCGGGATTCAGCAACCAGTCATCGACCGGACCGGGATTGATGAGTGACCGGCGATCCAATTCGAGATCCTGCCATCGGCCTCTTGGCCCTGGAAGCACTTCTTTCGTTGGGATCGCTGGTATCACTTCGAGCTCATCCCACCAACCGGGTCTGGACCATTGGAACTCCGGTTGAATCGGTCTCGGCATCCACCCGTCCCAAGCTTCGAGGGTTTCTTCGGTCACGTTAGGTTCAACGAAGAACGTATGGCTGTTGTCCTGGTAGAATACCGGCTTCATGAGGGCCATGATCTCGCCAAGACCACTCTCGATGACTGCCTTGACGGCTTCGGGTTTTACAGCGTCCTGAAATGCCTCCTCTGAAACACCCATTGCTGTCAGGTTGTTGTTGGATGGTAGGAGTGTGTAACGCGGACCCAGCGGCAAGTGAGTCAAACTCGTGTCCATGACTTTTTCTCTGAGGATGGAGAAGGACTCCGTGCCCTGCGTATCACCCTGCTCTGTGGTGATCGTTTTTTGGAACCTGACCCCCAGCCCGCCCGTTCCAGAATAGCGAGTGGCTTGTAACTTGTTTGCGGTGTAGGGATTTTCGGGTTTGGCCCCTTGGATGCCGTTGGCAGCGTAAGTCCTGCTCTCAGCAGCGCTGTTCCGGCCCGCCAGGAAGAAGGCGGCTTCAATTTTGCCACCGAGGTGAACATAGACTCCGCCCTCTGCGCCGTTTGTATACTCTTTGGAGACATGAATGAATACTTCACGGGGGTTGAAGTCTTGCGCTACTGTCTTGGACATCACCTCTGAGAACCCGCTCGACTCTGACGTGCTCCATGCACCCTGGAGGTATTCACTCCAATGCAGTTGAATATCCACCTGCTTTTCATCAACCATGGTCTGCAGGCTGCTCACGGCCTCGCTCAGCTTCAACGCCGTCAGATCCTTTTCCGCGGCGTCTCCGTTCAACGCCGGATTTTCGACCGGCTTGTCCATAAACGTCACCCAGAAGAGATACAATCGGTCTCTCCATACCACCGGCGCCAGATGGTCCCCTGATATTTCGGCGTTGACCGGCTCCCAGGGTGTCCACATCTGATGGGCATAACGGCGATAGAAGTATTTGTGCGGTTGGCTGTAAGTTCGGCCGAAGACATGCAGGGTGCGCCGGGCGGGATCGGGATTGTCCTCGATGTGCATGGCCACAATGTCCAAACGGGCCAGCTCGTCCAGCTTCTTGAGGTAGTTCAGGAAGGCGTCTTCGACCAGGTCACTGGAGACGTCGCCTTGCAGCAGGGCGCCCTCCAGTTCGCTGAACAGGTGGGTCTTGTCGTCACGGAACTCCGGCTCCAGCCAGTTTTCGGGAAAGAGGAAAATCTTGCGGTTGGCTTCCCACACCCGGTAGCGCTTCATCCATTCCCAGTGCTTGGAATTGATGGTGGAGGGATGAACCTTTGTTTCCAGATTGAGCAGGCTGCGCTGAATAAAGAGCTGCACCGAACTGATAGCCTGGCGGATGCGGGAGGTCTGCACCACCGGTTCCATGCCGGGGTCGATCAGGAAATGCTCGTAAAGCTGCTCCATGCGATCAAAGCCATGCTCGTGCTGGACATGGGACACCAGGGCATCCCGTTGGAGTTGCCGCAGCTTGTCGAAGATCGGCTGGGCCACCCGCTGCCAGGCATCCGCTTCAAAGCGCGCCTTGACGGATTCCCTGACTTCGCGGGCAATGCCAAAGCGCGCCTCGGGCGTTGAACTGGTGTTGACAATGCGCGTCCACTCCACCAGCGACGCAGTCGGTACACCGAAACGCTCGACAGCCCGCAGGGCCTCCCACAACCGCCACAAGGGCCTCTCGTTCTCAAACCCCGGATCCGCAGCCAGCGCTCCGGCACAGGCCTTGACCGTGGCCTGGTCCCGGCGTGTCAGCTTCGCGATCAGGGGATACACCTGCTCTTCCAGCTTGCCCGGGCTGTCAGTCCCATTGGCCTCGAAGATAGCGATCACGTCGTCGGTTCCACCGGCCATCTCGCGCTTGAGGCTGGCATAGGCCGCCAGGCGAAGGAACTGTTGAAAGCGCCCGATGGCAGCGGCTTCGTCTTCAGGTGTATCTTCAATTGCCCGGGTCGGCAATCCACTTAGATCCACACCGCCAAAGTCGTCTTTATGGGCCAGCAAATACCGCATTTCCCGAACGCTCAGGTCCAGGGTCTGCACCAGTTGAAGGGCTTTGTTCAGCAGTACCAGCGCCCGCTCGGCGGCATCCCAGGCCGCTGCGTCCTGGTCGGCCGTTGTCCCGAACGTGTCCACAAGGCTCTTGCCATCCCCCCCTTTCAGCATCTTGACGTCGGTGATCAAGCTTTCCACCAATGCAGGGTCGGCACCGGTCTGGGCTGTCAGTATCTCGACAAGAAACTGGTGAATCAGACGTTGCAGCTCATCGGTGAAATCAGCTGAATGGTCCGGCACGGCGTGCTCGGCGCGGATGGCGCGCACGCCTTCGGCCAGGGTTTTGAGCAGAGCCAACGCGGCTTCCCGATCGGGACGATACTTGCCGGTTTCATCGAAGCGGTGGCGCAGTAGATAGTCCAGGTCGTCAATCTGCAATCCGCTGCCCCTGACCTGGTCTGCAACCTTGACGAACTCCAGGGTCTGGACGAAAGGATAATCTTGATCCAGCGTCTCTAAAGGACCGGGATGCAACTCTCGAAATGGGTCGAGACCGGAGAGCTGCTTGAGGGCGATCAGTTCACGCACTGACAGCGTGAGCGCCTTGGCCAGCAGGCCATAGCGGTAGAGCAGTGACACGTTGCGCAGCGACAAACCGGCGGTTTCCAGGGGTTGGCCTGCATCATCCAGTATGATCGTGATCTCGTTTGCCGTAAGACCCAGCGCACCCTGCAGGGAGAGGATGTGGTCCGTCACTTTGATATCCGGAACCGTGAGATACTCTCCCAGAGGATGATCGAAAACAGGATCACTCTTTAGCACGCTGCGGGTGAGAAAGAGTTGTGCATAGAGCGGATTCCTGCCGGTCGTAGCGATGTCCGACCAGAGTGTAAGCAGCTTAAGACGGCTCTGCCTGCCGATTTTCAGCGTTTCATCCAGTGTCTTGAGGTGGGACAGATAGATCAGCGCCGTTTCAAGTGGCTTCTGCTCAAGGTTGGCTGTGTCTTCATCGAACGGGGCATCTTTCGGCACAAAGGTACTCAGAGCCCGGTCGGTCTCCTCGATGGTCCAGCCCAGTTTGCGCCACAGTCGCACGAACAGGTTGATGCGCAGAAAGTCGATCGCCTCGGCTCCGGTGCCGTCGGCATATTGCAGGATGGTGTGCTCAAAACTGCATCCGGTATGCGGATCCGCCAGAACCAGCACACGGTCGAATGGCATGGCCTCAATGGCGCTCTGCAGGTCGACCCCATTGAACTCTGCCGCAAGATCATCGAGCCTTTGCTTGAAGGCCGCAACTTCATTAAGCACCTGCCAGCCAGTGAGTTCTCCATCCGGCCGAACTTCATCTAGACTGTCGAAGCGCGCTTGATCCATTGCAGACAACTCGTTTCGCTTCTTGCCAATCAGCTCCTTGTTTGTTTCAAAGAACGGTTTCTCGTCCTTGTAGAGCTTGGCGTCACCGATGCTCACCCTCAGCTTGTAGAGCAGGCTCAGCTTGACCAGTTCCGGGTTCACGAATGCGGTCTGGACGATCTCCGTGATCTCCTTGTAGGTCACGCCGAGCCGTCGCGAGAGGGCTTTCGCCGATTCCAGGTCAGCTTTCGCTGTTGACTCATCCTCTTTGGTGTACCCGTTAAGTTCCCACCAGTTTTCCAGGAGGTTCGGGTCGGCAAAGATCTCGACTTCGGCCGGTGACAGGCCGAGGGATTCCATAAAGACACCGGCACGGTCAAAGGGCTGCTCCGGTTCAAACAAGGCGTCACTCGCGCGGAATCTCTCCAGCACCCGATGCAGGGGCATCTCGAAATAATCACAAAACTGCCGTGCGGTCTCGAGCCAGAGGTCAAAGGGCAGGTTGAGAGGGTAGCGGGCCTCGTTCAGCCTTTCGTAGGCCTGGCGAATGACGTTTTGCGGTTCGGCCAGGAGTTCTGCCGTGGTGGCCTCGCCGGTGTCCTGTGCCGCGTCTTCCGTCAATTTACCGTGGGCAACAGAGTATTCAAGAATCTCGTTGACGATATCGATGTAGGGCAGCGCTGTATGGGTGTTCTCGCAGGTGAGCAGGATGTGCGGCAAATCGGATCGGCGTTCGGTGAGCACATCGTAAGGCTTCAATGGATTCCCGTTCGCATCACGGTGGGGGTAATCCCGGCCGCCGTGCGTCGCTTTCCAGTGGGCCAGGAAATTTCCCCACACACCCGGTTCAGGATCGAGAAACTGCAGCAGGTCCACCAGGTAGGCCGCCGGGCTGAGCACCGAGCGACAGTGTTCGCACTCACAAAAATCCAACGAGCCGAACAACGATTCCATGGTTGGGAAATGTTTGATCAGTTCATTGCGCACATGCTCCCGCAACTCAACCGGTGCGGACAGGCCGGCAATGGGCGGCTCGCTCTGCAGTTTGCCGGAGATGCTGAACAGGTTGTAGGTCACGCTGCTCACCTGCTCTGACTTACGGCGGATCAGACGTGCCAAACCAGCCAAGGGCGGCGTACGAAAGATTTCCAGGTAACCGGTCTCAAAGATCGCATCGAAATCTTCTTCGGCATACGCCATCACATCATAGGCAGAGGTTATATCCAGGTGCATCAGGACCGCCATGGCCTCGTTGGAGGGCGTGATCTGGTACACGCGCTGCAGCTTCTGCAGTTGTTGTATGGCGGCTTGAGCTTCAGAGGGCGGCAGATCTGCCGCCACCTCGGACCTCTCTTTGAAGAATCTGGTGACCGGTGTCTCACCCAGCCGGAAGCCTTGTTTGGTCGCGTTCTCCAACAGCCTGGTGGTGGCTCCCTGTGCCATAGGCAGTGAAATGGCGCCCGATTCAATCATCCGGCTAACAACCTGGGTGGGGTAACTCAAGCGCACCTTGCGTGCCATGTCTTCGGTGTACGCTTGCAGGCGGTCCTCCATGGTGTCGCCTGCATAGGCAGGCGGAATCAGGCCATCCAGCTTTTCTTTTTCAGCATCGCTCAGATTATCCCACCGGCTCGCGGGAACCCCGGCCTGCTCAAGCACTTCCGTACGCCAGGTCTCGGCCCGCTGATAGTCCTGTTCCACCAGCCCTGCTGGCTCATCGATCCCTTTTTGCAGCAGCCGGCCGGTCATCTCCGCGCTGTAGCCGGCAAGAAAGGCCAACTTGCCGTGCAGTCGCAGTCTATTGATCTGGTCTTCGTCTAAGCCCGCTTCACGAGTCTTCTCCCACAAGCGGGCAGCGTCACCGCGGTGATTGAGATAGATGGGTACGAACCGGTCTTGCGCGTCCCGGGGCAGGCCGGTCCCTTCAAGCAATTCTCCATAGGTTGAACTCGATCCCGGGGCCGGAATGTTCAGGCGAACTCTGTGGCTGAATGTGGTGAACTGCTTCTTGAACTTCTCGATCTCTTCATCGCTTGATTCAATAATGCCAGCCTCGCGCACCTTCTCTATCGCCTGTTCGATCACATCCGGATCAACCATTGCAAGCAGCCGCTTGTCCGAAGGCAAACCGGCACGAAGCAGACCGTAGACGGCTTCTACCGGTAACTTCACATCTTCATCGCTGCCAAGGCGCTGGCTGATGGCGGCCAAGGCGATTAAGCGCGCATCCCAGCCGGTGCTTCTGCTCAGTACCGTTAGGTCCTGCTGCTCGTCATTTTCCCGTGCCTCTCGGAGCCTGGCCATGTCCCCGACATGCGGGGTGAGGCCGGCTGATAAGCGTCGGTATTCGGCTTGCACCGATGCCGAAGGTGCGACCAGATTGATGACCTCCTGGGGTGCGGCGCCAAAACGGGGCTTCATCAGCGGTATGGTCTGCCGTGGGTCTCGGGTGTCGCTGGCGCTGATTTGCAGGTTCACAATGCAGGCACCGGGATCATAGGGCAGCGCATAACGGCCTTGCGCGTCGACAGACGTTTCGCCCAGCAGATGGCGCTTGCCTCCAAACGCCAGGTGATGGACCACCAGCTTGAGCCTTTCCGCGGGCAGGCCGTTTTGCTGGACGACCAAACCGCTGACAACCTGATGCTTGTCCACGCGCAGGACAACCGGCTCCCGCTGCGGCTTGAAGTTGCGGATGACGGCCTGGCCGGCGCGCATACCCGGCAACAGGTACTCCAGCAAATGCTCACCGCGATAGACCTTGAAGTAAAGATCCGGACCCGGTTCCTCCGGGTGTTCAATATAATCCGAGCGCTTGAAGCGGAAGGTCGCCAGACCTCCCTCGTCCGTCGTTGCCGGTTCTCCCAATGGATCGTCCATCGATTCCTCATCTTCATCAAAGGCCTCGATCCGCAACCCGGCAATGGGTCGAGATTGCGCATCCACGGCCTTGCACAGCACCGTGTAGCGCGTGTCCAGCAGACCTGGATCGCTACCCGGCCGCTTGATCAGCAGCCCAAGCTCTTCGAGCAGCCAGTTCAGCGCATTGGCGGTGCGTTCATCCACCGCACCAGTCGCTTGCCGCCACCTTTCCTGCTGGAACTCCTGCACCAGGCGGCTGGTGGTATTGCCGTAGCGCTGATCGGCCCGTTCGCGACGCAGTTCGGCGAGGTGTCGCTGGCGAATCGGAGGAGGCACAGCTGCGAGCAGCACCTCCCGGTTGACAAGTTCCAG
>Ga0207421_10003395_pt1 | contig 18971 bp, 19 predicted proteins | sample SodLakKL_010_SED_4_FD_187542 | JGI IMG/M metagenome (GOLD analysis project Ga0207421, IMG submission 187542) | Alkaline sediment microbial communities from Lake Tanatar, Kulunda Steppe, Russia - 8KL_010_SED (SPAdes) (version 2) | ecosystem: Environmental > Aquatic > Non-marine Saline and... | reverse complement strand
ATAACCAAGTGTATGTGAGTCGTCATGATGACATATGATGCCATTGTTTTAGGGGGCGGAAAAGGGAAACGGTTGAATCTTGGCTATAACAAAATTCTTTATACGCTTAATGGCCGCTATGTATTTGAGTATGCACTTGAGCCCTTTATCAATGACCCTCGCTGTGTGCGCATTATTGTTGTCCTTAATGCACAGGATAGGAAACAGCTAAAGGAAGCGATTAGCCATAAAAAAGTTATCATCACTTCGGGTGGTGAAAACCGAAAAGACAGTGTCTATCAAGGGCTTTTACAGACTCAATCTTCCTATGTCCTCATTCACGATGGCGCCCGTCCGTTTGTTCAGCTCTCTGTTATTGACCGTGTTCTTCATTGTTTGAAAACCCATGCTTCAGTTACAGCCGCATTGCCTGCGAAAGATACGATGGCAAAGACGGAAAACGAACGTATAGTGAAGCATGTGGACCGCAGTGATTTAGTGCGCATCCAGACGCCTCAAGGATTTTGGCGTGATACCATCATAAAAGCCTATGAAACACCAGCGCAGTCGGTCGAGCCAATCACCTGCGATGTTACGTTAGTCAAAGCCGCAATCAATATTACGGGTACCACGGTCCATGGTGATGAAAAGACCATGAAACTCACGACCCGTGAAGATGCCACAATCCTGGAGGGGATTGCGCATGTTACGAATCGGTCATAGTTATGATACGCACCGTTTAACACAAGGGCGTCAGTTGAGACTCGGAGGCCTAAGCATAAACAGTGACGTAGAAAGTGTTGCGCACAGTGATGGTGATGTTTTATTGCATGCTATCAGTGAAAGCATTCTAGGCGCACTGGCGCTTGGGGATCTTGGCATGCATTTCCCGGATACTGCCGAAGAAACAAAAAATATGGACTCTTCAGAAATACTCAAGCAAGTCAATGTTATGATGCAGAGCGCGCAATATAAAATTAATAATCTTGATGCAACAGTGTATTTGGAAAAACCTAAGTTGTCCAGTTATATAAAAGCCATTAGGGAAAATATCGCATCACTTTTAGGAATTGGCATCACACAGATTAGCATCAAAGCAACGACGCATGAAAAAAAGGGGCCCATCGGCCTACGTGAAGCAATTGGCGCTGAATGTGTCGTTTTGCTTGAACATAGTGAGTATATTCGAAAATTATGAGGTGATCTTATGGAATCAAATCAACCAGAGATTGTAGAAACAGAAGTAGGGACGTTTGAAATCATTAAAAACTATAAAGAAGCTTACGATACCAAAAGTTTTATCGAACGTTATGTTGATTATTTTGATAAGTATGAAATCATTGTAGGCGACTATAGTGCTGAGATGCTCAGGTTGAAGGGATTTAATAAAAATGCCCAACATAAGATTTATGATTACTTGAATGAGTCTGCTGTTCCCAATGCGCCTTATTTTATTTTAAGACGAATCAGTGCTACTTCTAGCGACAATGATAACGATAAAGAAGACAGTGCATCCAATGATTCATAATTTTAAAGTGTTTCACACCAGCACACGATTTCAGTGATGTATAATACAAGTGAAAAACGGAGGTGTGAACAATGGAAGAAAGAGTTATTGCTGAAAAAGCAGAAGAAGTCATCGAAAAAATTAAGCCCTATATACGCCGCGATGGTGGCGACATCCGCTTCGTCAAGTATGAAGACGGCATTGTCTATGTTGAAATGTTGGGGGCATGCGTTGGTTGTTCTTTGGTGGATACCACCCTTACCGATGGTGTAGAAGCCATATTGCTAGAAGAAGTACCAGGCATTATTGGCGTAGAGGCAATATAAAGAAAAAGGTGAAAGCATGAAGAAAACAGATTCCCTTGATGATCGCGTCAATGACACGAAAACACGCGACACCGTTGTAAACATGCTCAACGAACGTGGTGTCACGCTTAATGATATTGCGGAACTAACGTTTGATTTACAAAAAAAGTATATTGAGGAATTGACCATGGACGTCTGCACGGATCATGTTGAACGTGTTGTCATGAAGCGCGAAGTACAAAATGCGATTTTAACAGGATTGGAACTAGATAAAATGGCAGAAGAAGGGACGATGCGCGAACCCCTCAAAACCATGCTTCAAAATGACTATCCGCTTTATGGTATCGATGAAGTGCTCGCGCTTGCCATTGTCAATGTGTATGGATCGATTGGATTTACCAACTTCGGGTATGTTGATAAATTAAAACCCGGTGTGATCCGACGGATTGATGATGAAGGCAAAAATAGCGACCGATGCAATACCTTTTTAGATGACATTGTCGGTGCCATTGCGGCTGCAGCCGCAAGCTCAATTGCGCATCGATACGCTTAACCCCTAAGAGAAATCCACGGATTTCTCTTTTGATTTAAACGGGGTGTGTTATACTGAAAAAAACGATAAAAAGAGTTGGTTCAGATGAAACAAGGCGATTTTGTCAAAGGAACAATCACCGCCATCAAACCGTTTGGTGCATTTGTCAAAGTAGATGATAAGACCCAGGGCATGATTCACATCAGCGAAGTCGCGGATGGCTATGTGCATAACATTGAAGACTATTTGACAGTTGGTAAGACGGTGCGTCTTTATGTCCTTGAACAAAAAGATACACACCGTTTGAGCTTAAGCTACAAACGTGCCAACAAACAAAAGAAAAAACGATTGAAAATTCATTTGAAACACGGCTTTCAACCATTAAAAGCGGCACTTCCCCAATGGATTGAAGGATACGATTTAGATGAAGGAAATGAATAAGGAGGCCTTAGTATGTTAAATGTGAATGTAGATTATGTTAAACCAGCAATTGATTCCAGCGATAAAAAAGCATTGGAACAAGAGATTGCCTCAGCACATGAAAAACTGGAAAATGGCACAGGCAAGGGCAATGATTTTTTAGGTTGGCTTGAGCTTGCCAAACACATGAAACACCAAGTAAACGATATTAATACGGTAGCTTCCCGCCTTAAGGAAAGCAGTGACGTTACGTTAGTCATCGGCATTGGCGGCTCATATCTCGGTGCCAAAGCAACCCTTGAAGCGCTAAAGCCGTATTTTAAGAACAATGACGGTCCAGAACTCATATTTGTTGGGCACCATATCTCCAGTGAATATATGGCGGACTTAACGGATTATCTTGAAGATAAGCGCTTCAGTATCAATGTGATTTCAAAAAGTGGCACAACCACCGAACCCGCACTTGCTTTCAGACACTTTAAAACGCTACTTGAAAACAAGGTTGGTAAAGAAGAAGCGTCAAAACGCATTGTCGCAACGACAGACAAAGAAAAAGGTGCACTACGTCATTTGGCCATTCAAGAAGGTTATGACACCTTTGTTATTCCCGATGATGTGGGAGGACGTTACAGTGTCTTGACACCTGTAGGCTTGCTCCCTATTGCAATCAGCGGGACTGATGTTGATCAATTGCTTGATGGTGCCATTCAGGCACGTAAGGATTTTAATGAACGTACGCTTGATAATCCTGTCTATCAATATGTCATGGCGCGTCATAGTCTTTATCGCCAAGGGAAAAAACTTGAGCTTTTCATTCATTATGAACCGAAACTTGCCTTTTTAGCCGAATGGTGGAAACAGCTATTTGGTGAAAGTGAAGGGAAAGAAAATAAAGGACTTTATCCTGCAAGTGCGGGATTTACCACTGATTTGCATTCGCTTGGTCAATACATTCAAGAAGGTGAACGCCACTTGTTTGAAACCGTGATTTCGATTAATAATGCATCCAGAGATTTTAAAATCCCTCAAACAAAAGCCAACCTGGATGGTCTCAATTACCTGAGTGATCAATCCATCGATACAATCAATAAAAAAGCCATGCAAGGGACCATGCTTGCCCACCTTGATGGTGGTGCGCCCAGTATATTGATTGAAGTTGACACGCTCGATGCCGTTCATTTAGGCTATTTATTTTATTTCTTTGAACTAAGTGTGGCACTGAGTGGCTATGTGCTTGGCGTCAATCCGTTTGACCAACCAGGCGTTGAAGCGTACAAGAAAAACATGTTTGCCTTGCTTGAAAAGCCAGGATTCGAAGAAGAAACCAAAGTCATTAAGGAACGCTTGAAACAATCATAATTAAGCCAATATACACAGTATTAAGCCGGTTATTTATTTGCCGGCTTTTATTGTCCTGTGCATCGTCTTTATCCACAAAAAACTCCCGTTACATTCAAGTAACGGGAGACTGTTATATGGGGTTTATATAAATTCGTTTAAATCATAAGGTTTAAAATAAGTGTATTTTTTGGAATGGGTAATTTCAATTTCACGTGTGCGTTCAAATGTTTCTCCATCACATTGCGCAACTTGTTGAGAGAACATGCTGGCCTTGACGTGTTTACCTTTTTTATAAAACACATAACGCTTAAACTTGGTGTGAAATCCAAAAAAGACAGTGATGAAGATTAAGAAAAGCATGAACTTACTAATGGAGTGTACCACAACTATGTCAAGTAGGTCGTCAGACACATCCCCTTGTGGGGTGATTTTCATCCCACCGCCGATAAACTGACCACTATTGACGTTGATGAGATATCCTTTCTCAAAGGTGTGAAGCTCACCATCAATAATCACTTCCATGTATTTCGGCTTGTATGTTGCGAATGTTTTTAATGCATTGATGACATAATTAAACCGACTTTTCTTTTTAGCCTGATTGACCCTGTGGGCAATTTCTCCGTCCATACCCAGCCCTGAACCATTGATAAAATGACGCTTTTTGTCATTGTAACGCATGGACATGATTGCTTGTTGTGATGATTTGTTTTTGTTTAAATAACGTAAAAAGTCATTACCTGAGCCATTTCCCTTAAGAAAGATTTTGTTTTGACAAGGCAGTGTATAGGTTTTGTTTATGAAGGTGTTTATGGTGCCATCGCCCCCAAGCAAAAGGAGATTGACTTCTTTAGGGGTGTTTTTTAAATAATCCTCGATGTCTTTGATTTTCAAAAGACTTTTCAAACGAAAAGGAATGCCCTTGGCTTTAAAGCTTTCAACCACTTTTTTTGTTGTGCGTTTCGATTTTTTGTTTTTGGAAAGTGGATTATGTAATATTATAACCATCCTGCAACCGTCCTTCCATAAGACAATACATGCTTATTATAGCATGAATTGGTAAAATGATGTATAATACCAACGTCACAAAAGAATTCACGAGGTGTGTTATGAAAAAAACGATAACGATTCATTCCATAGACGCAATGGACCGACTGGCTCAAACGATTGGCCAATTTTTAATACCTGGCAGTGTCATCGCCCTAGAAGGTGACCTCGGTGCCGGGAAAACAACGTTCACTCAATTTTTAGGCCGTGCACTAGGCATTGATGATACCATTAACTCACCGACATTCACGCTGATGAAAATATATGATAATACGCTTCCGTTATACCATATTGATGCTTACCGTCTAGAAGGCATCGATACGCTTGATGATGAAGCTTTTATTGAATATATTGACGGGGACGGGGTCTGTGTCATCGAATGGTATAAGAACATTGAACACATCATGCCAAGGGACTTTCTTTCACTGCATATAGAATATATTGATGAAACATCACGCCAAATTACACTGGAAGGAACGGATCACTATGAACAAATCATTGAAAACATTGCTGATTGATACAGCCTCACCGTATTTAATCATTGGTTTATACGAAGGGGACCAAACACTCGCTTCAGTCTATCAAAAAGGCAATAACGATCATTCTGTGACACTAATGGATAACATTGAAACAATGTTTTCCACACATAAGCTGAGCGTTACCGATATTGAGAAAATCATTGTCGGTGTAGGGCCGGGAAGCTATACCGGCGTGCGCATAGGAGTAAGTGTTGCCAAACTTTTTGCCTGGAGTCATGACATTCCTTTATATACAGTGTCTTCTCTGGCCGTTAAGGCAAGCGGCGAAAATCAGGAAGGCAATATTTTGTCAATCATTGAAGCCCGCCGCAATCATGGATTTGTTGGCGTGTATAAACTTGAAAATGGCGTATTGTTAAAGGCTTCAGATGATACTTACCGCGATTTAAGCGATGTGACACAAGCGTATGCGCATGCAGTGGTGGCTGAATACGCCCCGCCACAAATCAAACCGCTCATTGACGGTGATGTGTTAGTGCACGCACCCAATGTGCACAATGTTCAGCCTAGATACCTAAGAAAAACTGAAGCGCAGCGAAATAAGGAATTAAAACAATGATTCATAAAATGACGGCTTCAGACCTTCCAGATGTCAATGAAATTGAGCGTACGGTTTTGGGTTACAAGGCAAATGATGAGTTTCTTAGTGAAACTGTCTTACATAACAGCATGGCGCACTATTATATATATAAAATTCAAGATAAAACGGTTGGGTTTGCCGGTCTTTGGATTACAAACCCCAATGCGGATATTATCAATATCGCAGTATTGGAAGCGTACCGGCGTCAAGGCATCGCACAAGCACTTATGGATACCCTGCTTGAGCTTTGCGGTGATTATGAAGTTGAGAATGTGACACTGGAAGTGCGTGTAGACAATGATAAAGCCATTCATTTTTATGAAACAAATGGCTTTTATAAAGAAACAATTCGAAAAAATTATTACCAGGATGCAACCCACGCATATCTGATGGTTAAGAAAGTAGGAAGGTAACATGTTAGTACTCGGTGTTGAAACATCCTGTGATGAAACCAGCGTTTCTGTAACGAAAGACGGTAAAACAGTCCTTTCAAACGTGGTTTTATCACAAATTAAAACGCATCAGGCCTTTGGCGGGGTTGTCCCCGAGATTGCGAGCAGAGAGCACGTTAAGGGCATCAGTGTTGTTTTTGAAGATGCTTTAAGTGAAGCAGGCGTGCGTGCGTCTGATATTGACTTGGTCAGTGTGACAAAAGGTCCAGGACTCATTGGAAGTTTGCTTGTGGGTATTAATGCGGCCAAAGCGTTTGCGTTTGCGCATGATATTCCTATTGTGGGTGTCCATCACATTGCAGGTCATATTTATGCCAATCAGGTTGAAAATACTATGACGTTTCCTTTAATCGCCCTTGTCGTTTCCGGTGGCCATACAGAACTGATCTTAATGAAAGATCATTACACATTTGAAAAACTTGGTGAAACACAAGACGATGCTGTTGGTGAGGCATACGACAAAGTCGCAAGGGTGCTTGATGTTGGTTATCCCGGTGGCCCGGCGATAGATAAACTTGCTAAAGAGGGCAATCCCCACACTTATGACATGCCAACCATCAAGACGAAAAACCCTTATGATTTTTCTTATAGCGGAATAAAAAGTCACGTGATCAATACCGTGAACCGTCTTAAAATGAAAGGTGAAACCATTCATAAAGCGGACCTTGCGGCGTCTTTCCAACATGCTGCTGTTGTGCACCTGATTGATACCAGTTATCAAGCGCTCAAGGACTATGATGCCAAAATGTTCATTGTGGCTGGCGGGGTTGCGGCGAATAGTCACTTGAGACAGGAAGTCTCAAGAGTATTTACCTTCTTGCCAACCAGTATTCCACCGTTTAAGTATTGTACTGACAATGCGGCCATGATGGGCATTGCCGGGTATTATTATTATCAAAAATACCAAGCGGTCGATGCGATGAATCTCAATGGGTATTCACGGTTGAAACTCAGTGAATGACACGAGCAGTGAACTTTAGTATAATTGTGATGAAGAGAGTTGATAATTATGGAAAATAAAAATTTTATACGCAAAATCATTGAAGAAGACTTAGCAAGCGGTAAACATACCCTGATTGCGACGCGCTTTCCCCCAGAGCCCAATGGATTTTTACATCTTGGTCATGCGCGTGCCATTATTATGAATTATGTGTTGAGTAAAGACTTTGGTGGGACATTCAATTTGCGTTTTGATGATACTAACCCAATCAAGGAAGATGCTATGTTCGTCGATGGTATAAAACGGGATATCGCTTGGCTAGGCTGTCATTGGGATAATCTTTTCTATGCGAGTGATTACTTTGATACCATGTATGAACGGGCGAAGATCCTTATCAAAAAGGGGCTGGCCTATGTATGTGAACTTTCCAATGAGGAAATTCGTGAAACACGCGGTGACTTGAAAACACCTGGCAAAAACAGTCCCTACCGCAACAGGAGCATTGAAGAGAATCTTGATTTGTTCGAACGTATGAAAAACGGTGACTTTGAAGATGGCGAGAAAGTGCTCCGGGCCAAAATTGACATGGCAAGTCCAAACTTGAATTTACGTGATCCGATTATTTACCGCATTCAACACAGCTATCACCATAATACGCAAAACAAATGGTGCATTTATCCAATGTATGATTTTGCGCATCCTTTGGAAGACAGTGTTGAAGGCATTACCCATTCGCTTTGTAGTTTGGAATTTGAAGACCACCGTCCACTTTATAACTGGTTTGTGGAAAATACAGATGTGCCGCATCAACCCAGACAAATTGAATTTGGTAAGCTGAAAATTGCCAATCAAGTTATCGGTAAGCGTGCCATTAGAAAATTGGTTGAAGATGGCATCGTGGATGGATGGGATGATCCGAGGCTGATTACCTTGAGCGGACTTAGACGCCGCGGGGTTCCGCCTCAGGCCATCGCAAATTTTGTCAAGGCACTTGGGCTTCCCAAAAGCGAGGGTGAAACTGAACTATCGATGCTTGATGAATATGTCCGTGATTATTTAAAAGAACACGCGCGCCGTATTCACGCTGTCATTGATCCTATCAAAGTTGTGATTACCAATTATCCTGAAGGTGAAAGCGAAACCCTTGAAGCCCCTTTTAACCGGGACAATGAATCTCTGGGCTCGCGCCCAGTCAGTTTTTCGCGTGAAGTTTATATTGAACGCGACGATTTCATTGAACAAAAACCAAATAAGAAGTGGAAGCGTTTGGCGCTTGATGTGGAAGTCAGGCTTATGCATGCATACTTCATTAAAGCGTATGATGTTGCGTATCATGAGGATGGTTCAGTTAAGACAGTGTATGCAACGTATGATTCCAATACGCAAAGTGGTTCAGGCTTCAAAGAGCGCAAGCCCAACGGAAACATTCATTTTGTGGACGCTTCAAATGCTCAAACAGCAGAAATTCGGTTGTATGAAGACCTGGTGCACTCTACAGATGATTCCTTGCCTATCGAAGAACGTGTGAACAAAGACTCAAAGATTGTTAAACACGGCGTTGTGGAAGGGAATGTGGCCCCTTTAGAAAATGAACCTTTCCAGTTCACCAGACAAGGATATTTCAGTGTCGATGACGACAGCACACAGGAAAACTTGGTCTTTAACCGAGTCGTCGCATTAAAGAGCTCATTCAAAACGAAAAAATAAAAAAATTTAAATCGATTGAACATTTCCCTTGCATTTATGGCGTATACCATGTATTATGCGTATAGAACTTAAGCAACCCATGCACCTAGCACAAAGAATAGAACCACGTTTCCTATTCTTATGTTATGCACAGGCGTTTAAGAAATTTAAACATAAGAAAGCGAGGAAACACATTATGACAGGAACAGTTAAATGGTTTAATGCAGAAAAAGGCTTCGGATTCATCACTACTGATGAAGGATCAGATGTCTTTGCACATTATTCACAAATCAACGAAGAAGGCTTCAAAACACTAGAAGAAGGCCAAAAAGTCGAATTCGAAATCGTTGAAGCTCAAAAAGGCCCACAAGCCGAAAACATCACAAAAGTATAATTGTACTTTAAGCCAACCTCCGGGTTGGCTTTTTTAATGGCTGAATCGTATCAATTGAGCACGCTTTTTGGTATAATCTTGTTAGGTGATTTTAATGACGGAGAAAGTTTTTGACAATCTAAATGAACAACAGAAAAAAGCAGTAAAAACGACGGATGGGCCCGTTATGGCAATTGCTGGAGCTGGGAGTGGCAAGACCAATGTCCTGACCAAGCGCATTGCCTATCTTATTGATTCACTCGGTATTCCCAAAGACGGCATATTGGCCATTACCTTTACCAACAAAGCGGCCAATGAAATGAAAACCCGTATTTCTGAACTCCTTGATATGTCCACACGTGGTATGTGGGTATCAACATTCCATTCCATGTGTGCCCGCATGCTTAGACGCGATATTAATTTACTCGGATATGATACGAACTTCCAAATTATAGATGATGATGACATAACCCAGCTTATTAAAAGTTTACAGCGTGAACTGGGCCTTTCCACAAAAGACACAGACGCGCGAAAAATCAAACCGCATGTCCTCAGGGCCAAACACGACCCAAGTACCATTAAAAACATTAACGAGCCTTTAAAGGGACAAGTTGAGGTTCTATTTGATGCCTATCAGAAAAAGCTTAAAAACAACAATTTGGTTGATTTTGAAGATTTACTGGTCCTTACCATCCAATTATTAAGTGAAAACAAAGCGTTAAGAGAAAGCTACCAACAACAGTTTCAATATATTTTGGTTGATGAATTTCAAGATACGAACAATGCACAATACCAATTGATCAAATTACTTACTGGCCCACAAGAAAATGTCTTCATCGTAGGCGATGAAGATCAAAGTATTTATGCTTTCCGCGGTGCAAACATTGAAAACATTAAAGGGTTTCGCTCAGACTTTAACAATGTTGAGACTATTTTGCTTGAAGAGAATTATCGTTCCACCAACACAATACTAAACGCTGCCAATGATGTGATTAAAGGCAATAAAAACCGGATTGAAAAAAATCTTTATTCAACCAAGGGTGACGGTGAAAAAATCACGCTTTATAAGGGGTACAATCATCGCGATGAAGTTGGATATGTGGCTGACCAAATCACACATTTAAATAAAAAAGGCATTCCTTACAGTGAAATGGCGGTGCTTTACCGAACTAACTCCATTTCGAGGATGTTTGAAGAAGTGTTTATGAAATCACGTCTCCCCTATAAAATTATAGGGAATACCAGCTTTTTCAAACGCAAGGAAATCAAGGATACCGTGGCGTACTTGAGATTGCTCGTCAATCCCTGTGATGACTATAGTTTTGAGCGGGTGGTTAATGAACCCAAGCGTGGCATTGGCGCCAAAAGCATTGAACAATTAAAAGCCAGTGCGCGTGCCAATCAAAACAGTTTATTTGAAGCCATAGATAATCCCGGCACACCGCTTGGTAAAAAAGTCATTAACAAATTAAAGGCGTTCAAAACAATGCTTGAAGGGCTTATTAATGCGCTAGAAAAACAGGATTTCAATACATTGATTGATGATTTAATGGTGGAAAGCGGCTATAAATCGGCTCTTGAAGATGATGAAAAGGGCGATGTTCGCTTTGAAAACATCCAAGAACTCAAAACCATGCTCAGTGAAAGTGAATCCGTCTATGAGTCCGATGACAAAGCCACCCTTTTAACCTACGTTTTAGAAGATATAGCACTGAAGAGTCAGGAAGATGACACGACGGATGATGAATCCATCACCCTGATGACCTTGCACTCTGCTAAAGGCCTGGAATTCAAGGTTGTGTTTCTTGTGGCGGCTGAACAAGGCCTTTTCCCACTTCACCGGTCCTTGAGCGACCCCAAGGAACTTGAAGAGGAACGTCGGTTGATGTATGTCGGCATTACCCGGGCGAAGGAACGCCTTTTCATCACAAGTGCCAAAGAACGTTCCCATTATGGTGAGCGTGTAGCCAACCCCGATTCCACCTTTGTGCGCGAGATCGATGCCAAGCATGTTGTTCATGAAGGGTTAGCCGCAAAAATGAAACAAAATGAGTCACGTTATAAACGCGATGCCATGAAACGCAAACAGATGCATAAATCATTCACATCTCAACCATCCAACCAGGCCAACGGCTTGGTTCAAGGCGATAAAGTTTTTCACAAGGTCTTCGGTAAAGGCGTGGTTGTCAGTGTTACCGGTGAACAATGTAAAATTGCATTCTCCAAAGAGCACGGCATTAAAACGCTGATGAAGGACCATCCGGCAATCAAAAAGGTTTAGGAGGATATTCAATGGACGTAAAAAAAGAAATTGAATCGTTGCGTGCGCAACTAAGACAATATGACTATGAGTATCATGTCCTCGACAGCCCTACAGTATCGGATGTTTATTATGATGAATTACTGGCGCGCCTACAACAACTTGAAACAGACTATCCAGAGTACCAAACGGATGATTCACCGACCAAGCGCGTTGGTGGGCAGGTGCTTGCAGGCTTTGAAAAAGTTTCTCACACGATTCCGATGTTATCACTCGGCAATGCGTTCAATACGGATGATTTGCGTCAATTTGATAAACGCATGCGTGCTTTTGGGAACGTGAGTTACATGGTGGAAGCCAAAATTGACGGTCTTGCGGCGTCTCTCACTTATGAACAGGGAAAACTTGTGCGCGCCGCGACACGCGGTAATGGAAATGTGGGTGAAGATATCACGCATAATGTTCGCACGATTAAAAGTGTTCCTTTGAAATTGTCTGAAGCTGTCGATATTGAAGTGCGCGGCGAAATCTTTATGAGTAAGCCCAACTTCATGAAACTTAATGATGCGCGTAAAAATAACGGCGAAGCCCCGTTTAAAAATCCACGCAACGCCGCTGCAGGCAGCGTACGTCAACTGGACAGCTCAGTCGCTGCCAAGCGTGCGCTTGATATGTTTATCTATAGCCTGAGTGAGCCTGATGAAGCCATTTCCATGACGCACAGTGCCGCGCTGAAATATCTTAAGGACCTTGGATTTAAAACCAATCCGGAAACAACGCATCATGCCAATATAGACAGTGTGATTGATAAAGTTCAAACCCTTGAAACGACCCGAGACCAATATACATATGATATTGACGGTGTGGTTGTTAAAGTCAATGAACGGAGCATGTACGGGCGTATTGGTTATACGGTTAAAAGCCCTAAGTGGGCCATTGCCTATAAATTTAAAGCTGAACAGGTCATGACAACCCTTCAAGACATTTATTTTCAGGTAGGACGCACCGGTCAAATCACACCGGTTGCGGTACTTGAGCCTGTGGAAGTGCAAGGATCAACCGTTTCAAGAGCGACCCTTCACAATGAAGGATATATATTGGACCGTGACATACGAATCAATGACCAAGTGCTTATTCAAAAGGCGGGCGACATCATCCCAGAAGTTGTCGGTGTTATCACTGAAAACCGTACGGGCCAAGAAGAAAAGTTTAAAATGATTAAAGCGTGTCCTAAATGTGAAACGACGCTTGAAAAAAGTAAAAGCGAAGCGGATGATTTTTGTCCTAACCCTGCGTGTCCTGCTAAACGTATGACGGGACTCATCCATTTTGTTTCCCGTGGTGCGATGAATATTGAGGGCCTTGGCGAAAAAATTATCGAACTGTTTCATAACGAAGGCTATTTGAGCCGCATTCCTGATATTTACTATCTTAAAGAACACCGCCAAGCGTTAGTAGAGCGTGGTGGCTTTGGTGAAAAAAGCATTGATAAACTGCTTAAAAACATTGAACTGTCTAAAGATAATTCACTGGAACAATTGCTTTTTGGACTGGGCATTCGTTATGTAGGGGCTAAGGTCAGCCAAGTGCTTGCCATGCATTTTAAGGACATGTCTGCTATTATGAAAGCGACTGTTAAAGAATTAACGTCCATTGATGCGATTGGGGAAGTCATTGCAAACAGTGTGGTTGATTTTTTCAATGACCCAGACAATGTCACGATGATTGACGAACTGAAGCGTCTGGGTTTGAACATGCGTTATAAAGGTGAAACCACGCAAGATGAAACGCTTAAAGGCAAGACATTTGTTTTAACCGGCACGCTTCCAACCATGTCTCGCAGTGAAGCCAAGAAACACATTGAATCACTCGGTGGAAAAGTGACGTCATCTGTCTCAAGAAACACCGATTATTTATGCGCTGGGGAAGACCCCGGCAGCAAATATGACAAGGCTCAGGATCTAGGGGTCACCATTATTAGTGAAGCTGAACTCAAAGACCTGATGAACGAATAGGACGTGTTAACCATGGACAACACCATCGTAATAAAAGGTGCCAATGAAAACAATTTAAAATCGCTCGATATTACGCTTCCCAAACATCAATTGATTGTTATGACCGGTTTAAGCGGTTCTGGGAAAACATCGCTTGCGTTTGACACCATTTACAAAGAAGGACAGCGCCGCTACGTTGAAAGCTTAAGTGCGTATGCCAGACAGTTTCTGGGAAATTTGGAAAAACCGGATGTAGAGAGTATTGAAGGGCTTTCCCCAGCAATCAGTATTGACCAAAAAACCACGTCAAAAAACCCACGCAGTACGGTAGGCACCGTCACAGAAGTATATGACTATATTCGTCTGCTTTATGCCCGGATTGGGACCCCATATTGTCCCACACACAAAGTCCCAATCACTTCTCAAACGATTGAAGAAATGCGTGACCGCATATTTAAACATCCCGAAGCCTCGCGCATAGAAGTGCTTGCGCCCATTGTACAGGGGAAAAAGGGGACACACAAAAACACCATTGATCAACTTAAGAAGGATGGTTATGTCCGTCTGCGTGTCAATGGTGAGATTACCGACATTGACCTTGTGGACAATCTGAATAAAAATAAGAAACATACCATTGATGTTGTCATCGATCGACTGAAACTCAGAGACAAAGTATCGTCGCGTTTATTTGATTCTTTGGAAACTGCCGCAAAGATGGGTGAAGGGAAAGTCGTTGTGCTTATTAACAAAGAAGCCCATACGTTTTCTGAACATTTTGCCTGTCCATATTGTGATTTTTCCATAGGGAAACTCGAGCCTCGGCTTTTTTCATTCAATGCACCTTATGGTGCGTGCGAGGCGTGCGGTGGACTGGGGTATAAACAAAAAATCGACCCTTATTTATTGATTCCAAACGATGAACTTTCAATCAATGATGGTGCTATCAAGGGTTGGCGCAATCAGGACACGATTCATTTTAAACAACTTCAAGTCCTCGCTGATGCATACAACATTGACTTAAATCAACCCTTTGGTACGTATAGTGAAAAGGAAAAAGCGTTAATCTATTACGGTTCGGATAAACCCTTGCGATTTCAATTCAAAGGAAAAACCGATCGTGTGCAACACGATAAAACTGGATATTATGAAGGCATTATCAATAACCTGGAGCGCCGGTATGTGGAAACCTCTTCGCGTTTCATGCGCGAATGGATTGAATCACTGATGAGTGAAAAAGTTTGTACCACATGCGGTGGGAAAAAGCTTAATGAAGCTGCACTCAGTGTTAAGGTTGGCGGTGATGACATTTACGAAATGACCGATAAAAGTGTCGTTGACATCCTGGATTTTATTGCGGATTTGACGCTCGATGAGACTGACGAGAAAATTTCAGATTTAATTTTAAAAGAAATCAATTCCCGTCTTTCGTTTTTAAAAAATGTTGGGCTTGATTACTTGACGCTTTCACGCCGCGCCGCTACACTCTCAGGTGGCGAATCACAACGCATTCGTCTGGCCACTCAGATTGGCTCACGCCTCACAGGTGTGCTTTATGTCCTCGATGAGCCCTCCATTGGACTTCATCAGCGTGACAACCGGCGATTGATCAATACGCTTAAAAGCATGCGCGACTTAGGCAATACCCTGGTGGTCGTAGAACACGATGAGGAAACCATGTCTATGGCCGATCAAATTGTCGATATTGGACCTGGTGCCGGTGAATACGGCGGCAAATTAATTTTTCAGGGCACGTACGAAGAAATCAAACAGGCGCCTCATTCCATTACCGGTCAGTACCTCAGTGGCGCTAAAACCATCCCTGTACCGTCGCACAGACGAAAAGGCAGTGGTGATGTCATCACCATTAAAAAAGCATCAGAAAACAATTTAAAGCACATTGATGTTTCCATCCCCAAAGGCGTGTTCACTGCGGTGAGCGGAGTTAGCGGTTCAGGCAAAAGCTCCCTTGTCAACGAATGCATTTATAAGGGGCTTCACAATACCATTTACCCTAAGCGCATCCCTACTGGTGCGTTTGAACGCATTGAAGGCAGTGAGCACATTGATAAAATTATCAATATTGACCAATCCCCGATTGGCCGCACACCAAGGAGTAACCCAGCGACCTATACCGGTGTTTTTGACAACATTCGTGATATTTTTGCGATGACCAATGAAGCGAAAATACGTGGTTATCAAAAGGGTCGGTTCTCGTTCAATGTTAAAGGGGGGCGCTGTGAAGCGTGTCATGGTGATGGGGTCAAGAAAATTGAAATGCATTTCTTGCCCGATGTGTATGTTACCTGTGAAGTTTGTGATGGAAAGCGGTATAATAAAGAGACCCTCCAGGTTACCTATAAAGGAAAGACCATATCTGACGTTCTTGAAATGACCATCGAAGAAGCCGTGTCGTTTTTTGAAAATATTCCTAAAGCCAAAGTGAAACTTGAAACATTGCTGGATGTTGGGCTGGGGTATTTAAAACTGGGCCAGCCCGCCCCAACCCTTTCTGGCGGCGAGGCGCAACGTGTCAAACTGGCCCGCGAACTCAACAAGCAGATTACGCCAGATACCCTTTATATTCTTGATGAGCCCACAACAGGGCTTCACGCTGATGATGTTGCGAGACTTTTAAATGTCATTGACAGCATCGTTAAAGAAGGCGCAAGCGTGGTCATCATTGAGCATAATCTTGATGTCATCAAGCGTGCAGACCATGTGATAGACCTTGGCCCTGAAGGGGGTCACGCAGGCGGCGAAATTGTGGCTGAAGGAACACCTGAAGCCATTAGCGAGGTTGAATCGTCCCATACGGGGCGCTATCTCAAAACCGTTCTCAAAGGAGCATTCCATGCGTAATGAAAAACCATCCAAAGACGAATCACCAAAGCATAATGAAAAAGAGGAACTCAGTGAGGAAGAACTCAAAGCCCTCAGTGAAAAGATAAAGTCAATGAAAAACGACCCGAATCAAAATAATAATGAGAACCAAAACAACAAAAATTTCAAGCAACGGCGCATCATGATTGAGTTCGCAGGACGCTTTCACAATAATGGCCTGCTTAATCTCATCATGTATTTCCTCATTAACTTGATTGTCATTTATACATTGGTGGAATTGTTTGGTGAGGTCGATTTTTCTGGTGAACTGACACCGTTTTTATTGTTTGTGGCGGCCTACACAACACTTGAAATGATGTTTAGGAATTTCGTAACCGTTAAGTGGTTTAAAGTGGTCATGCGCACATTCGGTTTTATATTCTTTTTTGGATATATCACGATATTTTATCTTCTTGAGAATCATGTATTTACAACTTTGTTCAACTTTAACCAAGAAGCATTGTTCATCGTGTTCATGATTACATTTTTAGTGTTAAGATATATAATGAGCCATGTCATAAGAAACGTTTTATTAAAACGACTGAGGTGAAACGATGAGTATAACCGTACAAACGCTTGTGAATGATTTTAAAATGGAGGTTGTCAGTGGAGACAATGGGCTTTCCAGTGAAATCTTAAACCCCCAGCTTACGCGCCCGGGAATTGAACTTGCTGGATTATTTGATTTCTTCGAAAACGACCGCATTCAGATATTTGGGTCCAAAGAAATGACGTTCTTTGGGTGGCTCAATGAAGAAGACCAAGAAATTCGCGTAGATATGATGTTTCAGCGGACCCCGCCAGCTTTTTTATTTTCAAAACACGTTGACATTCCTGAGGTTTTTAAGCGCAAAGGGGTGGAATATAATATTCCAATCCTAAAAAGTTACACCCGGACCAACGAACTGTTCAGTCGTCTTTATCAATATCTGCACGCGAAACTCGCGCCCAGAAAATCACTGCACGCAACGCTTGTTGATATCAATGGTGTTGGTGTCTTATTGAGAGGGAAAAGCGGCGTTGGTAAGAGTGAAGTTGCGTTGGAACTTGTCAAAAAGGGCCATCAGCTCGTGGCCGATGACCGTGTGGATGTATATGAGCGTGAACAAGGGATGCTCATCGGTGAAGCGCCAGATTTATTAAAGGAGTATTTAGAAATCCGCGGGATCGGTATTGTCAACGTGGTTAAACTTTTTGGGGCCAGTGCGTACCGCGGAGATAAATACGTATCCATGATTGCTGAGCTTGTACCGTGGGATAATGAGGAAGATTATGATAGACTTGGACTGGAAAGTGAAAGCGAAACCATATTTGAAACCGAGGTTCCACTTGTAAAAATTCCCATTACTGCGGCACGCAGTTTACCGTCACTCGTTGAAGTGGCAGCGATGAATGTACGGCTTAAGGCGCTTGGAATCAATATGGCGGAGGATTTTACCAATAATATTACAAAAGAAATTGATGCAAAGAACAGTAAAAACAAAAACAAAAAACAAAATGAATAGAGGGATGCATGATGTTTCACATATTAGCGCATACGGATCCAAATCATGAACCGCTTGATAACGTCCTTTTTTCCATCGGCAATTTTGATATTTATCTATACAGTGTCATGATTCTCCTTGGTGTCCTCGCAGCACTTTTCTTGGGTATCAAGGAAGGAAAAAAACTGGGCATCAAAAGTGATTATATTATCGATGGTCTCATTATTATACTACCGCTTTCGATTATAGGCGCACGCTTATATTATGTGATTTTCCAGTGGGAACAGTACGCTGGCAATTTCACCCGTATATTTGCGGTGACTGAGGGTGGTCTTGCGATTCATGGCGGTTTTCTTGTGGCCGTCGTTGCGTCAATCATCTATACAAGAATCCGCGGTCTTGATCCACTGAAAATCTTTGATTTGGTTGCGCCAGGATTTTTGATTGGTCAAGCATTCGGACGCTGGGGCAATTTTTTCAATCAAGAAGCACATGGTGGCGTGATTGGCGGTGTTGAAAATGGTAATGCACTTTTATCACTCGATGCCCAGCGTGCATTCTTATCCGATACACTCCGAATCCCCGATTTTATTGTGGATAACATGTATTTCTCTGCCGATTATGGCCTGAATTATTATCATCCAACGTTTTTGTA
>Ga0207421_10003394_pt1 | contig 18974 bp, 18 predicted proteins | sample SodLakKL_010_SED_4_FD_187542 | JGI IMG/M metagenome (GOLD analysis project Ga0207421, IMG submission 187542) | Alkaline sediment microbial communities from Lake Tanatar, Kulunda Steppe, Russia - 8KL_010_SED (SPAdes) (version 2) | ecosystem: Environmental > Aquatic > Non-marine Saline and... | reverse complement strand
GGCCGGGTGGGGTCGTGGTTGTTGCGGTTGCCGAAGGCGTACTCGGGGATGTGGGCCTGCATCAGCCAGGCCTCACCCTGGTCGTCGATCTTGACCCACGCCTCGACCAGCGATCCCTTGCCGCCACGCAACGACTTGACCTCGGTGCCCTGGAGCACGAGGCCGGCCTCGAACCGGTCGTCGAGGTGGTAGTCGTGGCGGGCCTTGCGGTTGCTCACGATGAGCTTGGTGCCGTCGCCGCCCTGAGGTTTCTTCGCCATGACCGACCAGCGTACCGAGGACGCCACAGCGCCCCCCGTGCACCCCGGCCGGTGCGGATCGGTCAGCAGGAGATGTAGTTGCAGGGGTTGCGCGGCACGCCCGCCTCACGGACCTCGAAGTGCAGGTGCGGTCCGTAGCTGTTGCCCGAGTTGCCGATGCCGCCGACCGTCTGCCCCGCGCCGACCTGCTGGCCGACGCGCACCGAGCTGCTGGAGAGGTGGGCGTAGATCGTCGCCATCCCGCCCGAGTGGGCGATCGTGACGTAGTTCCCGAAGCCGCCACCACAGCCCCAGGACGAGGTCGGGTGGCAGCCTGCGATCACGCCGACGACGGTGCCCGCCCGCGAGGCCACCACGGTCGCGCCGACGGCGCCGCCGATGTCCACCCCGTTGTGGTTGCGACCCCAGCGGGGACCGAAGGGCGAGGTGAGCGGGCCGGCAGCCGGTCGGACCCAGGTAGCGGGGCTGGGTGCCGGAGCGGCCGAGCCGCCCGATCCGGAGCTCCCGCCGGACGCTGGTGCCGGGGCCGGGGCCGGGGCCGGCGCGGGGGCCGCAGCCTCCCGGTCCTCCTCGACGTCCTCCTCCGCGCCTTCCTCGGCGTCCTCCTCGACGTCCTCCTCTGCGGCATCCTCGGCGGCAGCCGCCTCCTCGGCGGCGCGCCTGGCGGCCTCCTCCTCCTCGGCCTGGCGTCGACGAGCCTCCTCCGCGGCGGCTGCGGCTGCGGCCTCTCGTCGGCGGGCTTCCTCGGCCGCCTGCTCACGGGCGATCGCCGCCAGCTGCGACTCGATGCGGGCGGATTCTGCGTCCAGCCCGGCGAGGTGGCCCTCGGCCGCTGACCGGTCGTCGCGGAGCTCGAGGAACAGCTGTTCCCGCTCGTCACGACGGTGCTCGATCGTCGCCAGCACCTCGGTCTGGGAGCGCGTGGCGGCCTCGATGGAGGCGGTGGCAGCCTCGGCCGCGGCCGCCTCCCGCTCGGCGTCGGCGCGCAGCGCCTGCGCCTCGGCTCGCTGCTCGGCCACCAGGGTGAACAGTCGCTCCACCTCGGCGACCATGACCCGGTCGCTGTCGAGCACGTGGCCGACCATGACGCTGGAGCTGACGAGGTCGCTGAAGTCGCGGACCCCGGTGAACACCTCGGCGAGGGAGACCTGGCCGTACTTGTAGGCAGCGATGACCCTGGCCTCGAGCTTGGTCGTGGCTGCGCCCAGCTCGGCCTCGGTCGCGACCAGCTCCTCGGCGACCACCGCCAGCGCCGCCTGGGCCTCGACGACGGCGGCCTCGGCCGCGGCCAGCGCCGCCTCCGCTTCAGCGAGCTCGTCGCGGAGCGCCGCGAGCCGCTCCTCGGCCTCGTTCAGCTCGTCCTCGACCGCCGCGAGCCGCTGGCGGGCATCACCTTCACGCGCGCGGAGTTCGCCGACCTCGGCCTCGACCTGGTCCCGCTCGGAGGCGACGTCCTGGAGCCCGTCGCGGAGCTCACCGGTCTGCGCGGACGCGGCCACCGGCAGCAGGGCCAGCGCGCAGACCGCAGCGACGACCCTCCAACCTCGACCCGACTGCACCCGCACCGGCGAACTCCATGCGACCGAACGTGACCGCCTCATGACGCTCCGCTACCACACGAGAACGCCGGAGCTTACACGAGCCACATCAGCCACGGTGGCGGCCGACTCTACGGGTATCGGTACGCGGTGGCCCGAACTGGAGGGTCCGGAGATTCGCGACGAGCGCGATCCGGCTCAGATGTCGAGGAACCGACGCAGCGCCAGGATGGAGGACACCGCGGCGATGCCGGTCCCCGCCAGCAGGAGCCACGGGCCGACGGCGATGACCTGTGCCTCGCCGATGAAGGGCATCAGCTCGATGTCCCGCGCCAGGCTCGTGGCCACCCGTGGGACGGTGCCCCACAGCAGGCCCCATGACACCAGCGCACCGATCAGGCCCGCGAACACCCCCTCCAGCACGAAGGGCAGGCGGATGTACCAGTTGCTGGCCCCGACCAGCCGCATGATGCCGGTCTGCTCGCGACGGGCGAAGGCCGCGACCCGGATCGTGTTCGCGATCAGCACGCCGGCGGCGACCAGCTGGATCGCGGCGACGACCAGCGCCGCGGTGCGCACGACGTTGGTGAAGCGCAGGAACTGGTTCAGGACCTCCCGTTGGTCGACGATCTCCTCGACCCCGGGGTAGGTACTGAACTGGTCGGCGATGACGTTGAACAGGTTGGGGTTCTCGAGCCGGACGCGGAAGGAGGCCGGCAGGATGTCCGCGTCGATGGCGTCGATCAGGGATTCCTGGTCGGCGAACATCGCGGTGAAGCGCTCGTAGGCGTCCTGCTTGGACTCGTAGAACACCTCGGCGACGACCTCCTGGTCCTCCAGGTCCTCCCGCAGCTGCTCCTGCTGCTCCGGCGTGATCGCCGGACAGACGCGGTCGTCGCACAGGTAGATGGACACCTCGACCCGACCGGTCCAGTCATCGGTGGCCAGGTCGACCTGCTCGGAGAGCAGCAGGCTCGCACCCAGCAGGGTCAGTGACACCGTCACCGACAGGATCACGGCGACGGTCATCATCAGGTTGCGGCGCAACCCGACGAAGGCCTCGCGGATCACGTAGGTCCAGCGCGCGGTCATCGATGCCTCCAGCTCGCCCGACGCACGTCGAGCCTGATGTCCTCGGTCAGCCGCCGTAGCCGTACACGCCACGCGACTGGTCGCGGACGACGTGGCCGTTCTCGAGCTCGATGACGCGGCGCCGCATCGAGTCGACGATGTGCTGGTCGTGGGTCGCCATCACCACGGTCGCGCCCGTGCGGTTGATCCGGTCCAGCAGCTTCATCACCCCCACCGAGGTGGAGGGATCGAGGTTGCCCGTCGGCTCGTCGCAGAGCAGGATCCGAGGGTTGTTCACGAAGGCGCGGGCGACCGAGACGCGCTGCTGCTGCCCACCCGAGAGCTCGTGGGGGTGGGCCCGCGACTTCTCCGTCAGCCCCACCAGCTCCAGCACCTCGGGCACCCGCTTCTCGATCTCCCGGCGTGGACGCCCGATGACCTCGAGCGCGAAGGCGACGTTCTCGTAGACCGTCTTGTTCTCCAGCAGCTTGAAGTCCTGGAAGACGTACCCGATCTCGCGCCGCAGCACCGGCACCTTCCAGGACCTGAGCGTCGCCAGGTTCTTGCCGGCCACCCAGATCTCACCGCCATCGGGGAGCTGCTCCCTCGTCAGGAGCTTCATGAAGGTGGACTTGCCGGAGCCCGAAGGGCCCACCACGAACACGAACTCGCCCTTGGTCACCTCGACCGTCACGTCATCGAGCGCGATGACCTGGTCATCGGCGCCGCGCTTGTAGGTCTTGGTGACGTTCTGGAGCTTGATCACGGGATCCGCCAGGGGTCGTGGAGCAGGGCCGGGGCCGCGGGACACTGGTCGGTGCTCGTCGACGCCGCCGGCCAGCCGCGTCGTGGGGACGGCCCGACGTCGGGTGCCGGACCCCCTGCTCCGCCGCCGACGCCGTCCGCTGCAGGCGGAGGGTACAACCTCACCCGGGGCATCCCTCGTCACCCGTACCGGGGCGAACGGTCAGGGGCGATGCGCCCCGATCAGGTCTCGCGGGCGCTGGCCTCTCGCACCCGCCGGCGCAGCTCGGCCTCCATGAACGCGTCCAGGTCGCCGTCGAGGACGTCGGACACGTTCCCGGTCTCGTGCTCGGACCGCAGGTCCTTGACCATCTGGTAGGGCGCCAGCACGTAGCTGCGGATCTGGGACCCGAAGCCGACGTTCTGCACCCCGCCGCGCAGCTCGTCGAGCTCCTCGGCCCGCTTCTGGCGCTCCAGCTCCGCGAGCTTGGCCTTGAGCACCCTGAGCGCCGCTGCCTTGTTCTGGTGTTGGGACTTCTCGTTCTGGCAGCTGGCCACGGTCCCGGTCGGCAGGTGGGTCACCCGCACCGCTGAGTCGGTGGTGTTCACGCTCTGCCCGCCGGGGCCGGAGGAGCGGTAGACGTCCACCCGCAGCTCCTCCTCGGGGATGGCGACCTCGTCCTCCAGCTCGGGCAGGACCGGCACGACGTCCACCAGCGCGAAGGAGGTCTGACGCCGCGCCTGGGAGTCGAAGGGACTGATGCGCACCAGCCGGTGGACACCGTGCTCCACGGTCAGCCACCCGTAGGCATCGGGGCCCCGCACCTCGAAGGAGGTGGACTTCAGCCCCGCCTCCTCGCCGTAGGAACGGTCGTACACCTCGGTGTCGAACCCACGGCTCTCCGCCCACCGCAGGTACATCTTCTGGAGCATCTGGGCCCAGTCCATGGCGTCGACGCCACCCTCGCCGGCGTGGATCGAGACGATCGCGTCCTCGTGGTCGTACTCGCCACCGAGCATGGTGGCGACCTCCAGGCGGTCGAGCTCGGCCCGCACCTCCTCGAGCCCGGCGACCACCTCACTGGCCGAGGAGGCGTCGTCCTCCTCCTGGGCGAGCTCCTCGAGCACCTCGAGGTCGTCCAGACGCTCCACCAGCGCGTCGAAGCGCTGCAGTTCCGTCTCGACCCGGGACAGCTGGGTCGTGACCTGGCGGGCCCGATCTGGGTCGTCCCACAGGTCCGGCGCGGCTGCCCGCTCCTGGAGCTCCCCCTGGCGGTCACGCTTCACGGCGATGTCGAGATCGGACTCGAGCTGGACGACCCGACGCCGTGCAGCGGCGAGGTCATCGGCGTAGCTGGTCGCCATCGGCGGGACTCCTCACGGCTCGGGCGGGGACGCGGTGGCCAGGGCGGGCCGGCGTGGTCAGCCGGATGCTACCGAGGCCGGTGCCATCGTCCGTCGTGAGGCGCTCGGGCGCAGGCGGCCGGCCTGCTGGTGACCGACCCGGCCCCTGGTCCGTGGCATCATCGCGACCCCCGGACGGGAGGCGGCGAGGTGGAGGACGAGGCGAGAGGGCGGGCGAGCGGCACGGCCCCGGCGACCGACGATGCGACTGAGCCACAGCCACGGCTCGAGGACCGCCGCGGACGCACGTTGGTGATCGGGGCCGGCAGCTCGGGGTTGACGGCCGCGAAGAACCTCCGCGAGCGGGGGTTCGCCGTCGACCTCGTCGAACGCGAGGACCGTCTGGGTGGGAACTGGAACATCGACGGCTCGTCCAGTCGGGTGTACGAGTCCACCCACATGATCTCCTCCAAGCCCTTCACGCAGTACCCCGACTTCCCGATGCCCGACGACGCCCCCGACTACCTCCACCACACCCAGGTCCTCGCCTACCTGCAGCGCTACGCCGCCCACTTCGGCCTCGACGAGCTGGTCGAGCTCGGCACGACCGTCGAGCAGGTCACCCCGCTGGCCCGCGGCTTCGACGTGACCCTCACCGGACCCGACGGCACACGGTCGGCCCGCCGCTACGGGCAGCTCGTGGTCGCCAACGGCCACAACTGGTTCCCCAAGTGGCCGAGCTACCCCGGCCAGGACACCTTCACCGGTGAGCTGCTGCACTCGGCCGACTACCGCTCCGCAGCCCAGCTCGACGGCAAGCGGGTCGTGGTGGTGGGCGCCGGGAACACCGGCTGCGACCTCGTCGTCGAGGCCGCACAGCGCGCCCAGGCCGCCTTCCACTCGACCCGACGTGCCTACTGGTACGCGCCGAAGTACGCGCTCGGCCGTCCCGCCGATCAGGTCAGCGATGCGATCTTCGCCCTGCGCCTGCCGCTGCGTGCCACCCAGGCGCTGTTCGAGGCGACGGCTCGGCTGGTGGTCGGCCGGTACGAGCGGTTCGGCCTGCCCACGCCCGACCACCGGTTCCTCGAGACCCACCCGATCGTCAACCAGCAGCTCCTCTACCACGTCGGCCACGGCGCGATCACCCCGAAGCCGGACATCGACCACCTCGACGGCGACGAGGTCGTGTTCACCGACGGCAGCCGGGTCGCCGCCGACCTGGTGCTGTTCGCCACCGGCTACCTGATCCGCTTCCCGTTCCTGCCCGAGGGGCTGATCCCCGGGGGCGGACGACCGCGGCTGTACCGCAACGTCTTCCACCCCGACCGCGACGATCTGTTCGTCATCGGGTTGATCCAGCCGGACTCGGGGCAGTTCTGCCTGGTGCACTGGCAGGCGGTGCTGGTCGCCGCCTACCTCGAGCTACGGCAGCGGGACCCGGCCGCCGCGGCCGCCTACCTCGACGCCGGACGCGACCACCTCGACGAGCGGTCCCAGGGTGGCATCGACCTGATCGACTCGACCCGCCACCACGTCGAGGTGGAGCACGCCGACTACGTACGCGACCTGGAGCGCGAGATCCGCGACGTGGAGGCCCGCAGCGGCGGGACCCGGCCCGTCAGGCGTACGTCGCCCGCAGTGGTGTCCGCTGCCTCGCCGGCAGCGGGCACCGCGGAGGTGTCCATGTGAGCCACCCACGAGCCGCCAGCGACCACCCCCCGCGGGAACGGGTCCGCCGCACCCTGGACTGGACCCTGCCGCCCGAGCCCGTGGTGCGCGAGGTCATCGAGGTGATGCCCGACCACCCGGTCCCCGGCCGCCCACCGCTGCTGTTCGTCCACGGCGCCTGGCACGGCGCGTGGTGCTGGCAGGAGCACTGGTTGCCGGCGGCGGCAGCAGCGGGCTGGCACAGCGTCGCGGTGAGCCTGCGGGGTCACGGCGGCAGCGGACGCCCCGAGCGCTTCGGACTGGCGAGCCTGCGCCACTACGAGCACGACGTCCTCCAGACGATCACGACCCTGCCGTCACCGCCGGTGCTGATCGGCCACTCGCTGGGTGGCGTGGTCGTCCAGGGGGTCCTCGAGCGCTACCGGTCGGCGCCGGCGGGGGTCCTCGTCGCCTCGATGCCGCCCATCCATGGGCTGCAGGCCCTCCCGAGGCTGCTGCGACACGATCCCCGCATGCTGGCGCAGGCGCTGACCGGCCGCGAGGTCACCCCCCGGTCAGCAACGTTGTTCGGCCCCGGGACCGACCCGGCGAACGAAGCCGACTACCTCGCGAGGCTCGGGCCCGAGTCGTGGCTCGCGACCCAGCAGGTCGCGCTCCCGCGACGGCGACGCGACATCCGGACCCCGTTGCTCGTGCTCGGCGGCGAGCATGACGTCATCGTGCCGCCCTACGCCGTGCTCCGCACCGCACGCCACTTCGGGACCCGCGCCCACCTGTTCCGCGGGATGGGCCACCAACTGATGCTGGAACCGGGTTGGGAGGCGGTCCTGCGGCGGGTGCTCGGATGGGTCGACGCCACGCGAGCACCCTGAGCCGGACGCCGCTCCTCAGGGACGGACCCGGGGGGTCCCGGAGTGTGCGGCCGGCGGGGGCGGTGCATGCTGGAGCGACAGCGCGGAGCCCACCGAACTCCCGGCGCACCGAGTACCGGCCACCTCCGGAACGAGGCACGACCATGACCAGCCCCACACCCCCACCCGCCCCGGCGCCCCGCAAGCTCTACCGCTCCCGGTCCGACCGGATGATCGGCGGGGTCTGCGGAGGGCTCGCCGCCTACCTCGGCGTGGATGCGACCGTCGTCCGGCTGATCGCGGTGGCGACCATCCTGCTCCCCGGACCGTCGATCATCGCCTACCTGCTGGCCTGGATCATCGTGCCCGAGGAGCCCTGGATCGCAGCTCGCTGACCGGCCCGTACCCCGCCGCCGGGGGACACCCAGCCGTGGAGCCGTCACCCACGCCGGGCGAACCACGATCGACGCCCGCCGGTCTGGCCGGCGGGCGTCGGTCGGATCAGGTGGTGGGGTCGGCCGTCAGGCCTTGTGGGCGGAGACGACGACCTCGAAGCTCCACAGTTCGCTCCCCGTGGCGGCCGGGCCACCGCGGCTGAACGCCCCGGGGTGCCCCTCGTCCGGCCCACTCGGCGCGGCTCCCGGCGCGCTGGATGCCCCGGGGTGCCCCTCGTCCGGCCCACTCGGCGCGGCTCCCGGCGCGCTGGATGCCCCGGGGTGCCCCTCGTCCGGCGCACTCGGCGCGGCCGCCGGCGCGCTGGACGCCCCGGGGTGCCCCGAGGTGGGGTCGTTGACGGAGTCGTCGCGGCCACCACCGTGGCTCTGCTGGAAGGACTCGGAGCTCATCCAGGCGTCGAAGGCCGCGTCGTCGCTCCACCGCGTGACCACCAGGTACTGGCCACCACCATCGGTGGGCCGCAGGAGCTCGAAGGACTCGAAGCCTTCGACGGTGTCGACATCGCCCTTGCGCGCAGCGAACCGTTCCTCGAGGGCGGCACCGCTGCCGGCCGGGACCGCGAGCACGTTGATCTTGACCACTGTCATGGGTACCTCCATCCCGACACACCGAGGTGGCGCGTCCTTGCCATGTCACTCTAACCCCGCGCGGCCTGCGCGCGCAGTGATCGGGTGGACGTTCGTCCGGGGGTGCGCTCCACGGGACAGTTGTGCGCCCACCGGTACGTCTGCGAGCACCCAGCGCTCGGATGGCCGGTCACCACCACCGGGTACCCGGCGCACCCTTGAAAGGTCCCACGACGCGGGAGGTGATCCAGCCGCCGTAGAACCCGCCGTCGCTGGCACGGACCACCTCGTCGTCCACCCGGCAGCGGTCGACGCGGTCGGGGTAGAAGGTGACGTGGTCGAGCAGTTGCGCGAAGGCCGGGGTCGGCTGCGGGTAGCACCACCCGGCCAGCTCCGACCGGCGCTCGCCGACCACCAGGTCGACGTAGTCCGCCTGCCCCTTGAACTCGCAGAAGGTCCGGTGGGGGTTCGGGACCAGCAGCTCCTGGTCGACGTCCTCGAGCGGCAGGTAGTACGACGGTGGGTGGGAGGTCTCCAGGACCCTGATCGCCCGCCGGGTATCGGCGACGATCCGGTCGGCGAACTCCACGACCACGTGCTCGTCCGTGGGGTCGAGCGCCGGCGGGCGGGGGTAGGACCAGACGGACTCCTGCCCCGGGCCGACGGGATCAGGGGTGGGATGGCGAGGCATGGGGGACCCTTCCGGACAGCGAGGTGGGGCGGCATCGCCCGCGGGGCGAGCTCACACCCCACGGACCCTCGACGTTCGGAGCCCTCGAGCCAGCTGGCCGGGAGGTGGTCGAGCGCGCAGCGTCTACCCTGCACCTCCTCCCCACGAGCGACGGAGGCGGACCAGGTGGCCAGCAACGACGACCGCCAGGAACTGCAACGGCGCTTCAGCGGTCTCACCTCGCAGCAGCGTCGCGCCGTCGTCAAGGCGGTCAACCGGGGCCGGGCGGTGGAGACCCGCAAGCACGCTCCGCTCGCCGTCCACATCGCGTACCGGCAGATGCGGTTCTGGAAGTGGTCCTGGCTGATCGGGCCCGCCGTCGGCCTGCTCCAGATCGGCCAGCTCGGACCAGCGGCCGCGGTGGTCAACGCCCTGCTGGCGACCGCGCTGCTCGGGTCCATGTCCGCGTTCTTCTACCTGCGGGCCCAGCGCTCCGCCCGGGCGAACCTGGAACTGATGGGTGGCAAGCGCCCAGGCCCCGGCTTCGATCGCCCGCCGCCACGTCGCTTCGGGGGACGTGGTCGCCGCGGCGAGGCGGAGAGCAAGGGCGGTGCTCGGCGCGACGACACCGCGCCCGCCCGTGCGGAGGGCACCAAGCGCCGGTGGTGGGGGGGACGTGACACACGACCGACCACTTCCTCCTCCCCCTCCTCCGCCTCCTCCGCCGCGAAGGGCAGCGGTCACCTGCCGGGCCGACCGGGTGGGCCGCGCGGCACCACCGAGCAGGGCGACGCCGACACACCGGGCACGACCCCACCGCAGCGATCCCAGCCGGATCTGCCACCGGACCGACGCCCCTACCAGCCACGGGGCAAGAAACGCCGCGGACGCTGAGCGCCGCGCTCCGGCGCAGGCGAGCAACGCCCGATCGCTGACCGGCCGTCAGCCGGCGGCGTGGGTCGCCAGCGTCCCACGCGCGACGTCGGCGACCCGCTCGGGGGTGAAGCCGAACTCGGCGAACAGTTGCGGCGCCGGCGCCGACGCGCCGAAGCGGTCCAGTCCCACCACCGCACCGGCGGGCCCGACCAGGCGCTCCCAGCCGATCGTCACCCCGGCCTCCACGGCCACCCGCGCCAGCACGGCCGGCGGCAGCACCTCGTCGCGGTAGGTCGCGTCCTGGGCCCAGAAGACCTCCACTGACGGCATCGAGACCACCCGCACCGACCGACCACCCGCGGCGAGCAGGTCCGCGGCCTCGCTGCACACCGCGACCTCCGAGCCGCTGCCGATGAGCACGATGTCGGGGTCACCCACCACCTCGGTGTCTCCCTCGGCAGGCAGCTCCGCGACGACGTACCCACCGCGCGCGATGGACTCGATCGGGCGGGGACCGAGATCGGGGACCTTCTGGCGGGTCAGCGCGAGGACGGTGGGGTGATCGGCCTCGATCGCGGCGCGCCAGGCGGCCACCGTCTCGGCGCCATCTGCCGGCCGCCACACCGTGAGGCCCGGGACCAGGCGCAGGCTCGCCAGCTGCTCCACGGGCTGGTGGGTCGGACCGTCCTCGCCGAGGCCGATCGAGTCGTGGGTCATCACGTAGACGACCCGCTGACCCATGAGCGCGGCCAAGCGGATCGCCGGCCGGCAGTAGTCGGTGAACACCAGGAACGACGCCACGTAGGGCAGGAACCCACCGTGCAAGGCGATGCCGTTGGCCATCGAGGCCATCGCGTGCTCCCGGATGCCGAACCGGAGGTTGCGGCCGAGGCGGTCGTCGGCGGAGAAGTCCCCGCCGTCGACGACGTCGGTGTTGTTGGAGGCGGCGAGGTCGGCGGAGCCGCCGAACAGCTCGGGCACCACGGGTGCGAGCGCGTTGATCACCGCGCCGGAGTGCTGGCGCGTCGCGGCAGCGCCATCCAGCGAGGGCAGCGCCTCGGTCCAGTCGCCCGGGAGCTCGCCCCGGACCACTCGCCGGTCGAACTCGGCCGCAAGCTCCGGTTGTGCGTCCCGGTGGGCGCGGACCCGCTCACCCCACTCGGCCCGCAGTGCTGCGCCCCGATCACGGCCGTCGAGGTGGTCGGCGACCTCGGCGGGCACGTGGAAGGCCGGGTGCTCCCAACCGTAAGCGCGTTTGGTCACGGCTACCTCGTCGTCACCCAGGGGTGCGCCGTGGGCCGCAGCGGTGCCGGCCTTGGCCGGTGACCCGTACCCGATCACCGTCCGCACGGCGATCAACGAGGGTCGCGGGTCGTCGTCGGCCACGGCGATCGCGGCGCGGAGCGCGTCGAGGTGGTTGCCGTCGGCGACCTGCTGGGTGTGCCAGCCGTAGGCGTCGAAGCGGGCCAGGACATCCTCGCTGAAGGCCTTGTCGGTGCTGCCGTCGATCGTGATGCGGTTGTCGTCGTAGAGGTAGGTGAGGCGACCGAGCCGGAGGTGGCCGGCCAGGGAGGCCGCCTCGGCACTGACGCCCTCCATGAGATCGCCATCGGACACGATCGCGTAGACCCGCTGGGGCAGGATGCCGATGCCGTCCGGGTCGAGCTCCGCCGACAGGCGTTCGGCGGCCAGCGCCATCCCGACGCCGTTGGCGAAGCCCTGGCCGAGGGGGCCGGTGGTGGTCTCCACACCCGGGTGCTCGGGATCCCACTCCGGGTGGCCCGGCGTGGCGGAGCCCCACTGCCGGAACGCCTGCAGGTCCTCCAGGGTGGGGCGTTCGTAGCCGCTGAGGTGCAGGGACGCGTACAGCAGCATCGACCCGTGGCCGGCGGAGAGCACGAACCGGTCCCGAGCCGGCCACCTCGGGTCGTCAGGGTCGTGGCGCAGCACCTCGCGGAACAGCAGGTACGCCATCGGGGCGCAGCCCATGGGCATGCCGGGGTGACCGGAGTTCGCGGCCTGGACCGCGTCGACCGCCAGGGTGCGGATCGTGGTGATCGCAGCCTGCTGCAGCTCGGCCGGGACGGGGTGAGCGGGTGGTGCGCTGGACATGACACCTCGAGGCGGGGGTGTCCCGGATGCTAGTCAGCCGGCCCACGCCCCTATCCTCCCCCGACGCCCGACCGGGAGCCGATGCAGATGCCACCTCTTCCGCAGCGCATCACCTACCGCGTCGCCGTGGACCGCGCTGCCGGCGTGTTCGCCGCCGTCGTCGCGGCCATCGATGAGCTGGGCGCGGAGCTGGTCGGCACCGACACCACCAGCCAGCAACGGCACGTGGCGTTCCGCGACCTCACCATCGAGGTCCGTGACGCGGTCCACGCCGACGAGATCGCCGCCGCGTTGGTGGAGCTGGCGAGCGTGGAGCTGCTGGCCATCACCGACGAGGTCCTGGCCGCCCACGACCACGGCAAGATCCGCATCGAGGTGACCCGCCAGGTCGACGGTCCCCGGGACCTGTCGCTGGTCTACACGCCCGGCGTCGCGAACGTGTGCCGCATCATCGCCGACGACCCGGCGGCCGCCTACCGCCTGACGATCAAGTCCAACTCCGTGGCGATCGTCACCGACGGCTCCGCGGTGCTCGGCCTCGGCGACATCGGGCCGCTGGCATCGCTGCCGGTCATGGAGGGCAAGGCGATGCTGCTGAAGTCCTTCGGTGACGTCGATGCCTACCCGGTGCTGGTGGACGAGCGGGACCCCGACACCTTCGTCGACACCGTGGTGCGGATCGCGGGCGGGTTCGGCGGCATCAACCTCGAGGACATCTCCGCTCCCCGCTGCTTCGAGATCGAGGGGAAGCTGCGCCAGCGCCTGGACATCCCCGTCTTCCACGACGACCAGCACGGCACGGCCGTGTGCGTCCTCTCGGCGCTGATGAACGCGGCGAAGGTCACCGGTCGCGAACTCGCCGATCTCAAGGTCGTCGTGCAGGGCGTCGGTGCGGCCGGCGTCGCGATCGTGCAGTTGCTGCGGGCGGCGGGCATCGAGGACATCGTGCCGGTCGACATCGACGGGATCGTCGAGCCGCGCCGGCGTGCGGGGCTGGACCCGGTCCGCTTCCGGCTCGCGCGGCAGGTCAACCCCCGCGAGCTGACCGGCGGCAAGGAGGTCGCGCTGGCGGGTGCGGACGTCTTCATCGGCGTGTCCGGGCCGGGGAGCCTGCCGCTGGAGCTGGTGCGAACGATGGCCGACGACCCGATCGTGTTCGCGCTGGCCAACCCCGTGCCGGAGATCCACCCCGACATCGCCGCCGGGCACGTCGCGGTCATGGCGACCGGGCGGTCGGACTTCCCCAACCAGATCAACAACGTGCTCGCGTTCCCCGGCATCTTCCGGGGGCTACTGGACGCGGCGGCGACCGCGGTCACCGACGAGATGAAGGTGGCGGCCGCCGAGGGCATCGCCTCGATCGTCGGTGAGGACCTCGCTCACGACTACGTGGTCCCCTCCCCCTTCGACCGCTCGGTGGTGCCGGTCGTCGCCGACGCGGTGGCGCGGATCGCACGGGAGCAGGGCCACGTACGTCCCGGCTCGGGCGGGTCACTGTCCAGCGAGCGACAGGCGGCGGAGCAGGATGCAGCGCAGCGCGCGGTGCAACGGGCCGTGACCCGGCAGTTCCACGGGAACTGACCGGCGCGGGTCGGCCTCGTGGCGAAGCTGCGTGCCGGGTACCGGGTGGCGGGTGGCACGGCGGGTGGCGTGGCGGGTGGCGGGTAGCGGGTGGCACGGCGGGTGGCGGGTGGCGCGGCGGGTGGCGCGTGGCGGTTGGCACGTGGCGCGTAGCCGGTGACGCGTAGCCGGTGACGCGGGTGCGCGGCGCCCCGGCTAGGACGCCGTCGGGCTGCCGCCGTGCCGATCACGCTCGGTGAGCGCGTCCCGGATCTCGCGTAGCAGCAGCACGTCCTGCGACTCGGGCTCCGACTCGGGCTCGGCGGCCCCCTCCTCCTGTCGACGCTGGAGACGGTTGTAGGCCTTGACGACGAAGAACAGCGCGAGCGCCACCAGCAGGAAGTTGAGCAGGGCGGTCAGCACCGCGCCGACGCTGCCGATCGGCACCCCCGTCTCCGGGTCGACGGCGCCGAAGGTCAGCAAACTGTCGAAGTTGGGCTCACCGAAGACCCATGCGATCAGGGGCGTGAGTACCCGCCCCGTGATCGTGTCGATGACCGACTGGAAGGCGACCCCCAACACGAAGGCCACGGCCAGCTCGACCATGTTGCCCCGAGCGATGAACTCCTTGAACTCTGCGATCACGGTGTTGCCGCTCCTCGTCGCGGACGCTGTTGGGCACCTGTCCATCAGTGCGGCCGGTGACCGTAGCGCAGCGGCCCGACCACGCACGAGATGGCCGAACCGCCCCCCACCGGCTGGAGTGCCGGCGATCAGCGCTCGCGCAGCCACCGAGCGAGCTCCGGCTCCACCTCGGCGACCGCTGCCGTCGGGGAGCGCGGCACGCGATCGGGGCTGCGGGCACCGGTGACCCGGAGCGCGTGGTCACCTCCTGGGACGACCACGAGGTCGGAACGGCGTGGCAGCTTGCGCCGGTGGGTCCGCAGTAGCGACAGGTCGGCCAGCGGATCGTGGTCGCCCTGGAGGAACAGGCAGGGCACCGCGATGTTCGGCCAGTGGTCGACCCGCAGCCGGTCGGGCCGTCCCGGCGGATGCAGGGGGTAGCCGGAGAACAGCAGGCCGGCAGCGGCCGTACCCGTCGCCACCGCCAGCGAGGCGACCCGACCACCGTAGGAGCGACCACCGAGGATCCACGGCTCCTCCCGCGGCGTGCCCAACAGCAGCTGGGCCGCCGTCAGGATCTCCCGGAACCCCGGCACGGCCGTCTCGGCCCTCGGGGCGCGGCGGCCCGCCTGATGGTGGACGAGGTTCGCGCGTACGACCTCGTGCCCGCAGCGCGCGACGGCCTCGGCCAGGGCGACCAGCGGCTCGCTGTCCAGGCTGCCTCCGGCACCCGGCACGAGCAGGACCGGCCGACCCTGGCGGTGATCGGGTCGGTAGCTGACCGCGTCGACGACACCGTCAGGAGCCGCAGGGACCGCCAGCTCGTGTCGGTCGGTCGCGCGCGTCACCGGTGCTCGGGCACCGTCACGACGACCGGGCACGGCGAGTGCGCGACGACCTGGTGGGTCACCGATCCGAGCAACAGCCCGCGGAACCCGCCGAGCCCCCGGGCGCCGACGACCAGCAGATCGGCCCCCTTGGCCACCTCGCAGAGCACGGCGGCGGCGCCACCCGAGCGAACCGTGCGGGTCACCGGCACGTCACCCGCACCACCGGCCTTCTCGATCTGCTCGGAGATGACCTCGTCGGCCGCAGCTCGGAGTTCGTCGTCGGAGGGCAGGGTCACCACCGCGGGGAGCGCGACCAGCTCCGGCGTCGGGTAGGCGTGCACCAGATGGAGCTCAGCCCCCCGCAGGCGGGCTTCGTCGAGCGCCCAACGCAGGGCGCGGATGGACTCCTCCGAAGAGTCGAGGCCGACGACGATACGAGCGGTCATGGCGATCCCCTCCCGAGGCGACGGTCAGACCCGGTCGACGATCGGCGAGCGATCACACGGGTCATCACCTCGCAGGATGCGGCATCGCCGGGACCCGGGCCAGGGACCTGCGGCCCCGATGCACAGGGCCGGTCCCGTCCGGCGGTCCCCGGAGCCGTCGAGCGCTCCCCGGAGCACGGCAAGGCGTAGGCTGCCACCTCGATGTCCGAGCGGCCGCCGTATGGGGTGGCCGCCAGCTCGTCCGCACCGGGAGACGATGACCGTGAGGTATCCGGAGCGTCTACTCACCGACGATGAAGAGATCCTGCACCAGTTCCGACCCCACTGGAAGGTGCTGCTGCCCGCCATCGGCTGGGCCATGGCGCTGGCGGCCATCGCCGGCTTCGCGGTGGCGGCCCTGCCCGAACGTTGGAGTCCGGGGTGGTCCTTCGGCGCCTCCTTCGGGTTGGCGCTGCTGTTGTGGCTGGCGCTGTCCGCCCGGGCGCTGGTGGCCTGGTACGCGACCAACTACGTACTGACCGACGAGCGCATCGTGGTGCGCCAGGGGCTGATCGCCCGCACCGGTACGGAGATCCCGCTGGAGAACATCACCAACGTGCTCTTCAGCCAGCGCGTGGTCGAGCGGATGCTCGGCTACGGCGACGTGCTCATCGAGTCGGCCGGCAGCCAGGGGCAGAGCCGTCTCGCAGACATCCCCGACCCGGAGGCCTTCCAGTCGGAGGTCTACCGGGCACGGGAGCTGCGCAGCCTGCACTTCCGCTCAGGGGGCACCGTGCCCGCGCGCGACGTCGTCCAGCAGCTCGAAGCCCTGGCCGACCTGCGCGAGCGTGGCCACCTCACCGACGAGGAGTTCGCGGCCAAGAAGCGCACGCTGCTCGGTGACCTGCCGGGGGTCGAGCCCGCGGAGGTGCGGGAGCTGATCGAGGAGGGGGAGATCGACCCGACCCTGTGACGCGTGGCCCCCGGGCAGCTCGCGGTGAGGTCGGGTGCGAAGGCGCCGGGTGCGGGGAAGCCGGCTCCGCTCAGGCGGCTCCCAGGCGCACGTGCCAAGCTGGCGTCATGCGGATCCTGGTGGTCGAGGACGACCGGTCGGTGCGTGATGCGCTCGACCGGGCGCTGCGCGCCCAAGGCATCGAGGTGGTGACCGCCGGCGATGGACTGGCAGCGCTCAGCGCCATCGCCGCCCACGACCCGGACCTGGTCGTGCTGGACCTCGGGCTGCCCGGCATGGACGGGCTGGCCGTGTGCCGGCGGCTCCGAGCGGACGGTGACGATCGGCCCGTGCTGGTGCTCACCGCCCGGGACGGCGTCGACGATCGGGTCACGGGTCTGGACGTCGGCGCTGACGACTACCTCGTCAAGCCCTTCGCGCTGGAGGAGCTCCTGGCGCGGATCCGTGCCCTCCTGCGACGGGTCACCGTCGATCCTGACCGACGTCTGCGGGTCGGCGACCTGGTCCTCGATCCCGATACCCGCGAGGTGCGACGCGGCGACCGCCAGGTGGAGCTGACCGACCTCGAGTTCCGGCTGCTGCACCACCTCGCCGAGTACCCGAGGATCGTGCTGCGCCACGAGGCACTGCTCGACGCGGTGTGGGGCGAGCAGGCCGCGGCCAGCAAGAACACCCTCGAGGTGTACGTGGGGTACCTGCGACGCAAGCTGGAGGCCGGAGGTGAGCCGCGGCTGCTCCACACCGTCCGCAGCGTCGGCTACGTGCTGCGGCCGGCACCATGACGCTGCGTCGTCGCGCCGCCGTCTGGACCACCGTGGTGATGGTCCTCGCCGTCGCGCTCGTGCTGCTGCTCGCACGGCAGGTGGCCGGTGGCGCGTTGCTGGACGCCATCGACGACGACCTGCGTTCCCTGGCGACGGTGGCGCCGGCGGCGCTCGGCCCGGTCGGGCCCGGCCATGACGGCCCCGACCCCGGCGGTCACGGCGCTGGCGGGCCGGGCGCTGGCGGGCCGGGCGCTGGCGGGCCGGGCGCCGGTGGGCCGGGGCTCGCCGACGCGGACCGCGGGCGATCCCTGAACGAGCTCCGCCGCCTGGACCCCCGTGGCCCACGACGCGCCGTGGCGCTGCTCGGGGTCGATGGTCCCCTGCAGGTCCTCGCCGTCGATGGCTCGGTCGATCTCGCGGCCGCCGGGTTGACGCTGCCCGTCACCGCGGAGGCGGCAGCGGTCGCCCGTGGTGAGCGCAGCAGCTCGCTCGAGACCATCGAGATGGAGGACACGCGCCTTCGCGTGCTCACCACCTCGCTGCCCGCAGGTGGAGCCGTCCAGCTCGCCCGTAGCCTCTCCGAGGTCGAGTCCACCCTGGCGCAGCTGACGACCCGGCTGGCGGTGACCGGGGTCGCCCTGACCGTGCTGGCGGGGGCGGTGGCGCTGCTGCTGTCCGACCGCCTGACCCGGCCCGTCGCGACCCTGACCTCCACGGTCGAGCACGTCGCCCTGACCCAGGAGCTCGACACCCGCGTCGCCCCGGAAGGCGACGACGAGCTCGCCCGACTGGGCCGGGCCTTCGACCACCTGCTGGGCCGGCTCGAGCAGGCCCGCGCAGCCCAGACACAGCTGATCGCCGACGCCTCCCACGAGCTGCGCACACCCCTGACCAGCCTGCGGACCAACATCGATGTCCTGCGCTCCGGAACGGCACTCGGCGCCGAGGACCACGCCGAGCTCCTGGCCGATCTCGATGACCAGCTGACCGAGTTCGGGCACCTCGTGGACGGGCTCGTCGAGCTGGCCAGGGGTGAGCAGGCACCCACCGAGCGGACGCCGATCCACCTCGATGTCCTGGTGCCGGCGGTCGTCGAGGCGGCTCAGAGGGACCACCCGGCGGCGCGCTGCAGGGTCGAGGCCGCCCCCACGGTCGTCGACGGGGAGGCCCGCAGGCTCACCCGTGCGGTTCGGGCGGTGATCGACAACGCCGTGGTCCACGGAGGCGGGGACGTCGAGGTGGCCGTCTCCCCCCACGGTGCCCAGGCCACGGTCACGGTCCGCGACCACGGTCCCGGGATCGCACCTCAGGAGCGGGAGCAGGTCTTCGACCGTTTCTATCGCGCGCCGACAGCACGCTCCCGTCCGGGGTCGGGACTGGGGCTCGCCATCGCCGAGCAGGTGGTCCGCACCCACGGCGGCAGCGTCGAGGTAGGTGACACCCCGGGTGGTGGCGCGACGGTCGTGCTGCGGCTCCCCGCCGCCCGCCCGGCCGCCAGCCACGACGGCGACCAGGGCGATGCGCACGACGACGACCACGGCTATGGGCACGGCTATGGGCACGGCGCCTGACAGCCCTGGGAGCTTCACCACCGCGACGCCGGCCACCACCGCGACGCCGGCCACCACCGCGACGCCGG
>Ga0207421_10003392_pt1 | contig 18981 bp, 19 predicted proteins | sample SodLakKL_010_SED_4_FD_187542 | JGI IMG/M metagenome (GOLD analysis project Ga0207421, IMG submission 187542) | Alkaline sediment microbial communities from Lake Tanatar, Kulunda Steppe, Russia - 8KL_010_SED (SPAdes) (version 2) | ecosystem: Environmental > Aquatic > Non-marine Saline and... | reverse complement strand
AGTTTACTTTAATCTATTCTTCAGTCTCTGCATCTTCTTCTATACTCAATACCTCTACTTCGAAGAAGAGAGTCCTTCCGACGACTTCGTCGTTGAAATCTACAGTTATATCGTTCTCATTAGGTATCACTATACCTTGTCCATCTTGAGACTGCCCTTCTCGACCTTTTATCTGTGGTATTTCTCTGAATCTCTCATCGTGTTGAGATAGATGTTCGCTGTTGACGACCGTTGGTTTTGTGACTGTGTTCTCCAAAGAGATCTCGCCTCTACCACCATCAGCTGAAGAGTCAATATCTTTCACTTCTGTTATCAAACCTTCCTCACTGTATGAATTATACCTATCACCAACATCGGGTTCATGTCTCAATCTGACTACATCTGCTCCTACAGATATAACTGTTTTTTCCCAACCCCAGAATTGATCTTCGACGACCATGTTGATGGAAGGCTCTCCGAACTTTTCTCTGAATTCCTCAGTAGGCATCCTTTGGTATACAGGAACGGTTTCCGTTTTAGGTATCTGGTATATCAAGTCTTCGCTAGCATGTCCATATCCTTTCTCTGGAGGTACTGAAAATCTTTTAGATTCTCCTTCTCTCATACCTTTCACATTTTCGTTCCAGCCTTCTATAACACCTTCACCAAGTGTGAACTCGAATGGTTCACCCCTTTCTCTTTCATCATAGGTAAGAGTAAATCGAGGTGACTCTACCCCTGGTATCGTGTCGTAAGAAGTGTCAAATATCCTTAGACTGTCGTAAACATCTGGATTTCTAAGTCTACCGACATAATGAATCTCAACAGTATCGCCTACCTGCGCTCTCCTGACTTCTTCGTCGTCCTCGCGGAAATAAAATTCTCTAGCTGTCAGTACACCACCGGTTGAGAGCCCGATAACGATTATCGCTATGATAAGTATCGACGTCCATTTCTTCATAGTGTATCAGATTTAGTAAATACACAGGGATAATAAATGTTATGGAAGAAACGAACGATTAAGCTTAAATAAAAATTAAACCTAGAAACAATGAAACCATGGAAAATGTTGTCATAGTCGGTGCTCAATGGGGAGACGAAGGAAAAGGCAAGATAACAGATTATTATGCAGAAAAGTCAGATATCGTGGTTCGATTTCAGGGAGGAAATAACGCGGGCCATACTATCGAATTGAATGATGAAAAATTCAAACTCCATCTTCTTCCATCCGGTATCCTCCGGGAAGATAAACAAGCTGTCATAGGTAATGGGGTTGTTGTAGACCCAGGAGTTCTACTCAACGAGATAGAAGAATTAGAGAGTAGAGGTATCGATACATCGAACCTTGTCCTTTCGGACAGAGCTTCCTTGATAATGCCATATCACAAGGCGATGGATGAATTGGAAGAAAAACTCAAAGGGAATCTAAAGGCTGGAACTACAAAAAAAGGGATAGGCCCTTGCTATTCTGATAAAGTCGCACGTTTTGGGATCAGAGTTGTAGATCTTTACAATAAAGAAGCTCTTAAAGATAAGCTTGAGACCGTCGTACCCATAAAGAACAAGATATTCGAAGCCTACGAAGAGGACTATCATTGGGATGTGGAAGAGCTTTACCAGGATCATCTCGAATACGGTGAGAGACTTAAAGGATATGTTGAGGACGTTTCCGTCTTACTCGACAGAGCTATAAAAAACGGTCGAAACATACTTTTTGAAGGTGCACAGGGCACTCATTTAGACATAGACCATGGAGTTTATCCCTATACTACTTCCTCAAATACTACCGCGGCAGCCGCTTCTTTAGGAAGTGGGATAGGTCCCAAAAATATAGACTCAGTGATAGGAATAGTTAAGGCTTACACTTCACGTGTTGGAACCGGTCCTTTCCCTTCTGAGCTCGAAGGCGATCTAGGAGATCGCATCAGGGAAAAAGGCGGCGAATATGGAACAACGACCGGAAGACCGAGAAGGGTAGGTTGGTTGGATCTAGTGATGTTGAAATACTCTAAAAGAGTCAATTCCTTAACTGAAATAGCATTAACGAATATCGATGTTCTATCGGGCTTAGATGAGATCAAGATATGTGTCGGATACAAACATGAAGGTGAGACGATAGAAGAATTTCCGGCAGATATAGAAGCCATGTATGAATACGAACCTGTCAACAAAACCTTCAAAGGCTGGGAAGAGCAAGATTGGCAGGAAATCTCTGAGAAAGGCTATGACTATCTACCTGACGAAGTAATAAGCTATATAGATTTTATCGAAGAATCTCTCGACGTACCTATAACATATATATCAGTAGGGCCAAAAAGGGATCAAACGATAAAAAGGTGAGTTCCTAAGAGAGCTTGCTCTGTTCTGGATCAACTTTTTTTCTCGCTTCTTTTCTCATCTCTCCAAAATATTCTCTTATATCCTCTCTCACCTTCGTAGGATAATTTTCGTTCAAGCAGGCGAGGCAAAGTTCGTCCTTGTCTTTACTTATCCCTCTTACCAGTCCATCTATGGTCTGATAGGTAAGAGAATCAGCCCCGATCTCTTTTCTGATCTCTTCTATCGATTTAGAAGAGGCCTTCAGTTCCTCTTTAGTAGGGATATCTATACCGTAATAACATGGCGATATTATCGGGGGACATCCGACCAAGAAATGAACCTCTTCAGCTCCTGATCTTTTCATCAAATCCGTGAGCTTTTTTGAGGTGGTACCTCTAACAATGCTGTCGTCGACCATCCCGACTTTCTTTCCTTTCACTTCTTCTATTATAGGATTCAATTTTGTCTTGACGGCGGTCTCTCTAGATGTTTCGTCGGGCATTATGAAAGTTCTTCCCACGTACCTATTTCTCATCAGACCTTCTCTATAAGGTATGTCTAGTTCTTCAGCAAGTGCTAGAGCATAGGTTCTAGAGGTATCTGGAACAGGTATCACAACGTCTAGATTGTGTTCGTTCTTCTTCCACTCTTTAGCCAATTCCCGACCGAGTCGAAAACGGGCTTCGTAGACATTTATACGTTCTATGGTGGAGTCAGTCCTTGCAAAATACACCCATTCAAACATACAGTGTTTGGGTAAAACATTTTTTATCTGTCTAGATTGGTATGACTTGTCGCTGTTTATCAGCATAGCCTCTCCCGGCATCACGTCTCTTAGAACTTTGTAGCCGAGGATATCTAAAACTGTGTTTTCGGAGGCGAACGCGATACTGGTCCCGTCGAGATTCACTTTCTTACCAAAAACAAAAGGTCTTATCCCTCTTGGATCTCTGAAAACAAAAAGCCCCATCTCTGGAATCAAAGCGATAACAGAATAACTTCCGTTCAGATTATCCATCGTTCTTTCGGCAGCGGAAAAAAGAGCATCTGCGTCAATCTCTTCTTCCTTCTTCAACTCTTCAGCGAATACATGTAAGATCACTTCTAGATCGCAATTCGACTTGAGTTCAAGGTCGTATTCCTCTTCCATCTCTCTGTAATTGACTATATTCCCGTTATGGACCATGCCTATCTCTATAGGATCATCGACTTTGAAAGGTTGAGCGTCCTGGTCCACGTCAGATCCTATGGTGGGATATCTTACATGTCCTATCCCCCATCCTCCCTTTAGATCATCTAATGCCTGTTTATCGAATACTTCGTCGATAAGACCACCGTCTTTCTTCAACTTCGTATTTTTCCCGTCTGCTACGTACATACCTGCACCATCTTGACCTCTGTGCTGTATAGCGAAGAGACCGTTGTAGAGTTCGGAGGAAGCTTTGCCCGTACCTAAAACACCGACTATTCCGCACATATCCATCAACTTTGACCTTTATTCAGATAAATGAACCATAAAATGTGAGGTTTTTAAATCTATCGTTCATTGCAGAGAGCTTCACTTCTTACACATCCTGATGAAATTCTTGAATATCTGTGACCCGTGTTCAGTATGATCTACTTCTGGATGAAATTGTAAACCGTAAAACCTTTTATTTCGATGTTTGAAAGCCTGGACTAAACAGTTCTCCGAAGACGCTAGCAGCTTTAGATCATCGCTGAGTTCTTTTATCTCGTCATTGTGTGATTCCCACACCGTGAATTTTTCAGGTATGTTTTGGAAGAGATCGTTTTCCTCTATGACTTTCAATTCTGTCTTTCCATACTCTGGAGAATCCGCACTTCCGGTTTTCCCACCGAAGTGTCTAGCCATGAACTGCGCACCCACACATATCCCCATTATGGGAAAATCTCCTTTATCAAGATAATCGGGAGTATTTCCTAGTTCCATGTTTTCGTCGCTTATCCTTGGGGCTCCACCTGAAAGCACCAATCCATCTACATCTAGATCCTCAAATGGAGTTTGATTGGAGATTATCTCAGAGTCAACATCCAATTCGTTCAAAGCTTTCCATTCTCTATGGGTCCATTGTCCACCGTTGTCCACGACGTCTATCCTCATCCATATCAGTTCTCCTTCTCATCTATCATCGTTTCGACAAATCTCGAAAATACGGGTGCCGGTTTCATCGGTCTAGAGAGGAATTCTGGATGGAATTGTGTCCCTACAAAGAAAGGATGATCTTCTAACTCAAGCATCTCCATCCTCTTGCCGTTGGGTGAATAAGCGCTGAAAATAAGTCCTTCTGACTCCAATTCGTCTTTATAATCCAGATTTACTTCAAACCTGTGACGGTGTCTTTCAATCATCTCAGTTTTCTGATAGATGTCGTGAGCCAAGGTTTCTTCTTCTATGATGATCTTTTCACCCCCTAATCTCATGGTACCTCCCATCTTGTCTATACCTCTCTGCATAGGGAGTAAGTCTATTACAGGATGTGAAGTCTTCTCGTTGAACTCATAGCTGTGGGCGTCTTCGTATCCAAGAACATTCCTTGCAAATTCGACCACTGATAGCTGAAAACCTAGACATATCGAGAGGATGGGTAATTCATTTACTCTAGCATAATTTATGGCGTTTATTTTACCCTCGATACCTCGATCACCAAAACCTCCCGGTATCAATATTCCATCAACTTCACCTAAAAGTTCTTCCGCTTTCTCTTTGGGCTCAAGATCCTCAGATTCTAAGTACTTGATATCTATCTTCGTTCTGGTCTCGGCTCTACAGTGATTCAAAGCTTGTTCATGACTTACGTAAGCATCTTCCAATTCAGTATATTTTCCTACAAGAGCGATATTGATCTCTGAAGTAGGATTTTCAAAGTCAGTCAAGAATTTCTTCCATTTTTCCATCTTCAGTTCTGAACTGTCTTTACTGTCTATTTTTTTCAAACCTAAACGTTCCGTGACGCAGTCAGTCAGTCCTTCCTTATCTAATATCAACGGTACCCGGTAGATGTTGTTAGCGTTGGGAGAAGATATCACCGCTTCTTCAGGTACGTCACAGAATAGAGCTATCTTCTTTTTGGTGGATTCTTCTAATCTTTCTTCTGAACGGCCTACGATTATGTCTGGTTCTATTCCTATCTCTCTCAGCGCCTTGACCGAATGTTGGGTAGGTTTTGTTTTTTGTTCTCCGACGACATCTAAAACAGGTATCAGTGTAGTATGGATGAATATGGAATTGTTATCATCTTCTCCTACATCCATGTGTAACTGTCTAACAGCTTCTAAAAAGGGCATGCTTTCTATGTCGCCCACCGTACCGCCGAGTTCTATCAAGACTATATCCACCCCTGTATCGTCTGCAACATCCCAAATCCTTCTGTTGATCTCGTCCGTTATATGAGGTATTATCTGTACGGTTTTACCCAGATATTCTCCTGCTCTTTCTTTCTCTATCACATTTTTGTAAACTTTTCCCGTTGTGATATTGTCCTTTCCACAAAGATCGACATCTAGAAAACGTTCGTAATTCCCAAGATCAAGATCGACCTCAGTCCCGTCGTCTAAAACAAAAACTTCTCCGTGCTCGAATGGATTCATCGTTCCAGCATCGCAATTAAGATATGGATCTATCTTTATCGCGGTCACTGAAAAACCTTTGGCCTTTAACAATTTTCCGAGAGAAGAGGTGACAACGCCTTTCCCTAAACCTGACATAACTCCGCCCGTGACGAATATGAATTTAGTCATCGTTACACGGGAAAGCAGAAATGGAAAGCAAGGTTTTAAACTTTTGGATTAAAAGAGCTAAACAAATAATGAACCGATAATTTTTCAAACACTTTTACTCAACCCCTGATATCTCTTTTAAATATCCGATTTGACCATCTAAAGAATTGATACCATGGGAAAGAGTGTTCCGACATTTAGGGATGAATTGGAAAGGATAAGGTCAGAGTGGAAGAAATTCAGAAAAGCGCTTCGCACCGATGAAAGAGAGATGTTCGACGAACTTTTCAGGAAAGCCAAGCAGCATGCCTCGGCAGCACAGTATCAAGCCAACCCAGACCCGATGGAATCAGTCCTTATCGCGGTCCTATTGGAACAGCAGATGGAGATCGACAGACTGAAAAGGAAGATAGGAGATGAAAGCCGAAAGGTGGACGAAAAGGTATTAGAGGATCGATAGCGTCTTAGCCAGCGCTGTTTATGGCAAGATATATATCTTGAAAGGTATATTGCGAGTTAGATTTAGAAGGTGAAAAAAATGGATTTAGGTTATACCTTGCCCTATCTTGATGTTCGCATATTCGATATTTTAGTGGGCGCTATCATACTGGTAGTGGGATTCCTCGTTGTAAAACTGATCGTTCACTCTTTTAAAAAAAGTATGAAGAAAACCAAACTTCCCTCTCTGGTCATCCAATTTTTGGGAAGGTTTTTGAGTGCTATATTTTATATCGTAGTTATACTCTTAGCGTTTTCGTTTGTCGGTGTCGATGTCGGTTCCGTAGTTCTTGGATTTTCCGCGGTTTTAGGTCTTATATTGGGTTTTGGCCTGCAGGATACGATGAACAATGTCTTTTCTGGTGTTTGGATCGCTGCACTCAGGCCTCTCGATAAAGATGAGAGGGTGGAAGTTCAAGGTCAGGACGGTATAGTAACAGAAGTAGGTCTCATGGCTACAGTGCTTTTGAAACCAGACAATACACGAGTCACCATCCCCAACAAGCTGATTTGGGATGAACCTATAATCAACTACTCAAGGATGCCTGAAAGGAGGATAGACATACCGGTAGGTATAAGCTACGATGGAGATGTGGATAAAGCTGTACAAGTGGCCCTAGACTTCTTGAAGGATCAGGAGGAGATTTTAGATGAGCCTGAACCGCAGGTCTCAGTGACCGATCTCGGCGACTCCTCGGTCAATCTGATGCTCAAGGGTTGGACCGACAAAGAAAAGTATTGGAGAATAAGATTCAATCTAACAGAGGGTATATTCAAGGCTTACAATGAAGCCGATATAGAGATACCGTACCCACAGAGAGACATACATGTAGATGGTGAGATGATCTCGAAAGAGGAATGAGCTCTAAAAACTCATTTTCCTCTAGATCAATTTCATTCTACGACGGATCCGCGGAGTTTTATCTCTTCCTCTATCGGCCTTCCAGAGATCACTACGAGTTTTGAGCTATCTTCACAGCCGATAGAAAATCTTCTTTTTTTTGAAGGAAAATAGGCTTGGCCTTTCGGTATCTCTTCTCTTTTTTCTCCTTCGTTTTCTATCGATATTTTTCCATCATAGACGTAGAGAAATCCACGATAATCTTTTGGAAACTCTATAGAGGTGAAGCACTCTTCTTCTAGTATAACGTCCTGGTAAAGTACTGGTGTATTCAATTCTACTGGAGAGTCATCTCCTATTATGGTCCTGATCTTGCTTTTGCCGTCATTTTTGACCGGTATGTCTTCAGCTAACACTTTTTGATAACTGGGTTCTGAATCTTTATCTTTTTTTGGAAGATTCACCCAGAGTTGAAATCCATGACTTTCATCTTCACCTACTGGCATCTCCGAGTGTTCGATACCTTTTCCAGCGGTGAATCTTTGAACGCCGCCTGCTCCTACAGAAGAGTCGTTGCCTAGATTGTCTTGATGTCTGAAACCCCCTTCGATTATATAAGTTACAGCTTCGAATCCAGCGTGCATATGTTTTGGAAAGCCCGCCTCAGGATCAACAAAGAACTCATCCAGAAGAACGAAGGGATCGTAATGATCCAGTTTTGAAGTTGGAAAAAGCCTTTTCACTTTTGCTCCACTCCCCTCACTTTTCACCTCTGGTTTTAACAATCTACCTTTCAATCTATCCACCTACTAACATAATATCAGTAATCTGTATTTAAGGTTGAGGTTTATGCAGGTACTCCGTCGATGTGAAACTATATAAATAACCCCGATTCTCCTTTCAATGATAAGGAGAATAGAAACGATGAATAACGATACACAAGAATTCGATGAAATGTCTTTGAAAGAAAAGACACTTGCAGCTTTAGATGAGATCGGTTTTGAAAATCCTACTGAAGTTCAGAAAAGTTCGATAAAGCCAGCGATCGAAGGAAACGATATAATAGTTCAGGCTAGAACAGGCTCTGGTAAAACCCATTCTTTTCTGATACCGATATTTGAAAAGATAGAAGGAAACAAAGGCGTGGAAGCGATCGTTCTTACGCCTACTAGAGAACTCGCTCAGCAGGTAGAAAGAGAAGCTGAGAAGATAGGTGAACATCACGATATTGAGACCCTGGCTATATATGGCGGTTCCAGCATAAAATATCAGATCGATAACTTGCCTGGAACTTCATTTGTAGCAGGTACTCCAGGACGAGTGATGGACCTGATGAGAAGAGGAGAACTAAAACTGGACGATATAGATTTTTTCGTTTTGGACGAAGCTGACAGGATGTTGGACATGGGCTTTTTAGAGGATATAGAATGGATCATCTCAAGGACATCTGAAAAAAAGCAGATCATGCTTTATTCCGCCACCATGCCCGATGAGATAGTCAAGCTTGCGAATGAATACATGGATGATCCTACAGAACTCAAATTGAGTGAGGATGAGATATCAGCTAAAGGCGTGAAACAATATTATGTCTCTGTCGGTAGAAAGAACAAATTATCTGTGTTGTCTTCACTTTTGGACAACGATCCAGGTAAGTATCTGATATTCTGTAATACAAGAAAATACACTCAGATACTTTCGGAGAGGCTGAACAAACACGGGTACAAATCGCATCCTATGCACGGAGACATGAGTCAGTCAGCAAGGACTAGAACGATGGATAAATTCAAAGAAGGTAAGATAGATATACTGGTTTCGACAGATGTAGCTTCACGGGGCATAGACGTTGAAAACATCACTCATGTGGTCAATTACGATATCCCGAAGTACGAGAAAGACTACGTCCACAGGATAGGAAGGACCGGAAGGCTGGGAAAAGAAGGTAAAGCCATCACTTTGGTAACTAGAGATGAGATGGAATTCCTAGATCGTATCGAAGAGTACATAGAAGATCAACTTGAACACATGCAGATAGAGTCTGGAGGTAAAGTCGATCACAAGATAGATTATGATCACCATTCGGACGTTTATGGTATGGTCACATTCAAATTCAAAGTCGATGAAAAAGCGAGTCGATGGAAAGTTGGTAAGGAAGTCCAAAAACACGGCATCAAACATGATGAGATCGAGGTAAAAAATCTCAACGAATCTACGGGAGAAATAGAAGTCGTACGATCGAAAGCCGATAGGATACCTAATATAGATTATTTTGACGAGGTAGAACTGGTTCAGAGAAACCCGAGAGGACGTTAAATACTAGTAAAAGATGCGTTCACACTTCATCTTAGACCAAAAATTATTTTAAAAAAACCATACCTCTATTGACGATGAAGTACTCAAAATCGGCTCGTTTGATTTTAGCTCTTGCCTCTTTACTTTTCGGCATAGAGGTGATTTTACTTTGGGACATCGTCTTCCTTTTTGGAGGGATAGGTCTGATCATTTTAGGGGTCGCGTCCATTGCGAATTCAGACGAATCTTGGAAAAAGTCGATGAAAGATGCCTTTCCTTTCAGAATTGGAAATCTCTTTCGCTTCCCGAGATTACCTTACTTTCAAACAGGGATCATGGTATTCTATCTGATAGGAGCTGTTTTTTCCATACTCCCTTCAGGTTATTTTGAATTCATGCTCGTATTATTAGGACTCGCTGTCTCCCAGGTCTCTTTGACTATCTCTGAAAAGAATATCAAAAGCGAATTCAGGATAATGACCGTCCTACAATTTCAAACTTTCATTTTCTTTTCAAGTTTTTTGTATGCTAATTTTCATACATCATACATTCTGGGTCTTGGACCGGAATATCTTGATTCCGTGTTCCTCTTCTTTGCTTGGTTCTTCGAATTTATTTATCTTTATATGAGGATATTCAAATGAAAATAAGCAAAGACAGGGGGAAGAGTCAAATAACCAGTTTTCTCTGAATTAATTGATGTTGGACCGCTATAAGCGAATATTACAAGGTGAGATTGAACCTTACTATCTCCTAGCTAAAAAGAACTCTATAGATGAAGATTACACGAGTATGGATGAAGAAGATCTTTGGAGCGAGGTCGATGACTTCAGACGGAAAAATGATGTTCCACCTTTAGACTTAAAAATCGAACTCGTAAAAAGGATGAATTTGAATTGTGAACTCTGTGAACGGAGGTGTAGAGTTAATAAGGAAGAGGGCGAAAAAGGATACTGCGATGTTACTGAACCTAAGATCTCTTCAGAATTCCTCCACATGGGTGAAGAGCCTGAGCTAGTTCCTTCACATACAGTTTTCTTCGCCGGATGCAACTTTCGATGTATTTTCTGCCAAAATTACGAGATAAGTCAGCTAAATCAAGGCAGGTACGTACCAGTTGAGAAAATTGCTAAAAAATTGGACTCTAGCAGAGGCAAAAATGTAAATTGGGTCGGCGGTGACCCTACTCCAAGTCTTTCTTACGTGCTTCAAGTACTTCAGAAGATGAACAATCCTTTACCTCAGATATGGAACAGTAATCTCTATCTGAGTGAGAAAAGCATGAAGATATTGAGTCAGTTGATGGACGTTTATCTAACCGATTTCAAGTATGGTAACGATTCCTGTGCCAAAGAACTTTCTGATGTAGATGATTATACCTTAGTTGTCCGGCGTAATCATCTGATCGCGGAAAAAACGGGAGATCTGATCATCAGACATCTTGTTTTACCAGGACACTTAGAGTGCTGTACCAAGCCTATCCTTCGATGGATCGATTCTAATCTAGATGACCCTAAGGTGAACATCATGACCCAATATAGGCCTGTTTGGCGTGCTGATGAGGATCCCATAATAAATAGATATCTGAATCGAGAAGAAAAAGAAGAGATAAAAAAGCTACGGGAGAAATATACTTAAAAAAGAAGATAATCAGAAGTATTAAAAAAGAGTTTGTCAATAGCTCGATAATAATTGAACTACGTGATAAGATGGGAAAAGAAAAAGACAAAAGTAACGAGGGAGCCAGCGAGAAGTATGAGAACTTCAATGAATGGTATAACGAGATAGTTGAAGAAGCCGGGCTCTGTGATAAAAGATACCCTGTCAAGGGCATGAATATATGGACACCGTATGGTTGGAAGTTGATGCAGAACATCGATAGTGAGACTAGAAAGCTTGTTAATGCGACAGATCATCAGGAAGTAAAATTCCCTCTTTTAGTACCTCAGAAAGAATTTGAGAAAGAAGCAGATCACATAGCCGGTTTCGAAGATGAAGTTTACTGGGTGACTAGAGCTGGCCGCAATGAATTGGATATCCCATTACTTCTCAGGCCGACTAGTGAGACCGCGATGTATCCCATTTTTGATCTTTGGGTTCGCTCTCATGCCGATCTCCCTCTAAAGATATATCAGATGGTCAATGTATTCAGATATGAGACCAAGCAGACTAAAGCGTTCATGAGGATGAGAGAATTTCATTTCTTTGAAGCACATACCTGTCACGCGACTGAAGAAGGAGCCGAGAGACAGATAGAAGAGGACCTTGAGATCATGGAAAAACTGTCTAAAAGATTGTGCATGCCTTACCTGTCTTTGGTAAGGACTGATTGGGACAAGTTCCCCGGAGCTGAATACAGCGTAGGAGCAGATTCATTGATGCCCACAGGCAGGACTCTTCAGATGGCTGGAATACATCAATATAAAACAAACTTTTCAAAAGCTTACGATATCACTTTCGAGGATGAAGAAGGAGAGCACAAAAACGTCTACCAGACCACATATGGTATGGCGGAAAGATTGGTAGGAGCGATCGTAGCAATCCATGGAGACGATAAAGGATTGGTCTTCCCTCCGGACATAGCTCCTTTACAGGTCAGAATCATCCCTATAATCTACGGCGATGAAGAGAAGATAATGGATTACTGTCTAGATATCAAAGAGAGTTTGGAGAGACTAGGGATCGAGGTAGATATCGATGATAGTGATGAAAGACCTGGAAGTAAGTTCTACGAAGCCGAGATGAAAGGCATACCTGTACGTCTCGATATAGGGAGTGACGAAGTAGACCAGAAAACTGTGACTTTGGTCCGTAGAGATACAGGCGAAAAACGGACCGTAGATAGAGAAGAACTCTTAGATGAGATATCATCGACCTTCAAAGCGATGCAGGAAGAGATGTACGAGAAAGCAGAAGAAGAACTGGAATCGAACATAGAAGATATTGAAGATATCTCAGAGATCCAGAAAGAAAAGATATATCGAGGAGGATGGTGCGGTGAAGAGGCCTGCGGCCAAGAGATCGAAGATATAACTGAAAGAGATATATTAGGTACTCCGTTCGATGAAGAGGGATTCGAAGGAAAATGCATAAACTGTGATGAAAATACAGAGACTGTGATCTACTTGAGTAAAACTCATTAGACTGAAAAAAAAAAATTACTTCTTTTTTTCTATTCTTCATCTATCGAATATAAAATATAGCCTACTATACCGAAAGCGATCAGTACTACAGAAACTGAATAAACTCCGATATCCGTCCAAGTGCCGTAGAGGAAGGACCAAGATATGTAAAAAGCTAATCCTAATCCTGCCATCAAGGCGTAGAACAGACTCAAAATGCTTCTTTCACTCTGACTCTGGTCGTTCACTGCCATGGGGATGAATAGAAAGGGGGTTTATTAATATGTTTTGCCGTCCTCAGTCCGAGAAGTGAGATTCCCCGAACGGTTCGGGATTGAGTCCTTTCCTTTCTCTGATCTTCTTCACTATCTCAGGCTGAAGTTTTTCAGGTACCCTTTCGAATCCAGCGTGCTCAGTTGACCAAAGGGCTTTTCCTCCGGTCGCGCTCCTGATATCTCCAGAAAATCCGAACATTTCGGAAACAGGACATTTAGCGACTATGTGGGAGTCACTGCCTTCCTGGCTCATATCTATGACTTCTCCTCTCCTCTGCTGTATCTCGACGTTCACGTTCCCCATCAGATCAGATGGTACGTCAATGAAGACTTTCTGTTTTGGTTCGAGTAGTATCCTTCCAGCTTGGCATAATGCACCGGATATCGCGTTCTTTACGGCGGGGATCACTTGTGCAGGACCACGATGTATGGTATCTTCGTGCAGTTTCGCATTGACCAATTTGACTTTCACTCCTTTCAAAGGCTCTCTTGCGAGAGGTCCTTCGTCACAGAGTTCTTCGAATCCCTGTTCTATCAGTTCCATCGTTTCGTTCAAGTATTGAATACCTTTGGTCATGTCCAGCAAGACGTTATCTTCAGTGAAGTTCACGAAATTCTTCGTTTCTTCTTTATCCATACCCAATTCACGAAGATCTTTTGCTAGTTCAGTCTTATTTTTGATCTTCCCGTGAACGGATATATCTCCCTCATCTATCGCTTTGACAACTTCTTCTTCTAGTGGTTCGACGTCGAAGTAGAACCTATTGTGTCTGTTAGGAGAGATGCCCATGAAAGTACCACCTAATCCTTCTATAGCTTCTCTGTAAACAACTATAGGCTCTGACGAAGTTATAGGTACGCCGTGCTCTTCTTGTATCCTGTGTTCTGTTATCTCGAGATGTAATTCTCCCATACCTGAGATCAGATGTTCACCTGTCTCCTGATCGATCTCTATATCGATAGAAGGATCTGCTTTAGCAACTGATCTTAAGACTTCGATCAACTTGGGTAGATCTGAAGTGTTCTTCGCTTCGATAGCTTTCGTAACAACAGGCTCGGAAAAATGTTTCATCTCTTCGAACGGTACCATATCATCTACAGAAGATACGGTAGAACCTGCGATCGCATCTCTTAGACCGCCTATGGCGACCACATTACCAGCTTTGATCTCGTCGACAGGAATTCTATCTGCGCCAACACTCAATGAAACCTGTTGGACTCTGTTCGTTCCAGGCTGATCGTCGATGTATAATTCCATCCCATCTTCAACCTTTCCGCCGAAAAGTCTTCCTACAGAGATCTCACCGGCGTGTTCGTCCATCAGTATTTTGGTGACCATCATAGCAGTCGGACCGTTCTCAGAACATTTTATCATCGTTTGACCGACTTCACTATCTGAATCTCCTCTCCAGATGTGTGGTATTCTGTATTTCTGAGCGGTTATAGGATCAGGCATATGACGTATGACTTGATTCAATAAAACTTCGTGAAGTGGAGCTTTTTTCAACAACTTACGCTCCATCTCTTTACCGCCTTCAAGATGCTCGTATATCTCCTTGAACGAGATACCTTTCTTTTCCATGTATGGGACTGAGATGGCCCAATTCTGAAGAGCAGAACCGAAAGCTACGTTTCCATCCTCTACATTGAGCCTCCATTCATCTTTGAACTCTTCTGGAGCATTGTTTTTGATCAGTTGATCAACGTTCCTTATTATCTCGTGGAACCTCTGTTGCATCTCTTCAGGGTTGACATTCAATTCTTTTATCAAACGATCGACTTTGTTTATGAAAAGTATAGGTTTGACCTTTTCTTTCATCGCCTGTCTGATAACAGTTTCCGTCTGCGGCATGACACCTTCCACGGCACAAACGACGATGATCACGCCATCGACTGCCCTCATGGCTCTTGTAACGTCGCCGCCGAAGTCGACGTGGCCTGGTGTATCTACAAGATTGATAAGAAACTCTTCCGCCTCGTAATCGTGAACCATGGAAACATTAGCTGAGTCGATAGTGATACCTCTTTCCTGTTCTTGGTCATCAAAATCGAGCATCAACTGTTTTCCGGCCAATTCTTCTGACATCATACCGGCACCAGCGATAAGATTGTCACTCAAAGTTGTTTTACCATGGTCTATGTGAGCGGCGGTACCTATGTTCCTTATCTGCTTTGGTTTTTCCATTAACTTCCTAGCTTTCTGTACGTTTTTCTCTTTTCTACCCATAAAAATCACCGATAATATAGAATGTTAAATGGTTTTTATCTCGCTGAAGCTGCCATCCTTTCGGTTTCTTCCTTTTTGGAGACTCCAAAGCTGTTTTTATCTTTCCTTGAAGCCATTATCAGTTCTTCAGCTAGACATGTGGATATGTCTTTTTTGTTCTTATACGATGCTTTTACCGCGCCCTGTGAGATCTTTGATAGAGCGAGTGATATCCTTCTACATGGAGATACATCCACAGCTTTTGGTACGGAGATACCTCCATAAGTGATCTGAGTGGTCTCTTCTCTTGGGGCGCTGTTCTCTATAGCATCTACGAGGACCTGAACTGGATTTTTATCAGTCCTTTCATGGATTATGTCCATGGCATCTCTAGTCACGTTGTAAGCTTTCAGCTTCTTTCCAGTGAAGTCTTCGGTCCTCATCATATGGTTAATCAGCCTTTCTATTATACTGATCTCTTCTTTCTTAAACCTCTTGTTAGCGTGAGTTCCACCGCTGTGAGGTAAAAGAATTGGTAATAGATTTATGTACCTTTTTAGACCTGGATCATCTACTTCAACTTCTTTCATATCGTATTTTCCGAAAAGGAGAGGCATATTTAGTGATTCATACAATTTTTCCCTATCCCTTCCGAATGTCTCTTGATCCTCAGTTTCTTCATCGGCCATCTTATACACCTTCTATCTCAATGGTTTTTCCTTCCTACCAGCTATCAATTCTGAAAGAGCAACACGATTGACTTTCACGACTTTGTATCTGACACCGGGAATATCTCCTTTAGCTTTTCCTCGCATACCTCCTATCCCCTCGATCAATACTTCGTCGTGCTCGTCTATATAACTTATAGCGCCCTCACCTGGGGCGAAGGCCGTGACCTGTCTTCCATTTTTGATCAATTGAACTTTAACACATTTTCTGATAGCGGAGTTGGGCTGTTTTGCCTCTATACCCACCTTTTCCAATACGATACCTTTTCCTTGAGGTGCACCCTCTAGAGGATCAGTTCTTTCTCTCAGACCTAACTCTCTTTTCTTGTAATCTTTGTCGCTCCATCTGAACTTTTGACGATTCTTTTTTAACTTCCGTGCAGCATTCAATCCGTTTGCCACTTTATTCAACTCCGTTAATGATTGTGGTTAAGTTGATGAATAGGGGTGCCCTATAAAACTTTTGCTCTTCTAGGTTTTCACGTCGAGTCGGTAAATATCGGTTATTATCATATCAAGATAGGATGCCTGACTTTCATATCCTTCTCGGTCTCATCTAATTCGTCCATTAGTACAGCTATGAGTCCATCTAAAAATATCATCGCAGTGTCTTCGAAAATCGTTCCAAGCGGAGCGAGCGTTTTATTTTTATCGCTGTCGGAACCTTTTAAAGTTATCACAACGTCGCCCAGATCTGCTAATGTTGATCTTGGAGTGGCAGTCAAAACGATAGTCTCTGCACCCTTCACTCTTTGATCTACTATTTCAGCGGCTTGGATCGCTGTCTGTGTTTCTCCGGTCTTCGAAACGAAAAACACACAGTCTCCATCTTTTACAGCGGGAGTTATAGTTTCCCCGATGAAAAACGAGTTTAGTCCTATCTGCATAAGTCGCATGGCGAAAGTTCTACCTACAAGACCAGACCTTCCAGAACCGTAGACGAAAACGTTATTAGCAGATGTTATCAGGTCTACTGAGTCTTCGATGCTCTCGCAGTTGAGCTTACTGAACGAATGCTCGATAGAATCTAAAATATAATCAACTGATTCGACCAATCTTTCATTCATCTTCTCGCCTCAATTCTTTACCTATTTCTCTAGAATATATCCGTTCGAAAATCACTTTCATGTACATCGCGTCGTGTTCCTTCAATGGTGAAGTTGATATTATAGTAACGTTATCGTCCATCCTTATCAGATGGTAGACCAAATCTTCGAACTGTAGGTCTCCTCTTTTGATTGGGGTCATCCTGCATTCGTCTCTTCTTCTTTTTTCTACACCTGAAAAGGTGACATAAAACTCATCTGAAATGAATTTTTTACAAAGGTCAAATATCTCAGCGAAATCCTCTTCATCTTCGAGAGGATATACCTCCTCGGCTTTGATATGAGCAAAATTTATCACAGGAATCGTCCCTGAAACCTGACTGCAGATCTCTAAGGTTTCATCTAGATTACCGAAAACGTCCTCACCGGTTTGAGTTTCAAGTCCGATTTTCATGTCGGTTTCACAATTTTCGGATATCCAGTCTCTTAATTCCCGGAGATTCTCAACTGCTGAACTCTCGAGATAATCTTCCGCCTGATCTTCTTTTCTAAGCCCTAGATGAGTGATGATAGTTTCGGCCTCTAATTGATCGGCCATCACCCCTCCATATTTGAAAGCACGTTTCGATTTTTCTACAGGTTCTGAGTCTTTCTCACTGAGTTCTATATAGTAAGGCGTGTGAAGAGACATCTCTACGTCGAGTTCTTTGCTGAGCTTTGCGAGTCTAGGAAATTTATGGAATTCTTTGGCTACTCCTCCTGTTATGGAGTGAAGCATATCTCCTCTCTGGAGTTCTTTATCAAGGTCCTCGACGAATATCTCTCTATAGTCCCTTCCCTTATTGACACCGATCACGAATTTATCGGGAACTTCTTTTGCTTTGAGTCCCACTTCCTCTTCCTCAACTGGTCTAGTCCTGACTTTTGGTCTCAAAAATTGAACTTCAAAAGCGTTGAGTCCGAGTTTGTGAACATCCTTTATACCGTCTTCGAGAGTCCTGCCTTTACAGGAGAGGGGGATACCGCTTGGGCCAAAACGAATCATGTTTTTGTTTCCTCCCGGGTGTCAAAATCCATCATGCCCCACCTGATTGAGAATTGGTGTATTTAAAATTAATCATCGAATTCTGTCCTAATATTGACTGAGATCCATTTACCATCTTTTGATCACTTCTTCACTAGAAACGATCTCTGCTCCGTAAACATCCCTCATATAGTCGAGCGCGTACTCCTTTTTTTCTTCATCCATCGCCTCTGTACAATCCTCTACAACCTTTATCTCATAGCCTCGATAGAAGGCACCCGCGGCCGTATTCTGTAAACATATATCTGTTGTCACACCTGTCAGAAGCACTCTTTCGATCTGATGCTGCCTAAGAGTCAACTCAAGATCGGTTTTGTAGAAAGCATCGTAGAACCTTTTCGAGAGTTTCCGATTAGCCATCCCTTCTAGTTGGGGTATGGTTTCAGACCCCTCTTCGTTCTCCATCGCATGAGGTCCCCAATGAGTTATCTCCGGATCGTTTTCTTGGTGCTTATCTTGTACGAAGACTTTGAGGATATCGTTTTCGCTGGCTTCTTCAAGCAGGTCCTCCAAATTAGGAATTATCGATTCCGCTCTTTCATTACCCAATTTACCGGTAACGAAATCGTTGATCATATCTATTACGAGAACGGCCTCTTTTTTTCCGATTTTATCACATCTAGGTTTAGGCTCAACTATTAATTAATCTTTTTTATTTTACAGATTGGGAATATCATCTCAAATAAACAATCTCTAGATAAATATATTTTGAATAATATGATTACCTCTAAATCGGAATATTCTTAACTTGGTTTTTCATTACGAAATTCCATCGAGGTAATATTTCATGAGCGCAGAAAAACTCACCAAAAACGCTAAAAAAATTCTTAGGGAAAGGTACTTAAAGAGGGACAAA
>Ga0207421_10003391_pt1 | contig 18986 bp, 17 predicted proteins | sample SodLakKL_010_SED_4_FD_187542 | JGI IMG/M metagenome (GOLD analysis project Ga0207421, IMG submission 187542) | Alkaline sediment microbial communities from Lake Tanatar, Kulunda Steppe, Russia - 8KL_010_SED (SPAdes) (version 2) | ecosystem: Environmental > Aquatic > Non-marine Saline and... | reverse complement strand
TTATTTATTATTGATTATTGTGAGAGTCAGCTGCTCACCGCAGCCTCCTCCACCTCACTCATCAGCTTCTCCATCTCCTCCCTGCTGCGGGAATCCGGCAGACCCACGGCGATATATTTGAGACCGTGAGGTTCGACTTCATCGCGCTGGTATACATTGCGCAGATCGAAAAACACCGGATTATCGAGAAGTCTCTTGACCCTCTCAAAATCCAGACGGCGGAACTGGTTCCACTCGGTAAGAAGGACCACGGCATCGGAGTTTTTCATGACATCGTAGGCGTCAGCACAGTAGACTATCTCACACTCATATTCCTGGAAACACCCGGCAGCTTCCTCCATCGCCTCGGGATCATAGGCCTTTATCGAGGCTCCGCGCTCGATCAGCTCCGGCAGTATGGTAAGTGCCGGTGATTCTCTCATATCATCTGTCTCGGGTTTGAAGCTGAGCCCCAGAAAGCCCAGTGTGCGCCCTGTCAGATCCTCACCCAGCTCCTCCACTATCTTAGCGGCCATATGCTGTTTCTGCTCCTCATTTACCCTGATACCGGCCTCGATCAGATCCATATCCACACCCTTCTCACGGGCCATATTTACTATAGCCCTGGTGTCCTTGGGAAAGCAGCTGCCTCCATATCCGGGGCCGGCCCGGAGGAATCTGTTGGCAATCCGGTCATCGAGCCCCATGGCCTGAGCCACCTTCTTCACATCGGCATTGACCTTCTCACAGAGACGGGAAATCTCATTTATAAAGGAGATCTTGGTGGCCAGAAAGGCATTTGAGGCATATTTTATCATCTCGGCCGTCTCCAGATTTGTGAAGACAAAAGGCACATCCTCCATAAAGAGAGGCCGGTAGACCTCGGTGAGTATATCCCGGGCCTTCTCGCTCCCGGTGCCTATGACCACCCTGTCAGGATTGGTGAAATCGTGGACGGCCTTGCCCTCGCGCAGAAATTCGGGGTTGCTGACCACATCAAAATCATAATCGAGACCGCGCTCATCCAGCTCTTCCTCTATGACGGCCTCGACCCGGCGTCCGGTTCCTATCGGCACCGTGGATTTATCGACGACCACACGATAGCCATCCATGTTGCGGCCGATCTGGCGGGCCACATCCAGCACACCGGAGATATCGGCACTGCCGTCATCAGCAGGCGGTGTGCCCACGGCGATGAAGATAACCTCGCTCTCCTCGATGGCAGAGGCGGCATCGGTGGTGAAGTTGATGCGCTCATCCTCCAGATTCCTCTGCAAAAGCTCCTTCAAACCCTGTTCATAGATGGGAACCTCGCCCCGCTTCAGCTTCTCTATTTTATCCTCATCCACATCGACATTTACTATGTTATTGCCAAAATCAGCCAGGCAGACTCCCCCCACCAGACCGACATAACCTGTTCCCATTATACTTATCTTGTTTTTGTACATGGAAAGATCAACCTCCTTTTCTTTTTAAAGATCGTAAACTTCCTCTATGTAAGAGACCTCACGCTCCAGACCCCGGCGGAAATCATGCCCGGGGCTGTAGCCCAGCTTCTTCTCCGCTCTGCTCATATCAGCAGCGGTGTGGCGCACATCCCCCTCAACCGCGGAGACATAATTGCGCCGGGCCTCTATGCCCGTGATATCCTCTATCATATCGATAGCACTGTTGAGCTCTATGCCCTGGCCCTCACCACCTATATTGAAGACCTCACCGGCACAGTTTGCGGTGGCGGCCAGAAGGTTGGCCCTGACAGCATCGGCTATATAGGTGAAATTACGGGACTGTTTTCCATCACCGAAGATCGTGATCTCCTCTCCGGACAGTATGGATTTGATGAAGATATGAAAGGCCATATCCGGCCTCTGCCTCTCGCCGAAAACCGTGAAATAGCGCAGCGAGACTGCGGGCAGGCCAAAATTGTGGTGGTAGAGCTGGCAGAGGTTCTCACCGGCCAGCTTGGATACACCGTAGGGAGAGACCGGCTCGGTTCGGCCCTCCTCGCGCATCGGCAGATCATCTGTCTCACCGTATACGGAGGATGAGGAAGCATAGATAAAGCGCTCAACTCGCTCCTGTCTGGCCGCCTCCAGCAGCTGCTGTGTGGCCAGGATATTTGTATCGGAATAGATCTCAAAATCATCTCCCCAGCTGGACCTGACACCGGCCTGGGCGGCCTGGTGGAATATCCAGCCCACACCGCTTAAAACCTCGTTGAGATCGATCTCCAGCAGATCCTCTTCGATCAGGCTGAAATTCTCTTCCTGGTTGAGCTGACGTATATTGTATTCCTTGAGCTCCCTGTCATAATAATCGCTGAAATTGTCGATACCTATCACCTGATGTCCGCTTTCCACCAGGGCTTCGGACAGGTGTGAACCGATAAAACCTGCCGCCCCGGTCACAGCTGTTCGCACATTATCACATTCCTTCCTCTCTCTCCTGTTTTTGCCGGCGGTAGGCCGGTGAGAAGACGACCTCCCGCACATTGTCGCGTTCGGGTTCATATCCCTCGACTATATCTTCCAGTTTTACTATAATATCCGAAGTCCTGTCCTGCTCTATCAGCTTCTCCATAGCTCTTATCTTCTCGAAGAGATCGGAGGGTATATTATCCTCCATCGTGCTGACATATATGCGCTCATGCTCTGTGGCCTGATTGCTCTCATCCTCGCTCATCAGCTCCTCAAAAAGCTTCTCGCCGGGCCTGAGACCGGTGATCTCCACCTCAATATCCTCACCCGGTGTATAGCCGGATAGGCTGATGAGATCGCGGGCCAGATCGATTATCTTCACCGGTTCACCCATATCGAGCACGAAGACCTCGCCCCCCTGGCCCTGTGAGCCGGCCTGCAGGACGAGCTGGACTGCCTCGGGTATGGTCATAAAGTAGCGCCGCACATCGCTGTGGGTGACAGTGACCGGCCCGCCATTTTTAATCTGTTCCTTGAAGATCGGTATCACACTGCCCTCACTGCCCAGCACGTTGCCGAATCTCACGGCCATAAAACTCGTTTTAGAGCCCTCATCCAGCCGCTGTACCAGCATCTCGGCCACCCTCTTGCTGGCCCCCATCACATTGGTGGGATTTACGGCCTTATCGGTCGAGATGAGAACAAAGCGGCTGCTGTCATACTGTTCGGCCATCCTGGCCGTATTCCAGGTGCCGGCGATATTGTTCTTCACCGCCTCACCCGGGTTTTCCTCCATCAGTGGCACATGCTTGTGGGCGGCGGCGTGAAAGACGACATCGGGGTGGTGACGGGCAAATATATAATCGAGCCTCTCCTCATCCCGGACACTGGCGATGATCGGCACCACCTCCAGGTCAGGGAAATTCTCCTGCAGCTCGCGCAGCAGCAGATAGGTGGAATTTTCGTATATATCAAGAACCAGAAGTCTTTTGGGCTCATATTCGGCTATCTGCCGGCAGAGTTCGGAGCCGATCGAACCTCCGCCACCGGTGACCAAAACCGTCTTTCCCTCCAGATAGGAACAGATATTGCCGGTGTCGAGCTCGACCGGATCGCGGCGCAAAAGATCCTCAACCTGGACCTCGCGCAGCTGGCTCAGGCTGACATCACCATTTATCAATTCATACATGCCGGGAACCGTCTTCACGCTGACATCCTCACCCCGGGCCAGATTGAAAATCTCCTTCACCTCGCTGCCGGGTGCTGAGGGGATGGCGATTATGACCTCATCGACACCGTGCTGCTCGATAATCTGCGGTATATCTCCTCTGGTCCCCAGCACCCTGACACCGAGCAGTCTCAGATTCTGTTTTTCGGGATCATCGTCAACAAGCCCCACTATCCTCTTGTCCAGCTCGGGATGTTTATGCATCTCGCGGATGATCATCTCACCGGCATCACCGGCACCCACGATCAGCACATTGCTCTCAGGCTGACTGTGCTCCCGCTTCTCCAGATAATCTTTGAGCAGGCGCAGGCTGAATCTGAAGCCGCCCAGGGCAAATATCAGAAGCAGAGTGTTGAGCACCGGTATGCTGCGCGGGAGCGTTATCTGCCAGAAATAGGTATATGTCATAAAGAGCAGATTGATGATGATGGCATTTTTGATGATCGACATCAGCTCACCTATGCTGGCATACTGCCACAGGCGGTTATAGAGATCGGAAAAATAGAGAATAACAGCACCTATCAGCGTCAGAGGCAGCAGATAGGCGGTCTGAAAATAATTCAGCCACTCACCCTCAAAGCGCAGATAAAAGCTGGCCGCAAGGCAGATATTGAGGAGCAGAAGATCGATTATAATCAGGCGGGAGCGCGTATAAATTCGAGTCATATAATCGAGCATGATATGTAAACCTCCGCAAAAAACTTAAATAAATTCGATCCTGCCAGAAAATTTAACAGCTCTGGATATGCAGGCAAAAACTCTTTGCAACTCTCTATAGCTTAATTCTATCCCGGCTTTATTTCTCCTGCCTGACACCCGCAGATAATTTCAGCTCCGCGGCAGGTAAAAGGAGATCTGCTGCGGAAGTTATTAAGAGAGAGAACAAGAAGGAAAGGAGTGTTATTATGACAGAAAAAGTCCTGAAAAATGTCAGTCTGGTGGGCCGGGAGGAGATTATTCCCCACGCTGACATCCTGATAGAGGAGGGAAGGATAACCGAAATATGGGACAGAAATTCCGGTCGGGAAGCCGGTGAGAGAAATAAAAAAGAGGCCGAAATGGAGCTCAATCTCAAAGGGCAGTATTACGCTCTGCCCGGTTTTATCGATACCCATATCCACGGAGCTTTTGGCAGCGATATCACCGACGGCAGCCCTGAGGCCTGGGAGGATATCTCCAGATACAAGCTGAGCCAGGGCACCACGGGCTATCTGGGTACAGTGCTGACCGGCCCCCGGGAGGAGACCGAGAAACTCTGCCGCGACCTGGGCCGGTATATCAAAAAAGGTGAAAATCTGAATCTGATAGGTGTCCATATCGAGGGTCCCTATATTAATGAGGAGAAGAAAGGTGCACAGAATGAAGCCTATATCAGAAAGCCCTCACTCGATGAGGTCAAAAGATGGCATGAGCTTCTGGGGGATGGCCTCAAGCTCATCTCACTGGCTCCGGAGCTGAAGGGCAGCCGAAAGGTCATCGAATATGCCTCTGATAGCGATATAGTAACAGGTGCGGTCCATACCAGTGCCGATTATGAGGATATGCAGCAGGCCTTTGCCGCCGGCCTGGAGCTCGGTGTCCACCTCTTCAACGGGATGAAGGGCCTGCACCACCGTCGTCCCGGTGTGGTGGGTGCTTTTCTGGAGGATGAGGAAAGGCCGGTGGAGATAATTGCAGACGGCATTCATCTGCATCCGGCCGTGATCAGAATGGTTTTCAACTGCAAGAGCAGCGAAAATGTTCTGGCCATAACCGATGCCATGAGGGCGGCCGGCATGCCAGCGGGCAGCTATGATCTGGGCGGGCTGGAGGTTGAAATAGAGGGGAATGAAGCCCGGCTGGAAGACGGCAGCCTGGCCGGCAGCACACTGACCATGAATAGAGCCCTCAAGAATCTCATCTCCTTCACCGGACTCGATCTCATCCAGGCGGCAAAGCCTGTCAGTCACAACCCGGCCAGACTTCTTGGTTTAAATGACAGAGGCCTGCTCGAAGAGGGCAGGCGGGCGGATATAGTTCTCCTGGATGAAAATCTGGATGTCCGCCTGACCATGCTCGAAGGTGATATACTCTACGATGAGCGGGAGTGAAAAATCAGTTCTCACCGAAACGGGCCGGCATCATATCCCGTCTCATCAGATCCTCGTAACTCTCCCGGCGCTCCACAGGGCTGGCCTGGCCCTCATGGACCAGCACAACTGCCGGCCGGGGTATCTCATTGTAGTTGCTGGCCAGTGAGCGGGTATATGCTCCTGTGGCAGGCACTGCCAGCAGATCACCGCTCTCTGCCGGGGGCAGTTCCACCTCATCTATGAGTATATCACCGGACTCACAGCAGCGGCCGGCCACAGCCACGGTCTCCTGCGGGCTTTTATCAGCTTTTCCGGCCAGAAGGGCGCTGTATTCGGCATCATAGAGGGCGGGTCTGATGTTATCACTCATACCACCATCGACAGCCACATATTTCTTTCCACCGGGCGAGGGCTTGATAGAACCCACTGTATAGAGTGTCGTTCCCGCCGGCCCCACCAGCGAACGGCCGGGCTCCAGCATCAGTTCGGGCAGGGGATAATCCAGCCGGCGGGACTCCTCAGCCACCCCATCACTGATATTCTGCACATGCTGCCCGATCGAGACTTCGGGATCGCCCTCCGCCTGCCTTATTCCCAGTCCCCCGCCCAGATTGAGACGGGAGCAGATGACCCCCGTCTCCTCACTCAGTTCGGCCATAAACTCGAACATTATTCCGATCAGGCGGCTGTAGGCCTCCTGTTCGTATATCTGGGAGCCGATATGGGCATGGAGGCCTTCAAACTCAAGATTCTCCAGCCTGTCTCCATCGGATAGTTCATCTCTTCCAGCTATCATCTCCACCAGTCTCCGGGCCCTGCCGTCCGTTAGTCCCAGGCCGAATTTTGACCGGGGCTGGCCCGTCACCATATATTCGTGTGTATGAGCTTCGATGCCGGGTTTGACCCGCAGCATAACAGCGGGCCTCACATCCATCTCCCCGGCCAGCTCATTGAGAGCCCTGGCTTCCTGGAAGTTATCGACAAAGAAACCACCTATTCCCGCCTCGAGTGCCATCTTCAGCTCATGAACCTGTTTGTTGTTGCCGTGAAAATGTATGCAGTCCGGATCCACACCGGCTCTGAGAGCCTTAAAGAGCTCGCCGCCCGAGACCACATCTAGCCCCAGCCCCTCCTGCCTCATTATTTTGAAGACTGTGCGGTTGGCCAGTGCCTTGCTGGCATATAAAATTTGAAAATCCCCGGGGTAGCTTTCCCGGAGTGCGCTGTGATAGCAATTGGCCCTCCTTCTCATATCCTTTTCGTCCAGGACCAGAAGCGGTGTGCCAAATTCCTCGCGCAGCTCCTCACCGCTCACTCCTCCAATCTGCAGTACTCCCTGCTCGTCTATCTCCATCGTACCGGAAAGAAACACTTTTATCATCTCCTCCTGCATTCTCATTTCATATCTTTTAGCCATTTTAATTTCAATAATATAATATCCTGGTATCTCTCGCTAATTTTAAATCCTTCTATCAAATACAATCCGTGCTGACGGAAAAAGGCTGATCTCAGTCTCCCGCGCTTTCGGCGGTCGTTCCGGCTGGCGCATCTCCGGACTCCATCACCGTCCGGCGCTCACTGCGGTAGAGCGAGAGCGCTATGAACAGTATTACCAGCATCAGTGCGGATATTATGACATAGGTGGTGGAAAAGCCCAGCCATTCCGCCAGGTTCACGCCGAAGATCGGCCCCAGCATGCCCCCGATATCGCCGAAGACGCGATATATTCCCAGAGTGCGCCCCCTCAGATCGGGCCGGGAGACATCTCCCAGCAGTGTGAGCAGCGGGCTGCTGGTGATGCCGGAGCTGGTGCCCAGCAAAAGCAGTCCCACAACCACCATGATCAGTGAGGGATAGACGGCCCAGATCAAAAAGGCTAAAGCCCCCATAAACGCCCCGGCCAGGCTGAAGGCCGTGCGGGTGCGGGCCTGGTCGATAAATCTGCCCAGCACAAGTGTGGAGAGCCCCTTGGTCATCATCATAACACCCATGAGAAAACCGCTCATGCCCTCCGGGCTCAAACCCAGGACATTGATGCCGTAGTTTTCGACATAGAGTGCGGTCGTGGAGAGAAAAACCCCCTGCACGGCGAACCATTCCAGCATATTTGCCGAAGATATCCTTAACACCCGCCTGTCGGAGAGAGCCAGCCTGACAGCTTTGATCGGCCCCACCACGGTTGTCTTTGGTGTGGCATCGATATCACGCGGTATCAGAAGGTAGGCCACAGCAGTGAAGATGAAGAGCGAAGCCGCGGAGAATATGAAGGCCGCACTGTAGCCGAAATAATCAGAGATAAGGCCGCCCAGAAAAAGTCCGGCGGGCAGGCCAAAGAGCCCGGCGGTGCGCACATAGGCTGTTCTGCTGCCCCTGTTCTCCCTGTCGGTCAGATGAAACATCAGGGCATAGACCGTGATGAAGCCCAGAGCCGAGCCGATACCGTAGAAAAAACGGGCCACAAAGAATATGTGACCGGGCAGAATGGGGCTGTGCATGCCGACCAGAAAACCGACCACCGTCACCGCCTTGAGCAGCAGTCCCGCTATCAGCGGTTTGCGGCAGCCGTGGCGGTCTACAAGCTCCCCCACAGCGGTGTTAAAGATGACGCGGGAGATCCTATTGCCGGAGATGATCATGCTCAAAAAGAAAGGCGAAACGCCCAGTATGGGACCCAGCAGCGGAATTATGGGAAAGGCCACACCGCTGCCCAGGCCGTTCAAAAATAATATTATGCCCAAAAGCAGCAATACTCTGTCAGCCTGGCCGCGAGAAAAACGAGATTGAGCACTCAACTCCATCCCTCCAACCCCTGAATATAATTTCAGCTCTTTCTCATGCAACTATTATAAAACAGATGAACAAAAATTTTAAGTGCTGGCGGACAAAAATTTAATTTCTCGGGTCTCAGAGTTAAATTTTTTGCTTTTTAACTTCAGCTGTGTTAAAATTGGCCAGACGATGATTGATGTGAGAAGAAACTCTGGAGGCAGATTAATATGAATAGGTGCAGGCTCTGTACCGCTGAAGAACTGCAGAGGATTGCAGATGAGGATATGAAAAGCGATAATTACTACCACTGCCCTGAATGCGATCTGATCATGCTGCCAGAAGATGAACTGCCGGCTCCAGCTGATGAGCGCCGGCGCTATCTCGATCACGACAACACTTTTGCCACCAGCGGCTATGTGCGGATGTTCGAGGAATTTATCGAAGAATTTATAGAGCCCCGCCTGGAGGAGATGGAGAAGGCGCTGGATTTTGGCTGTGGGCCCGGGCCCGTGCTGGCCACCATGCTCAAGGAAAGAGGCCTTGATGTCGACATCTACGACCCCTATTTCTTTCCGGAGGAGGGCTTTCAGGAGGAGAAGTACGACCTCATCACCTCTACAGAGGTCTTCGAACATCTTAGCTCACCTGCGGAGGAGCTGAAAATGCTGCTCGATGTGCTAAAACCGGGTAAGTACCTGGCACTCATGACCTCACTCCACCCCGGTCCGGAAGAGATGAGCGGGTGGAACTACCGCCATGATGACACACATATCACCTTCTTCAGCTGGCAGACCGTGAAGTGGCTGGAGGAAAATTATCCCCTGCGGATCGCCGCCAGCGATCGCAAAAAGGTTGTGCTGCTGCGCAGGACAGAAAGATAAGTTGCGAGCAGCCCTTGCCGGAAGTTCTGATTTGTTATATAATTGTATCAGCAAACAATCTGAAAGAGCGCCGCAGATATATACAAACAGGAGGTATAAAAATGCAGTCCGAAAGCAATGTAAAAGCCTGGCATTTTTCCACGCGCAAGATAGTTGTGGCGGGTATGCTGGGGGCCGTGGCGATCATACTGGGAGCTACCGGCCTGGGCTTCATACCGGTGCCCACACCGGCCGCACATGCCACCATCATGCACGTTCCGGCCATTCTGGGCGGTGTTCTGGAGGGCCCGCTGGTGGGGCTGCTCATAGGCCTGATATTCGGCGTTTTCAGCTTTACCAGAGCCACAACGCCCTTCTTCGCCGATCCCACCATAGCCATACTGCCACGGCTTTTCATAGGGGTCATAGCCTTTTATGTTTACCGCTCGCTGCGCAAAAAAAATGAAAATGCAGGCTTTATGGCCGCCGGTATAGCCGGCACCATCGTCAACACGACCGGTGTGCTGGGTCTTACGGTTTTGAGAGGATATCTGCCGGCAGAGGCCGCCATCTTCACAGCAGGTGTACAGGGCATACCTGAGATGATAATTGCCGGCCTGCTCACGGGTCTTATAGCCCGGGCAGTGCTGCGCTACCGCCGATCATGATACAGGTTCCTACTTAAAGAAACTCCGGCTGTAGGGATTCTGCTGCTGCAGATACTCCCGGGGCAGAGAGAACTCCCTGGTTTCACCGTTGAGGAAGGTGACGCGAAAAGTAAAGAGCTCTTCCGACCCTCTCTCATGGGCAGGGGATTCAACATCGGACAGCATATGCTGCAGGGCATTCCATATCTCAAGAACCTGATGCGGATTTTTGAGGATCACCTCTCCCCACCCATAATCCAGAATTTTCATCTCCACCGGAGTGCTGCCCTGCAGCACTGTTATCATCTCCTCCTGCTCCACACTGACTATCTCACCTTCGGGCAGAACATCACCGCTGCTGCCGGCATAGATGAAAAGAACCAGCAAAATCGCCACAAGTGGTATGAAAACTCTTGCAGCTCCATTCATAAAATATCTCACACCTCCATACCTTTACGCGGAAGTATTATTCTGACTTCTGTGCCCCGACCGGGATGGCTTTCGATCTCCAAATTTCCACCGTGGAGCTCAACAATCCGGCGGGCAATATTAAGACCCTGTCCTTCTCTCATTTCTCCTCGCTCAAATCTTTCCAGTCTGTCACAGGCGATGCCGCAGCCACTGTCGGCAATCACTATCTTCAGATATTCACCAGCTGACTCCAGACTTACCTCTATCAGATCTGTGCCACTGTAACTTATGGCATTGTCCAGCAGATTGAGCAGAACTTCTTTTACTCTGAGCGGATCGGCACAGGCCCGAACACCCTTCTCAATCCTGCACTCTATGGTTATGCTCCTGCTCAAAGCCTTAACCTCAATCAGATCTATCGTCCTCTGACACAGCTCATCGACTCTGATCGATCGGGGATCGATATCGAGTGAATAATTGCCTCTGCGGGAATTCTTGAGCAGGTTGTTGACCATATCTAGCATCCGCTCCGCCTCCCGGGTCATATGATTCAGGCATTTATCCTTCTCCTCTTCATCTTCGACCCTGTGATACATATCTCCAAAGCCCTTGATTATGGTGAGCGGTGTTTTCAATTCATGGGTCATATTCTCGTAGAAATCCTTCTGTCTGATCTTCTCTCGTTTAAGATCCTCTATAAGGCTATCGATGCCCGCCCTCATCTCATTGAAGGCCTGCGCCAGCTCACCTATCTCATCATCTGTGCTCACAGCTATATCCGGTACACTATCACCGCGCTGAAATCTCTCGATGGCCTCCTTCAGACTGCTCAGCGGTGAGGTTATCTGGCTGATGAAAAAATAGAGAAAAGTGCCGGTAAAGATTATGAAGCCGCCCAGAGCTACCAGCAATATAAGCCGGGCTCTCTCAAGCAGCTGCTGCTCATCAGAAAGCAGATATTCGATGCCGACCACACCCACCGGCTCACTGTCAGGATCCATACTTTCATAAAAGGGAAAGTGCATGATAATACGGGGGTGAGAGAATTCTTCTTTCTCGAGGCGGACCATATTCGCCTCCCTCTCGGCAGCAAGTGCACGCGAGCGCAGCAGAAGATCGCGATGGGATTCATAGCTTTTCTCCAGGGTAAAGGGCAGTTCTTCGGTTTCAACCTGCTGGCCGCTGTAAAGCCAGATCTGCATATCCTCATATCTCGACTCCAGACTGTGCTCCAGATAATCAAGGCCCTCCCACTCCAGAAATTCTTCCTCATACTGCCGGAACATATTGTGCAGATGCTGCTGTACCTCGTAGCTTCTGCCGGTGATATTCTCCTGAACATTCCTCATGATATAGCTCTCCAGGGACTGATCTATGAGATAGAATACCAGCAGACTAATGAGCAGAATGGCCGCAATGGTGCCCAGTATCAATCTGGTCCTGACCGACTTCATCTATTTCACATCCAGCTTATATCCGGCACCGTAAACTGTCTTTATGCAGTCTCTATGCTCGTCCAGTTTTTTGCGCAGCCGGTTTATATGCATATCCACAGCTCTGGTCGTGGAGACCGTAATCTCATTATTCCAGAGCTGCTGCAAAATTTTTCTGCGGGAGATGACCTGGCGCCGGTTAACCATGAGCTTTTCCAGAACCAGATACTGTGATGAGGTAAGCTCCTTCTCCTCACCTTCCACAATAAGCAGCCGGCGATCGCGGTCTAAAACCAGAGGGCCCGCCACCAGCCTGGATCTTTCCTCACCATCAACTGTGCGGCGCAGGACTGCCTTCACCCTGAAGATAAACTCCTCCACCTCAAAAGGTTTGGCTATATAATCATCTGCTCCCAGCTTGAAACCGAGAATTCTATCCCTGAGATCATCCTTGACCGTAAGAAATATCACGGGACAATTCCTGTCCTGGATCTTTTTCATGAACTTAAAGCCGTTCATGCCCGGCAGATTGACGTCGAGAACGATCATATCAGGTGTGATGCTCTCCAGTTCCACCAGGGCAGACTCGGCCTCTTTGAACCTGGAGACCTCAAAACCCTCCAGTTCCAGATTCATTTTGAGCAGTTCGGCCAGGGGATCTTCATCCTCAACCAAAAATATTGCCATCTAAACAGCTACCTCCTTTAAGCTCAACTCCACTTTCTCCGAATATATAACTTCATTTTCCCATAAAAGTTGAGCCGGGTCAATGGCTTCAGGCAAAAATAAGTCTGAAGGTGTAACTCAAAACTATGCCCAGCACCAGAGCCACAGAAGGTGTGCCAAGCCAGCCGAAGAGAATCTTTTTGGTCATACCCCAGTCAAGCATATTCGTGCCTTTGACCAGACCTATACCGACCACTCCACCCACAATGGCCTGTGAGGAGGAGACCGGTATGCCGATACGGGCATATATGTAGAGTGTGATCGAATGGGTCATAACAGCTATCAGGGCCGTGAGAGGTGTCAGCTGTGTTATGCGATCTCCCACAGTCTCCATGACACCCCGGCTGTAGGCACAGCCGATACCTATGGCCATTCCCCCTATCACACCGCCTATCCGGGGCTCGAACATGCCGGCCTCGACAAAGACACCTATGACATTGGCCACATTATTCGCTCCCAGGGCATATGCCCCGTAGATACCACCTATTATGAGGCCTATCCGCACAAAATATTCAAAGCGGCGCATGTTGTTGATGCGCTGCTCAACGGCCATTATATAGAACCGGTAGAGGAGATATGAGATAACCATAGCCCCCAGCGGTGTAGTCACCCAGGCGACAAATATGGGCAGCAGTGGGGCAAAATCCACATCTCCGGCCAGGATATTCCCCCCTATGATAGCTCCCACCACCGCCTGAGAAGTGCTGACGGGCAGCTTAAGATATGTCATCAGTGTCACGGTCAGAGCCGCTGTTAGCGAACTGATAAAGGCGGTCAGCAGTGTCTGATCGGCCAGCCGCCCCAGAGTCTCCATGCCGCCGGCACCTTCAAGCCCTGATCCAATGATGACGAAAATGGTGGTCAGCAGAACGGCAGTCTGAAATTTGATCACCCTGGTGTAGACCGCAGTACCAAAGATATTGGCCGCATCATTGGCACCCAGTGTCCCGCCGAGATAAATACCTGATAAAAGATACCACATTGCCTTAACCCTTTCTGACCGAGACCATCGTTTCCATATGATCACCCACATTTTCGATGATATCGGCCGTATCAGAGACATTTTTTATCAGACTGCGGTGGGCCAGCTTCTTGCCATCGGAAAGATCTTCGATCTGCCCCACCTCCCGCGTTATCTCCTCCTCTATTCTGTCTATCTCAGATTCTATATCCTCCAGCTCACCGGCGTAGATAAGAGCCTGGCTCATATCCTCGAAGAGCACCTCCACACCCACTGTCATCTTATCATACTGTTTTTCTATGAGATCTGTCATATCCCTGAGCTTATCCTGATTGAGACAGCAAAAATCCAGGTGCAGAAAAATGATCTCATCAAGTATATCCTCAACATGATCAGCTATATCATCTATGGCTTCCAGCAGGTTGAGCATATCCCCTCTGGTGTGGGGCATGAGTGAACCCCTTATTATGCTGGTGATGATCTCCCTTCTAATATCATCTGCCTGGCTTTCTTTATCGTGAACTCCCTGATTCAGCTTTCTCACTTTATTGGTCTCACCTTCTTCAAGATAGACCCTCATGGCCTGGAACGCTTGGTCGATGCATTCACCCACACTTTCTGTGAGTCTCTGAAAATCAGCCTCGATCCTCTCAAAATCTCCCCATAATCTGCTCATATTATCAGCTCCTTCTGTCAGTTTTTTTATTTGTGTTCTGCTGCTGCTGTTTTATAGTATATATGAATGCAGATATTTCCGGTTTTTGGATCGGCAGACACCGTCTCTGCTGTCACTGAAGGCGGCAGAGCCGGGCATCAATCGCCGTCAGTAAAACCGGAATCAGCTGACGTTTTCAGGCCTCAGCTTTTTAATCAAGAAGGTGAGGGAAAGGCTCAGAACCGTCAGTACAATTAAAGCCAGCGAATAGGGCCTGGTGAAGAAGGGTGTTATAGAGCCACCTGTGGCCATCATGGTGGTTCTGAGGTTGTTCTCCATAATCGGTCCCAGTATCAGCCCCAGTATCAGGGGTGTCAGCGGAAAACCTGTCTTCTTGAGAATATATCCCAGCAGAGCGAAGAAGATCAAAACCCAGAGATCGTTGACACTATATCTGATGTTATAGGTGCCGGCCACCGACATCAGGACTATAACCGGCAGCAAAATTTTCTTGGGGATCTTTAGAGCCCAGGTAAAAAATCTGATCATGACCGTATACTGCAATAAAAACATGAAAACATTGGCTACCAGCAGCCCCACAAACATGGCAAATACCAGATTTATCTCATTGATGAAGAGCGAGGGGCCGGGTGTGAGACCGTGTGTGATCAGTCCCGCCAGCAGGACAGCTGTAACGGTATTGCCTGGAATGCCCAGCGTAATAGTAGGAATATAGGCTCCCCCTGTGACTGCGTTGTTGGCCGATTCTGCGGCCATGATCCCGTCCAGAATGCCGGTGCCAAACTCCTCCGGTTTATCTGACATCTTCTTGGCCTGATCGTAGGCGACGAAGTTAGCGATCGTACCTCCGGCCCCCGGAAGCATACCCAGTCCCAGCCCGATAGCAGAAGAGCGGAGCAGGTTTTTGGTCTGGCCTGCCAGCACAGAGAATTTAAGCTTGAGCGAGTCCAGTTTGTTGGAAGAAAAAACGTATTCTTTGTCAACATCGGCCGACTGGGTGAAAACCTCTGTTATGACAAAGAGGCCGATCATTGCCACCAGCAGCTCGATACCTCCTTCCAGCGCTCTCTGACCGAAGGTAAAACGAACTGATCCAGCTATGGGATCACCTCCCACAGTGGCAATCAGAACACCGAGACAGGAACTGACAAGACCATCTATAACGGATCTGCCGGTGGTGCTGGAAACCACCGTCAATCCGAAAATTCCCAGAATGAAATACTCATAGCTCTGAAAGCGCAGCGTAATTCTGGCCAGCTGGGGTGCCAGCAATATCAGCGCAATCATGCCCAAAAGACCCCCGATAAATGAGGAAGCGATGCCATATGTCAAAGCCCTGCCCGGATACCCCTTCTGGGCCAGAGGATAACCATCGAATGTTGTAGCGATGGAGGAGGGAGTCCCCGGCATATTGAGGAGTATGGCAGGTATCTTCCCGCCCGATATGCCTCCAACATAGAGTGCACCGAGCACGGCCATGCCTATGGCCGGCTCCATTCCGAAGGTTACGGGAAGAAGAAGTATCAGGGCTAATGTAGCCGTCAGTCCGGGGATGGCACCAAAAATCAGTCCCAGGAAGGTTCCCCCCAGCAGATAGAGCAGAACGAGGGGCTGAAAGATCACTTCCGCCCCCTGCAGTAAATTAGTGAGCAAAGATCTCACCCCTTATAATTAGATCAATTTTTAGAAGATCAGCCCGGCGGGCAGATATATATTCATTATTACACCAAAAACGAGATAGATAATCAGTGTTATGCCGGCGGCGTACAGAGATGAAATAAACAGAGACCTTAAATTCTTTTCACCCAGTGCAAATATGGCCAGCAGCAGAAAGACAAAACCACTCTCAAAATAACCCAGATGAGGTATGAGAAAGACATTGAGCACCAGCAGACCGAAAAGCGTAAGTATGCGGGGGCCAACCTCCTTCATCTCCTGAATTATTTTGACCTCCTCCGCGGCAAACTCATCTCTCCTCCAGACCAGATGATCCTTGAGCAGACTGGCCAGGCAGAGACAAATAAGTATGACAGCAAACCAGCGGGGATACTGATCGGCCCCAACCACCTGCTGAAAACCAGGGCTGACCTCATATGATTCGACCAAAAAGAAAATACCGATAATTATCAGAGATAGGTTCACGATACTTTTAAGCAGATAGGCCTTATTTTCCAGCACAGTCTTCACCCCACAGTGAAACAGGCCCTGCCCGGACCGGCGGCAGGGCCTGTTTTGATTTTTATTCAAGTTCAGGCCGCTATACAGATGGAGCCCGCTCTAGTCATCCAGGTCATATTGATCTATGAGCTGATAGATAGTCTCCTCATCTTCCTCGAAGTGTTCGCGCAGATTTTCGCCATCCTGGAAGTTGACAAATAGTCCCTGATCAGCAGCTCTCTCTTTAAAGGTCTCACTTGTAACAACCTTCTCAAAGAAATCAGCGATCTCATCTACAAGTTCCTGATCCATACCGGGAGGACCCCAGACGCCCATCCTGTGCGTTGTAGTCATGGGCAGATCATAGCCAAGTTCCTTAAATGTGGGTACATCCGGGATAGAATCCAGCCTCTCCTCTGAGGAGACACCCAGTATCTCAAAATCTCCTTCAGGATAAGGAGGCAGGACTGTGGGAGCCTGTGTTACGGCCATCTCATCCTCTTCTCCCAGCATGGCAGCTGTCATGGGGCCACCTCCGCCGTGTGCCACATAGCTCAGATCATCGCGAATTCCGGCGGCATCGAGCAGCATCTCGCCCATCATATGTGTGCCTCCACCGAGTGAGCTGCCGGCAAAGGTAGTCTCACCGGGATTATCCTCAACATATTCAACATATTCATTGAAATCCTCCCACTGATCAGGCAGAGCAAAGGCCACCTGGGGAACCTCAAAGAGCATGGCTATAGGAGTAAACTCCTCATAGCTCCAGTCTCTGACGCCGAAGGCCTTGTGAGTTATAAATGAGGTGTGATGATGCAGAAGCATCGAGCCATCGGGATCGGCATCACGCACCTCGACCATGGCGTTACCGGCACTGGCTCCGGCTATATTGGTTATGACGAAATCGGAAACCTCCCAGTCCCACATCTCTTCCTCCCGGATTACCTCTCCCATAAGACGGGCGGTGATATCGCTCAGCCCCCCCGGCTCGTAGGGGATTACGTACCTAACATCTCGTTCATCCGGCCATTCAGCCGCAGATGCTCCGTTAAAGGCGGTGAGTGTCAGGGCAAGAACCACCAGCAAGGACAGGCTTAAAAATCTCTTCATATTTTATTATCCCTCCACTTTTATTGAGGCTATTGTGATAATATTTTACAATATCAATGTAAAGAATATATTACAGCAATGTAACTAATCTGTAACAATCGGCGGAGGGGATTAGAGCAATCGGAATTATGAGTTAGAAGCGGAAAAGAAAAATCAGAGGAGAAATTAAACGGAGAAAGTGGGGGAGGTTGTAAGAGACAGGGAATGTATTTCTCAGCTAGCCGACCACCTGAGTCCGGATCTGACAGCTGTTACCTCGATCTCGTCCCGGCGGAGAAGATGACTGAGATGAGCCAGAAGTGCCGTGCGGTTGAGGCAGTAGCTCTGGACATCATCGATATCCACCTGATAGTGCTCGAATACCTCTCCTATTATCTCTTCGGTGCCGGCCTGCGACTGCTGCAGCCTTTCCCGCATAAAAGTCAGTATATCCTGCACACGCCCACTGTTCTGCTCAAGCAGGGCTGAAATATCGCTGCTCAGCCGGCCGTGCGAGGGCAGATAATGGCTGTAATCGCTGGCCTCCAGCTCCTCCAGCGTCTGCAGAAATCCGCCCACATCCATTAGATGAGGGACAGGATGGCGCTTTAGAGTTCCGGCGGCAAAGAAGCTGTCGGCACAGAAAAGCACACCCTCACAGGCTATGCCGATCATGCCCGGTGTATGGCCGGAGAGGTCAACGGCTGTAAGGGGTGAGACCGGATTGAGACCGGGAATATTAAGACTGTTTTCTTCTCTTCCAGAAGCAGGGGAGCCCTCCGGGCCTGCAGGCGGTGAGAGTTCATTCATATGAAGAAGATGATCGACCTCGACCGGTTCCCCCTGCAGAAACTTATTCTCCAGCCCGGGGAAAGGCTCGGCCCCACAGGTGAGATAACGGGGTTCAAGCCAGGGGTTTTCCATCAGCACGGCCTCGGGGCGTGAGGCCACTATTTCCACTCCGGCCTCCTGCTTGAGATAGGCGCTGCCTCCGCAGTGATCGGGATGGCCGTGGGTATTGATCACAGCCAGGGGATAAAGGCCTTTCCGCTGGAGTGTGTCGAGCAGCCGCCGGGCCACACGCTCTTCCAGGCCGCTGTCGATCAGGATAACACCGCCCCCCTCGGTCTCGATCACGCCGACGTTGACAGCACCGGTGATATAGGCTGTATTTTCGGTGATTTGCTTCAATGCCACTCTCTTCACCTCCGGCTATTCCCTCAGGGGGGTGTTAAAACCGGTCACCCTGTCAACGGGGATGGTAAAGATTAGACCCGTATCGGGTTCATCAAGATCACCAATAATCTCCTCGATGATACTGAGCGCCAGCTCGATCTTCTCCTCATCATCGACCAGTGTGAGCAGGACGTTGTTGTGTTTGGAAGCCCCCTCACCACCGGTGAGATCGCTGAACCGGGAAAAAATCGAGGTGTGATCGGCGATCATATGACCCATACCCCGGCTGTCGATGACAGTGGCTCCGGGAATTCCCTCCTCGTAAAAGCGGTCCAGTATGGGGCTCACATCCTCCGAATTTTCGATGATGGCAACAATCAGCTCC
>Ga0207421_10003387_pt1 | contig 19002 bp, 20 predicted proteins | sample SodLakKL_010_SED_4_FD_187542 | JGI IMG/M metagenome (GOLD analysis project Ga0207421, IMG submission 187542) | Alkaline sediment microbial communities from Lake Tanatar, Kulunda Steppe, Russia - 8KL_010_SED (SPAdes) (version 2) | ecosystem: Environmental > Aquatic > Non-marine Saline and... | reverse complement strand
CGAGGGTCCGTTGTTATAGAGGAACTCACACTCACTCCGATTTGAGAAGAAACCTTGTCGCGGCCGCTTCGATAAGAATCTGATTCGGCAACTACTGTTCAGGGCGGGGAGGATGTCAATTCGCAGGTGGCGGGTCCGACGTGTCGTCGACGGCCGCTGCGACACAATCAATGGGTTCTGACAGCCGCTACGACACAGTCAGTGGTTTCCAGCCACTGGGAGTGAGCGACAGACATACATTGAGCTAGTCCAACCCCCGTGTATGAGAACGGGAGCCGTTCTGTTGAACTTCGGCGAGCCGGCCGAGCCCGAGCGAGACCGCGTCGTCGACTACCTCGAGCGGATCTTCTACGCCAACGCCGACCTCGAGGACGCGGCGGACGAGCGCGAGACACGCGAGCGAGCACGACAGCTCGCCGAACGACGCGCACCCGGCCTGATCGAGGAGTACGAAGCGATCGGCGGATCGCCGCTCAACGAACAGGCAGCGACGCAGTCCGAGCTGCTCGAGACGGCGCTCGAGAGTCGAGGCTACGACGTCCGGACCTACAACGGGATGCAGTACACCGAGCCGTTCATCGCCGATGCGGTTCGCGCCGCCAGAGACGACGGCGTCGACCAGCTTGTGGGGTTGCCGGTGTATCCGCTGTGTGGCCCCTCGACGAACGTGCTCGCGCTCGATGAGCTCGAAGCGGCCGTCGCCGAGCTCGGCTGGGACGTCGACGTCTGTGGCATTACGGGCTGGCACAGACACCCGACGTACAACCGCATCCGGGCCGACGCCATCGCGTCGTTTCTCGACCAGCACGACCTCGACCCGGGCGCAGACGACACTGCGTTCGTCTTCTCCGCACACGGCACCCCGACGCACTACCTCGAGGAGGGGAGCCGCTACGACGTCTACGTCGAGGAGTGCTGTGAGGCGGTCGCCGCGATGGCCGGCGTCGAGGCGTACGAGCTCGGCTACCAGAACCACTCGAACCGGAACATTCCGTGGACAGAGCCCGAGACCGAGGACGTCGTCGAGGCGCTCTCGGTCGACCGGATCGTCGTCGATCCGATCAGCTTCCTCCACGAGCAGAGCGAGACGCTCTCCGAGCTAGATATCGAGCTCGTCGAGGACGCCGTCGACGACGACCAGGAGTTCTACCGCGTGCCGATCCCCCACGACGACGCCCGCCTCGGTGAGCTGTTCGCCGATCTGGTCGAGCCGTTCGTCGCCGGGTTCGAGCCGGGCTACTTCCAGTTTCGCCAGTGCCAGTGCCGCCCGGAACCGGGGACGATGTGTCTGAACGCCCCGCGGGAGTGAACCATGCCGGAACAGGTCGCCGTCGTCGGTGCAGGGATTACCGGGCTCGCGCTCACTCACTACCTCGCCGAAGCGGGCGCCGAGAGCGTCACGTTCGAGGCCGCCGACGAACCGGGTGGAGTCATCTCGACCCGCGAGGCCGACGGCCACGTCCTCGAGGTGGGACCGCAGCGGATGCGCAAGACGCCGGGGGTGATCGAGCTGGCCGACGCCTGTGGCGTCGCCGACGAGTTCGTCGAGGCGCGCGAGGAACGGCTCTACGTCTACGCCGACGGCTCGCTGGGGCGCGCGCCGCTTTCGCTCGAGGCGTTTCTCACCACCGACCTGCTCTCGTGGCCGGGCAAGCTCCGCATGCTCGCCGAGGTGGTGACCCGGCCGGGGCTCCCACAGGAGAGCGCGGCCGAGCTGTTCGTCCGCAAGTTCGGCCGCGAGGCCTACGAGAAGTTTGTCGGCCCCCTCTACGGCGGCATCTACGGCTCGGACCCGGCCGAGATGCCCGCTGCGTTCGCGCTCGAGGGGTTGCTCGCGCGCGAGGCCGAAGCCGGCAGCCTCCTCCAGGCATTCCGCCAGCGCGTCGGCAGCGGCCACGAAGCGCCCCCAGTGACGTTCGAGCGCGGGAACCAGACGCTCCCTGACGCGCTGTACGACACCTACCGCGACCGGATCGAGCTCGAGACGCCCGTCACCGCGATCGAGGCGGTCGGGCCGGACGGTCCGTACCGTCTCGAGACGCCTGCCGGGAGCGACGAGTTCGAGCAGGTCGTCGTCACAGCCTCCGCGGCCGTCGCTGGCGAGCTGCTCTCCGGGCTCGCCGACGGCGGGGACGAGCTCGCTGACCTGCGCTACAACCCGCTCGCGCTCGTCTTCCTCCACGCGGAGCACGACCGCGTCGGCAAGGGCTACCAGGTCGGCTACGGCGAGGAGCTGCACACCCTGGGAGTGTCGTGGAACTCCCGGATGTTCGGCCGCGATGGCGTCCAGACCGCCTTTCTCGGCGGCATGCACGAGCCCGAGCTGCTCGAGGAGGACGACGAGGTGCTGGGGGAGATCGCGCGCCGGGAGTTCGAGCAGGTCGTCGGCAGCGAGGCGACGGTGATCGACGTCGCCCGACTCGACGTTGGCTTTCCTGCGTGGGATCAGTCGTGGTGGGCGCTGGAGGCGCTCGAGCTCCCCTCGGGGGTCCACCTCGCGACCAACTACACGGCGCGCATGGGGATTCCGAGCCGGGTGCGCGAGGCGCGAACGATCGCCGACGAGCTGGCCGCCGAAGCGGCAGGTGAACGCACAGGCGGGGAGACAGCGCCGACAGCTGACGTGGCGAGCGCGGACGACTGACGCGCTCACCCCGACCAGAACGGCCGGCTGTAGGCTTGGACGGTCCGGTCGTCCGGTGACTGGGTGAGGAGGCTGACGCCGACGAACGCGGCGTAGGCGACGACGACGCCGACGAAGCCGTAGTGCATGCCGAGGGTCAACTCGATCGGGATGACACCCACCCCGGGGAAGAGGAGAATCGTCACGGTCGGCCCGAGTGCGAGCGAGGCAACGCCGCCGGCAGCCGTGGCCCGTGACCAGTACGCGCCGAGGAAGACGGGCGCGGAGGTGGTCGCGAAGCCGACGACGGCGAACTCGATGAGCGGGAAGATCCCCGCGGGCCGGACGAGCGCGAGCCCGACGGAGACGAGCACGACGACGACGAGCAACAGCTGTGTCACCCGGACCTCCCGGCGAGGCGTCGTCTCGGGGTTGACGAACTCGCGGTAGACGTCGCGGCTGAGCATCGAGCTCATCGTCAGTGCGACGGAGTCGGCCGTCGACATGATGGCGGCGGTCGCACCTGCCATGACGACGCCGAACACCACCGGGTGCAGCAGGGCCTCGACCAGCAGCGGGATGACGTAGTCGGGGTTTTCGGGTTCGGGAATGATCCCGACCGACCACACCCCGAGGACGGCCCCGAACAGGTAGATCGGGATCGCCACGAGCGCGAACACGAAGCCGGCGCGGTGCATCACGGTCCGGTCACCCGCAGAGAAGTAGCGCTGGATCGTGTGCGGGTAGCCGGGGACGCCGAAGGCGAACGCGAGCGCGGCGGTGATGACAAAAAGCGGCGTCCACGTCTCGAGTGGACCGACCATCGACAGCAGGTCTGGCGTCTCGGCGATGGCGTCGTCGGCGATGCGCGCGCTGTTGCCGGCCACGATCACGTAGCCGACGACGCCCGCGAGCACCGCAAACAGCACGGCCGACTGGACCGTATCTGACCAGATCACACCGCGGTAGCCGGCGATGTGGATGTACAGGAGCATGAACGCGGCCATCAACAGCACCGCCTGGGCGTAGGGAACCCCGACGAGCGCGTCGAGCGCGACGCCGCCGCCGATCAGCTGGCCTGCGATCAGTGCAATCATGAACAGCCCGGTGACGGCGAGGTAGACGACGCCAAGCAGCGGGCTGTCGTAGCGCTCGCGGACATACTCTGCAGGCGTCAGGACGTCGTGCTCCGCGCCGACGGTGAAGAGGGTGGTGCCGACCGTCGAGAAGAAGAAGGTGTAAAAGACAGCGGCGAGCGCGAGAAACGAGAATGCGCCGAGGCCGGCCACGGAGCTGTCTGCGCCGATGCCGAAGACGGTAAAGGCGCTGAGCACCGTCGCCGCGAGCGTCAGTCCCAACACGGCGGTTCCGACGGTTCTGTCGGCGATGTAGAAGTCTGCCGGTGTGTGCTTGGTGAACCGGGAGGCGTAGACTCCGATGAGCAACACCCCAAGGAGGTAGACCACGAAGACGGTCTGTGCGGTCGTCAGTACCATCGTGGAGCCTCCGGTCGCCGAATCGAGAGCGCGACCCAGGCCAGGCCGAGCATCGCCGCGACCACACCCAGCTGGAGCCACAGCCACAGCGGCAGCCCGAGAACCAGCGCGGTCAGCCCACTCAGCACGTAGAGGTGGCCAACGCCGATGGCGACCACCAGCGCGACCAGCCCCCAGAACGCATATCTGCCCGACCTGTGCGGCCGCTCGAGACTTCCTGCATCCATACGATCACTCCGGGATACAACACGGGTATACCTTTGGTTCTCGACGAAGCGGTCGTCGTCTCCGTGGCCGGCTAGCGCAGCTGTGATTGGCTAGCCGACGGTGGTTCCGCTCGTACCCTCTGGCGCTTCCGGTGGGGTCCACTCGTCTCTGACGCGCTCGAGGCGCGCGTCGAGCTGGTCGCACTGCTCGCGGTAGTTTCTGAACAGGTGGCCGAGCTCGACGAACTCCTCGGCGAACGTCTCGGCTCTGAGCTCGGCCGGCGAGACCGGTGCGACCGACCAGACGTACGCCGAGAGGCCGCTCCCCTCCGAATCGAGCAGCACGTCCTCGGCGAAGCTGTCGGCGTTCGCCGAGACGTATCCCTCGGGTGAGGCGTCGACGCCGTCGAACTCCAGCACGTACTCCAGGAACGCGCGGTCGCTCTCGTCGAACTGCGAGAGAAAGCTCCGCTCGAAGTAGCGCGCCAGGTCGGCTTTCAGCGCGCTCCGTGCGCTCGCGTACTGCTCGTGAAGCCGGTTGAACGACTCGATTGCCGCCGGCAGCTCGGGGTCGGCGCTGGCGATCTCCTCGAACGTCTCCGGCGTGACGTCGATCCCGGGCTCGTCGAGCGTCGCACCAGGGTGAAAGACGGTCACGTCGCCGTCCTCCTCGAGCACCTCAGTAGGCACCTTCTGGCGGAGGCGCTCGAGCTGCTCGGAGAACACCGCGAGCGTCCCCTGTCGTTGCTCCCGGTGGCGGAGCGCCCCCAGCGCCGCCTGCAGCGCCTCCCGCTCGCGCTCCATCTCCTCGATCATCTCCTCGGCCAGCTCGCGCTCTTTGTCCTTTCGCATCCGGTCGAGCTGGACGAGCTTTCGCTCTTTTCGCAGCTCGTCGGCCACCGCTTCGGCCACGCCGCGTTCGCGTCTGAGCTCCTCGAGCGAGAGCCAGCTGACGACCGCAAGCAGCACCGTCCCGACGGCGATCGAGGCAACAGCCACGAGCGTCGAGAAGCCGCTCGACCAGCCGATCAGCTCGAAGCGAGTTTGCTCGACGATCGCGAGCCCGACCGTGAGCGCGGCTACCGCCGCGACGACCGGGACGGCCAGCCGGTACAGCCCCACTCTAGGCATCTACCTTACTGTTGCTCGACAGCACGTTATGATCGTTTCGCTACTCGCCGCCGGTTCGGTGAGCGAACGCATCGCCTGTTCGGGGTCGTGTTCACGCGGGAAGCGAGACCCGGCTGACAGGCTGCTTGCGTTCGCCGTCCCAGAAGACGAGCGCGTCGACGGTCCAGCCGACCGGCTCGATCTCGCGTTCGGCCAGAGCGCGTGCGCGAGCGAGCGAGCCGCCGCGGGCGACGGTCACGTGCGGGACGTAGGCGTCGCCTTCGATCCCCTCGACCGGCTCGAACGTCGTCGCTAGCCGCCGGTGGAGGCGTTCCAGCTCCGGCGACTCCACCGCGAGGTAGACGACCGGTGCGGTCCCGGTCGGCACGTCGGCGAAGTACGAGACGCCCGCCAGCCGTGCCCGAAACGGGGGCTGGCCGGCGAGCGCCTCCCGGGCTTTCGTCTCGAGGCGGGCGTACGTTCCATCTCCCACCAGCCGCTTGACACAGAGCGTGTGCTCGCCGCGAACCCTGGCTCGCGCCGCCGGGAGCTCCCGGGCGAGCTCGCTCGCCAGCTCGCCGACGGGACCCGGAACGGGGACGTTCAGGCTGTACACACCGTCCGGTCGGCGACAGTCGAGAAAAGCGCGTCGGTCGCCCGGGCTCCTCGAGCGCTGTGAGCGGGTCACGCACCGACAGCCGCTAGATCCGATCGAGCAGCCAGAGGACGATCAGGATCGCGATGACGATGCCGATGAGGTTCGTGAACGGGAAGAACCCGAGGATAGTACCGACGAGCCCGAGCGCGGCGTTGATCACCTCGAGCGCCAGCCAGACGACGAGCAGGACGAGGATGATCACCAGGAGGGTGTTGGCTTCGAGTTTCGCTCGCATACGTGGCAGTCGTCGGTCCGGACACAAATTCTTTCGGGACCTGGGTGACAAAACATTTGAGGGGGCGTGTGCAACCGGCTTTCAATGGGGCGCGTTCACCCGGCTGCGTTGCTGGCGGTGGCTGTCGTCGCCGTCGCTCTCGCCGGGGCTGCAGCGGCGGCCGACGGGGCCGGCGCGAGCACGTCGACCGCGCCGGAGAGCGCGTTCGTCCTGCCCGACATCGACGAGGATTCGGTCGAGATGGAGGCGACGCTCCGGGACGACGGCGACGCCGACTGGCGCGTCGTCTACCGCGTCGAGCTGGACGGCGACGAGGAGCGCGAGGCGTTCGAGGAGCTCCAGGCCGAAATCGAGGAGGACCCGGCGGCGTACCTCGAGCCGTTCGAGGAGCGGATCCAGCGGACCGTCGACGACGCGGCAGCGGCGACCGACCGGGAGATGGCCGCCGAGAGCTTCAGCGTGGAGACGGCACGCTCGTCCCAGGCCGATCGCGAGTTCGGCACGGTGACGTTCGGCTTCGAGTGGCGCGGCTTCGCGACCGTCGAAGACGACGGCGCGACGATCCGCGCGGGTGACGCCGTTGGCGGGCTCTTCCTCGACGAGGAGACGAGCTTCGCGCTCCGGTGGGACGAGGCCTACGCCCTCGACTCCCACACACCGGAGGGCGACAGCGTCGAGGAGACGCGCGTCGCGTGGAACGGCCCGCGGGAGTTCACGGCGGACGAACCCCGTGTGGTGCTCACCGCCGGGGACAGCGGCACGGACCTCCTGCCGGCGACGCCGCTTTTGTTGTCGGCGCTCGTCGTGGCGGCGCTCGTCCTCGTGGTCGTGACGGTCGCGCGCAGACGTGGCTTCGCGGGCGCTGTCGGCCCGGAGCCCGCACCGGAGGCCGGCGGCGGTGCCGAGGCCGCCGGAGACGGTGCCGAAGCCGAGATGGGAACCGACGTCCCCTCGGAGCTGTTGAGCAACGAAGAGCGCGTGCTCGCGCTGCTCGAGTCGAACGACGGCCGTATCAAACAGAAAGCGGTCGCCGAGACGCTGGAGTGGAGTCCCGCCAAGACGAGCCAGGTCGTCGGCAGCCTGCGCGAGGACGACGCGGTCGAGACGTTCCGGATCGGCCGCGAGAACGTCCTCACGCTCCCGGACGTGGATATCATTCCCGACCAGGACGGCGAGAACGACGAAGACGACCTGTAACTCACGTGTACGAACGTTCGGAACCCGACCGGCCCCTCTAGACCGTGGGTTCAAAAACCCGTCGACGAGGCGCTTTTCACCTCGAGAAAAATCGGGTAAAACCAAGGAAAAGCCGGTTGAACGTCGAGTATTTATATACGAGTGTGGGACGGACGAAGGAGTAATGAGAGACAGGATGCTCGTAGTAGCGCTCGCCCTTGGGCTGTTGGTGGTGCTGGCCGTGCCGGCGCTCGGGCTAGCCGCCTCGGACGACGGCGGCGAAAGCGCGGCGGACACCGAGGCGACGCCCGGCGAGCGGCTGTCGGGCGTCGTCGGCGTACAGGACGCCGAACTCGAGGGTGACCTCGATCAGCGGACCTTCGGCGTCGCGTTCGCGAACGCGACGACCGACGAGGCGCGCGCCGACGTCGTGGCCGCACGCCTTGACGCGGTCGACGAGCGCCTCGACGAGCTGGTAGACCGCAAGACCGGCCTCGACGAGCGACGCGAGGCAGGCGAGATCAGCGACGGCCAGTACAACGCCCGTGTCGCCGGGGTGGCGGTCGCGACCGAGGCGGCCACCCGGAGCGTGAACCAGACCGAACGGGCTGCCGGCGAGCTGCCGGCCGAGCTGCTCGAGGAGCGCGGCGTCGACGCCGAGGCGATCCAGACGCTGCGAGAGCGGGCGAACGAGCTGACCGGGCCGGAGGTGGCCGAGATCGCCCGCGAGATCGCCGGCCCACCGGACGAGCGCCCCGGCGGCCCGCCCGCGGACGTGCCTGCACCCGACGACGCCGGTCCGGACAGCCCGTCGAACGAGAGCCGTGCAGACGGCACGCCGGCTCCTGACGACGCCGGTCCGGACAGCCCGTCGAACGAGAGCGGTGCAGACGACACGCCGGCTCCTGACGATCGCGGCGACGCCGCAGCTGACGACGCGACCGACGACGTGTAAGAAGTGAGACAAGGAGTCCGCGACTGTCGGGCCACCGTCACTCGTCTCTGACGATCTCTTCTCTCCGGATCACCTCGAGTTCGAAGCTGCAGCGTTCGCCGTTGGCTGTCGAGGCCGTCACCTCGCGGGGAACGGCGTCGACGACCGCGGCCGTTTCGTGAGCCGGTCGGTCGACGGTCTCGCCGTGTTCGTCCACGCGGAAGACGAGCTCGACCCAGATTCCGTCGGTGCCGCGGTGGAACTCGACGTTTTCGGGTTCGTCGTCGTCCAGCCGGTCGAGCGTCGTCTCCTGTAACAGCTCGAAGGCGTCTCCCTGGCACGCGTCGGGATCGGCGCCGGTCACCTCGACCGGTGCTCCCTCGGCCGACAGCGACTCCCGGTCGCTACGGTGTTCGGTGTCGTCGTCGGTGCCGGGGACCGAACAGCCGGCCGTCACGGTCACGGCGAGAAGGCCGGCCGTCCGAAGGAGTGCTCTGCGCGAGCTGGTGCTGGAGGGCTCCATGTCCGGCGTTTCTCGGCCGGTCCGTATAACATCTGGGGGTGGCGGCGGCCCGACGCCGTCCGACGTGCGCGAGGCTCCGGTGCAGTTATGTCGGCGCGCGACCGCCCGTCGTGTATGTCGGTCGCCGAACGAACCCGCGAGGCCGTCGACGAACGCCCGTTCCTGTACGAGGCGCTCCGGGCGGGCGTCGTCAACTACACCGCCGCGGCCCGGTTTCTCGACCTCGGTGACGAGGAGGCGGTCGCCGCGGCGCTGCGTCGCTACGCCGGAGAGCTCGCCGACGCGGACCGGGAGTCCGGCGACGCACGGGTACGCATGGTCCGCGGAGTCGGTCGCCTCGAGCGGGCGACGGATCCGGACAGTGGGACGCTGATCGTCGGCGAGACAGCGTTCGAGCCCGGCGCGGGGACGCTGACAGGGGTGCTGGCCACGGGCGAGGTCGCGACCACGGACGTCCACGAGATTCTCGGCCGCTGTGCGATCGCCGACGTCGCGGTCGAAGCAGCTGGGCTCACCGACGAGCAGCTGGCACTCGTCGTCGGCGGGCGAGCGGGAGCCGACGCGCTCCGGATCGTCGAGGATGTCCTCGGTGGGTGACGATACTGCCGCTTGCTACCAGCTACCGCTCCGCCGTCATCGGAACGTTTTAGTAGTGCCCTCGAACTACGAGTAGGTAGATGATCCGGACTCGCCTGCTTGGCGTCGGTGCGTTCCCGACCGGCGGGTCCGTCGAGCGAGCTCTTCTCCGACGACGACCGGGCCGTTAGGCCCGCATTATCAACCTCAAGTCGACCGGTATCGCTCTGCAGCCGCCACCCGATGGCGGGTGGTCTCCCGATCCAACACACACCACAACCCATGACAGACACGAACCGCGTCGCGCTCGCCTTCTCTGGCGGGCTCGACACTACCGTTTGCGTCCCGCTGCTCGAAGAGGAGTACGGCTACGACGAGGTGATCGGCGTCACGGTCGACGTCGGCCAGCCGGCATCGGAGTTCGAGGAGGCGGCCGAGACCGCCGAGGCGCTCGGCGTCGAACACCACGTCGTCGACGCCCGCACCGAGTTCGCCGAGCTCTGCCTGCGCTCGGTGAAAGCCAACGCCACCTACCAGGGCTATCCCCTGGGGACGGCGCTCGCGCGGCCGGTGATCGCTCAGGCGATCCTCGAGGTCGCCGAGGCCGAGGGCTGTTGCGCGCTCGCACACGGCTGCACCGGGAAAGGGAACGATCAGCTTCGCTTCGAGGCGGTCTGGCGCCAGTCCGACCTCGAGCTGGCCGCGCCGATCCGCGAGCTCGGGCTCACCCGCGAGTGGGAGAACGCTTTCGCGGAAGAGCGCAACCTCCCGGTCGAGGGGGGCTCCGGCGGACGCTACAGCGTCGACACGAACCTCTGGAGCCGTTCGGTCGAGGGCTCGGAGCTCGAGAACCCGTCGACGATTCCCGACGACGACATCTTCGAGTGGACGGCCACACCCGGTGAGGCCGAGCCCGAGCTCGTGACCGTCGGCTTCGAGGACGGCCTCGCAGTCTCGCTCGACGGCGAGGCGCTCGACGCGGTGACGCTGATCTCCCGGCTGAACGAGTTCGCCGGTACGCACGGGATCGGCCGGACGGACATGATGGAAGACCGGATGCTCGGACTGAAGATCCGCGAGAACTACGAACACCCCGCGGCGACGGCGCTGTTGACCGCCCACGAGGCGCTCGAGGGGCTCGTTCTGACCGGCGAGGAGCGTCAGTTCAAGACGCAGATCGACCAGCAGTGGGCCGAGAAGGCCTACGAGGGGCTGATCGACGCGCCGCTCGTGACCGCGCTCGAGGGGTTCATCGACGCGACGCAGGCGCGCGTCACCGGCAGCGTGACACTCAAACTCGAGGGCGGACAGGCCCGCCCGGTCGCCCGCGAGAGCCCGTACGCGGTCTACAGCGAGAGCGCCGCCTCGTTCGACGAGTCGACCGTCACCGACGACATCGCACAGGAGGACGCGACGGGCGTCGCCAAGTACCACGGCTTCCAGTCGCGTCTCGCTAACGCCGCGATCCAGGATGCAACCGAGCTCGAAGAGGCGGTCGAACCCGCAGACGACTAGTATGACGGACGACCAGCCGGGAATCGTTCGCGGCGAGCGCTTCAGCGGCGGCCCAGCACGGGAGTTTCTCTCCTCGCTGGCGGCCGACGAGCGCATCTTCGCGGCGGATCTGGCCGTCGACCGGGCCCACGTCGTGATGCTCGCCGAGCAGGGGATCGTGAGCGAGGCCGACGCCGGCGACATCCTCGCAGCGCTCGCCGAAATCGAGGAAGCGGGACACGCCGAACTCCCCGACGGCGAGGACGTCCACGAGGCGATCGAGACGGCGGTCGTCGAGCGCGTCGGTCCGGCCGGCGGGCGGATGCACACCGCCCGTTCGCGCAACGACGAGGTGGCCGCCTGCCTGCGCTACCGGCACCGGGAGGACCTCCTCTCGCTGGCCGAGACCGTCGTCGGCGCGCGCGCCGAGCTGCTCTCGGTCGCCGCCGAGCAGGCCGACACCGTGATGCCGGGCTACACCCACCTCCAGCCCGCCCAGCCGACGACGGTCGCCCACTGGCTGTGCTCGTACGAGGGAGCGCTCGCACGCGACACCGAACGGCTGCTCGACGCCTACGGCCGGGTGAACCGCTCGCCGCTCGGCGCGGCGGCGTTCGCTGGCACACCCTTCGACGTTGACCGCGAGCGCACGGCCGAGCTGCTCGGCTTCGAGGGGCTCGTCGAGAACGCGACCGACGCGGTCTCGGCGCGGGATTTCCTCGTCGAGACGACCGCGGCCGCGGCGGCGCTCGCGACGACGCTCTCGGGGCTCGCGGAGGACCTGATCGTCTTCGCCAACCGCGGCTACGTCGAGCTCGCCGACGAGTACGCCTCGACGTCGAGCATCATGCCCCAGAAGAAAAACCCCGACACGCTCGAGCTCGTCCGGGGCCGGACCGGCGACGCGACCGCCGGCCTCGACGGGCTGTTGACGACGCTGAAGGGGCTGCCGCGGGCGTACAACCGCGACCTCCAGCGCGCGAGCCGCCACGCCTGGGAGGCGGTCGACTCCGTGACCGAGGCGACCGAGGTCGCAGTCGGCGCAGTCGCGACCGCCGAGTGGACCGTCCCCGAGGAGGCCGCAGGTGAGGGCTTTTCGACCGCGACGGGCGTCGCCGACCTGCTCGCAGAGGCAGGGGTGCCCTTTCGCAGCGCCCACGAACTGGTCGCCCACGCAGCCCGCGACGTCGACGGCACACCCTCGATCGAGGCGCTCGAGGCGGCGGCCGAGGCCGTGCTGGGGGAGGCGCTGTCGGCGCGCGTCGACCCCGACACGCTCGAGGAGGCCCTCGACCCGGCGGGGAGCGTCGGCTCCCGGGACTCCAGGGGCGGTCCCGCCCCTGCGACCGTTCGCGCTCACCTCGAGCGCGCCCGGGAGACGCTCGACGACCACCGTAGTGCGCTCGTCTCCCGCCGCGAGGCGCTCGAGGACGCCCACCAGCTCCGCAGCCAGGAGGTGGCACGCTATGGGTGAGTACCCGGATAGATGCCAACGGATGCTCGACCGACTCCGACGACCCCCGCGAGGGGATATACACCAAATCTGACACTGGTGTCTGAAACGGCGGCCTGGTGGCTGAATCGGTCAGTTAGCGGCCTCTGCAGTTATAGAATTAATATGGTATTTTCAAAAGTATTAAGTTCGTGTGGCGAGAACGGAGGGGTACAATGGTCGAATGCATCGAGTGCGGGGCGGCGCTGACCCTGCACGACGACGTAGAGACAGGAGAGATCGTCGACTGCGGAACGTGTGGCGCAGAGCTCGAGGTGATCGCGGTCGATCCCGTCGAGGTTGACACCGCACCCGAGCTCCAGCAGGACTGGGGCGAGTAGGATGGACGCGACGGTCGGGGTGGCGTACTCGCGGATCCGCCGCGACGAGAAGCTACTGCTCTCGGCGCTGCGCGAGCGCGGGCACACGGTCGAGAAGATCGATGTCCGCAAACAGCGCTTCGGGCTCGAGTCGAACGAGGCGCTCGAGTCCGTCGACGTGCTGGTGGATCGGTGTCTGGCGACCAGCCGGAGCCGCTACCTGACGCAGTTCGCCGAGTCCTACGGCGTCCCGGTCGTCAACCGTGCCGAGACCGCCGACGTCTGCGCAGACAAAGTGAAGACGAGCCTCGCGCTGTCGGATGCGGGCGTGCCGACGCCGGAGACGACCGTCGCGTTCACCACGGAGGCAGCGCTGGAGGCGATCGAGTCGTTCGGCTACCCCTGTGTGTTGAAGCCCGTCGTCGGGTCGTGGGGGCGGCTGATGGCGAAGGTCGACTCGCGGTCGGCCGCCGAGGCCGTGCTCGAGCACAAGGCGACGCTCGGCCACTACGAACACAGTATCTTCTACGTCCAGGAGTTCGTCGAGAAACCCGGGCGGGACATCCGGGTCGTCGCCGTCGACGGCGAGCCGGTCGCCGCGATGACGCGCTCGTCGGCACACTGGCTGACCAACGCCGCACAGGGTGCGGAGGTCGCGCCGTTCGAGCCCGACGAGCGCGCCCGAGAGCTCGTCGCCCGCGCCAGCGAGGCCGTCGGCGGCGGCCTCCTCGGCGTCGACCTGATGGAGACCGGCGACGACTACACCGTCCACGAGGTCAACCACACGGTCGAGTTCAAGGCACTGAACGACGCTGTCGAGGTCGACGTCCCGGCTGCGGTCGTCGACTGGCTGGAGAGTGTCGTCGGCGGAACAGCCGACGCTGACGAAACGGTCGGCGACGCTGATGAAGCGGCCGGCGACGCTGACGAAGCGGTCGGCGACGCCGACGGGATGGATCGCGATACTGAGAGAGCCGAGAGACAGTCGCCCGGCACGCTCGAGACGGGAGGTGACTGACGTGTACACGGCGAGCGTCGTCGGCGGGAGCGGGTTCACGGGCGGCGAGCTCCTTCGACTGCTGGCGGATCACCCCGAGTTCGAACTCGTCCAGGCGACGAGCCGGTCGAAGGAGAACCGGACGGTGGGTCACGCCCACCCGAACCTCCGCGACCTCGATCTCCGGTTTTCGGAGCCGGGTGAGCTCGAGAGCGTCGACGTGCTGTTCGCGGCGACCCCCCACGGGGTGTCGATGGCCGAGATCGACCGGTTCCGCGACGCCGCGGAGACGGTGGTCGACCTCTCGGCTGACTTCCGGCTGCCCGAGGAGGCGCTCTATGAAGAGTACTACGACGGCCACGACCGGCCGGAGCTGCTCGAGACGGCGACCTACGGGCTGGTCGAGCTCACCCGCGAGGAGCTTCCGGGGGCGGAGCTGATCGCCGCCGGGGGATGCAACGCGACGGTCAGCTTGCTGGGGCTCGCGCCGCTCGTCGAGGCGGGGCTGGTCGGCGACCGGACCGTCGTCGACGTGAAAGTCGGCTCGAGCGAGGGCGGTGCGGGCGGCGGCGAGGCCTCTTCGCACCCCGAGCGCTCGGGTGTCGTCCGACCGTACGCCCCGACGGGCCACCGCCACGAGGCCGAGATCGCGACCTACCTCGGGCTAGATGTCGCTTTCACCGTCCACGCGGTTGAGATGATCCGCGGTGCCTCGGCGACCTGTCACGTCTTTCCCGACGAGCCGGTCACGAAACGCGACCTCTGGGGACTCTACCGCGAGCGCTACGGGGCGGAGCCGTTCGTCGAGCTCGTGGCGGGCGGCGGCGGGGTGTACCGCTACCCCGAGCCGAAGGCGGTCGCCGGGACGAACCGCGCCGAGGTCGGCTTTGCGCTCGACCCCGCGAACCGGCGGGTGGTGGTGATCGCGGCGATCGACAACATGATGAAAGGCTCGGCCGGGCAGGCCGTCCACGCCGCCAACGTCGCCCTCGGGATCGAGGAGACGGCGGGGCTCGAGTTCCGGGGGCTCCACCCGGTGGGGTCGCCATGATCGTCGTCAAGATCGGCGGCGCACGCGCGGTCGACCCTGCAGGCGCGCTGGCGGACGTCGCCGCACTCGTCGAGGCCGGCGAGGAGGTCGTCGTCACCCACGGCGGCTCCACGGCGGTCGACGACACGCTCGAACGCCTCGGCATGGAGCCGGAGTACGTCGAGACCCCCGACGGGGTCGTCGGCCGGTTCACCGACGCCGAGACGATCGAGGTGTTCGAGATGGTGCTACCCGGCATGGTGAACACGGAGCTCGTCGCCGGCCTTCGTTCGGAGGGCGTCGACGCGGTCGGCCTCTCGGGTGTCGACGGCGGGCTGCTCGCGGGACCGCGGACCTCGGCCGTGCGCGTCCTCGAGGACGGCAAGAAGAAGATCCGCCGGGGCGACCACTCCGGCCGGCTCGAGGAGGTGAACGCCGGGCTGCTGGAGGCGTTGCTCGCGGCGGGCTACACACCCGTCGTGTCGCCGCCGATGGCGGGCCACGACGACGGCGCGGTAACGCCCGTGAACACCGATGCCGACGGGGCGGCCGCACAGATCGCCGGCGCGCTCGGCGCGACGGTCGTCTTCCTGACGGACGTTCCGGGGATTCTCGCGGATCCGGACGATCCCGAGACGCTGATCGAACGGGTCGGCACACCCGAGGGGTGGGACGAGCTCGAGGCGGCAGCCGAGGGGTTCATGGGGCGGAAGGCGATGGCGGTCGCGGACGCCCTCTCTGGGGGCGCGCCAGCGGCGATCGTCGCGGACGCGGGGGGCGAGCGGCCGGTGACGCGCGCGCTCGAGGGTGGCGGGACCCACGTCCTGCCGGGTGCGCTCGATGCGACGGAGGCAGACAGATGAGTGATTTCGTCAACGCGAGAAAACCGATTCAGCTGGAGCACGGAGAGGGAGCGACGCTCGTCGACGACGCCGGAACGGCGTACCTCGATTTCGGGGCTAGCTACGCCTGCGTCCCGCTCGGTCACGCCCACGGAGCGGTCGAGACAGCAGTCACAGAGCAGCTCTCGGCGCTGACGTACGCCCAGGGCTCGTACCCTGTGGCGGTCCGCGACGAGCTGTACGGAACGCTCGCCGACGCGGCCCCTGGCGACCTCGAGAACGTCTGGCTCTGTAACTCGGGCACCGAGGCGGTCGAGGCGGCCCTGAAGTTCGCCCGCGCGGCGACCGGCAAGACGAGGTTCGTCTCGGCGATGCAGGGCTTTCACGGCCGGACGATGGGCTCGCTCTCGATGACGTGGAAGCGCCAGTACAGACAGCCCTACGAGCCGATGCTCGAGGACGTCGAGTTCGTCCCCTACGACGATCCGGCGGCGCTGGGCGAGGCGGTCGACGACGACACCGCCGCCGTCTTGCTGGAGCCGATCCAGGGCGAGGGCGGCGTCAACCCTGCCTCGGTCGAGTTCCTCGAGGCCGCACGCGAACTGACCGAGGAGGTCGGTGCGGCGCTGATCTTCGACGAGATACAGACGGGGCTGGGTCGCACCGGCTCGTTCTGGGCCTGCGAGGGAGCAGACGTGATCCCGGATATGGTGACCAGCGCGAAGGGGCTCGCCAACGGGCTGCCGATCGGCGCGACGCTCTGTCGCGACTGGATCGCCGAAGACCACGGCTTGCACGCGTCGACGTTCGGCGGAAACCCCGTCGTTTCGGCCGCGGCCGACGCGACTGTCCGGACGATCCAGAGCGAGGCCCTGCCGGCTCACGCCGCCGACGTCGGCGCGTACCTGCAGGACGAACTCGAGCGCGAACTCGGCGACGAGGTTCGCGAGGTGCGGGGTGCGGGGCTGATGGTCGGCATTGAGCTCAAAGGCAACGCGGGCAGCGTCGCCCGCGACCTCGCGCTCGAGCACGGGGTGCTCGTCCTGACGGCTGGGCGGACCGTCGTCCGCCTGCTCCCGCCGCTGGTGGTCGACGAGGACGACGTCGACCGCGTCGTCGCTGCTCTCTCGGAGGTGATCGGGTGAACGAGCTCTCGACCGGTTCGCGCGTCGCAGTGACGAGCGAGGAGGCCCGGGAGCTGCTGATCGAGCTCGTCGGAACGCCGTCGATGAGCGGCGAGGAGGGGGCGTGTGCCGAGGTGCTCGTCGAGTTTTTCGAGCGCCACGGCCGTGAGGTGCGCGTCGACGAGGTGGGCAACGTCCACGCTCCCGCAGGGAGCGTGTTGCTCACCTCGCACATCGACACGGTGCCCGGCGACATCCCCGTCCGGGTCGAGGAGACCGACGAGGGGGAGGTGCTCTGGGGTCGGGGAAGCGTCGACGCCAAGGGGCCGCTGGCGACGATGGCCGTCGTCGCTGTCGAGACGGGCGCGAGCTTCCTCGGGGTCGTCGGCGAGGAGGTCGACCAGCGCGGGAGCCGCCACGCGGTTCGGACGCTCGAGGAGCCGCGGGCGATCGTCAACGGCGAGCCCTCGGGCTGGGACGCGATCACGCTCGGCTACCGCGGAATCCTCCTCGGGACGTACACGTCGCGGACGGACTCGACGCACACCTCGCGGACGGCGAACAACGCGATCCAGGACGCGATCGACTGGTACAGCCGGACGGAGACACGTCTCGACGCTAACGCCGACCCCGACGAGCCGTTCAATCAGGTAACGCTCAAGCCGACGTCGTTCGACGGCGCGCCCGCGCCGGACGGCTTCGCGGTCGAGTCGACCGTTCGCTTCGAGGCGCGCGTCCCGCCCGAGATGACGACGGCCGAGGTGCGCACCGAGATCGAAGCCGCCCTCGACGGCGGGCGCGTCGAGTGGCACGACGCTGTCGAACCGGTGCTCGCGAGTCCCCGGAACCGCCTCGCACGGGCCTTCCGGGTCGCGATCCGCGAGGCCGGCGGTGAGCCAACGCTCCTGTGTAAGTCCGGCACGAGCGACATGAACATCTTCGCCAGACACTGGGACTGCCCGATCGTCACCTACGGCCCGGGCGACTCCGCGCTGGATCACACACCGAACGAACACCTCCACCTGTCGGAGTACGACAGGGCGATCGACGTCCTCGAGGGCGCGACAGAACAGGTACTCGATACATGACGCCACAGGGTCCGACCACCGAGCACAGGCAACTGGTCACCGTCGACGACCTCACGCCGACGGAGCTGGAGACGGTTCTCGAGCTCGCTGCGGAGCGAAAGGCGCTCTCTTTGCCCGAGCGCGACGAGCCGCTCGCGGGGCAGACGATGGCGATGCTCTTCGAGAAGCCATCGACGCGAACGCGGGTCTCGTTCGAGACGGGGATGACCCAGCTCGGCGGCCACGCCATCTTCCTCGGCCCGGACGACATCCACCTCGGCCACGGCGAGCCGATCCGGGATACGGCCCGGGCGCTGTCGCGCTACGCCGACGTGATCATCGCCCGCGTGTTCGACCACGCCGACGTCGTCGAGCTCGGCGAGTACGCGACCGTTCCCGTGATCAACGCGCTGACCGACGCGGCCCACCCGTGTCAGACGCTCGCCGACTTGCTCACGATCCGCGAGCTCGGAGACGTCGACCGCGTCGCGTGGGTTGGCGACGGCAACAACGTCTGTCAGTCGTTCGTGATCGGGGCCGCGATGGCCGACCTCGACGTCACGGTCGCCACGCCCCCGGGCTACGAGATCGACGACGCGGTCCGGAAACGTGCCGCCGGCTTCGACGGCGCGCCGGCGGAGACGAACGACCCCGAGGCAGCGGTCGCCGACGCCGACCTCGTCTACACCGATGTCTGGGTGAGCATGGGCCAGGAGAGCGAGCGCGAGACGCGCCTGCAGGAGTTCGAGGGCTTTCAGCTCACACACGAGCTCGTCGGCGACCGGCCGGTGATGCACTGCCTGCCGGCCCACCGGGGCGAGGAGATCACCGACGACCTGCTCGAGAGCGAACAGGCAGTGGTCTGGGAGCAGGCCGAAAACCGCCTCCACGCCCAGAACGGCCTGCTCGAGTGGCTCGTGCGTGCCTGAGCGCTCTCAGGAGCTGCGAGCTTGAATTTTCGGCTGCTGTGAGCGTACAGGCCGTTGGTGGCTGTGAGCCTGATCGTCCTCACCTAGTTTTTCCGCAGCCTGTTCGCCTCGTAGACCACCGCGAACGCGCCGTACAGCCCGACGAGCAGCCCGACGAGCGCGAGCGGCTC
>Ga0207421_10003386_pt1 | contig 19004 bp, 31 predicted proteins | sample SodLakKL_010_SED_4_FD_187542 | JGI IMG/M metagenome (GOLD analysis project Ga0207421, IMG submission 187542) | Alkaline sediment microbial communities from Lake Tanatar, Kulunda Steppe, Russia - 8KL_010_SED (SPAdes) (version 2) | ecosystem: Environmental > Aquatic > Non-marine Saline and... | reverse complement strand
CGAGAGCGATGAAAAGAAAGGAGTGAAATTTGATGGCTAGTGGTGAAATGGAGTTCTTCCTGGAACAAATACTGGAAGAACTACAAGAGGTTAATAGGCGATTGATTGTAATTGAGCAACATGTAATACATGTGCATGCAAAGCACTATCATAACACAGTGGAGGTGAGATCGCTTGTCAACGAACAGGGCGCGGGAATCTAATAAGGCATTTGAGGAAAACGGCCAGTGGTTCAAGATCTGCAACAAGGGACCTGAGTGCGTCGCAGATGATCCCAAGCAACCCATCGAGAACTTCAACAAGCGCAAAGCGTCGGTTGATGGACACACGTATGCGTGTAAGGAGTGCGAGAAGGCTCAGGCCCGTAAGAACTATCAACGCCGCAAAAAGGAAGGTAAACTTGAGTTAACACCCGAGCAACGTGAGGCACGTAAGGAGTTCTACAGGGAGTACTATCGAGCCAACAAACAACGTAAGAAGGACTACGACGAAGAGTACCGACAAACTGAACAAGGTAGGGAAAACATGCGGAAAGCACATGCACGGCGTAGGGAACGTATATCGAGGCAGAAGGGAGAACCTTACCAGAAGTGGGAAGTGTTCGAACGGGATACTGACGAACACGGTATCTTACGTTGCCAAATGCCTAACTGCAAGGTAGTAATTGAAAGGGTACGCGATGCACACATCGACCACATCACTCCAATTGCACATGGTGGGAAAGATGAGCTGGGTAACGTGCGTACTGTGTGTGCAGATTGTAATTTAAACAGACCAAAGGGGGAAACTGATAGTGAGTAACAGAAAAGAATGGAACTGGGGAGACTTTACAGGGTACACTGAAATGACATACAAGGATTTGGTTCATGCAGTATGTAATGTTGAATACGGTCCATCGACTGCAACATTTGATGAATTCATTGTAGTAGGATTCAACGAGATTGGCGTATCCGACAACGAAGATGAAGAGTTATACGGTCCAAAGCAAATTGTCGCTGCTGAGGCGCACAACCTGTATAAGGCTATACGTATGTTACAACAAACATACGAGGAAGCGATGTCCCAAACTAGTGCACAACAACGAAGGGAAATTGAGGCCGAGATAATCGCTAATATGTCAATTGACGAATGGGAGAATGGGTAGCAAAGTGGAACCTAAACAATTTAAACGATTTAAACAACTATTAGAACAAGTACGTGGCAAAGACTTCAAACCCCCACACGGACTATTCGCAATAGATCCTGGGGAAACAACCGGCTGGGCATACTTCCAGGACGGTGAACTTGTTGCTAAGGGAGAACTCATTACTGGTGACCCCGGATCAATTAAGCATCTACACGCCGTCATGCAAAGGTACGAAATAACAATCGTTGTAGTAGAGGACTATCGAGTGTATGCCCACAAAGCCAAAGTTCATTCTTGGAATCCGCTACACACACCAAAGCTAATTGGTGGAATTCAGTTCCTATGTGAACATATGAGTATCCCTGTACACATGCAAGGTGCGTCCACCAAGCAGTTTTGTACCAACAAAAAATTGAAACAGTGGGGTTATTACACTACAGGATCAGATCACACGAACGACGCTGTGAGACACGGGTGTTATTACCTGCTATTCAACAAGGAGGTGGCGAAGAATGAGTCATAATGGAACGTTCCCCGAAACTAAGAAAGTGTTCCAAAAAGGGAGTGCAATAGTCATTGAGTATGCGACAGGGAACACTATCGAACAAGAGGCGGGTGTTCTCATCGAATGGTCGCCAGGTCACGTAACTTACAAAGCTATCGCGAACGGTACAATCAACTACGTAAACCTCAACAGCAAAGTTATCATGCTCATTCGTACTATCACTCCAGAGGAGAAGAAGTACTACGAGAGGGTGATGCAAGAAGATGAATGATAGTTCACCATACGCAACAATGGCGGCAGTTGTTTTACTCTCAGGGTTCCTGCTAGTTATCATGTTCGCTTTAATTGAACACCGACAAGAAGTAAGAGACCTTAAACTGCAACACGACCTCGAACGCATTGTTGAAGAGAACGAAGAACTACGTAGACAGAACAACAAACTAAGAGACACCCTGCTGGAAATGACTGAACACCTAGAAACGTTAAAAGACCTTGATGAACTAATGGGACCTATCGAAGAGTTGCAGGAGTTGGAGATCATTGAAGGTACAATCACAAATTACGCACCCCTCGATCCTAACGCGATCGAGGGGATGTGCTTCGAAGGAGATCCTAACATTACGGCCTCCGGTGCAACCGTGCGCGTGGGACGTACGGCAGCTGCTGATCCAAGATTTCCTTTTGGTACTCGGATTTGGGTCGAGGGCTACGGTTGGAGAGTCGTAGAGGATAGAGGGGGTGCTATCACAGGGAACACGTTCGACATTGCTATCTATGATAAGCAGACCGCGTATGCGAGAGGACCTCACGAGAGAATAGTAATAGTTGATTGGAGGGATGAATAGTGCCGTACACGTGCATCAGGTGCGAAAGCAAACAAAGGGCCATCGACGACTTATGGGAACAAGTGAACAGAGCACAGTTATCCATGGCGTTAATATTGAAGCAGCTGGGCGGCGAGTGTACTATAACCAAGCAAACTATGGATGATCTGGAACAAGGATTTGTAGAGGCTAGCAATGACCCTGAAACAGGAGATCTTAAGTACTTTCTGAAGGAAGGGGACATAGTGCATGAATGAAGATGAAATGAGAAGAATGGCTAAGGAGATCAGAGACTCTGATCCTCTGCTTATCGAGTGGGTCGTGCATATCGCACGTATGAATCGTCGGTACTACGAGGAGCTGGTTAGAAATGGGTTCGAACACGAAGATGCTATGGTCTTAGTTATCGAGCACGGTATGACTTTAAGACCCGATACAGGAGGTGATATGTGATGTTAGATTGGGATAAAGCAGAACAACACCTTAAGATGTGTGAACAAATGTACGCACAGATCGGGTCACAAGGATACTTCGCACCAAATAATATCGTTCGTCCTCTACGTGATCGTTTCAACAGAGGGGAACGTACTGTAGACCTGTACGAAGAGATCATGAACATTGCACTTTAAAGGGGGTTACACAGAATATGTGGACTTACATTTTAATTGCTGGGCTGAGTTTCCTGGCAGGCTTCATCTTTGGTGGATTGGTAACTGAGAATTCATACCTACGTAAGACAACAAGACAAACAAGACAAACAAGAATAGGAACAAAGGATGACACGAATGACTGATAGCAATAGGAACTGTTCACTTTACACACCAGATCCTTACAAAGACTTCAGTTTGAGTTTCCACATACCAAGTATCAATTGTGGAAACTGTACTCACTGGGACATACACAGGGAGAAGTGTGAACAAGAAGAAGAACTAAAAGAACTTGGAGGTGAAACAGATGAATGAAATCCCGGATATGAAAACTCCAGAGATATGCTTTGAGGACACTTACGTGTATGGAATCGAACAGTCAGTGAAAGCTTCTGGTTTACCAAAAAGAAAAGACGACGTAAGTTACGATCGCGCATTTCGTCTTGGTAGCTGTACACCGGGCACTGGGCACGACTGTTATCTAAAAGGTATCACAGTACAAACTACAATTACAGCTGCTCAGTATTGGTGGCTACAGTGGCAGAGATACCATTTCTGTGATATCGTTAGTAGTGAGTCCAAGATGCATACAATACAGTCTATGGATTTCGATGAGCAGTGTAACTGGTATGTAAACGCTGGCATCATTGGTATTTTACATCAACTAGTACAAGAGTACGATGACAACCCCTCCAAAGAGGCTTTTCAACGTATCATCGCAAACGTACCTATGGGCCTAATGTTGAGGGCTCGTATAACTACAAATTACCTACAACTTAAGACAATGATAATACAGCGTAGGAACCACAAACTTGTAGAATGGAGGAACTTCTGTAGGTGGGCAGCACACTTACCACACTTCTCACAGTTGACTGGACTGATACCTGTATGAAAGTAAAAAAGTGTCGTATTTGTAAACAAGTGAAGACTACCGACATGTTCCACCGAGATCGTAACTACGCCGATGGATTAAATGGTATGTGTGCAGCGTGTAAGAATACGTACAACCGCCAACGTAGAGCGGTGGCTGACAGTTCAGTACCGAGTGGACCTGTTAGACGGAGTGAACGGCAAGTACATTACAAAAAAGTTATACCCGAGGAGAAGCAACACGTCATTGAAGATTTCCTGGTAGCATTACTTAGAGCAGATGACTTGTGCAAGAAGAACAGTGTAAAGCCAGATGTGCTAGAATTTATACGCACATACAGATACCTATGAAAGCGAGCTGTACGAAAGCGAGCCGAAACGGGAGATCGCGTTGGGAGGCTCGAGTTGAGCTGAAGAACAACGTGATCGTACATAACAGAAGGAGGTGCCCGCGCGTGGAGAGCCATAAAACCCCCACGGGTATAAACCCGCCTCTTAGAGATTACCAGAAAGAGGCAGTAGAACACATATGCAAACAACATAAAGTAATCCTCGGCGACGAGCAGGGCTTAGGGAAGACACTCACGTCCCTCACAAGTGCTATAAAACTGGCCGGGGATAAGCCGCGTATTTTGGTTCTTGCACCCAAAGTGGCACTAGGTACCTGGGCGTTCGAGATCGAGAAATGGTTCGGTGGTAGAGCGATGATGTACTCTGGTGATACTCCCAAACACGAACGTGACAAACTCTGGCGTAAGTACCAAGAAGAACAACCAGAGCTATTAGTTGCGACGTACGCGATGATTGGAGAACTGTCGAAGCGTCGAGCTGACTGGCCTTTTATAATCTGTGACGAATACCATAAAGCAGGGTTGTCTAATCGTAAGTCAGGGACGTTCAAGAAGTTCAAGAAGCTACATTGCCGCTTCTTACTTCTTCTTTCTGGTACTCCGGTGCGAAAGGCGCCCGACGACCTGTTCGCACCACTGCATCTTGTTAGCCCTAGCAAGTTTCCGAGCTACTGGGACTTTGTCAACAATCACTGTATTGCTATTCACGACGGGTACGGGTATAAAGTAGAACCACGACCAAGGAGACCGTCTGAGTTCAAACAAATTATCGCACCCTACGTAGTGCGTCGTACCAAAAAGAAAGTATTGACGGAGTTACCACCGCTTCAACGTCAACCAGTACACATAAGCTTAGAGGGTAAACAGAAGAAGTACTACGACCAGTTAGCAAAGGACGACATGCTGCAAGTAAATGACGATAAAGTCGTCGCATGTCCTAACAAAGCAACAACCGTACTACGTCTACGACAGCTCTTGGTGACTCCACAGATATTTGGGTTACCTGAGAGAGGAGCGGCAATAGACACTTTAATCGAATTGGTTCAGGACTCTTTCGATGCAGGGAAACCGGTTGCTATTTGTACTCCGTTTAGGCCTGCAGTACACATCATTGCGGATCATCTGAAACCACTAACTCAAAGGATATACAAGATCCACGGTGAGATGGAATTGCCTGCTGCCCAGGTAGCACGTAGTTTCCAGAACGATAAGACACCAGAACGTGCACTTATCTTTACCATCAGTTCAGGTATGTCTTTTGATGCGTATGCAAGCAGCAATATCTTCTTCGTCGGTGCCGAGTGGTCTGCTACTGCAAACGCCCAAGCTGAATCCAGGATCCACAGACTAGGACAAACGGAGCCGGCTAACGCTTATTATCTTCTTTTTCCTGGTACAATAGACGATGCAGTGCTTGAGCGTCTCGACGAGAATACCTTTGCTCGTAATTGGGTTTTGGATACCGATTACATGGTTGAACTCTTAAATGCTAGGTTGGAAAGGTAACACAAAAAATTTCTTTAAAATAACCATTGATATTTTTTTGATTTTATTATATAATTAAGATAGTTGATAAAAGTAAAATATTCAAAGGAGGTGCACAGGTTATGGAAACCGCGTATATTCATACGCACGACCGAATTAGGTATAAGAGATGTCGTCGGAAGTGGTATTTCGGTTCTGCTCTCCGTAGACATTTGGAACCCGCAGACCAAGGACCTAATATCCACTTGTGGTTCGGCACTGGTATCCACTTCGCACTCGAGGACTTTCATGGTTACAACAGGTTCGGGTGTCCTGCAACGGCATTAGATGCATACTACAATGCTTTTAAGGACGACGAGCTACCACAAGGAGCAGAGGACATGGTCGAACTTGGGATGGCGATGCTGGACTATTACTTAATTTGGCGACAGAACCGTGATCTGTATAAGACAGTATGGATTGACGGTGAACCTCAGGTAGAAGTGCAAGTTCAGTTAGAACTTACTGAGCTCAGTGAGAAGGTAGGGTATCCTGTCGTCTTCCGAGGAACAATTGACAGAGTAGTTGAGGATGAATACGGAGATTGGTGGGTTCAGGATTACAAGACCGCAGCTTACATCGACTTAAACAAACTTGCTAACGACCCCCAGATAGGTAACTACGTTTGGGCAGCTGAGCAGCATTACCAAAAAGAAATTGAGGGAATGGTGTATACCCAGTTCGCAAAGAAAGCTCCCAAACCACCAAGGGTACTACAGAGCGGTGAGTTATCACTGGACAAACGTCAAAGTACTACTTACAAGATTTTCAGGGCAGGGTTATTGGAAAGATACCCTGACGGTAACTTCCCACCGAAGTTTATCGAGTTTCTGAACATGCTTGCAGAGAAGGAGAGCCCTGAGGGTGACGAGTTTATTAGGCAGGATCCAGTTCGTCGCAACATTCACGCCAAGGAAAGCACATACAACAACATGATGATGGAAGTGGATGAGATGCTTAACCCTGATTTATACATCTATCCTAACCCCACCAGAGATTGTTCCTGGGATTGTGAATTTAGACCTGCGTGCTTAACTATGGATGAAGGCGACGATTGGGAATACTTGATTGAACAATTCTACCAGGAGAGAGGTGAAGAGAATGACCAGTGGCGCAACCGGATCAAGTGGCCAGACACAACCGAGGCCAGCCAAACCAGCGTTTAAGATTGAATCCGCAAAAGGACGTAAACGGTATGGTAACTACTTACTGTATGGCGACTACGGTGTAGGTAAGTCTACACTAGCCGCGTCTGCAAGCGATGTCCCTGAGATGAGCAAAGTGTTATACATCAATGCAGAGGCAGGCGACGAGTCCATCAAGTCCTTCGACATCGACTTAGTAGACGTCACGAACTTCTCACAGTTTGCAAGAGTTCACGAGTACTTACGTCAACATTGTAAACTGCGGGATAGTTACAAGGACGACGGCAGCCAAGAAGCGCGACAGAAATTGATCCAGTACGAAGCATCCCTGAAGGGTTTAGAGGAAGGGGATATCGATGAACCAACACTATACTACACAGTAGTTATCGATTCCTTGACCGAAGTGCAGAAGTACTGTATGTACCAATTGTTAGGCATTGAGGTAGGCAGGTACGCATTGGATTTAGAACCTGAAACTCCTCAATGGACTGAGTGGGGTAAGTCAGCAGAGATGATACGCTTACTTATCCGTACTTTCAGAGACCTACCGTTGCACACCATTGTAGTGTGTGGTCAAGCACAAGAACAAGACCATCAAAAGAGGTTCCATTACGGTCCATTACTACCAGGTAAACTTGCAAATGAGGTACAAGGATTCTTTGACGTAGTAGGTTACTTTGTAGCACAACCAACTGAAGGAGGTGAGATGTACAGGCGATTGTGGTTAGAACCGGGACAGACGTTTAAGGCGAAGAACAGATTTAGGGATTTCGACGGTAGATACCTCGATAATCCGTCTATGGCCGACTTGGCCAAACTATCATTAGCTTCAAAATAATTAGGAGGTGCCTGTAAATGGCAGAGAAAGACTTTTTAAATCCAGATGAATCGATGAACCTGCAGACCTCAGAAGGCGACAACTTGGTGTTAAACTTGGAAGATGTGGACGAATCCGCACCGTCATTCGAAGCATTACCCCCTGGAGTGTACGATTGTGTAGTGGAGAACACAGATTTCGGTCCGTCACAGCGTAGTAATCGTCCGATGATTACATGGGTATTCAAAGTGGTAGATCCGCAGTATGAAGGCAGACTGCTCTTTAACCACACAGTAATCGATGATACTCGCGGACAGCAGCGCCTGAAGCAGATTCTAACTCGTGTACTCCCTGACATTGACCTGAAGCAGTTTAATCCTACCCGTTTTTGTGACGAGGGGACTGCAATTGGCTATCCTTGTAGAGTCAAAGTGAACGTGCGTCCTTACCAAGGTCAGAAGCGTAACAACGTACAAGATGTTCTACCACCCGCAGAAGGCGGTAACTTCCTGGACGAATAGTACCAAAAAAAAAGGACAAACAAAGAGGGGAAGGGCACGTTCGCTCTTCCCCTACTTTGTAGAAAGGAGGGAGGTTGATGCGTCACAATGAATTTTTGAGGCCTAAGGACGTAGCACACATGTTAGGTATCAGTTACGTTACAGTTACGAACTTGATGAAGAAGGGACAAATCAATGGGTTCAAAGTTGGTGGACAATGGAGAATCCACCCTGACGAATTTAAGCGCTTCCTCCAGGATAGTAATATCCCTGAAGACGCTTTGAGTCCTCTGCCTGAAGAGGAAGAAAAGGAGGCTGACTCTAGTGAAACGAACAGTAGTACTACTTAGTGGTGGTATAGATTCTACTGTATGTGCTACCCTAGCAGCTCATGAGTATGGTAACGAAAGCGTGTTCGGGTTATCCATCTTATACGGTCAGAAACACGAACGTGAAGTCAAAGCAGCACGTCGTATCGCTCATGCTTTAGAATTGGGACGTCACGACATAATAACACTTGAAGACACCTTTCAAGGCGGTGGTAGTGCATTGGTTGACGAAGGTATCGAAGTTCCTGAAACTACCTACCAACAAGTAAGGGAAGCTTACGGTCCTTCTCCGATGTATGTTCCTTTTAGGAATGGTGTATTATTAAGCCATGCTACTGCCTACGCTATGACAGTAAAGGCGGACAAGATCTTCTACGGAGCACACGCTGAGGATGCCAGAAACTTTGCTTACCCTGACACTACTCCTGAGTTTAACGGGAGTATTGCTTCCGCTATTTTTATTGGTACAGAGCGCGAAGTGCGACTAGTGACGCCTTTGCAGTGGCACGAGAAGAGAGGTGTGGTGGAACTAGGTATTATGCTCAACGCACCACTCGAACTGACTTACAGTTGTTATAAAGGTAAAGAGTTACATTGTGGTGTATGTGCCACTTGTGTTTCAAGGATCCAAGCATTCAAGGATAATGGGAAGATAGATCCCGTAGACTATGATGCTGATATCGATTGGGGGTCTTTGGAGAACACTATCGACTTGGGAGGTGAATAACATGAAGGTTTCCGCAACAAAGACTTTTACATTTGATTGTGCCCATTATTTAGAGAACTACGAAGGTGCTTGTGCTAACATGCACGGACACACTTACAAGTTGGAAGTCACAGTACGTCGTATAGGTAAGAGTCTTGATGAACAACAAATGGTTATGGACTTCTCTGACTTGAAGAAGATCGTCCAAGAGCACATCCTGGATAAGTGGGATCACGCTACAATCAATGAAGTTGAGATTTATAATCCTACTGCTGAGAATATGGCAATAGATGCTGCTCGAAAACTTAAAGGTGTGTTGTATGGACAAGACATAGCGGTAGAACGTGTACGTCTTTACGAAACGCCTACTTCCTACGTCGAGGTGGTGTCGTCATGAAAGTTGAACTAGTTGTAAACGAAATATTCGGGCCTACGATTCAAGGAGAAGGTCCTGATATAGGCAAACCCTGCATCTTTATACGGATGCAGGGTTGTGACGGTGAGTGCAAATGGTGTGATACTAAGTATGCACGTCTCTTTGATGAAGGTACTATTATGGATGAAACACGTATCCTTGATAAGGTACACGAACTAAACAGGGAAGGTGAAGTGTCGACAGTAGTGTTAACTGGTGGTAATCCCGCTCTACAACCTCTTTCTTCTTTGGTACGGACGCTGAAAGCACACGGATATCGTGTGACTGTGGAGACACAAGGGTCTGTATGGACTCCTTGGTTGACTCTTATGGATTTAGTGACAGTATCCCCTAAACCTCCCTCAGCAGAGCACGAACAACCAATTGCAGATGAGTTTCTAAAGTTCGAAGCATTAAATGTGGTGTTTAAGTTCGTAGTATTTGGTACAAACGACTTAGAGTACGTCATCGACTTCATACAGACGTACCCCAATAAGAAAGTGTATCTGCAAGTAGGTACTTGGGGTAATTCGGCCGTGCCTGATGTAATGTTGTTCGACTACAGAGTTTTAGTCCAAACAGTAACTCATCACCCTGTATTGAGTAAAGTAGAAGCCATACTACCACAGATGCACGTTTTACTATGGGGTAAGAGGAGAGGTGTATAATGAATATCAGTGACGCAGTAGAAGTAATGTTGAAGTGTATCGGGGAAGATCCTGAACGTGAGGGATTAACGGATACTCCCCACAGAGTACAAAGGATGTATCAAGAGATATTCGCTGGTTACCAAATGTGTCCAGAGGATATCTTGGTTACCGACTTCGACGAGGGACACGAGGAAATGGTGATAGTTAAGGATATCCCGTTCTATTCGACATGTGAACACCACATAGTACCTTTTCACGGTGTAGCACACGTAGGTTATATCCCTAACGGAGGTAAAGTCGTAGGTCTAAGTAAAATCGCAAGGTTAGTAGAGTGTTACGCAAAGAGGTTACAAGTTCAAGAAAGACTTACAACACAGATAGCTAATGCATTATGTGTAAACTTGGATCCTCTAGGTGTGATAGTGGTAATTGAAGCAGAACACCTATGTATGTCGATGAGAGGAGTTCAGAAACCAGGAACTACTACGATTACATCGGCTATCAGAGGTGTATTCGCAGATAATGAAAACCCTGCGAGACAAGAATTCTTAGCACTAATTGGAAGGAGGTAAACATATGTACGAACCAATGGATTTGTTTGACTATCAACGTAAAGCTACGGAAACTTTTAAACCAGGAGAACCTCTTGAAAAACACGACGCACGTTTGTGTGACTGGGCACTTGGTATCGCAAGTGAATCAGGAGAACTTGCAGGTTTAATTAAACACCGTGTGTTTCACAAACAAAAGGTGGGTACTATGGAGATAGCCAAAGAAGTTGGTGACGTTTTATGGTATCTATCAGCGCTGTGCGAAACACTACACATTAACCTGGAAGATTGTGCTACGTTGAACCTTGCTAAGTTAGCACACAGGCACAAAGGTTCGTTTTCGTTCGACAGAAGTGAGAATCGTCGTCGGTTAGAGGGTAAGTTTGAGGATACTAAAGAGTACGAAGAAATAAGGAGGCGAATTCTCAATGGGTCTTGAAGACAGTGGAAAGAGACAAGACTACGGCACTGAGGCAGTGAGGGACACTGAAGACGGCAAAGGTCGTTTCGACCTAATGAGCCCTGAGGGACTTCGTCGGTTGGCAGTACATTATCAAAACGGCGCAGAGAAGTACCAAGAAAGAAATTGGGAGTACGGGATCCCTGCGTCGCGCTGTTTCTCTAGTGCGGTGAGACACCTGTATAGATGGTTGGAAGGCTCTCGCACCGAAGACCATCTCGCAGCCGCTGCCTGGAATATCTTCGCGATAATGCACTTTGAACGACATCGTCCTGATATGTTAGACATCGATATACCAGGATCGGAGGTGTGTCAAGGTGAAAGTCGCCACTATTGTTCCCACCCCACACCTAGATCTAGTACAGACTGATGACTATCATCTCTGTGTAGTTCCAGAACTTCGTAAAGAAGGGGAATATCTGGAATTCTACAAACAACAAGCACAACAGGGTAAGTTCGTTATCGTAGACAATGGTGCTGCTGATGGTGGTACTGCATCCATACAGGAAGTATACGAGTATGCAGTAGAGATCGGTGCTTCCGAGTTACAATTGCCAGATGTCTTCTTTGACAAACACAATACGTTGTGCAAGATGTACGAAAGTTTAAATTATCTGGCTGGTCGTGATATTAAATGTGGGATTCAAGTAGTTCCACAAGGTAAATCCTTCGAAGAATGGATTGACTGTGCTCAAGAGATGTTACGTCACCCAGGAATTACTTGTATTGGAGTACCCAAGAACCTAATAAAGATCGCTGGTGCGTTAGGTAGGTTGAGAGCGATACGGTGGTTAGTAGAACATACTAATATTGACGGTGTTAACTTACATTTGTTAGGGTGTTGGGACGATCCAAGAGAAATCGGTGTAATTTATCGAATGGCAAAGGGTCGTATACCGCTTAGAGGTGTTGATTCTGGTATTGCTGCCATATACGCCCAAGCACAACGTCCTCTAGACCCTACACGTTACCTCAAACCCAACCAACCGGTTGACTTTGAACGCGAAGTATGCGAAGAATTACTACAGTACAACATTAAACAGTGGAAGGAGGCTTGTCGTCATGAATATCTGTAAAGAGTGTGTATACGCTAACTATCCTAGGATCCCAGCTTCTAAACCCTTCAAAGCGAAACTTGCCATAGTTGGAGAAGCTCCTGGAACGCAAGAGATCGCACAGAAACAGCCCTTTGTAGGTCCTGCAGGTCAATTACTGGATAAGTGTATTGAAACTGCTGGTTTACCTAACCGTAACGAAATATTCATAACTAATGCGTTGTGTTGTAGACCTCCTCAACAGAAACCAAAACTTAAACAAGCCATCAGACAATGTCAGAAGCGGTTAATAGGTGAATTGGAACTTGTACAACCAGAAACCATTATTGTATTAGGTAATATTGCTATGCATGCACTCACCGATGACTTCAATTTGAAGATATCCAAGGAGCAAGGCAGAGTGCTAAAGTCACCTTTTCTTTCTGGTACTAAGCTCGTGCCTATGTTGCACCCAGCAGCAGTGCTGCGAGCACCTGGCGATTATAAATTGTTACTAGGCACTATGCATTATGCAAAGAAGGTGCTATACGACAGTGGTATGCCTGATCCTGGCGAGGTCGGTTGGAAGGTGGTTTCGTCAGAGGATGATTTCCAGGAAATGCTACGCGTCCTGAGTACCAAAAAGAAAGTAGGCGCTGACATCGAGACAACCGGCTTGAACCCGCGCAGAGATGAGGTACTTGTGATCGGGATAGCGTATGAAAAGAACAAAGTGTTTGTTGTGCCTTATGAGATGTTACGTAAAGAGGTGTTTGACTTACCTCTTGAGTGGGTGTGGCACAATGGTAAGTTCGATATTCAGTTCCTACGTCGCAGAGGATACCCAGCAACAGTTCATCACGACACAATGTTACTGAGTTACTGTCTAAACGAGCACGGCGGTATCCATGACTTAGGGCAGTTGAGTACACGTGTCCTTGGAGTAGCACCTTACAAACACAAAGTAGGGTCTAAAATTGGAAAAGGTGGTTTTGAAGCACTTCCTGAGGAAGATTTGTTCGAACGTGTTGCAGAGGACGCTGATTACACATTACAAGTGTTCGATGTATTATATGAAAAGGTTAGTGCAAGTGACTCGCTGAGCAAACTATACCATGAGATAATGATACCTGGATCTAACTTCCTACGTAGAGTGCAACGTAACGGTATATATGTAGATCGTGAACTTCTACAAGAGTTTAAACGTGAGTACAAAGTACAGTTAGAAAATTTGATGGACAATATACTGGAAATTGCACAGCCTTGGTGGGATCCTGAGGAGTACAAACGGGATACTGGTGCAAAGTCAGCACCTGAAGTATTTAATCCGGGATCGACTTATCAGTTAGCATGGTTACTATACGATGTATTTGGTCTCAAACCGCGAAGAAGAGGACGTAGCACGGACAAAGAAACGTTGGAGCGACTACAAGGTGAACACCCAATTATTGATGAGATGCTTGAGTACAGATCGGTCGCAAAAGAGTTATCGACCTACATTGAAGGAGTAGAAAAGCATATTGCTGACGATAACCGAGTACACACGACGTTTAAGTTGCATGGTACAGTCACAGGTAGGTTATCGTCAGCTGAACCTAATGTTCAAAACCAACCTAAACGTAAACCAGCTGTTAGGAATGTCTTCCAAGCACCGCCTGGTAAGAAATTATTGGAAGTTGACTACAAAGGAGCAGAACTTCGCGTGCTAGCTCACGTCAGTGGGGATCCTGACTTACGAAACTGTTTCATTGAAGGACGAGATCTACACGCAGAGGTAGCTGAAGCGCTAAATGCACCCAGGATACGTGCAAAAGCTGTGAACTTTGGAATTGCCTACGGTAGAACTGAATACTCGTTCGCTGATGAGTTCGGAGTATCCGTTGATGAGGCGCGACAGTATCTGTATGATTGGTTCGCAAGGTTTCCTAAAGCAAAGGAGTACATGGACAAATGTGCTCGTGCTGTAGTAGAAGGTAAAACACTCGTTACTCCCTTCGGTAGACATCGAAGATTCGGTCTTATCACTGAAGAGAACCTGGATAAACTACAGAACGAAGCAAGGAACTTCGTTATACAATCGGTTGCTAGTGATCTCACTTTGATCAGTGGTATGGAAGCAGAGAAACCACTGAAGGATATTGGTGTTAAGATAATTAACTTGGTTCATGACAGTATACTGTGTGAATGTCCTGACGATGACGCAGTGATCGCGCAAGCGATACAGATACTGGACGACATAATGAGTTCAGTACCAAAAAGAAAGTTGAACTCCGTCGTTCCGTTCGAGAATGACTTTTCTGTTGGTACACGATGGGGTAGTCTAAAGGAGGTAGACAAGCATGAATTTATCGCCCGTAGCAAAATCCATTCTTGAGAAGAGGTACTTACTACCTGGCGAAACACCTGAACAGATGTGTTCCAGAGTAGCACATGCAGTAGCTGAAGCAGAACATACCAAAGACATGCAAGAACAGTGCGCGGCTGAGTTTTACAGAACTCTAACCGATTTAGACTTCTTACCTAACACTCCTACACTGATGAATGCAGGAACACCAAACGGTCAGCTCCAAGCATGTTTTGTATTACCTATCGGGGATTCAATGCATGATATCTTTACTACACTTTACAACGCAGCAATGATACAGAAGACAGGCGGGGGAGTAGGCTTCGGCTTCTCCCGTCTACGTCCTGCAGGAACTCCTGTCAGTTCAACAAGAGGTGTATCCAGTGGGCCTATCTCGTTCTTGAGAGTTTATGACGCGGCAAGTTCAGAAGTTGAGCAGGGCGGTTCACGTAGAGGTGCTAACATGGCGTGTAAGAGTGTGTATCATCCCGACATCGAACAGTTCATCAAGTGTAAAGACGAAGAAGGTACCTTGACTAACTTCAACATCTCAGTGTTAATTGATGGGGAGTTTTTGGAAGCAGCACGTCAAGATAAGGAAATTACCTTAGAACATGGTGGTAAACAGTACGGAACTGTGAGTGCTCAGTACATTCTGTCACTAATAACGTATCAAGCTTGGAAGAACGGTGAACCTGGTGTCATCTTCATCGATAGGATAAATGAAGCGCGCCCGGCGAAGCACCTTGGAGAGATTGAGTCTACTAATCCCTGTGGAGAACAACCTCTGTTACCTTATGAGTCCTGTAATTTAGGGTCTATCAACTTAGCAAATCACCTAATTTACAATAAAGACGGAACTGTAAGCATTAACTATGAAAAGATTCGACTCACTGCTAGGGTGGCTACAAGGTTTTTGGACAACGTAATCGATGTAACAAATTACCCCTTGGATATAATAAGAACTACATCCCTGAAAACACGTAAGATTGGTTTAGGTATCATGGGTTGGGGAACAGCACTTACTTTGTTAGGAGTACCTTACGGTAGTGAAGAGGCAATAAGAATCAGTCGTGCAGTTATGCAACAGATTTCCAATACATCGTGGGAAACTAGCCAAGCATTAGGTGAGGAGAAAGGTGTCTTCCCTGAATGTAAGCCGTCGGATACACAACGTAGAAATGCGACGCTTACTACAATTGCTCCTACAGGATCTCTCGCCTCGATAGTAAATGCAAGTTACGGTGCTGAGTCCATATTCGGTCTGCAGTACCAAAAGAAAATGGTAGATGTGGGACATCTAATGGTTGTAGACGAATTCGTGCAAAGTATACCTGATACGTTTACACCTGACGAGAGGGATGAAATACTGACACAGGTTGCGTTGACTGGTTCGTGTCAGGATACAAAACTGGACGAACACACAAAAGCAGTGTGGAGGATTGCATCCGAGATATCCTGGAAAGAACATATTGACATGCAAGCAGCGTTCCAAGAATTCACGGATAACGCGGTATCCAAAACAATCAATATGCCTAATGATGCAACCACAGAGGATATCGCTGAAGCCATTTATTATGCATACGATAAAGGTTGTAAAGGTTTAACTTTTTATCGAGCGGGTTCACGTATGGAAGAAGCTGTTTCTGTTGGTACAAAAGGCACTGTGTTACATGAGTACGTACAACCACGATCACGTCCCGTTAAAGTTCCAGGATTCACGGAGAAACGGGATACTGGTTGTGGTAAGTTATATGTAACTATTAACAGTGACGATGTAGGACCGTTAGAGTCCTTCCTCGAACCTGGTGCGGGAGGTGGTTGTGAAGCATACAGTGAAGGTTTAAGTCGTACGATTTCGTTGTGCTTGAGAGCAGGTGTGGATCCTAAAACAGTAGTTGATCAGTTATGTAAGGTGTCGTGTAAGAACTTCATCAAGAGAGCAGTAAACGGTGGTTTAGAGGGTAAGTCATGTCCTGATGCTGCGGGTAGGGTATTAAGTTCGGCAATCGGTGAGGTAATAGAACCTGTTAAACAAAGTACAGGACTTGAATGTCCTAGTTGTGAAGCATCGTTGGATATGGCAGAGGGTTGTTGGTCTTGTAGAAACTGCGGTTATACTAGATGCTAGGAGGTTCTTGTTTTGGGAGCCCTACAACAACTGTTAATGTTTGTACCACGATTGTGTTGGAGTCTCGTACTATATTGTCACCACGACGATCCTGATGTTTCAGACAGAGCTAACACAGTAATAAAGGGTATCACGTATACAACAGTAATACTCATAACGTACGCCATTCTTTTCACATAGCGAAAGCCCCCCGTAACAGGGGGCTTTTTTTTTTTACGTGGCGGGCTTCGAGAAAGTCGCGCCGCTCACTGCTAACCCACGCATCGGCGCACTTTATCGTTACCCTGTTTCGTCTCCCCAAGCTCTCGTTATTAGTGACATGTGCTTCGTCTTAAGTAACTCGACCTCTTGCATACACTGTGTACCCCAGCAGTGCTCCTGTTTACAAATGGAAGGCTTGTTCTCCCCGTGCATAAAGCATAGCTGCGTTGAGGTATCATAGTACACACATACGACCATTTTCCGTTTCAGTTCAGGTACCCATACCCGTTTGGTTGCAAGTAGTGCGATACCATTGACGTACTTCCCTATGTCGTACCACCCACTCTGCTCTTCGTCTTTGGTCAGTGGGGTGATAGGGTAAAACATGCAGCAGGTTCCACAAATCTTGCACTCAAACTCCGACATAATTCCACTCCTTTGCTATAAAACCCCCCGGGGGATAAACCGCCGTTTTTGCACTACTTGATCTTCTCGTGTAACTTCTCGAACAGGTCGTGCAAGAAGTTTGCTCCTCTACTCATAAAGATACCCATTAACACCGTACCTACGTAGGGGATCTGAAACTCGATGTCGATCATCTCGAACAAGTCGAGCCCAGTACCAAAAGAAAGAATCAGAGCCACTGCGAGAGCAACACCTTTCTTTAAGGTGAACTGGCCTTTAGTGAGGTCCCTCACATACTCAACGACAGCTTCTGTGATAACTGCGAGTACAATTGCTGCTCCGAACATACTACCACCTCCTTCTAGTGTGTAAGTCTACATGGTAACCCCAGTCGTATGTGCCGATACCACCATCCCCGAAGTACTCTTCACAAAGTTCACCTAAGCGTTTGAGGTTGTCAGCACTGATATCCGCAGCATCCCCTACGACATGTCGAGACGCACTGCCACCACCAACACTGCTGTTATGACTTGGACATCTGAACGCTGAGTTGACTCTTATAGGTGCATCCAGGTCGTCGCGCATCATCTGTAGACGTCTTAGTACCTCGGGATGTGCTTTTACTGCGTTGTTACAACCACAATTGGTGCCTTTACATTGGAACTCTTGTAGATTGAAGTTTGGCGTTGCTTGTACGTCGTTCATACTTGACCCAAGCGCCGCTCCCTCACTATTATCTTTTTCTTTTGGTACTTCGATGTATAGGTTGTGTTCCTTCGAACCCGGCTCGAATTCAGTTTTGACACCTAGGTACTTGAAGATGTCAGCAAGTCTACCGTACGCTCGATTCTCTATGATTACCCCACGTAGTACCTTTTTGTCTTTACTAATAATATTGACCCGCATAGTTAGCCCCCTAATTAAAGATGATAACGTTAATCACCCAAGAGAATATAGAAAACATAAGTGCCATCACTGGTATTACTATCTTTAGCATCCTCCAAGTACTTCTTTGATACTCTCTTAGTATATCGTCAACACGTCGTTGCAACTTGGTAATCTTCTTTTCTGTTTCCCCATCCAGTTCGGCAATTGCTTTATACACTTGGTCTTTAAAAGTGTCAAACTGTTGTTTAGTGGTGTAGTGCTCTGCAAGCTTTAGGTTAAGATCCGATATACACTTTTTGATTTCCTTCTGTGTCTGTTGTTGAGCGTCAATAAGCTTAGTCATAGTTTCTATTTGGGTTTCAAATTTCGCTTGCCACGTAAGTATTGATGATAGGAGATCTGAAGACTTACTTAGGTTTCCTTTTAGTTCTTCGTGGTGGTCACACTTACGTGGAGTTTCATTATCCTTCGGCACGGTATCACCTCACTAACTAACTGAGACTTGTTTCCACTCGTACGTGTCCTCTGATACTTGCATGCATACGTAGAGCTCATCAGGACTATTCTCGTTCAGTACCAAAA
>Ga0207421_10003384_pt1 | contig 19015 bp, 19 predicted proteins | sample SodLakKL_010_SED_4_FD_187542 | JGI IMG/M metagenome (GOLD analysis project Ga0207421, IMG submission 187542) | Alkaline sediment microbial communities from Lake Tanatar, Kulunda Steppe, Russia - 8KL_010_SED (SPAdes) (version 2) | ecosystem: Environmental > Aquatic > Non-marine Saline and... | reverse complement strand
TCGCGAGCCGTGACGGACGCCACCGGATGCTCTACGAGCCCGCCACCGCCTGGGGCTTCTGGATCCCGGCGGGTGGTGCGCTCCTCGGAGGCCTGAACCTGGCGGCCTGGAAACTCCCCGCGCCCGGACTGGGCGAAGAGGTGTTGGCGTCGCTGAAGCTTTCGGGGGTCGACCACCCGGTCACCGCGGTGCTGCTGAACTTCCGGGCGCTGGACACGCTCCTGGAGATCGGCGTGCTGCTGCTCGCGGCAGTGACGATCTGGTCGCTGGGGCGGGCGCCGTCCCCGCTGGTCCCGGCGATGCCGTCGCCGGCGCTCCCCGCGCTCGGGCGGCTGCTGTTCCCGGTCTTCGTGCTCGTCGCCGCCTACCTGCTGTGGCGCGGCAGCCACGCGCCCGGCGGCGCATTTCCCGCGGGGGCGGTGCTCGGGGCCGGCGCGATCCTGATGTTGCTCGCGGGCGCGCGTCCGTGGATCCGCAGCAGCGAGCACGGACCGTGGCGCTGGATCCTGTCGCTGGGGTTGGCGATGCTGCTCGCCGCCGGAGTGACCGGCTCGCTGTTCGGCGGCGCCTTCTTCGAATACCCGACGGGGATCGCCGGGCCGACGATTCTGGTGTTGGAGGTGGCCGCCGGGCTTTCTATCGCGCTGTTGCTGTTCGCGCTCTACCTGCGTGGCGAACCCTGCGAGCACGGCTACCGCGGGGCCGGCACGTGACGGTGTACCTGAGCCTTTCCGGCGTGCTGTTCCTGATCGGGCTGCACGGCTTTTTCACCGCGCGGAACCTGCTGCGGCGGCTGCTCGCGCTGAACGTGCTGACCACGGCCGTTTTCCTGCTGTTCGTGGTGATGGCGCGCCTCGCCGAGCCACTGGATCCAGTGCCCCACGCGATCGTGCTGACCGGAATCGTGGTCACCGTGAGCACCACGGCGGTAGCGCTCGCGCTGCTGGTCCGGATCGCCGGTCGGCCCCGTGACGAAGACGACGATGCCGTGGCCGGCCCGCGCGGGGACGCGGGGTGATTCCGGAGACCACCGGCCCGGTCGTCCTGTTCAGCCTGCCGCTCGCGGCGGCGGTCGTGGTTTTCATCCGGCCGCGCTGGTCGGTGGCGGTCACGCTGGCGTCGGGCGGGATCCTGCTGGCGACAGCCCTGTGGGTGGTGGTCGCGGTACTGCGGCGGGGTCCCTGGCGGCAGGACATCGGAGGCTGGACGGCGCCGCTCGGGATCGGCTGGACGGTGGACGGGTTGTCTGCCGCGCTGTTGCTGCTCATGGCGGCGGTGGGGCTGGCGGGCGCCGTGTTCCACGCCGCGCGCCCGACGGGGCGCACGCCAGTGCGCGATCCCCGGTTCTTCTGGCCCCTCTGGCTGTTTCTCTGGGGTGGGCTGAACGCCCTGTTCCTTGCGGCCGACCTGTTCAACGTTTACGTCGCGCTGGAGTTCGTCTCGATCGCGTCGGTGGGTCTGATCGGTCTGGCCGGCGGGTCCGCCCAGGCGGCGGCATGGCGCTACCTCCTCGCGACGCTGCTGGGCTCGACGATCTACCTGCTCGGGGTCGCGCTCCTGTATGGACGCTATGCGGCGCTCGACCTCGCGCTGCTGGCCGACGGGGTCGAACCCGACCTGGTCACCGCGGTGGCGGCCGCACTGATGACGCTGGGCCTGCTGCTGAAGGCGGCGGTGTTCCCGCTGCACTTCTGGCTGCCGGCGGCCCATGGGCGCGCCCCACCGGCGGTCAGCGCCGTGCTCTCCGCGGTGGTGATTGCGGCCGCCTATTACCTGCTGGTGCGTCTTTGGTTCGGTCCGTTCGCGCCGTTGCTGGGCCCGGAGGTGGCCACGCTGCTCGGACTGTTGGGAGCCGCCGCCGTGCTCTGGGGCGGGTTGCAGGCGCTGTTGCAGCGGCACCTGAAAATGCTGATCGCCTACTCGACGGTGTCGCAGCTCGGCTACGGGCTGCTGGTCTTCCCACTGGCAGCGGCCGGGGCCGTGCAGCAGGCCTGGACCGGCGCCGTGATGCTGGTTATGGCCCACGGTCTGGCGAAGGCGGCGCTGTTTCTTGCGGCCGGCGCGATCGTGCTCCGCCACGGAATCGGGCGGCTCGAGGCCCTGGGGGGTGACCAGCAGGGCGTGGTGGTTGCTTGGGTCGCGTTCGCGATCGCCAGCGCGAGCCTGGTGGGGCTTCCGCCGACGGGCGGTTTCGTCGGGAAGTGGTGGCTGGCCCAGGCCGCGCTGGCGACGGGCGGATATTTCTGGCTGGCGGTGCTGATGCTCGGAACGGCATTCACTGCCGGCTACCTGTGGCGAGCGCTGCAGGCGGCGATGCGACCTGGCTGGGAGACGTCGGGCGGGTTACAGGCGCTGTCGCCTGCGCTCGGTCTGAGCGCACTGGTGCTCGCGCTGGGCGCAGCCTTGCTGGGCCTTGCTGCGCCGATTGCCGCGCGGCTGCTGGATGCGGGTTCGGGGGTAGCGGGATGATCAGCGGGTCCGGGGCGGGGCTGCAGGTGGCGCTGCTCGGCGGCGCGCTTTTGGTGCCCTGGCTGTTTCTTGCCGTGCTGCCGTTCGTGCAGGCGTCTACGCGCAGTCTGTTGCTGCCGTTCGCCCCCGTTCCGGCGTTGCTCGCGGTGCTGCTGCTGCCCGAGGGAACCGGACTCGCGCTGCCGCTGCTTCCCGCCGGCCTGGCGTTTGGCGTCGATGCGACTGCGCGCGCGTTTTTGCTCCCGGCCGCGCTGATCTGGGCGCTGGCCGGGTGGATGGCCGCACAGTGGCGTCCGGATCAGGCGGGTTCCCCGACCTTCGGAGCGCTTTGGCTCCTCGCGCTGGCCGGAAACCTCGCGCTGATCCTCGCGCAGGATCTGTTGGCCCTGTACGCCGGGATCGCGCTGATGACCTTCGCGGCGCTCGGTCTGGTCGTGTTCGAGCGCACGCCGCAGGCGCTCGGCGCAGGGCGCCTGTATCTGGCGATGATGCTGGTGGCCGAGTTGGCCCTGTTCGTCGCGGTTGCGGCGCTGGTGGCGGCCGCCGAAGGCGACACCCGGTTCGACGCCGTCACTGCCGCTCTGTCCGGGCCGCTGTTGGCACTACTGGCGCTGGCCTTCGGGTTGAAACTGGGGGCGCTGGGCCTGCACAGCTGGTTGCCGCGTGCGCATCCGGTGGCGCCGGTCGCCGCCAGCGCGGTGCTGAGCGGCGTGATGATCAAGGCAGGGATCCTCGGGTGGTTGCGGCTGGTGGAGCCTGCCGGCGCTGCATTCGCCCCCGTCGTTGCGCCGATGCTAGTGGGGCTCGGGTTGGCCGGGGCGCTCTACGCCGTGCTGCGTGGTCTGCCGACACGCGATCCCAAGGTGCTGCTCGGCTGGTCCAGCGTCAGCCAGATGGGCCTGGTCACGGTGCTGGCGGGGCTCGCACTGCAAGCTGGCGAGGCGGGTGGCGCCGCGATCGCGGCGATCGCCGTGTTCGTGATGCATCACGGGCTCGCGAAGGCGGCGCTGTTTCTGGGCGTCGGCGTTTTGGGTGCCTCGCAGGGACGCCGGTGCTTTTGGGTTTGGATTGGCTTGTGGCTGCCGGCGCTGGCGCTGGCGGCGGCACCGGGGACCAGCGGTGTGCTCGCGAAGACGGCGCTCGATCTCGCGGCCGGGGCGGCGGGGGCGGGGGCCGGGGTGGATGCGCTGCTGTACCTGACCGGCATCGCCAGCGCACTGCTGATGCTGCGCTTCCTGTGGCTGACCCGGCGTGTGCCGGTGCCGGACGCCGGGGAATCCCCCGCGGTCGGACGCTACCCGGAGTTGCCCTGGATCCTGATGCTCGCCGGCGTGCTGGTGCTGCCCTGGGTCACCTTCCGCGATACCCCGATGCTTGCTGCGGCCGCGAGCGGGTCCGAACAGCTCGCGGCCGTCGTGCCACTGATCGTGGCGCTGGTGATTGCAACGGCCGCGTGGCGCTGGCCCAGGGCGGTGCGGTTCACGAAGCGAATTCGGAACTACCTGCCTGCGCTGAAGCTGCGCGGCACTACACTTTCGCACTGGTCACCCGGACCCCTCCAGCTCGCCAACTGGGAGCGCCACCTGCACGCCTGGCGCCTGATCGGTCGGGCCGTCGTGCTGGTGACACTCGCCCTCGGCGCCGCGATCGGCCACGGACTCGCCTTCTGACCCAGAGCCCCCGTAGGAGCGGCCTCCGGCCGCGATATTCCCGGCTTACCACCCCAATCATCGACTCCCGCCACGAACGATCTCGGCGAAGCGTTGCAGCAGCAACCGGCTCTCGGGCGCCGGCCGTACGGCTGCTTTCAGCGCATCGACCGAGCGTGACTGTTCACCCAGAATCTCCCGGTAGTACTCCACAAAATACGGAATGATCCGCTCGTCGAACTCCGGGTGGAACTGCACGCCCCAGACGCGCGGACCGTAGGCGAAACCCTGGTGAGGCTCCATCTCGCTGGCGCCCAACAGCGTGGCTCCAGGCGGCAATTTGCGCACCGACTGGCGGTGACTCAACTGCGCCCACAGGCGCGTCGGCAAGGCCGAGAACAGGGGGTCATCCGCGGCGGCCTCGGCCATCGTGACCTCCACCGTGCCGACCTCCACGCCGTGCGGGTTATAGTCCACCTCGCCGCCCAGCGCGTGGGCCAGCAGCTGGTGTCCGAAGCAGATCCCGAGTATCGGGACCTCCCGGTTCACTGCATCCGCGAGCCAATCCGCCGCACGCAGCATCCAGTCCGCGCGCTCGGTGACCATCGAACCGGAGCCGGTGATCGCGATGCCCGCGACCGAGCCGGGGTGGGGCAGGGCACCCTCTGCACTGGCGTCCAGCACACGAACCGCATCCGCCGGCCAGCCCATGCCGATGGCGATCCAGTCCTCGTAGTCGCCGTGAATGAACGCGAGCGACGGGATCTTGCGACCTGTCTTCAGGATCACCAGCGGCTTGTGGTCACTCATCCTCGGAAAGCCTCCTTTGATGCCAGCCATAGGATCTCTTCCGGCGTGCTCTCGCGCCCGAGGGCCTCGTTGCGGTGCGGGAATCGGCCGAAGCGCCGGATGATCCCCCGGTGGTGCTCGGCCCAACGCAGGCTGTCGACGAGCCCCGCATCACGGTACAGCTGCACCGAACGATCCTGATCGGCAAGCGCTTCGCTGTGCATCAACGGGAGGTAGAGGAAGGCCTTGCCGCCGTCGTCCAGCTTCCGATCCCACCCCCGGTCAATCGCTGCGGCTGCCACCTCACGGGATCGTACCTCGGTGGCGAAGCTCCTCGCCTGACCGCGAAACATGTTCAGTGGAAACTGGTCCAGCACGATCACGAGTGCCAGCGCGCCCTCGGGCGTATCTCTCCATCTGTCCAATTCCCCCCTCGCCGCAGCCTGCCAGGCCGCGAGAAAACGCTCACGCAGCTCGGCGTCGAACTCGGGTGTCGACCGAAACCAGCGCGGTCGCACCTCCCCGGAAAACCAGAACTCCACTATCTCCTCAGGACACACAGGCATTGCCATCTCCGGGGGTCGGGCCAAGCTATGTCATTGAAAAATTGACAATATAGCCGACTTTTCGATGTGTTTTCAGCCCTTGGAAGGCCCTTTTCCGCTGCAAAAATGCCCCGCAAGCGTCTCTAACCAGGTTCGCCGGGGGTTCGCCGGGGGGTTCGCCGGGGTTCGCCGGGGTCGGACCAAGGCAAGAGCATGATTATGATACGAAATAGCGGCAATTGCGGGCCTGAAGAAGCCTCTGGAGGCGCCATTTTAGGCGCCAAAAGGGCGTTCCAAGGAGCATTGTGCCGGTTCGGGCCATGGTGCTGCGTGAGTAGACCCCTTTTTTTCCTTAAAACACCGTTTTTGGGGCCGAAAACGGCCTGATAAGGTGCCGATTGACGGTGCTTTTGGGGTTGTTGTTCCATGTTTTCAAGGAGTTGACTTGGTCCGACCCCCGTTCCTCCTTGGGTGGGGAACCTTCGTCCTGGGGGCGGGCTCTGAACGGGGAATAGGGCCGGGTGCGGCCATCGGAGATCACGCCCAATGCACAGGGAGCCAGATTCCCGCATGGCTGCAGACCAGCGAACAGGCTGTCCTGAATGCCTGTTGGGCGCCTGGCCGGTCACGCCCGGGCCGCGCACGGCAGCTGGTTGCCTGCAGGCCATCCCTGATCGAACGGGGGAGACGGCTCTCGCGACGCTGGCTCGTCCAACCGATCCCATAGTCCTCCGTGAACGCCGGGGAACGCGCCCATGACGCGGCCGGCTTCCCGTGCGCCGCAACTGGTCTGGTTCAAGCGCGACCTCCGCGTACAGGATCACCTTCCCCTGGTCGCGGCCGCCGAGCGCGGGCCGGTGATCCCGCTCTACGTTGTCGAGCCCGAACTCTGGGCGCAGCCCGACGCCGCCTGGCGCCACTGGGCCTTCATCCGCACTTGCCTGCAGACACTGGACCGCGACCTCACGGGATTGGGCCAGCCGTTGCTGCTGCGCCGAGGCGAGGTCGTCGCCGTCCTGGACGAAATGCATCGGAGGACTGGCTTTACCACCCTCTGGTCGCACGAGGAGACGGGGAACGGCTGGACCTTCGCCCGCGACCGCCGGGTCGCCGCCTGGGTCCGCGACCGGGGCATCGAGTGGATCGAGTTGCCCCAGACCGGCGTGGTACGCGGCCTGCGCAACCGCGACGGCTGGGCTGCGCGCTGGGAGCAACGCATGTCCGAACGGGTCAACGCAGCCCCCGGTGTGCTGGCGCCCGTTCCTGGGCTACGTTCGGACCCCCTTCCCGACGTCCCTCGCGAAACACTGCCGCCAGAGCAGGGCTTGTCCCTGCAGCCTGGCGGCCGGGATGAAGGCGAAAAAACCCTGGCGAGCTTCCTCGCCGACCGTGGCAAAGCTTACCAGGCGGGAATGTCCAGCCCGCTCACCGCCTGGGACGCCTGTTCCCGACTCAGCCCGCACCTGGCCTGGGGCTGTCTTTCGTTACGCGAGGTGGTGCACGCCAGCCGGGCGCGGGTTGCGGGATTCCAGGGCGACATGAGCGCAGACGCCAAGGCGTGGCGCCGCTCGCTGCGGTCATTCGAGGAACGGCTGCACTGGCATTGTCACTTCATCCAGAAACTCGAGTCGCGTCCGTCGATCGAGTTCAGGAATCTCATGTCCTCCTGCGACGGACTGCGCGAAGCCGAGTTTGACCCTGGTCGTTTTCAGGCGTGGAGCCGCGGGGAGACGGGGTTTCCGCTGGTCGATGCCTGCATGCGTTCCCTACGTGCCACGGGTTGGCTCAATTTCCGCATGCGTGCGATGCTCACCGCGTTCGCCTCCTATCACCTCTGGCTGCACTGGCGCGAACCCGCCCTTCATCTGGCACGAGTGTTCACCGACTACGAACCCGGCATCCACTACAACCAGATCCAGATGCAGTCGGGTACGACAGGGATCAACGCGCTACGGATCTACAACCCGGTCAAACAATCGGTCGATCAGGATCCTGAGGGCCGCTTCATCCGACGTTGGCTGCCGGAACTCAGCGCCGTGCCCGATGCCTGGCTCCATGAGCCGTGGCGGATGTCGAGACCGCTCCAGGATTCGATCGGGGTACGCATTGGACACGACTATCCGGAGCCCATCGTCGACCATATCGCGAACGCGCGTATTGCTCGGCAACGGATTATCGCCGTCCGCAAGCAACCGGAGAGTCGGTTGGAGAGTCACTCGATACAGAAGACCATGGGCAGCCGGCGCGGTGCGCGCCGCGCCCGAAAGGCCCCGACCGGGCAGACCGAACTGGAGTTCTGAGTCCATGCATTTCCTGTCCTCGCGATCGTCTGCACGTACGCTGGCGCTACTTGCGCTGGTCGCGTCTCTCCTGGTCCCGGCGCAGGCGGAGAAATCGCTCGCGAGGCTGCAAGAGCCCGGTACGATTCTGCTGCTCCGGCATGCGCTGGCGCCCGGTACCGGTGACCCACCCGGGTTCAGCGTCGAGGACTGTTCCACGCAGCGCAATCTCTCCGATGCGGGTCGCGAGCAGGCCCGAGCGCTCGGTGAACGGTTGCGCGCCGCTGGGATCGAGGAGGCGCGCGTCTTTTCCAGTCATTGGTGCCGCTGCCTGGAAACGGCGCAGCTGCTCGATCTCGGGCCGGTTTACCCGGAACCCGCGTTCGATTCCTTCTTTCAGCGCCGACAAGAGGGCGATGCGCGCACACGCGCCGCGCGTGAATTCCTGAGCCGCCTGCCGCCCGGGCCGCCGGTGGTGGTCGTCACGCACCAGTTCAACATCCGGGCCCTGACCGGCGAGTCCACGGCGTCCGCAGGGGGCTGGCTGGTACGCGTGTCGCCGCAGGGCGAAGTCGAGAGCGTAGGGCCTTTGCGTTAGCCGCCAACCCCTGACCGTCGCCAATGCCGTCGCCGGGGGTCGGACCAAGCTATGTTTTTGAAAAATATGTGGTTTGCCCGATTTTTTTTGCTTTTTTGGCCCTTAGAAGGACCTTTTCGGGGTCAAAAAAGCCCGCGTAAGCGTCATTGACCTTGTTTGCCCGGCTGTTTCAGTCCCGGGCGGGGAGGACGCGGGCTTCGCCGTTCCGGCGATCGATGGTGATGTCGATCTCGCAGTATTCTGTATTTTCATTCTCCTGCGAGGGGTCGCCAGCGCAGGCGCAGCCTCCGAGGATGCTTGAAAAGAAGATTCCGGCCCGCAGTTGAATGGTGCCGGATGTCTCCGTCCGGCGGAGGATCATGACGCCGAGGTTATCGAGCAGCGCCGTGCTGCCGGCGGTGAGTTCCTGTTGTAGTCCTAGAACATCCGGGCCAAGGGCCGTTAGCTCCTCCTTGAGCATCGCCTCGAACCCCGGCGTTCCGAAGCTGGCAAGGCTGCGCGTCAGGCGTGGCACAGAATGTCCCCTTGCGAAAGCGGCGCGAATCTCAGCCAGTTCATCGTGTTTGTCAGGCCTTCAGCGGCGGGTAGTCGGTGTACCCTTCGGCGACGATCAGCCCCAAACCCGCGCGTTGCGCGTAATACCCTTCCATCAGAACATGTGGTCCACTGCCCAGCAGCGGGTCACTGGTGCGGTGACCGTCCGGTTCGCGAGTTCGAGCGGCCCGAGCCGGGCAGGAGAGAAGAGTTGCAATTCCATCAGTGCCGATTCCTATGCGTACGTGGGCAGCGCGTCGAACGGCAGGAGCGCCATACAGATCAGCAACAGGCACCCATTCATCGGCCGCATGAATTACTCCCCGTCGCGTGCTCGGCGCACGCTACCCTCCTTATGGCATGGATCCACGGCCGGAGCAAAGGCCTTGGCGGCCGGATCCCGGCATGGAACTCCGGATGCCGGAATCGAACCAACCCGGTACGCATTAAAAAGGGAATGAGGCGATGACACAGAACGCAGCGGATGGCGTTGCCACGGATCGGGCCGGAAGCCAGCCGGTGACGGTCTTCTTTGACGGGGGGTGTCCCATGTGTCGCCGGGAGATTGCCCACTACCGCCGCCTGCAAGGGGCTGAGCGACTGGACTGGCGCGATATTCACGCCGATCCGGACGCGCTCTCCGATGCGGGGATTTCCTGGCAGAAAGCCATGGAGCGGCTGCACGTGCGGGATGGGAACGGGGCGCTGCGCACGGGAGCCTATGCTTTCGTCACCCTCTGGCGCGAGCTTCCCGGCTATCGCTGGCTCGCGCGGATGGTCTCTGCCATACCCGGTGTCGTATGGGCGATGGACCGTGTCTACACGGTCTTTGCCCGCTGGCGCTGGCGCCGTCGTTGTCGGGATGGTGTCTGCGGGGCACCCTGATGGCCAGGCAGTTCCGCATTTGCATCCTTGCCATTCTGCGGTCTGTCCCACCCGGCCAGCGCACTGCCTCGGGCAGCGGTGTGCTGGCCCGGGTTCCGATGCCGGGCGATGGCGATCTAGAGTTGCTCAGGCTCGTGCGTTGAGAGGACTTCTGCGCGGGCCTGTGGCGAATCTGGCCATTAGCCGGTGTGGCTGTGGTACCTGAAGAACTTCGGCAGCACGGAATGGATGCCCGTCCTTACGTTCCGGCGAATCCCCAGGCCACGAAGTGCGGATTGGCGAAATCGGGCTTGCCGTAAGTCAGGGGCTCGCCGTCGACCCGGGTAATCCGCCCTCCCGCGGCGGCGAGCACCGCGTGGCCCGCGGCGATGTCCCACTCCATGGTGCGGCCGAGGCGCGGGTACAGGTCGGCCTCGCCGGCCGCGACCAGGCACAGCTTCAGTGAAGAACCGGCGCTGCGCTGGTGTGCGACCCTGCGGCCCTGCAGGAAGGCCTCAAGGGCGGCCGGGTCGCCGTGGGAGCGGCTGGCGACGATGGTCAGTCCCTCGTCCGGTGGCTTGCGGACCGAGATCGGCTGGCGCACGCCGTCTTTCTCGACGAACGCGCCCCCGCTGATGGCCCCCGCGAACAGGCGGTCGAGCGCCGGCGCGAAGACGACGCCCAGCACCGGTTGGCCGTGTTCGACCAGCCCGATATTGACGGTGAACTCGCCGTTGCGGCTGATGAATTCCCGGGTGCCGTCGAGCGGGTCCACCAGCCAGAAGCGCTCGGCGATCGCGGGAACGCGCCCGGCCGCCACGGCCTCTTCGGCAATCACCGGGATCTCCGAAGTCAGCTCGGCGAGCGCAGGCAGGATGAGTGCCTCGGCTTTCTCGTCCGCCGCCGTGACCGGGGAGGCGTCCTCCTTCCCGCGAACCTCGAAGTCCGTGGCATAGATCTCCATGATCAGCGCGCCGGCCTGGCGAACGACGGGCAGCAGGTCTTCCAGGAGTTCGAGTCGGGACGCAGCGGTGGTCATCTTGAATGGCTCCATGGCAGTGAAAACGGCGCGATGAAATGCCGGCATCCTGATGCCAACCTCGGGGTCGGACCAAGGTAAACCATTGAGCAAGAGGGAAACAAGCTGCGAAATCGCGCTCCTTTTCGCCTTAGGGGGCCGTTTTTTAATCCAAAAATGGCGGCGCAAACACCCACTCTGACGACATGATCGGTGAGTCAAGCCGAGCGGCAATCTTTCAACCATGTTCGGCGAACAGGATGCTTATGGGCCCCAAAACCGTGCTTAAAACGGTCGTTTAAGGCCAATTCATGGTTCATTTACGAGGTGTTATTGTAGTTAAAACAAAGGGTTGCTTTGGTCCGACCCCCTTGAGTCGGTAGGAGCGGCCTCTGGCCGCGATGGGGCCTACGGGAGGGTCTTGAACGCTTCCAGGGCGGCTTCGCGGCTGGTTTTCAGGTCGACGACGGGGTCGGGGTAGTCGGGGGTCTTGCGGCCGCTCTGCCAGGGGGCGTGTATCTTCGCATCGGGCATGTGTTCGAGTTCGGGCACGAAGCGGCGCACGTAGTCACCGTCCGCATCGAAGCGCTGGCCCTGAAGCACGGGGTTGAAGATGCGGAAGTAGGGCGCTGCGTCGGCGCCGCTGCCGGCGGCCCACTGCCAGCCGAGGGTGTTGGAGGCCAGGTCTGCATCGACGAGGGTGTCCCAGAACCAGCGGGCGCCGCGCAGCCAGTGCAGGCGCAGGTTCTTGGTGAGTAGCGAGGCGACGATCATCCGGGCACGGTTGTGCATCCACCCCGTCTGCCAGAGTTCGCGCATGCCGGCATCGACGATCGGGATGCCCGTGCGACCCTGTTGCCACGCCTCCAGGTCCTGCTGCGCTTCGCGCCAGGGGAAGTGCTGAAAACGCGGGTTGAGGGGTTCTTCGGTGGTCTGCGGGAAATGGTAGATCAGGTGATGGCCGAACTCGCGCCAGCCGAGCTCGCGGACGAAATGCTCCGCGCCGCCGGCGTCCAGGTCCAAGCCCGCCTCGCGCAGGGTCCAGACGATCTGCCGCGGCGAGATCTCGCCGAAATGCAGATGCGGCGACAGCCGCGAGGTACCGTCGCGGCCGGGCAGTTCGCGGCCCTTGGCATAGGCGCGGACGGAGTCCTCGACGAAGGATTGCAGACGTTCCAGTGCGCCCGCCGCTCCGGGTGTCCAGTGTTCGGCAAGGCCCTGGTCCCAACGGATCCTTGGCAGGAGATCGAGGGTCTCCAGGGGTTCGGAGGACGGCCAGCCACCGCCGGCCCCCGCATCCGGGCCGGGCAGTTGTGGCGGCGCCGTCCCGGGGGCGGTGTCGATGCCGGCCTTCCGGCAGGCTTTCCAGAACGGCGAGAACACCTTGTACGGGCCACCGCTACCCGTGGTGATCTGCCATGGCTCCTGCAGCAGGGCGGCATTGAAGCTCGTGGCCGTGAGGCCGGCCTCGCGCAGGGCCTTCTTGATCTCCTGGTCGCGGCGGATCACCGCCGGTTCGTAGAGACGGTTCCAGAAGACGGCATCGGCGCCAGTCGCGCGCGCGAGATCCAGGAGGGTCGCAAGACTTCCTCCGCGGCGCAGGATCAGACGGCTTCCGGCCTGTGCCAGGGCCTCGCCCATCCGGGCAAGGCTGTGGTGCAACCACCAGTTCGAGGCGGCACCGGGCTGCCACGGCGCCTCTTCGTCCGGTGCATGGATGAACACCGGGATCACCGGCAGTCCGCGCTCCGCGGCCGCGCTCAGCGCTGGCTGATCGGCCAGGCGCAGGTCGCGGCGAAGCCAGACCAGGGTCGCAGCCATCAGCGCAGGCGCACCATGGGCCGCACGGCGGTGAAGCCGCCGTCGACAGGCAGAATCTGTCCGGTGATCCAGCCGGCCTCGTCCGACAGAAGCCAGGCGGCGGCGCGGGCCTGGTCCTCGGCCTGGGCGTAGCGACCCAGGGGATACTGGGCGGTGATCTGCTCCTCCGCACCCTTCGCCGCGAACAGGCGCTCCGTAGCACCGGTGCGGGTCAGACCCGGAGCAATGCCGTTGATGCGCAAGCCCTGCGCGGCATAGGTGGCCGCCGTGGCCGGGACCAGGCTGGCGACGGCCCCCTTGGCTGCCGCGATGGCCTCGTGGTTCGACACCCCGATCAGCGAGACGACGGAGCTGAACAGCACTGCGGCGCCGGCGGAATCACTGGCCTTGACACGCCCCTGGACCCACGCGCGCAAGGTGAAGAAGGCGCTGTCCAGGTTCGCGGCCAGGCAATCCCGGTACTGGGCATCGGTGGTGCGGTGCAGGGGTGCCAACAGCGTGGTTCCCGTGCAGTGTGCCAGGTGCGTCGGCGCCTCGCCGAGTTGTTCGGTCGCCTGGGCAAAGGCCCCCTGTGCACCTTCTGGCTGGCTCACGTCGGCCTCGATGGCCACGGCGTCCAGGCCAGCGGGCAGATCGGCCATGACCGGATCGAGCCGGTTCCGGTCCCGGGTGACGAGCGCCACGCGGTACCTGGCGGGATCGATGACGCACAACAGTGCGCGGGCCACGCCTCCGGTGGCGCCGGTGATGAGAAGCGTGTGCTGGTTCATGGCTCGGGTTTCCTTTCCATCTATCGTTGATCGATGCTGGACCAGCCGATGGGCCGGCGGCGCCGGAGTCCCGCGCGCCCCTGCGGTTCAAGGCACGCGGGGATCGAGTAATTGCCCGCTCAGCGTGTCGGCTGCCTGCAGCGGATCGGACGGCAGTGTGATCAGTTGGCGCGGAGTGTCCAGCGCGGCCAGATCAGCGGCCCCGCTGCCGGAGAGGTAAGCCGGTACGCCATCCTCGGAAAGCAGTCGGCGCAGGCGTTCGATGTCGTGGTCGTGGACGGAGCGCGACGGGGTATGGATGACGATCGCGGGCGATTGCAGGTGTCCGGTCAGGGCCTGCATCGCGGGCGCGGTGACGATGTCCTGCAGCGGCAGGAGCTGCAGACCCTGACGCGCGCTGGCCAGCAGCACCAGCATGCCGCCGATGCGCCGATGGCCGGTACCCAGGACCATGCAGGGGCTGGGCGGTCCTTCGCAGAGCAGGAGCGCCGCGCGCAGTTGTTCGGTCAGGGACGACAGCGCCCAGGAGGCAAACGCCGCCAGACGAGCCTCGACAGCCGGGTCATGGCGTGCCTGGTCGCGAAGCGCGGTATACGTTTCGAGAAAGGCTTTTTCGTGCACGCCCTCCCAGCCGTGGCGCATCACCAATCGGGCATGGGCGCGCTCGAGTTGCACCGTGCTGAGTTCCCGTGTGGCCTCCAGCAGTGCCTGCGAGAGCGGGTCGAGCACGTGCGGCGCGACACCGCCTGCGATGGCGTGTGAGTGCTCGTCGCGCCGCGACATCGGCGGCGCGGCCAGCGGATCGTGGCCGTTCGGACCGCTCCCGTGTTCGTCGTGCTGCAGTACCCGCCCGACTTGCGAGACGGCCACTCCTTCATCGAGCAGCGACAGAATACGCCGAATACGCGCAATATCGTCCGAACTGTACAGCCGGTGTCCCTTGGGGGTCCGCAATGGCCGGATCAGCCCGTAGCGGCGTTCCCAGGCGCGCAGCGTGACCGGATTGATTCCGGTCTCCGCGCAGACGTGGCGGATCGGGAAAAATCCGTCGGTCGGTGGGATCTCGCTGTCAGTCGGATAAGGCATACAGAGATTGTACAAGATTTGTACACAAATGCCATGCCTCTTTCCAACTTATTCTCACGACAGCGCCGGGAACGGCCCGGCCCGGTGGTCCCTGCCTTGGGTCCCGGGGAATTTTTTCACTGCTGCGGGAATCCATCAATCATGGGCAACGACGAAGGGCGAGCAATGTCGATCATCACCAGGGTATCGGGTACACGCGGCGCTGGGTGGGGCCGCCTCGCGGGTGTGGCCCTGACCGGCCTCTTCTGGTTGGGCGCGGCGCAGGTGCTGCTCGCGACCGAACCACGCTCTGCCATGGCGGACAGCATCTCGCCCTACCTGCAGCTGCACGCCGACGACCCCGTACAGTGGCGCGACTGGAGTCCCGAGCTGTTGGAGGAGGCGCGGGCGACGGGCCGCCCGCTGCTGATCTCCAGCGGCTATTACGCCTGCCATTGGTGCCACGTGATGCAGGAGGAGAGCTTCAAGGACGTGGGCATCGCGGAGCGCCTGAACCGCGATTACATCCCGGTGAAGGTCGACCGGGAGTTGAACGCTGCGCTGGACCAGTACCTCCTCGAGTTCGTGCGAGCCACCCGGGGCAGCGCCGGCTGGCCCCTGAACGTGGTGGTTCTTCCTTCCGGGGACGCCCTGGCCGGCGTCGTGTACGCGCCGCGCGACGACTTCGCCCGTTTCCTCGACGGGATCACGGCCCGCCTGCTTGAGGACGGTGACGCGTTGACGGCGCTGGCCCGGGAGGGCCGGCTGGAACTCACGGCCCGACTGCGGGAGGGCGAACGGCCGTTGTCTGAAGCGCGGGCGGCGCGCCTGCCACAGGTTCTTTGGGCGGCGATGGAGCGCGACGCCGACTTCCTCGGGGGTGGGTTCGGTAACCAGTCCAAGTTTCCGCGCGCCCCGGCGCTGGACGCCCTGCTGCAGGCACGGGAACAGGGCCGGGCGCCGGAGTGGGCCGACGAGTTTGTGGAAGTGACCCTGGACGAGATGGCGCGGGCGGGGCTGCGGGACGTGATCGGCGGCGGCTTCTTCCGCTACTCGGAGACACCCGACTGGGGCCGCCCGCACTTCGAGATCATGCTGGACGACCAGGCACAGCTGGCGCGGGTCTATCTGCGCGCGGGGCGGCAGTTCGATCGTCCGGACTGGACCGCGGTCGGACGCGAGACCCTGGCCTTCGTACTGCGCGAAATGGCCCTCGATGACGCAGCGGCGTTCGCGTCGGGGCTGTCGGCTCTGGACGACGCGGGCCGTGAGGGGGGCGTGTATCTCTGGACCCCGGCGGAGGTGGATGAGGCCCTGCAGGGCCATCCCCATCCGGATCTGGTCCGGGCCTGGTTCCGGCTGGAGGGCGCGCCAACCTTTGAAGCCGGCTTCCTGCCCCAGCATCAGGAATCCCTCGCTGTCCTGGCGGAGCGTTCCGGGCTGTCGCTGAACGAAGCCCGTGAGCAGGTGGAGCAGGGCCGGAGGGCGCTGCTGGAACACCGGCAGGCCCGCGGCCTGCCGCGGGACGAGAAGCAGTTGACCGGCCTGCACGGCTTGCTGCTGTCCGCATTTGCCGAACGGCACGACGATCCCGTGATGGGCGCGGCCGGTGAAGAACTGGCCTCCAGGCTCAACGCCCTGGCGACGGATCCTGAAGCGCTGTCGCAGTTGGTGGACCTGCCCCGCGATGTCGCGGGCGCGGCCGATCTGTCGGATTACGCCTACCTGGCGCAGGGTCTGCACGATTGGGGTGTCGCCACCGGAAACCGTCGCGCCGGGCCCATGACCGGGTTGCTCGAGGTCGCGTGGGCGGATTTCACCGATGCCGACGGCTGGCGCGCGGCGCGAACGCAGCCCTTGCCGGGCATGGTGGCGCAGCGCTTCCACACCGCCGTCCACAATTCGTCGCCGACCAGCCTGATCCTGGCGCTGAGTCGGGAATACGTGGGTGACAGCGAGATTCTGTCCGAACGGCTCGCCGCATTCGACCTGCGCCCGGGCCGGGGTGTCGAGAGCAGCCCGCAGGAGCACGCGCAGCTGATCCTCCTGCTGACCCGGGGCTGAGAGTCCGGTCGAGCCCGGAATCGGCGATAATCATGGTTTTGTGCGAGGGCGGTGTGCAGTCGATGAACACGGGAGGCAACAACGCGAGCGAGAGCGGCAAATCCTTTCTCGAGGCGTTCAACGGCGGCTCCACCGGGATTCTGCATTGGCGTCAACTCGATGCCCTCTGGGAACGGCTGCGCGAGGATGCCGATGGTGCCTGGTACGTCTACGCGGTGGGGGAGCGGCCGCCTGCAGAGCCGGCCAGTGCCGGGCAACTGGCGCTGTTCATCGCCAGGGTCGACCACCTGCTGCGCGCAGAGCATCATCACGACTACTGCGGTGTGGTGTACGCCGATCGCACGGATGCGCCACGTCTGGTCAAGATCTTCGACCCCAATCACCTGGGCTCCAGCTGCGGTTCCTCGGGAACACGAGTGCTGCCCGGCTGGGTGCTCTCACGCAATCCGCCGGTCGATCTGCGGGCCGCGCTGCCCCCGACACGCAGTCGCCGTCGCTGGTGGCAGGCCGTCTTCTCCGGCTGACCTGCCCCGGTTTGCGGATCACGATCCGCTATGGCGCTACGGGCCGGTGGACTTGCCTTCGACACGGCGCAGGCATTCCAGGTAAAGGGTTTCGTCGGGTTGGCTGCCGGCGCGCTGCGCCTCCCACAGGACCCGGCCCAGGCACTCGATCATCCGGTGTTCCGCCTCCATCGCGCCGTGGCGCGCGCTGAGTCTCCGGTGGATGTCACGGATGCCGGCCGGCCGGTTGGTGGCGGCCTGCTCGCGGATGCTGAGGTGCATCGCAAGGTGCAGGAAGGGGTTGCCCTGACCTCCCTCGGGTGGGAACTCGGCGGTCAGCGCGTGCTCCCGATCAGCCAGCAGGTCGTGGTATTCGGGGTGTTCGCGGATGAGTTCGGCGAGGGCCGCTTCCAATGGCTCCAGGGGCTGGCCGCTGCGCGCCTTGTCCCAGGCCTGGATGAACTGCTCGCGTAGTTGGTCTCGGTTCCCGAACATGATTCCTCCCTTGGCCGCCTGCTCAGCCGGTGCCGTTGCCGGAGACGGGGGTCTTGCTGCGGTACTCGCAGAGATCGTGGATCACGCACTGCTCGCAAAGCGGTCGCCGCGCGCGGCAGGTGTAGCGCCCGTGCAGGATCAGCCAGTGATGGGCGTCCCGGCGGAACTCGGCGGGCGTGAAGCGCAGCAGCTTGCGTTCCACCTCCAGCGGTGTCTTGCCGGGGGCGATGCCGGTGCGGTTGGCGACCCGGAAGATGTGCGTGTCCACCGCGATGGTGGCCTCGCCGAAGGCCGTGTTCAGCACCACGTTGGCGGTCTTGCGGCCGACGCCGGGGAGCGCCTCCAGCGCCGCACGCTCGCGCGGCACCTCGCCGCCGTGGTCGCGGACCAGGATATCGCAGGTCTTGATGATGTTGGCGGCCTTGCTGTTGAAGAGCCCGATGGTGCGGATGTGGGACTTCAACCCTTCCAGCCCCAACTCCAGGATCGCCTCGGGTGTGTTCGCGATGGGATAGAGGCGGCGGGTCGCGCGGTTCACGCCGACATCGGTCGCCTGGGCCGACAGGATCACCGCCACCAGCAGTTCGAAAGGCGTACGGTATTCGAGTTCGGTCGTGGGGGCAGGATCGATCTCGCGCAGGCGCTCGAAGATCGCGCGCCGTTTGGCGGCATTCATGAGGCGCGCGGGGCCGCCGGCGGCAACGGAGCCACGGTCTCCGTCATCGGCAACGGCGGCTGTCGGCCGGCAGCCTCAGACGTGCCGGAACAGGCCGACATTCGGGGGTGCCTCGCGCGGGTTCCCGGTGGCCTCCTCGCGCAGGGAGTCGAGCATGGCCTTGTGCTCTTCCTCCAGCTTGTGCATCGCGTCGGCATCCAGTTTGGGCAGGATCACGTTGCTGATGAATGAACCCAACTCGTCCATGCTGACGGCCCAGAACTTGTCGTTCAGGTGGAACGAGTGGCGCGCGTGCGTGCCCATCGGGTAGCTGCTGAAGCGCACGCCCATGGTTGCCGAGAGATCGCCGTCGTTGGTGACGAAGTCCTTGGCGAAGTCGTACCACCACTGGTAGTACTTCTCCTGCAACTCGTTGTTCAAACCCTGGTTCTCGAAAAAGGCCGCAATGGTGCCACGCGGCGCAAGACCGTAGCGTGTGCCGCGCTTGCCGGCGAAGGGGAAGTGTCCAGCCATGCCATTCTCCTGCGATTGGGGACTTCGGGCCGTTGGCCCGAATCGGAACATTAAAGCTTTCTTATTTTACGGCCGCGAGCACGTGGTTCCGCGATGACCACAATCGCAACCGGGATGGCCTCGTGGGCCATGCGGGAGGTTCGGTACCCGATCGCTTCGCCAGAGACGCCGGCGCTGCGTTGGCCAAGTTTGCAATAGGGTGGCTATTCCTGCACTGGCCCGCCTTGCTCCGGCGCCTCTGGCTGTGCTCCATAGGCACCGAACTTCCCGCATGGCCCGAGAGGTTCAGGTGTGCGAGGTGGCGGGCTGGGACTCGGGCGCGCCGGAAGGAATCGGCTTCGCCTCCAGGCGCGCATCGATGAG